>Ga0210141_1000120_pt1 | contig 10461 bp, 11 predicted proteins | sample China_Galinas_Co_2_FD_184862 | JGI IMG/M metagenome (GOLD analysis project Ga0210141, IMG submission 184862) | Wetland microbial communities from San Francisco Bay, California, USA, that impact long-term carbon sequestration -... | ecosystem: Environmental > Aquatic > Marine > Wetlands ...
GATCTTTTAGACAGATGTCCACTGCTTTTTCATAGCGTTCAGGAGAAGCGTCTCCCAGAATATCAACCGGGTTTGTTCGGCTCCAGTTAGGGGGAAGAACTTCATCTAATTTTTGAATGGTTTCAAGGGCTAAAAACGCCGGATCGACACCATGGTCGGCAAGAGCATCCACTGCCATAACTCCCGGACTGCCAGCATTGGTGACGATGGCCAGTCCGGGTTTTGTAGGTCGCGGCCCCTTGGCCAAAAGCTCAACACAGTCGAAAAGTTCTTCAAAGGTTTTGACCCGAACGATTCCGGCACGTTCGAAAGCCGCATCATATACCACATCTTCTCCGCCAAGCCTTCCGGTATGAGAAGCAACCGCTAAAGCCCCCAACTTCGTTCGGCCTGCTTTAAGCGCGATGATCGGTTTGACCCGGGACACCGAACGGGCCGCACTCATAAAATTTCGAATCCGTGGAATGCTTTCCACAAATATGACAATACTGCCGACATCATAATCTCCCCCGAGATAATCGATAATATCACCAAAATCGACATCAAGCATGGAGCCAAGACTCACAAAATAACTGAAACCGACATGTTCTCTTACACAAAGATCCAGCACGGATGTACAAATCGCACCGCTTTGGGAGACAAACGCCATTTTTCCATGGATCGGTGTATGGCTTGAAAAACTGAGATTGAGTTTGGAGCTTGAGCAGATAATTCCAAGGCAGTCAGGTCCGATGATTCGAAGGCCTTGACGCTTCGCCTCATTTATGGCGGCCGTCACCGACCCCCGATCTTCTATCCCGGTCTCTTTGCCGCCGCCCGAAATCATGACCAATCCTCCCACGTGCGCCTCAACACATTCTTTGACGATTTGAGATGCTGAATTCACAGACCCAACATGGACGGCCAGATCAACCTGAGAGTCGAGCGTTAAAAGGGAAGTATATACAGGCTGTTCACAAATTCTTTGATGATACGGATGTATCGGACAGACTTTTCCCGAATATCCGCCTTCAATCAGGTTATGCACCAGGGTGGAAAAGATTCCCCCTTCCGGTGAGTCGTTTCCGATTACCGCGATGGATTTGGGTTGAAATATTTTGTCCAGATTGATTGCACTCATGTCCAAAAACATTTCCTTTTAAACAGCATGAATGAACTGCACTACCATAAAGCAATCGGTATGCCAGATAAAATTGCTGTCTGAAAATTCATCAATTAATTGAAATAAAAGGTGTTTTTAAAAGAGGAGGGCGATATTTGAAACCATAGCAAAGAAAATAGATGTCGACTTTTTTTACAAGTTGTAAATAAGGAAATAGAATGCGTTCATAGGTTCAAAGGTTTCCGGTTCAAAGTTGGTGGAAAGAGGAATCCGGAATCCTTCGGACCGGCGGCATTAGGTTTGAGGATCGCTTCGATAGAGGTTTGAGGCAAAAACCTTATTCTGCCTCCAACCTTAAACCTCTAACCGCGAAACGCCCGATAGGTTCCGTATCTCGAGATTTTGAGCTAAAAAGTAAGGCTTTCGGTCAATCAATATTTATTTATTCGGAGGGCTTAATTTTATCAAAGCACCGTATTTTTTGAAAATGACCTCTCCATTTGGCTGATATGAAAACAGATTCGCACCGATATCTTCAAGCTGCTCTACAATAAGTTTAATATTCTTACTCTTTGTAAGTTTTTCATTTTCTTTTATCGAAGCAAACTCTTGTGTTGGTGGAGTTCCTAAAATCCCCTTTAAAACATCATAAGTGTCTTCTAACTCATCTACGGCATACTGAACCGTCAAAACAATGTAATCCCCAACTCTTTGTTTAAAGTCCTTCAACTCAGGCCTCTCAAGAAGAAATACTTCCATTGTCTTTCCCGTAAAAAATATCAAATCCGTTACTTCCTTTACATTAAATCCTTCAACATAACGTCTATGAGCAACTTGTTGAACGAAGCTCGGAATGATAGATCTGTCTCTGTCTCTCACCATTCTGGCAATCAACTGATAATTTAAGGTGATATACCATTTTAGCATTTCATGATCCATCTTTAAGTAATTTGGAAAACGGATTTTATTTTCCGGTAGAGTCACTTCTTTTATGATTTTATCAATCAACATATCACGGTGCTGGATCAAAATATCGTAAATGATAGTGCTTGTTCGATAGGCAACCTTATGAATAAGGATTTCATTACGGAAGTTCCAGTCGTATGGGTACGTGGTCATTTTTTCGGTTAAAAAGAGAAGGCGGCGTAAAATATGATATCGTGAGGTCGGCTTCCAGTCTAAAGCCTTGTAGGTTGCAGAAGCATCTATGTTCAGTTTCTTATCAATGTATTCGGCCATCCATGGCTTTTCAAGCGTCTCTTTTCCTGTCAACCATCCCGAAAGAGAGAGAAGGATCAAACCCAATCGTATAAAAAACTTAGGCATTTTGAGCGGTTTCACTTCATAACCATAATAATAGCGCGTAACGGCTTTAAAAATCTCATTATGTGAAACACTCCCCTGAGGACTGGCAATATAGGTGGCAAATTCCGGCAGGGTATCACTGACCTCAATAATCCGCAGAAATAATTTGATAAGGTCTCTAATATGGATATAGGGTACTGCCGATTCCCCGCGTCCGGATAGAATTCTCGACGTGAGTTTATTAGCGGACAACCATTGTTTTAACAGCATATATAACATGGGATATTCGCACCAGTCGCTGTATACGGCGGCCAGACGGACAATGGAACACGAAAAGGATTCCGAATATTCTTTAATCAGCAATTCTGCTCTCCGCTTGCTGCAGGCATAAGGGAAATCCTCATCAGCAGGACTCTCTTCGGTTATTGCTTTGCCTTTGGGAGGAAATTTACACGCAGCCACTGAGCTTGAAAAAATAAAACGCTTAATATTCAGCATGTTTGACAGCTCAAGAAGATAGCGTGTGGCGATGACGTTGACCTGCTCATATACGGGGTTTTTTTTCAGTGTAAAATCGTAATACCCGGCCAAATGCAGAACATAATCCACACCGCCATTATCATTAATATATTTAGAAATTTTCAACAAATTATCCCACTTGCTAATATCCGCCTGCAGCCAATGTATTGTATCTTTATAAGGTACGCCTACCTCCTTTTGACTGCGCCGAGCAATACAGAACAGTCGAAATTTCTCAGACACAGCGATGACAAAATGTCTTCCGATAAAGCCGGATGCTCCGGTGACCAAAATTCCCGGTAAGTTCTTATTCATTTATATCCCGCTGTTAGAACCCTTTATCCACGTAAATTAACCGCCTTTGGCGTGTTTCACTAAAATTAAACCATACTTGTAGTAATCTTTTCCAAAAAACCAAAGCGCTATAAATCTGGAAGCATGGCGCCGTGTTCCAATAAATTACGATGCAGCTCAAAACATCGCGACAGATCATGACAAATGTGTCCAAGCCTGGCATCTTTTATATATCGATGAAGATATGCCCTGTATGCAGGGTGAGCACATTTTTCGATGATGATTTTGGCCCTCTGCATTGGCCCCAGTCCCCTGAGATCCGCCAACCCCTGTTCGGTAACAACGATCTGAACAGAGTGTTCGTTGTTGTCTATATGCGAACACATGGGAACAATGGAAGATATCCTGCCGCCTTTTGCTATGGAAGGTGTCATGAAGATGGACAAATAGCTGTTTCTCGTAAACTCGCCGCTGCCGCCGATGCCGTTCATGATATCCATTCCGTATAAATGAGAAGAATTTGAATTGCCATAAATATCGATTTCAATCGCCGTGTTCATGGCGATGACCCCCAGTCGCCGGATGACCCCCGGATGGTTTGAAATTTCTTGTGGCCTCAGCACAATACGAGGGGCAAAGAAGTCTATGTTATCGACAAGGTCTTTTAACTTTTGAGATGTAATCGTGAGACTGGTCGCACTTGCCCCTACAAGTTTTTCATCAAGCATAAGATCGATCATGGCATCCTGAAAAACTTCGGAATACATTCTAAACGGCGGGATATCGGGGTGACTGCCCAGAGCAGCCAACACACCATTGGAGACGTTGCCGACACCGGCCTGAAGCGGCAATAAGTTTTTTGGAAGCCGGCCTTTATGCATCTCTTCCAACAAAAAGTTAACCGCATGTTCTGCGATTTGATGGCTGGTTTCATCAGGTGGTGCCAACTCAGTCACATCATCTGGCTCGTCGCTTTCCACAATGCCGATGACCTTTTCAGGGTCAACGACGGCATAGGGCAAGCCGATACGGTTCAGGGGCTCATATATATGTATGGGATATCGGTTTGGCGGCGGCGGCATAACAAAAATGTCTGCCATCTCCCTGAGTCGGGGAGATTGATGCCTGTTGATTTCAATGATCACCTTTTGGGCGTAGCGGAGATATGTCGGAGAAGCGCCGATGGATGTTGTAAGAAACACCCTTCCGTCAGAAGTAATTTCAGTAGCTTCCACCACCGCAAAGTCGATTCGACCGAAAAAGCCTTCGGCAACGGTCTGCGGAACATGTGAAAGATGCATGTCTACATATTCAACCTCCTGGCGATTGATCTGCTTGCGCAATATCCGACCTGACTGATACGGGGCCCGCCAGGAAACCGCATTTTCCCGGGCCAGTTCATCATCAATAATGCGACCGCTGGAAGCACCGGTAAGCACCCTTATTTTGAAACTGCGGCCTGTTGCATGTTCATCACGGGCGCGGGAGGCGATAGCTCTGGGTACGACTTTTGCCGCGCCAGCGGGACTAAAACCACTAAAGGAAACTGTATCACCGTTTTTTATGAAATAAGCTGCTTCCTGTGATGTTAACATGGGATACGAAGTAACGCTCATTAAAAATATCTTCACCTATTATTTAAAAGTTATTCAATCTTCACCTGCTCAGATTTCGGTTTTTTTTAAGCATGAAACATAAATGCCGATGAAATATTACCGTTTTTAAGAACCTCCTTGATGGCCTGTTTGAGGCTGTTAATTGAAGTGTCACTTTTAATGGCATAGATAAAAACCGGAAGCTCCGGAATGTTCCTTTTAATATCATATAAAATTTGCCAGCTGTCAAAACTTTCCGAATGGAGTCCCAAAAGCACTAAATCCGGCCGCGTATCTCTGATATATTTCCAGATCAATCCGATGCTGTTTAACTTTACGACCTGAAAGTTCGCATTGGTCAGCTCATCATATAGAAGCTTGAGAATCATCTGTTTGTCGTCGACAATTAGAATTTTGGGCATTTTTAACTTTCCGTCCACCCATATGTGAGATTAAAAAAGTACACGCTCGCAGGTTTCTTTTTTATTAAAGAATTTCGCAAAAAACATGCCATAGTGTCAAATTTAATAATATATGTTTTTTCAATGGGTTATTTTATATTTCTCTTGTCGGGGAAATCAGATCTGTGTCGATAATTTTTTCAGAATGTAAAGAAAACTAATTGCGGTGCAAAAAATGATAATAGCAAATTAGAGAGTTAGAATGTTTGCTTTTTCAAATTCATCCGGAATATACATTTACTCCTTTTGGGCAAATTTTTTTCTGAAATAATGTTAACCCCTTTTTCATTTTTAAAGCAAAAAGAGGTGGAAGCCATACTATTTAAAGGCAACCACCTCTTGCTGTCTATCCACCATTATTAATTTTTCATTCTTTTTGGTATTTGAAGGAAAGGCTTACTCTGGCACGATAAGCTGTCACTTTCCCATTTTCGATTCTCAGGTCTAACTTGGTAATTTCCGCGATTCTAAGATCTTTAAGTGTTTTGGATGCTGTATCTATAGCATTTTTAGCAGCATCCTCCCAAGAAGAAGCGCTGGTTCCCACCAACTCAATAATTTTATAAGTGCTCTCCGTCATAACGATCCTCCTTTCTTTCGAGACCGATGTTCTCACGATCAATATAATTGTTTACCCGGGCTGAGCAGTTATAATCGTGGGGGCCTTGACCATCGCATGAATTTGCCTTTTAGCAACTTTATAGCGTTCAAAATAGATTTTTGCGACCTCTTTCATAAATTTATACCCCAGGTCAGGGTCTTTTTGAAAGAGTTCGAATAACTTTTCGCCGTTGATGCTCATAACCTCAGTGGGTTGCAAGCATACCGCATTCAAGGTATACTCCTGGGGTTTCATAAAACAGGCGGTGCCAAACAGATCACCCCTCTCCCTCTTCTCAAAAGAGATACCAACATTTTCCCCCGGAGCAATTTTGTTCATGCTAACCAGGCCCTTTGTAACCAGATAAATCTGATTGGCCCGATCACCTTCCTGGTAGATTTGAACACCCTTCTTGAAAGATTTTTTCTCTGTGATTTTCGAAAGTTCCGCAAGTTGATCATCTGAAAACACACTAAACATATCGAATTTATTAAAGTCGCTAACTTTTACCATAATGGTCCTCCTTTCCTTTCAATCGGCTATTAACAATCATTTCGTTTTTAATTCCAGGTGCAACCCAACTGGTTTCTTTCAAAACAACAACCGTACCAAAACAAAACCTTATGAAATATATGCTCAACCTATTGATATATATTATGTTTTTTATTTAATGAAGCCATTGTGATTAAAAACCGGAAAGAATTAATGTCAATCTTTTTTACAGGTTGTAAAGTAAAAGTATGTTTTTATTCGACTTTTACATCGTTAAAGTCAAGTAACCACCCATATCGCTCTTCTTCTAATAATATTAATTACTTTGTTACTCACCCTTCCCAGCAAAAATTCCTGAACTTTCGACAAACCTCTCCGCCCCAAAACAATAGTACGGTAATCTCCCTCTCTCGACTCTTTAACAATCGCCTCAGCACGACTGGGGACGCCGGAAACCAGTTTGGTATTAATTTGGTCGGATGTGAAACCAGCTTCTTCCAATCGGCGTTTTGCTTTGTCGAAAATAGCAATTGCTGCAGTTTCCGCATCCTCCAAGCTCTCTTTTGGGAAAAATAGATGCGCGATACCTGAATGAATAGACTGATCACCCCGGATGGCGTGAAACAAGTTTATATTGAAATCAAAACCACCGAGCATTGCAGCAACATAATTAACAGCCCGAACGGCATTTTCTGAGCTGTCAAGGGCCACAAGGAATTTGTTGTCAGGAGGTATTTCGCCGATCATCAAAACCGGCAGGAACGCCACTTTTTCAACAATTTTTTTGGCAACACTTCCAACAATAATCTCTTTATAGGAACCCGTGCCCCTTCGTCCGATAATAACTGCACTATATCCATTTTGGGCTTCTTTAACGATGTCTCGAGCAATACCTTCCTTTCTGTTATGGATCCTTACTGAAACGGCCTCCGGAGAAAAACCTGAATGGAGAAGCTTCTGTTTTGCCTTGTCCATGGATTTTTGAATCTCCTTTTTCTGCTGCATTTCCCACGCCATAACCTGCGGAGCGGACCGACTGAATAGAGGGTCTTTTTCAAGATCCAAATAAGCCTCGGGTATGCTGCTGAATACATTAAAAAGAACTATTTCCATTTTATGAAAGGGGGCAAGTTTGCTTACATAATTTATCGCATGAAAAGCATGTTCAGATCCGTCAAACGTCAGTAGTACCTTTTGTTTAGATTTATTTTTCATGATGACCCTTCCTTTTCTGCCATATTTTGCAGACACTATATATTGATATAAAATGTTTTGACTACTTGATGTCTGTAACCTAACCAATAGCAATAACTATTCCAGAAATAAAAATGCCAACAGGACTGTTTTAACATGTTGTTATTAATAAAAATAAAATCGATTTCAAGAAGATGTTGTTCGAAAATTGATACGTAGCCTGTCGGATATTTTTACAACGTGTAAAAGGCAAGATTGGATTTCTATTCGTTTACTTTGTCCAAAACACAGACTTTACAATCGTAGAAGAAGTCAAAAAATTATGCCAATGAGATCAACACCGGGAAAATCTGTCTATTAAATTGTCTGAAGTTTACAGTTTGAAAAAAAAGCAGACAGATTTCTTGACCATAGCGAATGTTGTTTGCTTTAATTAAAATAATATCTGATGTTATATCAATTAATTATAATGTTTCCCCTTTCAATTTTACCATGGCACAATAGTTGCACAATAGTGGTTAAAAAAGTTTTAAGATTTTTTTTGAATCCGAAATGGTGAAATAAATAATTCTTAAAGGGCTTCATAAATCAAAAAAGGAGGTATACGATGACTGTACAAATCGGAGGCAGCAAATACATACCGGGAATGTACGAAAAAAAACGACCCACCGGTTCCCAACTGGCCGATAAATATTTTCGCGATCTTGATCAAAAATTGATTGAAAAGAAAAAAAAGGGGAAACGACCCGAAATTTTCCCCACGATTTCTTTTTCTCGAAAAATCGGTGTGGGAGCGTTAGAGATTGCAGATATTCTTGCAAAAAAGATCAACTATAATGTGGTAGACAGGGAATTGCTAATGCATGTCGCCCAAGAGGCGAAATTAAGCGAAAAAACCGTCGCCTATTTTGATGAACGGTATCCTGGCGTTTTGAACGAATTTGCAAAACTTCTCTTTGGTGAAAAATCTTTTATCAAAAGCGACTATAGCCGGCATCTTGCTAACGTTGTGCTTTCCATTGCCGGTTTGGAGCCCACAATTTTTGTCGGCAGGGGAACCCATTTAGTAATTCCCCGAGATCGAGTACTGGCGGTTCGATTTATCTGTTCAGACGAACATCGGATTAAACGGCTGTCCAGAATTCTTAAAGTGAAAGAAAAGGAGGCTACCGACAAATTGCCACAAATCGATAAGGAACAAAAACAATTTTTTAATAAGGCTTTTGGCAAAAAAGATGCAGTGCCATATGAATTTGATATGGTGATTAATTGTGACTATATCAACAATCCAAAAGATGCAGCGGAGATTGTTGAAGTGGCTTTTAAGAAAAAGTTTGCTCAGAAACTTTCCTAATCCGTAATCGTCGGCAAAGGAGAATAAAAAAGCACGAAAAATATTATACTATTCCGTGCTTTTTTAATTTATATACCTTTTTCAAATAACTTTAATTAATGCCCATAAGAGATGAAAAATTTTCTATTTCGGATTTCAACTAAAGCCGAAAACCGGCGTTAGAAATCATAGTCATATTCTTCGTCCCGGGCTGGTTTTATATCCTTTGTCATCACAACCACATCCAAGGGCCTGTTTTCCCGATCCTTAACCAAATTCGGTATCACCGCAACACGAGAAAATCCGTTCTTATTAAAAGCATTTATGGCAGCCCTGTTAATGTCCGGGATCTCTACAATGAGTTTTTCAAGCTCGAGTTTGAAAGCGATTTGGCAAACTTCTTCAATCATTAACCGCCCTAAACCAACCTTTCGAAAATCTTTATGCACAAACATCCGTACGGTACCCAAATGCCATTTCCAGCCGGATCGTCGACGATTGATGGTGGCATCGGCAACAATGTCGCCATTCTTTACCGCCAAAATGGGAAGTGTCTTGGTATAATTGAGGTTTTTTGCCCATTTTTCAACAAGAAGCCTGCTGGCGACATCATCCCGTAAATACCGTGAATCTTCTTTGGGAACCCCTTTGAAAAACTCATACAAAGCATCTTGATCTTCTGCCACCATCGGTCGAAGAAGAACTTTTGTTCCGTCTTTAAGCGTTGCCTCTTTTCGATATGTATTAATGTCAAACATCAAAACCACCTCCTTTCAATACTTGAAACACGTTGATGGGGTTTTCTCTCTTCATGTAAAAATCAGCGATCCCTCCTGCCTTTACGCTAAGATAGTTGGACAAATTGCCCATACCCGAAGGCAGACAGGTGACTTCCGGGGTCACAATTAGAACTCGGGGATTGGTTGAAGGATGGGTCATGATCTTTTGCTCCTAATTTAGAGCAATTTGATGTCCGTTTTCCCCAATAAAGATGAAATTGTTGAATTTCTGTTTGAAAGTACCGAGTTTTTTTTGAAACACTTCCCTGCCGAATGGATGGATGGTTTTAAGGTCACTGGTGTCAATAAAGATCTGATAAAAAAGACTGCCATACTCTTTTAGAGTTTCGAGCAATTCGTAGGCGGATGTTCCATCAAAATCGCCTGTTAATTTTAGATGAAGACTGTCTTTGGTTTTATAAGAAAACATATGGAAATTTGATGCCATTGAAAACCTCCTTAATAACAGGATCTCTCTAAGGTACAGTTAATTCAAGAACGCTGTTTTGAGTCCCAAAGCAGTTCAGGCACAATCGGTCGTTTCTAGGGTCTTCTCTCCACTGCCCATCCACCAGAAACTTGTATTCATATTTCCCGGGAGAAAGCATCACCGTCTTATTCCACAATCCTTTTTCATCCCTTTTCATGGGGTGCTTTTTCAGACTCCAATCGTTAAAATTTCCAGTCAGGATGACCTCTTTTGCCGCAATCTCTTCCAATGAAAACGTCACCCTTCGATTTTTTATCTTCTGTTTTGATTTGTCCTTCGACATGGTATATCTCCTT
>Ga0210141_1000121_pt1 | contig 10452 bp, 5 predicted proteins | sample China_Galinas_Co_2_FD_184862 | JGI IMG/M metagenome (GOLD analysis project Ga0210141, IMG submission 184862) | Wetland microbial communities from San Francisco Bay, California, USA, that impact long-term carbon sequestration -... | ecosystem: Environmental > Aquatic > Marine > Wetlands ...
CGGGATGCTGAGTCAGATTGGTCCACGGCCATAGGGCGCCCTGTAGAAGATGACCTATCCCGTAGGATGGTTTTACCGGGGCAAAGTCCTTTGGAACGTACACCCTACCGTTCGTTGAAGGCAGGCTTTTAAGCGCCGGCAACATAGCGATTCGTGTCGCCGGCACTTAAGATTGCCTGGTTGTATCGTACGGTGGGCCGTTAGGGCAAGGCCCGGATATGGATACGGGGTTTAGAACGGGTCTCGGAGTCCGCCGGCCGGATGACCGGGCGGACTCCGATTAGATCAGCCCCGTGTTTTGACACGGTATGGTGGACTTAGCCGAAAACACCCATACCAAATGACGCCGTCCACGCGATGGAAAAGCCAACAAGAACAATCATCCAGATATCTTCTTTTTTCATGGTGCATTCTCCTTCGATCTAAGGTTAATGCGCGAGTCGAAAGATGCGCGCTGCATCAGGCCTCTTTGACCACGGTCATGGTTTCCACTTCCGCCCGCTGGATCTGGGTTTCGGTGGTCGTGGCCATTTCAGCCTTGAAGCACAGGGCCCACATCATAATGATGCCGAGGATCCACCACGTGATCTGCCAGGACCACAGGCTCGGAAAGCCGGCGAATGAGAAGGCCGTGTTGCCCCAAATACAGGCCGGCCCGATGGCGAAGAAATACCATACCGGCACGGCAACTTTCATGACTTTGCGCCAGGCTTTGCCGGACTCGCTGGGCTCATCGATGCTATCGAGGAAAGTGCGCACTTCCTTCTGACGCTCAATCGTTTCCTCGTCATCTTTGATACCGACACCGCGGCAGAGGTAGGCCATCACAGCGGCTGTAAACACACCCCAGAAGGCGCAGTGCATGGACAGCGGGTTCGGCCATACCTTGTAGGTCAGCGCCACGGCAATCATGCCGGAGAAGATACCGACCACAGCCCCCACGGCGGGGAAGCGAAATCCCCAGAGGGTGCCGGCCAGCAGTAGATACATGAGAAAGCCGAAGGCGGTGGCCAGGGCCCCCAGGATAACCAGCGCGGCCTTGGATGTCAGACCGACCGCCAGGGCGGCGATGGTCAGTATGGTGGCCATGAGGCGGTTGACCCAGATCTGTTCCGCGTGGCTGGCTTCCTGTTTCTTGATATAGCGCCAGTAAACGTCGCGCAGCAGGATGGATCCACCGGTGCCGATGTAGGGAGCTGCCGTGGAATGAATGGCCGCAATGGCGCCCATGAAAACCACGCCCAACATGACCGGCGGCAGGAAGGTTTTCATCAGGGTCGGTACGACCGTGGCCTGGTTGATATCGACGAAAGCCGGGTTACCGGCCATCTGGAGGACTTTGGCGCCCATGCCCTGGAAGGCGGTGAAGAAGAACAGGGCGAAGCCGACCACGAAGGTGGACATGAAGGCTTGCTGCCAGGCCAGGGGTTTCGGGGATTTAATACCGAAGGTCCACATGGTGAAGGCCGGGGAGGATTGAATCCCCATCAGGGCGAACATGTAGGTTAGAATCATGACCGATGTCCAACCACCACCCAGGCCGAAGTTGATGACCTTGGGTACTGTCAGGAACTTCGGATCAAGCGCTTTGATCGAGTTGGAGAAGGCCGTCCAGCCGCCGAACTCGGGTGCGCGCATGACAAAGAAGCCCAGGATGACAATACCACCCACCAGCAGGACGAACTGGATAACGCCGACCCAGGTGGAGGCTTTCAGGCCGCCGGTGCAGACATAAAACCACACGATGAAGGCCAGAAAGATGGCCCCGTAGGCTGTGGGGACGCCGGCAATGACGTTGAAAAGGGCGCCGGCCGCCATCAGCTGTACAGCGGAGTAGAAGATGGAGTAGAGCACGGCGGTGGCGACGACCAGCCAGCGCAGTGTCTCGTTGTTGTAATAATAGGCATACATGTCGCCGGGGGTGATAAACCCATAGCGCTTGCCCATGAGCCAGGTGCGTTTGGAGAAGAACGTGCCGGTGATGGGAATGGTCAGCACGTAAAACGATGCAAACGCATAGGCTAAGCCGTCACGCCATATCAGACCAGGATGGCCGATAAACGTCCATCCACTGAAAGACGCGGCCGTGGCGGCGAGAAGAAACGCGAAAAAGGGAATGGACCGGCCTGCGATTGCGTAACCGGAGGATGTCTTCTCGGTAAAATACCCTTTGAGCCCCCAGTAGAAGCAATACACGATATACAGGCCAAGAAATACGTAGACCCAGGTTGTGCTTGATTCCATACCATACCTCCAATGGTTTCCTCATATGCCACTTCCGGTTGACAGTTGTCACCAGGCAATCGGCATAATCGTTAGCAGCCATCAATAATAGCCGTCGACTGAGTATCACCTCCTTTCAAGGGCCGGCGCCCATCTCGATTGGGTCGGCGTTGAAGGCCGGCCGATGTCTATCGATGGGGCGAATTAGGTATCGTCGTGTTGCCGGGGCAGCGGACGACCCGTCGCAAGATTGTTTGTCTTCCCTGGCAGCGTGGTGGCTGACCGAGAAGAGTGTCATCCAGACAAAAGGGCCGGGTATGCTTTGTGGATGTCCGGATGAGCGTTATCGTCGGTGGACCGGGTAACGGTCCATCGACGAGGGTTAAAGCGCAGTTATTTCTGCACTTGCTTCTTGATCGTTTCTACAACGTCCGGGTTGGCCAGGGTCATCACGTCGCCCACATCCTTGTTGTTGGAAAGGGCGGCCAGCACCCGGCGCATGATCTTGCCCGAACGGGTTTTGGGCATGTCGGGCACGATCCAGACCTTGCGCGGTTTGGCAATGGGTCCGATTTCGCTGATCAGAGCATCAACGATTTTCTTGGAGAGCGCCTCCGTGGCTTCGAAACCCGGTTTGAGGGCCACGTAGAGATCCGGCACCACGCCCTTGATATCGTCCGCTACCGGTACAACGGCGGACTCGGCCACTTCCTCCACCACCAGGGCGGCGGATTCGAGTTCTTTGGTGCCCAGGCGGTGACCGGAAACATTGATGACGTCGTCGATGCGGCCCAGGATCCGGTAATAGCCGTCGGGCGCCTCCATGGCAGCATCACCGGTCAGGTAGGGCCAGTCGCGCCAGTCTTTGCTCTTGGGGTCTTTGCAGTAGCGCTCGAAGTAGTTGGTTACGAAACGGTCGCGGTCGCCCCAGATGGTCTGGAACATGCCCGGCCAGGGGTTCTGGATGCAGATGTTCCCGGCCTTGCCCGCGCCTCGCGGCAGTTCCTTGCCCTCGTCATCGAGGATGATGGGATGGATGCCCGGCATGCCTTTGCCGGCGCTGCCCGGTTTCATCGGGGAGATGCCCGGCAGGGTGCTGCACAGGAAGCCGCCGGTCTCGGTCTGCCACCAGGTGTCCACGATGGCGGCTTTTTCCTTGCCGACAACCTTATAGTACCATTTCCAGACTTCCGGCTCGATGGGCTCGCCCACGGTGGTCATGTGTTTGAACTTGTAGTTGTACTTGGCCGGCTCGTCCGGGCCGATCTTGCGCAGGGCACGAATGGCCGTGGGTGCCGTGTGGAAGATGTTGACATCCAGGTTCTGGGCGATGCGCCACGGGCGGCCGGGATCCGGATAGTTGGGAATTCCTTCGTAAATGACCGAAGAAGCACAGAGAGACAGGGGGCCGTAGACGATGTAGGAGTGCCCCGTGATCCAGCCGATATCGGCCATGCACCAGTAGACGTCTTCGGGATGGATGTCCTGAACGTATTTGGAGGTGCCGGTTACATAAGCCAGGTAACCGCCGGTGCCATGCTGGCAGCCCTTGGGTTTGCCGGTGGTACCACTGGTATACATCAGAAAGAGCGGGTCCTCGGCGTTCATTCTTTCAGGCTCCACACGGGCTCCGTAGAAATCCTTGAGGACATCGTTGATCATGAAGTCCCGGCCCTCGACAATCGGGGTTGCCGCCGAGTACTTTCCGGGATAACGCTGCCAGATGAGCACTTTGTCCACGACCTGGCCGTCTTCGGCGGCTTTGGCCACGGCTTCCTCAGCTTTTTTCTTGTGATCCAGCAATTTGCCGCCGCGGTAATAGGAATCCATGGTGATCAGAACACGGCTGCCGGAGTCTTCGATACGGTCGCCGGCGGCCTTGCCGCTGAACCCGCCGAAGACCTGGGAATGGATGACACCCAGGCGGGCACAGGCCAGCATCGTGATGGGCAATTCGGCGCTCATGGGAAGGTGCAGGGTGACCCGGTCGCCGCGTTTCAGGCCGGCAAAGTCGCGCAGGAGGGCGGCCATTTCATTCACCCGCACGTAGAGTTCCTGATAGGTGATGTGCTGCACGGCGTCTTCTTCAAGCTCGGGAACGAAATGGATGGCGGTCTTGTTCTTGTTCTTGGGCAGGTGGCGGTCGATGCAGTTGTAGCTGGCATTGATCTTGCCGCCCTTGAACCACTTGTAGCAGGGTGCGTCGCTGGTATCGAGAATTTCGTCCCAATACTCGTACCAGTCCAGCATGTCAGCATACTCCTTGAAACAATTAGGGAAATTGTCCAGGCTGAAACGATCGTAAATGGTTTCGTCCGTCATGTTGGCCTGGGCCACAAAATCTCTGGGCGGATAAAAGTAAGCTTCTTCCTGCATGTGCACCGCAATTTCAGCCTCAGAGGTCTCGACATTTGCCTTTTCCGTCATACCCCACCCCCATTAAGTTGGTAGTTAGTAAAAAGAGGAACGCGCAAGTCAATGCGTCCTGCATTCAAAGCATCATGGTGCATGCGTAAAGCCTTGCTGAAATCGTTTGCGGATGAGCGGTGCTGTTATTAAGTCGTGCATTCAAGGTGCGTGCAATCTGACAAAAGGTGCACCGTACCTGTTGGTCGCATGAATGGGAAAAAATCTGTTAAACTGAATACATTTACTGGACAGAATTTGTCAAGTGAATTCTATTCATAAATTAAAATTTTTTAATATAGGGTGGCAAGTGTATTTAAAAATTTATAAAACTGTAATATAAACAGTTAGTAAAAGAGAATAAGGCCATCAATCAGAAAAGTGAACAACCATAAAATCCACAAAAAGACGCTGAACGATAAGAATAATCAAAAAAAATTAAATTCATTATTTGATTTTTCCTAAATTCGTGGGTATCGTTCACGCAGAAAAATCCATATGAACCGCGACAGCAGGGAAAAAGAAGGGCATACACTCATTACCCGTTCCCTTTTGCAGGCCTGCGAATCGCGCATATGCGTCACATCAACGTCTCGATTTCCTGACCATCGTGGCAATGGCCAACAGGGCCGCGTGATTCCCGGGCCGATGCCATGCATAGCTTTCAAGCCCGGCACGACCCGGTAAATATAACCCGTGTGAGAATGCTTGCCGTCCGGTCTTCACGATGAATGGCAACGTGTGCTGTCCAACCGCCCCCATCATATCGAGGAGCTTATGGCCGATCAGCTTTCCAACAAAATTATGCGCAGAGCATTTGTCAAAACCGTTGTGCGAAGAATATTTGCCATCGTCGCGTTAGGCGGCATGATTTACGGTCTGGTGGCCCTGGTATACGCTTCCAAGACGATCTACAAGGTCAAAGAAAACTATGCGGTTGTACTGGAACGTTTAGGGGGCAAGCGTGAAGCCGTCACGACCATTGGCTGGCATGTCCGTTTACCTTTTTTTACACGCATCGAGCAGGAGGTCTCTTTGATGAACCAAGTGCTCTATCTGGGCGGATCTCCCGAACCCATGCGCATAATCTCGCAGGAGAATGTGGCCTTATGGACGTCGGCCCTATTGACCTATCGGATTCTCAACCTCCATACATGGGCGATCAAGAATTTGCACCCGCAGGAACTCCTCCTCGGAGACTATGATGGTATCGTCAAAGACATTCTCCAGGCCCAGCAGGTCAATCAGCTCATCAGTGATCGCGAGGCCATCAAAGAGAAGATTTTTCGAGCCCTCAAGGATCGACCGATCAACGAAGGCGGTCCGACGCTTGAGCAAAAGTATGGCATCGAGGTGGTCAGTTTCGTACTGAAGGAAACCCGTTTTGGTGACAAACTGGTGGCCGCGACCGAGGAGAAAAAGCGCCGCGAACTGATCGCCGAAGCAGAGAATTATGCCGCGGACCAGGAGGCCAGCCGCATCCGCAAACTGTATGCGGCCTACCTGGAGGGGATCCAAGCCCTGCAGAAAGGGCTGGGACGCGGGGATGCTACAATAGATACCGCGTTGCTGCAATTCCTGGTCCAGCAGCATTGGGCCTCGGCCTATGAAAAGAATCAAACCGGTCAGAATACCATGGTGCTCCAGAATACCCAGGGGAATCCCACTGTGGCCCTTCCAGCCCCGGCCCTGAAAAGCCCGGCCGACGGAGAATAGCGATGGCGCGTCGCATCACCCGGCAGGTCAAATATGTTCGTTTGCCGGAAAAACGTATCCGAGAGATCAACGCACTGGTTTCCTCGTGGCCCCACGAAACACAAGCCTTCATGCGCGCCCGATTGAACCAGTACAAACCCCGGACCGGTTTTTTCAATTATCTGGTGGACCATTTTTTGTTTTTAGTCATTGGCGATCAGGACAAACATTTTGAAATAATCAATGATCCGGATGTCATCACCGATTGGCAGACACGCTTCGAAATATCGGGTCAACGCAATCCCCAGGACGCCTGGAACAAAATTCTGGACAAGGAGATCACCGCGCGGGACCATATGTACCTGTTGTCGCTGCTGGATCGCAAACTGTGCGATATCCATGTGCCGCATGAATTCCGCTCCCTTTTCGATAAAATCTATCGCGCCCACCTGCGCAAAGAATATCTGTCCGATCCCGAAGTGCCCAAGTCGCCCCTGATTTTGATTGTGGGAACGAGCGGGAGCGGTAAAAGCGCCACGGTGGAACGGGTCATCGAAGATGGGATCTTTGCCAATGAAATCCTTCCCGAAATCGATCTGAACCAGAAAAAAGAGGCGATCCTGGCAGATCTGCCGTTCTGGAAAACCATCGAAGAGGTCGATCCGAACCTCGCCTTCGAGATCACCCGCCGACGCCAGACCCTTTTCTACCATCGCTTGAGCCGGATTCCACTGCTCCGATGGGTGTTTAAAAAACGGATTGCCCTCAACCTGACCGAGTTAGGCGAACATGGCATCACAGTGGACTATGCCGTTGTCACGCCGAACGAGTATCAGACGGCCCTGGCCGGTGAACCCGGCAATTATTTCCGCAAGGCCATGGGGGATCCCAAGAAAACAACGATTCGCCATATCGAAGAAGCGCACAGCGCCTTCGGCAAGGCCAGCGAAGACCAGAGTGGCGTCCAGCGGCAGCAGCGCACCCTCGTGGATGCTTCGAACATCGTGCTGGATGAAATCGCCAGCGGCCGACGGGATTGTATCCTGGTGGCCACGACCGATCAGCCCGAGCGCATCGACGGTGCCATTTACCGACGCTTTGTGGAGAAGGGCGTCATTATCGACCTGGGCGATTACTGGAAGAGTAAAAACAACCTGCGCGAGGTCATCCGAATTGAACTCCAGCGCAACGACATCCGCATTGTCGCTCCCGAGGATCCTTTACCCCCGAAACATGCCCATCATATCCGCACGGTGGATCTGGATCAAAGTGTCGACGCCATCTATCGCCTGTTTCGGGAGCGGAGTTTGACCCTTACACCGGCCTATGTCCGCAAGCTGGTGCACTCCATCATCCAGATCCGGAAAACCTTCAACGCGGCCGATCTGGACGATGCCGACTTGGTGCGGCGGGCCTTTGAACTGGTGGCCAAGAACACGTATGGGGATCTTTATAAAAAGGTCGTCGACCGTATGGATCGACGGGTCAAGTGGGAAGAATACATCGGTGACATCAAGTATGTTTTCTCTGAGATGGCCAATAACTGTCTTCAATATGGCCTGAGCGAAGAAAAGGGCGTCGTGCTCAACGGGCCGCCCGGGGGCGGGAAGACGTTTCTTGTGCGCACCTGGCTTAGCGAGAACAACACTATCCATGATATTGCCACCAGCGCCAGCGCCTTGCAGGATCCGGTCAACCCGGTGGAGGGGGCCGTGGATAACATGGAAAAAGTCTATGACATTGCCAAGATGATCGCCCCCACCGTTATTTTCTTTGACGAAGGAGATGCCCTGGCCCCCAAACGGAGCAGTACCGGCGGCTCTCCCCAGGACAAGCTGACCAATAAATTCCTCAGTCTGATCGATGGCGAAGTCCCTCTGAACCAGGTGTTTACCGTTCTGACCACCAACCGGCTCGACATTCTGGATCCGGCCCTCATCCGGTCCAAGCGCTTGAAAGTGCTGGAGGTGACCGGGCATTTACGCAAAAACGATATCGCCGCCATCGTGGCGGCCGCACTGGGGGACGTCCCGCTGGAACCGGGGCTTGACCTGGAAACCGTGGTGGATACGGCCCAGAAAATCTGTAATACGCCTGCCGATTTCACCGCCTTTGTGGAAAAAGCGCGTTCGCTGCGCAGCACGGAATATGAAATTATTCTACGGATGCGTAAGATCCCCGAGATGTCGGACAAGGACAATCGGAATTTCATCAAATTCAACCTGAAAACCCTCCTGGGCATGCTGAACGCGCTGAACGCCCCCAGTGATGTGCAGACGATGGTGCGGGAGGATCCGGATCGATTTATTGCGCAGCATGCGGTCGTTTTGGACTTGATCGCGGGGATTGAAAATGAAGCCCAATATCCCCTGCGCATTTCCCACTTGGAGTCCGCCCGCAGTGAGATTTCCCAGAGTCCGACCAAGAAGGGTAAAGTCCAGCTGGATGAATTTTTGGAAAGCGAGCTCAGCGAAGAGCCCCAGGTGGGCTTTATCGTCGGCGTCGGGGCCAATGACGTCACCGGGGTCTTGCTGCCCATTGCCACCAGCCTGAATTACAAGATGGCGCCCGAGAAGGTTCTCGTGACCGGTGCCGTATCCACATCGGCCCCCGGTGCGGCCGAACTGGACATGTCGGTCAAAATGACCCAGCAATCCGCCCAGGAAGCCCTGACACTGGTAAAGAACTATCTCCAGCACCTGCAGCCCAAGATCAGCATCCCGCGGCTGTTCGGCGAGTTTCTGGATCATTACACCATTCACCACCAACTGCTGACGGCCTCCTACAATGTGGGCGGGCCGTCGGCCGGTTATGCCCTGGCCCTGAACACCCTTTCGGCCCTGTTGATGATTCCGGTTTTCAATGACTTCGGGGTGACCGGCGCCCCCTGGACCCGGGGCGCCAAGAAGGGTGAAATCGGCGGATCGGTGATTATCGGAGGGCATAAGAAGAAAACGGAAAAAGTCCTATTGCACCTGCGGCGCATGTATATGCCGCTGCAGAACTACAAAGACCTGGAGATCGACTATCTCGAAAACTACTGGCTCCAGGATAAAGATATTCTGGGCGTGACCAATTTCGGCGATTTGGTGCCGGAAGTCCTGCTGCTGGATGAGGCGCATGGCGATCGTGTCCGGCAGTTGATCGAGACCCGCATTCATTACAAGCTGGCCAAGTGCCAACGGAAGCGGCCGGATGCGGCCTTGAAAGAACAGATCCTGGCCTTAAAAGTCGAGCTCCGGGACGATATGGAAAAAGAGATTGTCCGGCGGTTGCAGGCGCTCAGGGCCTACATGCGCAGCCCGGTCCGCGACCCCCATATTTCTTTGGAGGAAATATTCCGTAATGGTGCCGGTCAGCCGCGTCGCCGCATTACCGCAGTCGTTCAACTGGTGCGCAACGGCCTGAATCGTTTCCGCAAGGAGTGCCGCACCGACTGACGCCGCCTGGATCGAAACGACCGCCACCGGAAGTGTTGTCGACATTTTTCCCGCCCATCGCCTGCCTTCCGCTTTTCATTCCGTTGTGTTTGCGATACAGAAATAGCAACATCGACGCACCCTGTTTAGGAGGGCCCCACGGCGTTCCGCTTGGATGGTGAGCTGATCGATGACAACACCGATATGTCATGAGCAATGAAAGGGGTGAAACATGACGACAGAGGCCTTCCAGGACAGTTATCCCGACGATGTAAGCCATTGCTACGGCTGTGGCCGGCTCAACCCGCACGGACTCCAGATAAAAAGCTACTGGGAAGGCGAAGAAGCGGTCTGCCGGTATACCCCCGAACCCTATCACACCGCGATCCCCGGGTATGTCTATGGTGGGTTGATCGCATCTTTGATCGACTGTCACAGCACGGGAACGGCTTCGGCCGCCGCCCGACGCGCGGAAGTATCCGACAGTGAAGCGCACGCATCGACACGGTTTTTGACGGCATCGCTGCATGTCACCTATCTGAAACCCACGCCGATCGACGAAACGCTTGAAGTCCGCGCCGCTATCAAAGAGATCAAGGGCCGCAAGGTGGTGGTGGCGTCCCGCCTGATCGCCGCCGGCCAGGTATGCGCCACCGGTGAAGTCGTAGCGGTCCAGGTGCCGGAACACCTCATGCCCCGCTGACGACAC
>Ga0210141_1000122_pt1 | contig 10452 bp, 7 predicted proteins | sample China_Galinas_Co_2_FD_184862 | JGI IMG/M metagenome (GOLD analysis project Ga0210141, IMG submission 184862) | Wetland microbial communities from San Francisco Bay, California, USA, that impact long-term carbon sequestration -... | ecosystem: Environmental > Aquatic > Marine > Wetlands ...
TTTATTATTCATTCTTGAATTTTTTGCAAGTATACGTTAAGTCGCAGGTCTATAAACCACAGGAGAAATATCATGAAGGTCATTAAAATCGGCGGCGGCTGTTTAAAGGGGAGAAAGAAAATCGGACAAATCCTTGAACTTGTTGCAAGCCGGGGCAGCGGTGATATTTTTGTTGTATCTGCCCTCAATGGGGTCACTGATTTTTTGATCGACAGCATGTCTTCAGCCCTTGAGGATGAGGGGAATATCCCTTCCATTATCGACCGACTGAACACCAAGCACATGCTCATTGCCCGCCATCTCATGCCCAAAGGTAATATTCTACAAAACTTCAGGCGGGATCTCAATAAGTCTTTGAGCAAGCTCGAGCGTCTCTATTACGGACTCAGCTTTACCCGGGAAACGACACCAAGAATTCGGGATATTATTTCCAGTTTTGGTGAACGGTTTTCTGCGGTTCTCCTTTCCAGTGTACTTCGCTCCCAGGGTATTCAAGCCACATACCGTATGCCGGATAAAATCGGCTTGATCACCGACGGCAAGTTCGGTGATGCCACCGTCAATTTGGCGGAAACAACCAAGAATTTCCAGCAGAACATTAAGCCCCTGATGAAACGGAAGGTCATTCTTTTTATTCCCGGCTTTTTTGGGGTCAGTGGGAAGGGTGAGATCACGACATTCGGTAGAGGCGGGAGTGACTATTCGGCGGCTGTGGTTGCTGCAGCCATGCAGGCGGAAATTCTGGAGGTCTGGAAAGATGTTGACGGCTATTTGAGTGCGGATCCGGATTTTGTTCCGGAAGCACAGCTTATTCCAAGGCTGTCCTACGATGAGGCTGCAGAACTTTCCTATTTTGGGGCTAAAATTCTTCACCCGAGGACGGTGGAGCCCTTAAGGAGAAGTCGTGTAAGTATTGCCGTCAAAAACACCTTAAACCCGGATGGCACCGGGAGCGTGATCACGAGCCGAAGCCGAAAAACAAAAAACATCATAAAAAGTGTGGCCCATGACGGTGATATCGGCATCCTTAAGGTTCACGCTTCAGGGGTGGGTGCGCGACTTGGGATCCTCTCTCTGGTGGCCAAGGAGATCGCCGAAAGCGGTATCAATATAAAATCTGTGGTTACATCCCAAACCTGCATCAGCCTCCTATTTGACCTCAAGGATCTCGATTCCGCCTTCCGCGCCCTGAAATCAATGCATCCTAAGCCCTATCGACGGCTGGAGAAAATTGAGGATGTGGCGCTGGTGAGTATTGTGGGTGGCGGACTCCTCCAAAGCAAAGGGGTTGCAGCAAAATGTTTTTCGGCGGTGGCCGAATGCGAGGTCAATGTCGAGATGATTTCATTTGGCCCTTCTCCGGTGGCCCTATACTTTCTGGTGCGCAACGAAGATTTGCACTGCGCTGTTACTGCCATCCACAATAAATTTTTTCCCAAGAGACGGCAAACGTTATAGTTTATTGGTTTTGGAATGTGTGCTTGAAATTCCAAATAGAGATCTTGGAATTTTGATATTGCTTTGTATTTCAAATTAAGACAGAGACGGTATAAATGGGTAAACAATCCATGGCCATATTGGGTCCCATGCGGATACCCTTTCTAGTTCTACCGCCCGTATGTGCTGCATTGGGGGCAGCCACTGCATTCTGGTCGGGAATCGAATTAAATCTGCTTTATTTGGCACTGGCTTTTATGGGCGCGATTTCGTCTCATATCAGCGTAAATGCCTTCAACGAATATTATGACTTTAATAGCGGACTCGATTTCACTACTCGGCCGACGCCGTTCAGCGGCGGAAGCGGTACGCTTCCCAAAAACCCTGAAAAAGCGCATTATGCGCTGATTACCGCATTGGCTACACTAGCCACGACACTTTTTATCGGCATTTATTTTTTGTTTATAAAAGGACTATGGCTTTTACCCCTTGGGATTATCGGTATTATTGATATTGTCGTCTATACCCGATGGCTGACCAGAAGTCCTTTGATCTGCCTGATTGCACCCGGATTGGGCTTTGGGCCTCTCATGGTAATGGGAACCGATTTTGTACTTTCAGGATCTTATTCTTGGACCGCTTTTATCGCATCCCTGGTTCCGTTTTTCCTTGTGAGCAATCTGCTTCTTCTAAATCAGTTCCCGGATGTCGAGGCTGATAAAGGGGTCGGGAGAAATCATCTGCCCATTGTCATCGGGCGAAAGGCGAGCGTGAAGGTTTTCGCCTTATTCCTTGCAGGCGCTTATATATCCATCATCTTAGGGTGGTTGATCCGGGTCTTGCCGCTTGAAAGCCTTGTGGCCCTTGTCACCATTGCCCTGGGCGTTAACATTGTTCGGGGAATTTCCAGATATGCCGATGATATACCGGCGCTGATTCCATTTATGGGCCGAAATGTTATCTTGACCGTATTAACCCCTGTTTTGCTTGCAATGGGCCTCTTTATCGGCCACTGACAGAAATCTTATCGGGAGGGGAAAAATGTCACAAAAATTGCCGGATGATTTTTTCAATTGGCTTGTTGATTTGCGTCGCTGGTTTCATCAATTTCCGGAACCGGCTTACAAAGAGGAAAAGACGGCGGCCAAAATTTGTCAAGTGTTAGAAGGGCTCAACGTGCCGTTTCAATCGGGTGTGGGGGGAACCGGTGTGGTGGCAAAGCTCAGATCAAAGCATAAAGGCCCTGTCATCGCTTATCGAGCGGATATGGATGCGCTGCCCCTTGAACAAGGCAATACAGTTCCTTACAAATCCCAGAATAAAGGATTCATGCATGCCTGCGGACATGACGGGCATATGACCATTGCACTGGGCGTCATTCGATGGCTGATTGAAAACAGATGGCCTCAGAACGGCTCCGGTGACGTCATATTTATATTTCAACCTGCAGAAGAAGGCGGGGCAGGAGCCATGGCCATGCTTGAAAGCGGTATTTTTGATTCGGAACCGGTTGAAGCCGCTTTTGCCGGACACATGTATCCTGAATTTCCTGTGGGGCATATCGGCATTGCTCCTGAAGTCAGCAATGCGGCCGCAGATACCCTTATTATCCGTTTAAAAGGTAAGGGCGGGCACGGTGCCTATCCGCATCATTGTAAAGATCCCATTGTTGCCGGCGCCCATCTGGTTACACAAATTCAGTCGCTGATCAGCCGAGAACTCCCGCCCCATGAAAGTGCTGTGCTGAGTATCGGCCGTTTTCATGCCGGAACAGCATCAAACATTATTCCCGAGAATGCCCTATTGGAAGGAACCCTCCGAACCCTTAACCCTGAGATCCGTGAACAAATAATAGAACGCCTCCAAAACGTCGTGCAAAGTGTGGCCCGGTCGTTCAATATTTCAGCAACCCTCGAAGTGATGGAGGGATATCCTGTTCTGGTAAATGATCCAAAGCTCGTGAAACACACTTTGGCTTGTGCCGGGGATGTACTGGGGACGGATCATGTCCACACCGGGCTCCCCAAAATGGGTGCCGAGGATTTCGCCTTCTTTTGTCAGAAGTGGGGGGGGATATTGGTGGGTCTTGGGTGTCACGACCCGGGAAAAGGTTTTCAGTACGGTCTACATTCCCCCCATTTCGATATTGACGAAAAGGTTCTGGATGTGGGGACCCGGCTTTTCGGGCAGGTTCTCATGCGGTATATGGAAAATTGTTAACCTTTCTCAGAATAACATTCCGTTTCAGCCACAAGATAATTCCAACCGATCCGGAAGATCAAAAAACATCCCCGAGATAATCTTCCTTTTCCATGGAGGTGTAAGAAGAAATGTTCGGGAGATTAAGTGAATTTGTTGCAAAATCAATAAGTTGATCATAGCTAAAGCGCAAGCCCATCTTTGCGTAGTATTTTTCTAAAATCCTTTTGGGCCTGAAATCTTTGAATTTGCAGGGGATTGAAAGTGTCGGGATGTTTTCCTGAGTGATCACTTTCAATATGTCATCGTTGTTGTATTTAATCAAAGGTCTAAAAATCTGGTACCCCTCCTTCATCGTTAAAAATGGATAAAAACGCTGACCTGTTTCCTTAAATCTTTTGTTCTTTTCAATCCCTACCCCCTGATCAGGACTCAAAGAGATATTGTTGAGCAAATTCTCAAGGGAATAGCTGACGATGTCCCAAAGAGAGTAACTTACGATGAGGACCAGGCTGTGCCAGTCCTCTATGGAGCGTGTCAGAATGCTTTTAAGTAGCTTTCTCCTTCGTTCTTGACATGGACGACATGGATTTTTGGCATTCTTCAACTCGTCATCCGTCTTGCCCATGTGATGCCAAATTATACGTGCCCCCCGTTTAACCCAATAAGAATCGATCCTTTTCATTTCTTCATCGGGATATCTGTGAACCGGAAAGGCTCCGGTATGGGCCGTAAAATCGAATCCGAATTCTTCCTTGGCCTTAATGATGAGATCCAAAACCACAGACGAGTCTTTGCCTGCTGAAAACAACAGGATAATATTTTTTTTATTAAAGCTTTCGAGGATTTGTTTGTGTTCCGATCTCCATTGAGTATAATTTAAGTCTGAGTACATAGTTGCCTTCAAAATGAAAGGGGGTTCGATATTGATATGATTTCGGAATGATAGGATATATTTTTCAATCTTTGAGCATCGACGTTAACGCCCAAACCCGGGCTGTTCAAAGGCCCTGCTTTGCCGCCCGGCTCAAAAGATACATTTTCTAAAGTCGTATTTTCCTTTAACATGAATTCATCATAGGAACCATCATAGTATACGGCATCCCCACAGAGAAGACACAGCGCCCTGCCTGCAGCAGAAAGAATGCCTGATTCGCCCAGTTGACATCCGATTTGGAAAAGAATGCCCTTGGTCCGCAGGTAGTCAATTATCTTGAGTGAATTTCTAAATCCGCCGCATTTGGATAGTCTGACGTTGATCATCTTGTAATAGCCCTCTTTAGCGATCTTTTCCATATCGACCAAAGAGCATGCCGATTCATCGGCCATCAGGATCACGCCTTCGGTCTGCATGCGGGCGGCAAAATCGGCGATGCTCGGTTCGTCCGGCATCATGGGCTGTTCGACGACCTTGATTTTGTAGTTTTTTATCAATGGGATGTGCTCAAAGGCAAGTTTGCGGTCCCAGGAGCAATTGATATCCACCCTGATATCATGATTTCCTCCAAACGCTGCGTGAACCGTTTCGACGATTTCTTTATTTTGCTCGAAATCTTTCCCCAGTTTCAGCCGGAGTGTATTTATTTTCATTTTCTTAATCAATCGGCACAGTTCCATTATCTTCTGGTTATTATCCAGTGGAATTGCGGCGCCGTAATAAATATTGTCGGCAATGAAATCTTTGGAGAAATAGTCCAAGATGTATCGATCTTGACTTTTGCCAAAGGCATCTAACAGACCTGTTTCGAGGGCGCAGATTGCAGCATTCTGCTCCCTTCCACCCGTAATCTCATCGATGAAATTCCATATCTGTGAAACATCGTTCAATTCCTGGGGAAACGTATCTTGCTGTATGAAATGGCGAATGCTTTTGGACATACTTTCCGGCGACTCACCGGTTACGTAGGATCTGGGTGCGCCTTCTCCGAATCCTATAATTTCTCCTTGTTCGGCGATGATTTCGACGATGACGTTATTGACAGAAGATCTTTTTCTTAAAGAATGAGAAAATTCGAAGGAAAACGGGAGGGTTATCCGATGTATTTTGACTTGATCTATTCTCACGCTTCCTTCCTTGGGTCAATGGAGAGTGATGATTGATTGGAATTGTCGGCGGGCAGTGTCAGCGTGAATACGGACCCTTTATTGACTTCGCTTTTAACTTCGATTGTTCCGTATTGGTCTTGCATGTTTTGATGGGCAATAAACAGGCCGAGACCGGTTCCCTTGTGCATATCACTCTTATGCTTGGTGGTAAAATATGGATCAAACACCTTACCAATATAAGATGGAGGGATCCCGGTACCATTGTCCTTAATTTGGATGTGAATAGATTCTTTTTCCTTGTCAGTGAAGTTTTTTGTTATCAGCTCGATCTTACCGCCTTTTGGGGTAAAATCAACCGCATTTGAAAGAAGATTCAAGATAACCTGCTTCATCTTTTCTGAATCCATCCATACTTGACTAATGGTCGTATCAAACCGGCGGATCACATGGATTCTTTTAGCATTACTTTGGGGCGAAATAAGAAGAATCATTTTGTCGATTAAGTCATGAAGGTCGGCAGGTTCAAAATGAGATTCTTTGGTATTCACCAGATCCAGAAGTTCTGTGATAAGGTTATTTATCCGGCGGGTCTCTTCCATTGCAATATTATGGAAGTTTTCCCGGAATTCTTTGTCATCGTATTTCTGCGGCATCATCTGGATGAACGTTCCGATGGCGGTCATGGGATTTTTTATTTCATGGGCCAGTCTTGCCGCCAGGTTGCCCAAAAAAGAGAATTTTTCAGAGCGACTCAAAAGCGCTTGAGATTTTTTCAGCTCCGCCATCTGTTCCTGGAGACTGCTGTAAAGTCTTGCATTCTCTATGGCTATGGCGATCTGCGGTGCGAACACTTCCAGTGTTTCCCGAGTTTCCTGGGGTACGCCTCTCCCATCGATGGCATCTGTGGCAATGACCCCGATTACCTTGGAACGGGTAATAAGGGGGACAACATATACCGAAGTCGGTTTGACATGGGTCAACATAATATTTTCTTTCCTAAGGCTCGACCCCTTAACCTCGGGTACATACTCCGGCCGACCCGTATTGGTTACCCGTGCCAAGATGTTGCTTAAACGATCAAGGGGGACCCTGTAGTTTTTGATTACATCGGGCATTTCGCCGTTTAAGCCCATGCCGTGAATATATTCAAGACCTCCTTCATCTTCATTAACGAGCATGATTACGGCACGGTTGATCCGGCATACGTTGGACAGAAGATTCATGATTACGGTGAGGAGATGTTTTAAATCGAGTAAAGAAAGGATCGCTTTGCCCGTCTCGTGGATGGCCGTCAGCTGCTTTATTTTATAATTCAGTTCTAAATTGAGTTGATTGACCTCTTCATATTTTTCTTCGATTATTTTTTTGTCTTCCTCCATTTCAGCGATGGATTCCATCAGCACCGATTTTGTGGTGAAAAACTTTGAAAAAATCTCATAAAGTCTGTTCCGGTGAGACCATTTTATATGATATTCGCAGTAGGGGTCGCCTTCAAAGTAGCAGCATTTTTCTTTAAGGTCGACGGGTTTCCCTCCCCATATGAGGGGCATGGAAGTATATGTCCCTTGATTATACAGGCATATGTCTTTGGTTACATCCATCTCGGTATTCCAGTGAAGGCGCATTACGGCCCTATTTCTCTCAATTTTAACAATATCTACTCGTTTACTTTTGTTCCACTTGTCATTTATTTTTTGAGCGTTTTTTATAAGTTTTTTTATCGACCAGAACGTTTTGATGATGATCCGCTGGGCATAGCCCAGAGAGGCTTCTTCAAAAGCGTGCCTGCCCATTTTGAAGGCGGCCATTTCATCATTCAGCATACATCTCGCCCCCTCGTATAATTTCGAAATAACCTTGCAGGAAACCCAATTGTTGGGATCACTTAAAAAGCTTTCAGGGTCTGGAAGAGAATCGATTTCAGGGTCAAGGTTTTCCAGAAGACTGGAATAGTCTCCCTTATAGTGATCCTTCATATAATTAATGATGGCCCTGGAATTTATGCAGCTTGTTTCTTTTTCCATTTTTTCATCATAAAGGTAAATTTCGGGTGCTTCTTCGATCGGACATCCGTGGATTATAAATTTTAGTCAAATTTGGGACCAACTTCCTGAACGTTGCAAGGCTTTCGCCCTGCACGTTAAATATCGTCCTGTTCTTGTCCTTGAAGCATTTGTCCGGGAGAATACTGTCCGTTAGCGCCTGGGCCGGAAGCCTGAAAAAAGGCATGATGTTTAAGAGCGCATTCTGAAGTTTCGGCGTGTAATTGGAAAGATTGAAGATTTTTTTAGAATATTCCAGAATGGTTTCAAAATCTAAGTATTTAGAGGATTGCCGGACAATATTTTGCCCAAAAACACCGTTGTCATCGAAAACAACATCCGGAAGGGAAACGGCAAGGTCATATATCTTGGTTTTGGGATATACATGACATTCTCCGATCTTAAAAACATGTCCTCCCGGGCCTGTGTTCTTTGACAACGTTTGGGCAAAGGCAAGGCTTTTTTTAAGATCTTCTTCCGTATCACCCGGGTATCCGGCAATCATGAAGATCATCATCGGAATTTCATTCCGGGCGGCTTCTTTGAATATGGCCATGGTATTTGCCATATATTTTTCATAGTGCGATTTGTCTTTGACCTTATTCATCCGTCTTAATGTATGGTAGCTGGCCGACTCAAATCCAAGGGCAATTGCCCCACAAACATCTGAAATTTCTGATATAATGGATGGATCCAGTACATCGCAACGGGTTTCAAAATTAACTTTTAAACCCAAGGATCGAAGCAATGGGAAGATATCAAAAGACTTGAAAAGCGCATCGCTGACCAACAGGGTATGGGCATTGGTCTGATGTCGTAAATTTTTCAGATCGAGGTGGATTATGTTATTTGGGACGGCTCTTCTGTGAGGCCGTATGGACGATTCCATACAAAAATTACAGTCATAGGGACATCCCCGGCTGAAAGCATACGGCAGAATATCATATCCGCTCGGATGTTTTAATAAACTTGGGTTTAGCAGCGCTTTTTTGCTGAGATCAAACGGTTTTCTTTTTTGGGTGAGGTGAGTTTTGCCGTCTGTTTTCCAAACCAGGTTGGGAATGTTATGGTCAATGGGATTTTCACCGCTTTCTAAGGATTCAATGATCTTGAGTGCGGATATCTCACCTTCACCCAACACGATCAAATCGACGGCTGAAGTTCTGGAAAATATTTCTTCGTAATAAAGGGTTGGGAAGTATCCGCCTAAAAATATAAAAATATCTGGATGAAGGGCCTTGATAAGACCGCACAGATGGATAACTTCTTCCGCCTGAGAAATCGCCGTGCATGAGATTCCGATCCCCTTTGGTTTTATTGTGGACAGATCTTTTAAGAATTCCTTGAATATCTGTTCTTTTCCATCTCGGGTAAGCGGTAAGCCATAGTCCATGGGTAGGGATGTAACTTTAATTTCGACATCGGGGATGTTGAACTTAACAAAGCTTGCGATTTCCATGATGGGCAATGGATAAGCAGGAACATACATTCCTGTATTTTTTGAAATCGGTTCAACAAACAAGAACATCGTAGAATCCTTTTTTAAATAAGGGAAGGCTTCAGAACAGGAATTGATGCCGGTGTTTTGACATCAACGCCAGAGGGAGCGAACACATCCAACCCTTGGTATTTCTTCCACTGATACCATTCTTCGGGATATTTGTATATGTAATGTTCCATAAATTTTAACACCATGGCTCCCATCGGCATATTTATGGATCGCTGATACTGTTTTGCGATGTCCTCGTATGAGGTTGCAATGAATTTATATCGATGATTATCATCTCTGTGCATCACACCGAAGACAACGGTGGCACCGCACCTTTTTGATAGGATGTTAATGGTTTTGTCCAACCGGACCTGTTTGCCCAGGAAAAAGAGCTTGTCGTAACGACTCGGTTTCCATTCATCGATTTCGTCGCACTGGGTTATTACAATTCGATTGGCTTTGAGGTCATCAAAAATTGCCCGTATTATATTGGGTGTCTGCTTTGCGTCGATGATTTTTGTCAAAAAATTGCTAGCCTGTTGAACCGAAGCATTCCGCAAATCCTTTGATTTGAATTTTGCGACGATGGATACCGGAAAATTGTTCGCACCGAGAAACGCCGGAATGAACTCAACCCCGCCGAAATGGCCTGTGATCAAAAGTATTCCTTTGCCCTTTGCAAGCCCTTGTTTGATGACGTCCAGGTCTTCACTTCCCATGTGGTTCATAACGAAATTTCGCAAGGTTCCGGCAGTGGAATAGGCGTTGAAAAATTTTTCAAAATAATGAGAGAATATCCCTCGAAAAACCTTTTTGCTAATCGATCTTATTTCAGGTCTGTATTTGTGATCGGAAAAAACGGTTTTTACAGCTTTTCTGATTTTCCATTTTTCTTTCGGGTTGAATAAAAAATATAATGTCCCCAGCATTCTGATGTAAAAGAAAGTTATTCTCCATCCAATCATCCTGCACATAAAAATGTTAAACCGCCATTGCAGAAAAGCGCTTAAGTTTAGCTTCATGATAAGTCCTCCTTTAGTGGTCGTGGCGTTTTTATTTAATCTTGAAAAACCTGGTCCTCTGGACCAGGTCAGAGTTCTCCGGCTCAGCCTGGAGAAACGCTGCAAGAGTTTGAAGTGAACTAAAGAACCTGTCCGACAACTCCTTACGCAAAATGAGTCATTATTGGAGCGAAGTCGGCCAAAAGATGTTATAAAAAAACAAATAACATGTTGATAA
>Ga0210141_1000123_pt1 | contig 10435 bp, 7 predicted proteins | sample China_Galinas_Co_2_FD_184862 | JGI IMG/M metagenome (GOLD analysis project Ga0210141, IMG submission 184862) | Wetland microbial communities from San Francisco Bay, California, USA, that impact long-term carbon sequestration -... | ecosystem: Environmental > Aquatic > Marine > Wetlands ...
CCATATGCAAAAACAAACGATCCATGTTTTAAGATAGGAATAATCTTTTTGTTGACGCTCTCTTCGGTGGCAAAGCAGCCATGACTATTTTGGACATCCCATTTTCCTTTTCTATTCTCTATGTAACTGGCCGCATGAAAGTAGATACCTCTTTTTGAAGCTTGGTCATTGGAAGAACCGTCGAGGCCTTCAAGTTCAAGGGTTATGCGTCGCTTGCCGTCATTGCCCCACTGGAAAATAGCGCCCATGGCGGTTTCCTTAGGATCGTTGCCGAAAATCGCCTGGTGGGCATCATCGTATTTAATGCGGCCCATGACGCCCATGCGGTCGGTTTTTACCAGTTCAGCCACGATGGCGTCCGGGTCCAGGCTGTTGGCCCGTTCGATGGCCTCCGCCAATATGTAAACGGACTCATATGCCGGCGCCGGGCCGTGCCCGGCCTGGATCTCTTTTCCGTACAGGCTGTTGTACTTGTTGTAGAATTCAACCGATTTCGGAATTTTGCTCGACGGCAGGGAACTGCCCACTTCAAAAATGGCGTTTATGGCTCCGCCGATTTTGCCGTCGAAGGTCTTCCAGGCGCCGGAACCTGCCAGCGGTGAGATAAAGCCGGCCATGAGCGCCGGGACCTTCATCGAATTCCACTGTTTCACCAGGATACCGCTCTGGGGCATGTCGAAAATCGGCATGATGACATGGGCTCCCTTGGCGCGGGCCTTCATCAGCGCCGAAGAAAAGTCAGAGGTGCCTGTGGGATAGGCTTCCTGTTCGATGACTTCCCAGCCGGCCTTGTCGAAATACATTTTCTTTACGATATCGGCCGTGCCCCGGGCCCAGGCCACATCCTGATGCATGACGTAGACCTTGTTGAAGCCGAACTGGGAATTGATCTGCGCCATCATACCGGCCAGATACTTCACCAGGTAAACCGCGTTGAGACAGGTCCGGAACACATATTTGTATTTTTCAGGGTCTTCTTTGAGCTTTTTTTCGGAGCCGGGGCTCATGGCGATGGTTCCCAGCATGGGCATCTTGTATTTGGCAAGCAAATCCATCCCGGCTATCAGCGCCTCGGAGCGAAACGGGCCCACAACGATGGCGACCGGTTTCTTTTCCAGAATGAGCTTCTCGATGCCCAGCAGTGCTTCGGGCACCGGTACACCCGGAGCGGCATCGCGGATATCGATAGCTGCCACCTCAAGGGGATGCTTGACCCCGCCTACAGTGACACCGCCTTTGGCGTTGATTTCACTGACCGCCATCTGGACTATCTTGTGTGACTCCTTACCCTCGAGGAAGCCGAGAGATGTGGGCACACCAATGACCACCGGGTCGGCCGCAAAGGCGCCGATGGTCCATGCCAACGCAAACACACATGCCAGGCTGAGCGTAAATAATTTCCGTTTCATGGTCGTCCTCCTTGAGTGCTAAGGTTACCCTCGGGTACCAGTTTTAAAACATTCCCCCCGGATTGTATGCTAAAATGCTCAGATCTTTTTGAACCGGCCTGCGAGCGCATTCCCCGCAGCTTGCTGTACCGCCGCTGGCGGGGTTGGCGAGAGAAATAAAATGGGTTTCTTCCTTGCCGGGAAGATTCCCCGCAGCTTGCTGCAGGGAGCTTCAATTTCGATGCCCGATTGGGTCGCTGCGAAAGCGATTTGGGCAATGCTGACGTGGCCTGTACTCTGGTTTTTGAACCGAATTTGTTGATTTTGGCCCCGATCAGATAGCTATATGGTAGCTACAAGAACTCAACTTTGAAGTCAAGAAAATTATTATACCAAAACGCTATACTTTTAGGCTGCTTGCCGAAACTCGGCCTTTGTGTTTATATGGGCATGCCGAGCCATCCAATCATATAGGACTGACTATGCTATCTTTTATTCTGATGGTTGATTTTATCCTGCTGACGATCTGCCTTGTTTTCATTTTCGAGTCGATCCGGGAGAGGGAGCCGCGCGCGCCGTGGGTCGGTGCGGCGGCGGCCGCCGGCCTTGTGTCTTCGATTCCCATCACTATCTGGATTCCGGCCCTGCGCTGGCCGCTGCTGGTTCTGTTTGCACTTTCAGTAATGTTTGCTGCCTTCCTTCTGATCGCACCCTCGCAGCCCAATCGACGGGCGTTGCAAGGTGCTGACGGATACCTTGTCGATGGCTTTGTCCGCCACGATGAACGCGACATCGTGTTCGCCCGCAACCGCGCCCTGCCGCCAGGTTCGGATGTCTATCGCCGCTACTATGAAATGTATCCCGAGCGGGAGGCCAAAGATGCCGAGCGGCGCAAAAAGGGCGGGCCGATAGGCCGGCCCGGTGCGATTGACGGCGGCCATCGGCCCAATGTCGCCATGATAGCCGCCAATTTCGACATGCCGCCGGTATTCAGTGCCCACGCCCGCGCGGCCCCATCGGCCGGCAGCCAGCCTGCGGAAGTGACACCGGAGCGCGCCAGCACCATCGTAAAAAACTACGCAAGGCATCTGGGCGCCGATATCGTCGGCATTTGCCGGGTAAATCCCGACTGGGCATATTCTCACAGGGGAGAGATTTTCTTTGAAAATTGGGAGGACTGGGGCCGGCAGCTTCCGGATCCTTTGCCTTTTGCCGTCGTCATCGGGACGGAGATGGATCATGCCAATGTGAGCACAGGCCCGCATACGCCCGCTGTAATGGAAAGCTCGGTCAACTATGCCAAAGGCGCATTTATCACAACCACCCTGGCGCGCTGGTTCGCCCATATGGGATTTAACGCCGTTGCGCATCACAGCCGCCACTACGATTTGAATATGGTGCCCCTGGCCATCGATGCCGGCCTGGGCGAACTGGGCCGGTTCGGCTATCTGATCTCCGATAAACTGGGTCCCCGGGTACGGCTTTTTGCAGTCACCTGCGATATGCCGCTGGCCACCGATTATCCGGTGGACCTGGGCGTCGAAAAATTCTGCGAAAAGTGCATGAAATGCGCCGATTCGTGCCCGTCCAGATCCATTCCTCACGGGGAAAAGACGGTGGTCAACGGGGTCGAGAAGTGGAAGCTCAACGAGGAAACCTGTTTTGATTACTGGGCCAAGGTCGGCACCGACTGCTCGGTCTGCATGGGGGTCTGCCCCTACAGCCGCCCGAACCGATCCGTTCACCGGATGGTGCGCTGGTTTCTCAAGCGCTCGAGCCCTGCCCGCAAGCTATTCCCGCATATCGACAATTTCATTTACGGCAAGCGCTGGAAACCCAGACAGGCGCCGGACTGGCTCGATTATCGGAAATGAGTTAAGGGGATAATCAAGAAAACAGATACAGGGTTTATGGGGTTATACAAATCGACTAAGAAAAGGCATTGATTTAGATTGGGTTGGCAGGGTTTAACACTCTTCTTTCTTATTGCATTTCCCGCCTATTTTATTTCCCGCGAACGTTTTTCGGCCAGAGACATTATCGATTTTAATTCGATCAGATGGCCATACTTGCTTGCCGCATAAATTACATTCAACAAAGATCCATGCTTCAAAATTTTTTAAATATTTACTTGACAACCCGTTTTGTGCCTGTTAATTGTTCGACAATATAGAAATAAGTTCTATAATACAGGACAATAAGAATGCGAATTCAATCCTTGGACAGGGCCATCGGAATTCTAAACCTTTTCAGAAAAACCCGAAATCCCATCGGTATTTCTGAAATGGCCGCCTCACTCAATCTGGCCAAGACCACTGTCCACGGTCTCGTCAGCACCCTGGAACAAAACGGATTCCTCCTCAAAGACAGCGCCACTCGCAAGTACCGCCTTGGCTTTGCCCTATACGAGCTTGGTTCCATCCAGATGTCTCATCTGGAAATTAACCAGCGCTCGGTTATTCCGCTTCAAAACCTTGCCAACCGGCTCAATCGAATCTGCAGGATCGCTATTTGGGACCGGGATTCAATCATGGTGACCATGAACATACAGCCTCAGGGGCACGAATCCACCACTCGTCAGTTCGGTCCCCGTCTCCCTGGTTACTGCACGGCTCTGGGAAAAGCGATTTTAGCAAGCATGCCGGCGTCTGATTTTACGGCCTATTTGGACCGCACGGAATTGATTGCCTACACACCCAGTACAATTGTCGACAGGAAAGCACTTGAAAGGGACCTGCAGGAAATCAAAGACAGGGGGTTTTCCATCAGCAATCAGGAAGTCCTGCTTCATCAGGTCGGGCTGGGAGCGCCTGTGCTGAAGACAGGTGGTGAAGTTGCCGGGGCGATCAGCACTCGCTTGGAAAGCGAGGAGCTCAACTCTGAATTCATGTACCATGCTTCAGAGTTGCTGATGCAGACAGCGTATCAGATTTCTTTGGAAATGGGCTACCAGCCGATGGATATAGCCCACGGACTTATTCAATAAAAAGGACAGGATAGCAAAAATGGGTTCCACGCACGACAGAGCATATGCCTTCGATACAATCCCCATACCAGATCGGCCGGATAAGCCGCGCACGACAGGACTGAGCATGATGATAGACTGGGGATTGCCTTTGGGTCATCAAGAGGACTGTCTGGCGAGCCAGGGATTGTATGTCGATGAAGCCAAAATCGCTGCCGGCATCCCAAGGGTGATGCCCGTCGAATTATTGAAAAAAAAGATCTCCGCTTATGCAGCGCACGGAATTCCCTGCTTTCCGGGAGGTCTTTTTACAGAGCTGGCCATCGCTCAGGGCAATTACGATCAGTTTCTGGAGGAGGCAAAAAGGCTCGGATTCGGTGCCATAGAAGTATCTGACAACCTTTTGCAGTTAAGCCTGGATGAAAAAAAACACAACATCCGCAAGGCTGTCGAGGAATTTGATTTAAAGGTGATGGGGGAAGTTGGCCGCAAGGAAGGCGTTCTGTCCGGTGACGAGCTGATTGCAGATGTTCAAAATTGTATCGAAGCGGGCGCGAGCCTTGTGCTCTTGGAAGCGCATGAACTGTTTCATGGTGAGATCCGGCAGGATGTCATAGAAGCTCTGGTGAAAAGGGTGCCGACGGAAAAATTGATGTTTGAACTGCCGGTGGTCGTTTTGCCTGATGTCACCCGTGACTACAAACACCGGATCTGTGCCTGGCTGGTCAAGCAGTTCGGGACCGAGGTCAATCTGGCCAACATCGAATGGGACGAAATTTATATTACCGAAATTGTGCGGCGGGGAATGGCCGGCGATACATCCCACCCGCAGGGGGCCTACCGTCTGGCCGGGATAGAAACAGCAGAGGACTAACGTAACATCTGGATTTCTAAAATGATCAGATTGCTCAAAACCCGGAGGATCATTCAGTGAAGACGAAGGAATTGCTGCAAAAACATTTGGACGGCATCGTACTCCAATTCGGCCATCACAAAGGCCTGTCAAAGGACGAGGCCGCATATTTTTATATCGGGCCACCGGAGGAAGTCGCGCCGGGCGCATGGCATTTCTATAACCTGGCCAATTCGGTCACCTTTATCTGCGACGGCGGTCTGATGCAGGTCGACTGCAATATTGCCTTTCGCGCCCGGGAAGTTATCGAAGCCGTACGCGAGCGCACAGATTTGCCGTTTGAAATACTGGCCGTTACTCATGGACATGTGGACCACTGCATGGGGGCCTATTTTTATATCGAAGATAATGTCAAAAGAGGGCTGCCGCGACCCAGGCTGGTTGGCCATAAAAACCTCAGATGGCGGATCGATAAGAACAAAATGCTGGAGGAGCACCGCATCGGGACCGATAAAAAGCAATTCCAGGTGGATTTCGACCAGACCGATTTGTTCGTCTACCCGGATATAGAATTCGAAGATCGTATCGATGTCACCGTTGGAGGTGAGATTTTTAATATTGTCTTCGGGCACGGCCATACGGAGGACACCCTCTGGGTCTATAGCCCCGAGCGAAAAGTGTTGTGCTGCGGCGATCTGTTTCAATGGACCGCCGCCAATGTGGGGAATCCCTTCAAGATGCAGCGTTTTGCCCTGGAGAACGCTCATGCCCTTGAAGAAATGGCCGGTACCGGTGCCGAAGTGCTTTGCCCCGGTCATGGGCCGGTGATTTACGGCCGGGACGAGATTAAAGCCTGTCTGCTGACGGCCGCGCGATACCTGCATTTTATCCAGGATCACGTGGTGGGCTGCCTTAACAAAGGCATGATTCTGGAAGAAACCGTCAACAGCCTGCAGATGCCGGACGAGTTGATGAATTCCAAATGGCTGCCGCCGCTTTACGGACATCCGACGTTTATCGCCAGGGGAATATTCAAGCGATATGCCGGCTATTATTCAGGGCATCCGGCCGAGCTGTTTCCGCCTGATTACGCCGATGTAGGCCGCGAAGTCGTAAATCTGGCCGGAGGTGCCTCTGCAGTCATAGAACGCGCCGGGGCGCTGCAGGCTGAGGGACGACTGGAGTTGGCCTGCCAGCTGGCCGAGTGGCTGGTCGAGTCCGAGAAAGACGATGCCGCAGCCTGGGAGCTATACGGTCTCTTGTTCAAAGAGCGGGCCGAGGCCGAGTTCAACATGCAGGCCCGGGGTGCCTGGAACCAGGCCGTGCGCAGGGCCGTGGCCAATCTGGAGCGGATCGGCTAGGCCGCGGATAAATAGAGAGGAGTCTGCCATTGTCTTCCCGAAACAGCAAATCGCCTACCCGCCTGCATATCATCGGCTGCGGGACACCGACCCCGACACCGGAGCGATTCGGCAGCTGTCTGATTGTGGAGGCTGGAGCCCAGCGCCTGATGTTCGATTGCGGGCCGGCAGCGACCTATAAAATGGTGCGCATGGGGTTGACGCCCGTCAGCATCAGCCATCTTTTCTTCACGCACCATCACTACGACCACAACGCCGACTACCCCTGCTTTCTCCTGTGCCGCTGGGATCATGAGAGGGAAGGGGTCCCCCGGCTGAAGGTCTACGGTGCCCCGCCCACGGCGATTTTGACCGAGCGGTTGATCGGTAACCAGGGGGCATTTGTGGACGACTGGCAAGTGCGCCTGGCCCATCCGGCCAGCCGGGAGGTCTATGCCGCCAGGGGCGGGCAGGTGCCGCGACCAAAACCCAGCTTCGAGGTTCGCGAAATCAAAGCGGGTGATCGGGTTGAAACCGGGACGGCCGTCGTGACTGCCGGTCGGGCACTGCATCTGCAGCCGATGATGGAATGCTTGACCTACCGCGTCGAGCAAAAGGGGGGCGCAGTCGTTATTACGGGCGACACGGGGCGCCATGAAGATGTGGTGAACCTGGCCAAAGGTGCCGCGGCACTGGTCGTCAATGTCTGGGACCACCAGGAGAATATGTCCGATTCTCTGACATCCGGCTTTTGCGGCACCCTGGATGCCGCCGAAATGGCCGCCGCGGCGGGTGCGGACAACCTCGTGGTTACCCACCAGGGGCCCAACCTGAGCCGGCCCGGTTCTCGCGAGAAGGCCATTGCCGATATGGCGGCGGTCTATAAGGGTGCGATTTTTTTTGGTGAAGAATTTATGACGATAGATATAAAGGACAAAGGAGAAAGCTTAAAGGCTAAAGAATAAAGGACAAGAAGGTTCAGTTTGGCCAATCACCCCACTCAACCATTTAGCTTAATTAACCGGATTTGATTTCTACGGAGAAAAAACATGGGCTGGTCACCAACTCGCAAAACCGGATTGCTGTATGCTGACAATAACAGTTTCGGCGGCTATACCGTCATCGTTCCCAATGGCGGTGACCACACCTATCTGTTGGGCCCTAAAGGTACCCTTGTGCACTCCTGGCATGTGCCCTGGTTCAAGCCGGGTTACGCCTATCTGACGCCCCAGGGGACGCTGCTGAGCCGGGGGCGGTTGCTGCAGGAGAGCCAGGGCGGCTGGGATTTTGTGCCGGACAAGGCCGACATCCTGTTGGAGCTTGACTGGGACAGCAATGTTGTCTTGAAATGGGACAAGGCGGACCTGCACCACGGCTTTTTCCGCACGCCCGGCGGCAACACCCTGATCATTATCTGGACACCGCTGCCGGACGGGTTCCATGAGCGCATCAAGGGCGGCATGTCGCAGGAAACATGGGATGCGATTCTGGAAAAGGACCCCGATTTTTGGGGGTTTATTCTGGAAGGCATGGGCGTCGGCGGCCGACCCAAACTGGACGGCCATTACGGGGATGCGATCATAGAGATCGATCCCGCAGGAAATATCGTCAAACAGTGGAATGCCTTCGATCACCTCAGCCCGGAAGACGAGCCGACCTGCAGCTTCTGCCCCGGGGCTGAATGGACCCATGCCAACTGCGTAGAGATGACCGCAGACGGTGAGGTGCTGGTCAGTTTTCGGGAGATCAGCAAGGTGATGAAGATCGACTGGGATACCGGTGAAGTTGTCTGGAATTACGGCCGTCCGGTGATCAGCCACCAGCACGATCCCAACGAAACACCCGACGGCAATGTCATTATTTTCGACAACGGCGCCCACCACCCGATTCAGGGGCGCTCCCGCGTCATCGAGGTGGATCCCAGGACCGACAAGATTTTATGGCAGTTCTCCGGTGACCCGGTATTTTCGTTCCGCTGCCTGCACATCGGCGGGGCTCAGCGGCTGCCCAACGGCAACACCATGATCTGCGAGGGGGAGTGCGGACGGCTGATCGAGGTCACGCCGGACAAACAAATCTGCTGGGAATGGATCAATCCTTTTGTTCACCCCTTTAAGGATCGACCCAACACCCAGATATTCAAAACCCGCAGCTACGCAGCCGAAAGCCCGGAGCTTGTCGGCCGGGATCTGAGCGGGGCCGGCTATGAAGAATTGAATCGCAGCAGCGGTTTTCCGATTCGCTAAGCCGTGAGTGTGGCCGATCGAACCGAAGGGCCGGTTTCTACCTGGAAATATCCAGACGGGGACAGTTTATGGCGTATCCAACGATTTACCCGACGGGAACAACCATCTTCAATCCGGACAAATGCTGGAGCGGCTATACGATCTTTCAGGCCAAAGAGACCGGCGCCTGCCTGATCGACATGAACGGAGCCACGGTCCAACTGTGGAAGGGCCTCCACGGTTTGCCCAATACCATGCTTCCCGGCGGTTTCGTGATGGGGTCGACCGGCGAGCGACCGGCGAAGCACGGCTACCAGGATCTTCGCGATCTGGTCCAAGTCGACTGGGAAGGCAACGTCGTCTGGAAGTTCGATCAGTACGAATATATCGAAGACCCCGGCGAAGAACCGCGCTGGATGGCCCGGCAGCATCACGATTTCCAGCGCGAGGGCTGCCCTGTGGGATACTACGTCCCGGATATGGAACCTTGCACCGACCGCGGCAATACCCTGTTGCTTTGCCATAAAACGACATACAACCCGGACATCACCGCCAAACCACTCCTCGATGACACTTTTGTGGAAGTGGACTGGGAAGGCAACGTCATCTGGGAATGGGTTGCCAGCGAACACTTCGATGAGATGGGCTTCAGCGAGCAAGCCCGCAACACCTTGTACCGGCTGCCCAATGTGCGGGCGGCCGGCGGTGGCATCGCCGACTGGCTGCACATCAACGCCATGTCATACCTGGGGCCCAACAAATGGCACGAACAGGGCGATGCCCGCTTCCATCCGCAGAATATCATCTGGAGCAGTCGCCAGGCCAACATTGTGGCCATAACCGATAAATCCAGCGGACGCCTGGTCTGGAAACTGGGGCCGGACTACGACAAATCCGAGAAATTGAAACGGCTGGGCTGGATAATCGGCCAGCACCATGCCCATATGATTCCGCGGGGGCTTCCCGGCGAGGGAAACATCCTGGTTTTTGACAACGGCGGCTGGGCCGGATACGGAGCTCCCAATCCAGGTGCACCTACAGGTTTCAACAATGCCATGCGGGACTACTCCCGCGTTCTGGAATTCGATCCTGTAGCCCTCCAAATCGTCTGGCAGTTTACCCCGGCCGAATTGGGTCTGGTGCATCCGGTGGATTACGCCAAATTCTACAGTCCCTTTATCAGCTCCGTTCAACGACTGCCGAATGGGAACACGCTGATCACCGAGGGATCCGACGGCCGCATGCTGGAAGTGACGCCGGTGCATGAAATCGTCTGGGAGTACATAAGCCCCTACCGGGGGAAACAGATGAAGATGAACATGGTCTATCGCGCCTTCAGGGTGCCCTGCAGCTGGGTCCCTCAGCTCGATACGCCGTTGGAAACCCCGGTGAAAGCGCTTGAGATAAACCGGTTCAGAGTCCCGGGCTCGGCGGCGGCGGGCGAAAGGCGCGTGGTCGAGATGGAAGGCGTTCGACCCTACAACCCGGTCAACACCGCCTGCGTTTTGCCCGGCGACCGATAGCCCGCATACTCATGAAATAAGCGTATCATCGCGAGTTGATCATGGATCCAAATAGTTCGGAGATAAACAAAATGACCTATCAGATTTACACGGCAACCGGCTGTGCACGCTGCAAGATTACCAGGCGCTTCATGCAGGAAA
>Ga0210141_1000124_pt1 | contig 10413 bp, 9 predicted proteins | sample China_Galinas_Co_2_FD_184862 | JGI IMG/M metagenome (GOLD analysis project Ga0210141, IMG submission 184862) | Wetland microbial communities from San Francisco Bay, California, USA, that impact long-term carbon sequestration -... | ecosystem: Environmental > Aquatic > Marine > Wetlands ...
GCCTGCATGTCGGCCTTGATGCGGCCTGCCATGTATGGCGCCTACCATCATATTACAGTGCCCGGTCGGAACAATGGCGCCCCCGCCAAGGTGGTGGACGTGGTCGGCGCCTTATGCGAAAACAATGATAAATTCGCGGTTCAGCGCTCTCTCCCGGGCATCGAAGAAAACGATCTGCTGGTGATTCACGATACCGGCGCCCACGGTCACGCCATGGGGTTCAACTACAACGGCCGCCTTCAACCCAAGGAGCTCCTGCTGCGAACCGATGGGTCCGTGGAACTGATTCGCCGCGAACAGCGTCTCGATGACTACCTGGCCACCCAAACGTACGATCCGGACGTTATCCGGCCCCATCGATGACGACCATGGCTGGAAACCGCTTGACAGATGCTTCGGTCGTCACTAAAAAGGCCTTCGCTTTGGGTTAAGCCCCAGCAGACAGTGCAAACCGGCTACAAAACCCGATCGACGCAACGGTCACCACAGGAAGCAACAGGCAAACCATGCATGCATATACGGTCAACGCCGTCCTTTTCGATTTCGATGGCACCCTGACACAGCCGGGCGCCATCGACTTTCGGGCCGTCAAGCAATCCATCGGCTGCCCCCCGGACCAGCCCATTCTGGAATTCATCCGAAGCATGCGGGACGATGCCCGGCAGGCCGAAGCGAACGCCGTTCTCCACGCTATGGAGTTGGAAGCGGCAAAGCGCTCGCGCCCCAACGGCGGTGTCGATGCGCTGGTTCGTTTCCTGCGGGATCGCCGCCTGCCCATCGGCATTCTGACACGCAACAGTCGTACGTCGGTCGTGACGGCCCTGAAACAATTTTCCCGGCTGTCCATCGACGATTTCGACGTGGTCATCACCCGGGACAACCCGGTGCAGCCGAAACCGCATCCGGCGGGCGTCCTGCTGGCGGCCGAACGCTTTCAAGTGGCCCCCCAGACAGTCCTGGTGGTGGGCGATTTCCATTTCGACATCGACGCCGGCAGGCAGGCCGGCGCGCTCACGGCCCTTCTAGACGAAGGGCACACGGACCCGGAGGGGGAAATCGCATGCGATTTCCGGGTCAGGACCTTACCGGAAATCGAGCAGATCGTGCGTTGCGGCCGCCCTCTTCCGAACGGGAAATTCCCTAACGATCTGCTGGAGAAATTCTTCGGACATCTGCAGCATGACGAGCGCCGCTTCCTTATTAAACCGGGCATTGGGGAGGATACCGCGGCCATCGACATCGCGCATCAGGACACGCTGGTGGTCACATCCGATCCCATTACGTTCGTCACCGATCAGATCGGCACCTATTCCGTATTGGTCAACGCCAATGACATTGCCACCTCGGGTGCCATCCCCCAATGGCTGATGACAACCCTTCTGTTTCCGCCCGACACGACGCCCTCCGCTGTTTTTGAGGTCATGACCGATATCAATACGGCCTGCCGCCATTGGGGGATCACCCTCTGCGGCGGCCACACCGAAATCACCGATGCGGTTCAGCGCCCGGTTGTGATGGGCACCCTGGGCGCCGCCATGGCGCGCCAGGACCTGATCGACAAACGGAATATGCGTCCGGGAGATCGCGTGCTGTTGACCAAGGGGGTCGCTGTCGAGGGAACCGCCATTATTGCCAATGCATTTGCCGACCGCTTGCTTTCCCTGGGATTGACGGCCGCCGAATTGGAGGACTCTCGGCGTCTGGTGGATCAGATCAGCATCCTGCCGGAAGCGGCGGTCGCGCGCCGCATGGCCAACGTCACCGCCATGCATGACGTTACCGAAGGCGGCATTGCCGCCGCCATTTCCGAACTGAGCTGCGCCGGCGGCCACCGACTTGACATCCATCTGGATCGAATTCCCATCCTGCCCGTGACCGACAGGGCCTGTCGGCTGATGGATGTCGACCCCCTTGGATTGATCGGTTCCGGGAGTCTCTTGATCGTCTGCCGCCCCGATACCGCCGAGGCCTTGATGGCGGCCATTGGCGCGGAAGGCATTCCGGTGGCCTGGATCGGCGACGTTAGCGCTCCCGGTCAGGGGGTCAGGGCCCATCACAACGGGGAGCGCGTTAGCTGGCCGGAATTTGAAGTGGATGAACTAACGCGCCTGTTTTAAAAAAGGTGATACGGGCGGCGCAACCCGAAAGGGGGGGGCAATGGTGCGGGATCAGGGGCGTTCCTTGACCAGGCCGCGATAAAAAATCTCGAACGCGACCTCCAGGGTCTTCTTGAGGTAGTCTTTCTGGTCATCGATGATCTTCTTGCTGGCCTCCCAGAGCACAACACCGGAAAAAAGCGACCAGAAGATGTCGGCCAGCGCCACCGGATGATGATCGACAAATGTGCCGGCCTTGATGCCCTGCTCAAAAATCTTGGCAATCGCCCCGATGGATTTCTGGGAAAGGGTTTTAATTTCCGACATGAGTTCGGGCGAAAGATTTTTCAGTGTTTCACTGGATTGCAGATGAAACATATTGATGATAATGAGCGGGTCGAATTCATAGACGTCATACATGGCGTTCATCAATGATTTGACCTTCTCTTCAGGTGTGGGGACATCCTCGGTGTCCACATGCTCAACCCGAATCAGAAGGTACTGCAAAATTCGCAGGGACAGGGAGGCATAGAGTTCCTCTTTGTTTTTGAAGTATAAATAGAGGGTTCCCGGGCTCAATTCAGCCTCGTGGGCAATATCCTCCATGGTGGCCTTGTTAAAGCCCTTTTCGGAAAAAACGCGCTTGGCCGCCACCATAATCTGCTGCCGGCGCCGCTCTTTCTCGCGTTCCTTGCGTTCCTGAATTCCCATCGTATCGAGTCTCCTGAATACTATTTTTTTTTTGATGATCACTACATATTTTAAATGCGATACGTGGTCAAGTAAAAACTAAAGGCTCTCAAGCATCGTCAGCCATGGGATGATGAACGGGAAGGGCGGCAGGCGGTTAGACAATCCGCAACAGAATGGTCTTTTCCGCCAACGGCATGACCTCACCAATCCGGCAGGCATGCTCTATGCCCGCGGCATGCAGGGCGTCCACCAGCGCATCCGCTTCTTCCGGGGCCACCGCCGCCAGAAGTCCGCCACTGGTCTGGGGGTCATACAAAATTTCCTGGTGCCAGGTCGGCCAGTCGCCCGCCATCTGCAGGAAATCGGCCACCATGCGCCGGTTGTGGGGATTGACGCCCGTGTTGACGCCCCGGCGATACATCTCCAGGGCCTCGCGCATCACCGGCAGGCGATCCATGGTGATCGTCAGCAGGACACCGGAGGCCCGGGCCACTTCATAGCTGTGCCCGGCCAGACCAAAACCCGTCACATCCGTAACGGCGTGAATGTCAAAGCGCTGCATGGTTTCACACGCCACGCGGTTCAGCGTCGTAAGGTGCGTAATACAGTCAGCCAGGGCTTGCTCCGACACCCAGTTTTTAATATTGGCGTTGAAAAGAACGCCGCTGCCGATGGGTTTGGTCAGCACCAGGACATCCCCGGGACGTGCTCCGGCATTGGTCCAGAGCCTGTCCGGGTGCACGATCCCATTGACGGCCAGACCGAATTTAGGCTCATCGTCTTCGATCGTGTGGCCACCGATAAGCACCGCCCCTGCCTCGGTGATCTTGTCCACGGCGCCGGCCACGATCCGGTGCAGCACTTCGGGGGCCAGCTTGCCGGAGGGGAAGGCCACCAGATTCAGACAGGTGATCGGGCGCCCCCCCATGGCATAGACATCACTGATGGCGTTGGCCGCGGCAATCTGGCCGTAAACAAAAGGATCGTTGACCGGCGGGGTGATAAAATCGGCCGTACTCACCAAAGCCATGTCGTCCGTCAAACGATACACGCCCGCATCGTCGCTGGTGTTGAAGCCCACCAGCAGATTGGGGTCCGAAACTTGCGGGAGTTGCCTGAGAAGATCGCCGAGCCCGACCGGGTCGATTTTGGCCGCTCAGCCGCAGGTCTTGGAAAGACTCATCAGGGTGTGTTTCTGAAACAGTTTGAACGCCACGCCACCACCTTTAATGTGCGCTTTGGACAGGTTCGCTGCGGTCATCGTTTCCCCGAACCGCATCGCACACAACCGGATTTAAAAGGGATTACCGCCCGAAAAAACCGATAATTTTTTTGACTTCGGCCGTCACACGACCGTCTTGCCGCTGCAGATAGGCCCAGTCCGCACTTTCCACCAATTCCGGTTTGTGGTCAAGCACTATACCAGCGGCCATGCGTGCGGCCTGACCGGTCATACGAGCACAGTGACGAAAATGTTGATCTGAACCGTAAACCATCGATTTGGTCAAAACACGGCAGCAGGTAGCCTTGAAAGCAGTTTTGAACTGGTCGTGCAAATCGCCCACCGCTTTTCGAACGCTGTCCCCGTTGCCATAACCGGGGCCGTTGCGCCCTAGAAAAAGCCCCAATGCAAGGGCACCGCCATTCAGCGCGCCGCACAGACAACCGCGTCGGCCCAACCCTTCCGGCAGGGCCGACGCCAGGCGCACGGCGAGTTCCCGCGGCAAATCGCCACCCAGCCCCTGGTTCAAAACCACCATCACTGCTTCGGCGCATTGCAGCTGGCGGGTCAAAAATAAGTTTTCAGCCCGATTCTGCACACAATCCAGCAGTTGATATCGTTTCGATTCAGCATCCATCCGCTTTTGTGTCCACCCTTGACCCTTTATATAAGGTGTTGAAGCCCAAGGCCGGGCTGAACGTGTCGCGTCACCCCCGCCCTTGCGGCGTCCGCTGCTCCCCGTCGCGTTATCCGTAGATCACGCGACGGGAAGAAAACGGAGGCCGGCTCACCGGTTTCCCAGAACCAAAGGAATTCCGTTAGTCGTTCTTTTCGATAGGATATCCGGCACCCCGCCAGGCATAGATGCCGCCCGTGTAACGATAAACATTATTGTACCCCAGTTTGCGCGCCCAGGCCGCACCGTTGTGGCTGCGGGTACATTTTACGAAACCGCAATAGACCACAATGGTTTTGTCTTTGTCCGGCCCAAGCAAAGCCGCGTAGTCGTCTAATGCTTTACCGTCGGTCTCCTTGACATCCCATGTCTCCATATCCGGAATGGGGAAAAGGAACTGCACGGCGCCGGGCACATGCTGTTTTTTATAGCTGGCATCAAGCGGCATCGTGTCAACGATGACCATCGCCTTGCCACTGTCAATCCACTTTTTGAGTTCGTCGGTGGTCACTACGTCGTAATCGCCCCGCTGAACCTCGCGCACCACTTTGACGGCAGCACTTTCCTTGTCCACTTCCGCTTCGAATTTGTCCTTGGCGATCGCCGTTCCCAAACCACCCCCGACCATCCCGATAATGAACACCAGACTGAAAAACAACCGATTAAACCGGGTCATACGTTTCCTCCTTATTTATTGAATCCTGATAAATAAACTTTGACCGGCGCGATACGGAACCGATGTCGCCAGACATACAGCAGCAGGATGCCGCCCGTGAGCACGAAATCCCGATAAAGCGCCGCGCGCATGCCCGCGAAGGCTCTCCCTTCCGGGTCTTCGGGGCCGAAACAACCACAATCCACATCCAGCCCCATCCACAGACCATAGCCCAGGACCGCGATAAAAATCGCCATCAGGACGGCCATCAGGGTCAGACTGCCGCGCAGATCAACCATCAGCCCAATGGCGGCCAGGACTTCAAGGGTCGGCAAAACCACCGCGATCGGCATCAGCAAGCCTTCCGGCACCAGGCCATAAGCCTCGATGATGACCACAAAAGAAGCGGGATCCGCTAATTTGACGAGGCCCGCATAAAGGAATACCAGGCACAGCCCCCATCGAACGCCACGGTAAAGCCATATACCTTCCACGCGATGCAGGATGTGCCATGTCCACGTCTTCATCATGTCGATACCATGCTCATATATCCCTGAGAAAAAAGGGATATCGAATGCGATTTAAGTTGGTTACATAGTAAAATGGGAACCGTGAATCAAATCGCTAATATTGATGAGAAGTCTGCCCATAAAAAGGTATTATCTATACGCTTGTATCGGAAACGCGGCATTATCTACGTTACGGTACACGATGAAAGCCGTGTGGGCTTTCCCCAATAGGCCCGCCAACATCACCGAGTTGCCGGCCAGGGAAGCTTTACGAAAGTGTTCAAGTTTAGTATGGTCGTCGACAGGCAGGGTCAGGACAACGCCCGTCGATCCCCATTCAAGGAGGGCTGTCCGCCCTCATCTTTGGACATTACCGAAAGGACCCCCCATGGAACCCCAAGACACCCTTCTCACCACCAAGGAGTTTGCATCGCGATCCGGTATGACCGTTGCCCAGGTCACCAAACTGCTCCGCGAAAACAAAATCAGGGGTGAAAAACAGTCCGGCCGATGGATGATCCCGGCAAGCGCCTTGAAGACCGGTGACAGCCCGTCGCCCCCGGCCAAGACCAAAGCCAAACAGCCCGCCCAAACCGCCCGGAAATCTGCGACGTATTCCCTGTCCGAATTCAGCGCCATGACCTACCTGACCGAAGCCGGTGTCGTCCGGTGGTTGAAAGAAGGGCGGTTGCAGGGACATCAATCGCCGGGGGGCGAATGGCAAATCGATGCCGCTAGCCTTGAAAATCCTTACGTCAAAAATCTCCTGCGTCCATAGACAATGACCGCTGAAGCCCATCAGGCGCCCATGCCCCCCGAAAATTTTATCGACTATTTGCAGCCCCGTGTGCTGGAACGGTTCCTGCGCTATGTGACACTGGATTCCACGGCCGATCCGGAATCCGGCCGACACCCGTCATCAGAAGGCCAACTGGCACTAGGCGCCCTGCTAACCGACGAGCTGGAACAACTGGGTCTGGAGGACATCGAACACGATGCCCACGGCTATGTCTATGCCGTCCTGCCCGGCCGTCACTCCAAATCGTCGCTGTCATTGACAGTCTGCGCCCACCTGGACACGTCCCCCTCGGTTTCGGGTGCCCATGTCCGGCCGGTGGTGCACCGGGCATACGACGGCGGCCCGATCCACTTTCCCGACGATCCGGACTTGCGTCTCACGCCGGCGGAATCGCCTGAACTGCTGAAATTCACCGGTTCCGACATCATCACCGCGGCGGGCCAAACCCTGCTGGGGGCGGATGATAAAGCCGGCCTGGCGGCCATCATGACCGCGGTCGAGGCTCTCCTGCATTTTAAGGACTGGCCGCATCCGGAATTGCGTATCGTCTTTACCCCGGATGAAGAAATCGGTCAGGGGACCGCCTTCATCCAGCGCGCCAAGCTGGGGGATGTAGGCTACACCATCGACGGCGGTGAAATGGGAGAACTGGAAACGGAATGCTTTCATGCCCTGAAAGCCGTTTTGACCTTTCACGGCATGAACGTGCATCCGGGCTACGCCAAGCACCGCATGGTGAATGCCGGCACGCTGGCGGCACGTTTTATCGCCGGTCTGCCGGCGGCTGAAGCTCCCGAACACACTGAAGGTCGTGAGGGCTTTTTTCACGTCTCGGCGCTCTCCGGCAATGAAAGCCGGGCCACGGTTGAAATGATTCTGCGGGACTTCGATGCCGCGCGCAACCGACGGCGTGAAAAACTGCTGCGGCAGATGAGCGCCAGTTTTGAAACGGCCACCCCCGGCCTGACCATCGACCTCCAGATCAGCGAGCAATACCGCAACATGCAGGAAGTCCTGAGCCGCTATCCCGACGTCGCCCATAAGGGCCGGGCCGCCATAGAGGCCGCTGGCGTGCCCGTCATCAACAAGGCCATCCGGGGCGGCACCGACGGTGCCCACCTCTGTTTCATGGGATTGCCGACCCCCAATCTGTTCGCCGGTGGTCTGCTGTTTCACAGCCGCAAAGAATGGATCCCGGTGATTGCCTTGGCCAAAAGCACCCAGGTCATTATGGAATTGTGCCGCCTCTGGGCCGAAGACGCGGACGCCCTTGCAGCATCGCCGGAGACGGCTTGACCCCATGGCGGCCATCCTTTTGAATCTTTTTTGCAACCCGCGCGCCCGGCAACCGTCCCCGGATGCCCCGGATACAGCCTTTGCCGCCCCGGAAGCCAAAGAGCGCGTCCGGCGGTTTCATCACACGCTGCCGACCTACCGGCCCACGCCCTTGATCGCCCTCGAACAATTGGCACGCACGCTGGGGGTTGGCCGGATCTGGATCAAGGACGAATCGAAACGCTTCGGTCTCAACGCCTTCAAGGGCCTGGGCGCCTCCTACGCGGTATGCACCACCCTGGCGGACCATCTCGACATGCCCCCGCCGCTGAACTTCGCCGATTTCAGCCAGCCCCGCATTCGCAAGGCTTTGGCGCGACTTACCCTCGTGACCGCCTCGGACGGCAACCACGGCGCGGCCGTGGCCTGGATGGCGGCCCAACTCGGCTGCCACAGCAAGGTGCTGCTGCCCCATGGAACGATTGCCGCTCGCCTGGACGCTATTCGCGCCTTCGGCGGCGAAGCGATCGTCATCGACGGCAACTATGACGACGCCGTACGGCGCGCGGCCCGGCAGGCTGACGACCAAGGGGCTTTCCTTATCCAGGATACGGCCTGGGAAGGCTATGAGGCCATCCCGGAGCGGATCATGCAGGGCTATCTGACGCTTTTGGACGAAGCGCTCGCGCAGATGGGCGACACGCAGCCCACCCACCTGTTCGTGCCGTGCGGCGTCGGCGCCCTCGCTGCGTCCCTCCAGGCCTATCTTGTCAAACGATTCGCGGATCAGCGGCCGCTGCTGGTGGTCATCGAAGCTGCGGCCGCCGATTGCTATTACCGCTCCATGCGGGCGGGCGGGCGGGAAGTCATTCCCGTAAAGGGGGCACTGGAAACCCGCATGGCCGGGCTGGCCTGCGGCGAACCCACGCGGCCGGGATGGGAAATCCTGCGCCGTTACGCCGATGCCTTCGCCAGTGCCCGGGACGATCTGGCCGAAGCCGGCATGCGACGTCTGGCCTTTCCCCACCCACCGGACCCGCCGATCGAAGCCGGCGAATGCGGCGCGGTCTCCACGGGCTGTCTGTGCCACATGATGCAATCGGAGACCGCTCAGGACGGACGGAAGCAGTTGGGACTGGGACCGGAATCACGCATCCTGCTCATTTCCACCGAGGGGGCCACCGACCCCGACGCCTACCGGCGAACCGTCCATCGTTTCAAGGACGATGCATCGGCCGGGCGTTGACACCATACGCCGGCACCCCACGTTAAGTAGAATTTAATTGACGGAGACAGCACCTTCGACCCCATGACCGAGAAAATACCGTCATCGCCTTTCGCCATCCCCAATGTGCGCCGTTTCATTGCCTTTCGGGTGTGCTTCAACGCCCGTTTCTACTACCCGGTCTTTGCGGTGCTCTTTCTCGATTTCGGGCTGACGCTGGAACAATTCGCCCTGCTGAACGCCGCCTGGGCAGCCACCATTGTCCTGCTGGAAGTCCCTTCGGGCGCCCTGGCGGACCTCATTGGCCGACGCAATTTACTGGTGGTGGCCGGTGTGTTGATGATTGCCGAAATCGCCCTCCTGTGCCTGGCGCCCCGGGGTGCCGGGCCGCTGCTGTTCGCCATTTTCCTGGTGAACCGGGTCCTGAGCGGTATGGCCGAAGCGGCCGCCAGCGGTGCGGACGAAGCCCTGGCCTACGACGCCTTGAAACGCGATGGCCGTCCCGAAGACTGGGGACGGGTGCTCGAAAGACAAATCCGCTACCAATCCATGGGCTACGTCATCGCCATGAGCGTCGGAGCGGCGGTCTATGACCCGGATCTGCTCAATCGCCTCATGGATAGCCTGGGGCTGGCCCTGCGGTTTGCGCCGGAAACCACCCTGCGCTTTCCGCTCTATCTGACCCTGGCCATGGCCATCGGCGCCCTGGTGCAGACGCTGGGGATGGAAGACATCGCTTTGGACGAAGCCCCGGCGAAAACCGCGGCAGGCGAACCCGTCTCCATGATCCGGCAGACGTTCCGCATGACATGGGGTGCCGGGCGTTGGATTCTGCAAACACCCATGGCGCTGTGCATTATCCTGGCCGGCCTGTTGTTCGACCACGTGATCCGGGTGGTGATCACATTGAACAGCCAATACCTGCGCGCCATCCACTACCCGGAAGCCTCCTTCGGCCTGATCGGTTCGGGCCTGGCCCTGATGGGGATGGTGATCCCCAAGATTGCGGAAAGAATGGACGCCCGCTTTCAGCCCACGTCCAATTTCTTCGCTGTTGCCGCGATGGCAACCATGGGGCTGACCGGCATTACGTTTTTCTGGCCCTACGTCGGACTCCTGCCCCTGGCCATGCTCTCGGCCGTCATGATGTTCACGAACTTTTTCTCCAGTCGCTACCTGAACCAAATCACGGCTTCCGAGCAGCGGGCCACGGTCCTGAGTTTCAAGGGCTTGTCCTATAACCTGGCGTATGGCATGGCGGGT
>Ga0210141_1000125_pt1 | contig 10397 bp, 8 predicted proteins | sample China_Galinas_Co_2_FD_184862 | JGI IMG/M metagenome (GOLD analysis project Ga0210141, IMG submission 184862) | Wetland microbial communities from San Francisco Bay, California, USA, that impact long-term carbon sequestration -... | ecosystem: Environmental > Aquatic > Marine > Wetlands ...
CCACGGCCGATTTTCCACCAATATATGCGTATTTTCCAACTCTTACAAATTGATGAATGGCCACCAGCCCGCCGATGGTTACAAAATCTTCGATGGTGATATGACCCGCCAGTGTTGCATTATTTGCAAAGATAACGTTCCGTCCGGTTTTGCAGTCATGGGCGATATGGACATACGCCATCAGGAGGTTCTCTTCACCGACCTCGGTGATACCGCCGCCAAATTCCGTTCCTCTATTTATTGTAACAAACTCCCGGACCACCGTCCCGCGCCCAATTTTTAGGATTGTTTTTTCGCCTTTGAATTTAATGGCCTGGGGAACCGCACCGATGGAAGCATACTGAAAGATTTGGCAATCCGGTCCGATGGTAACATGCGGTTGAATAACAACATGTGGACCGACGATGGTTCCGGATCCGATCTGGACATTCGCTTCGATAATTGAATATGGACCGATTTCAACATTAGAATCTATATCGGCCTTGGAGTCAACTATTGCTGTGGGATGTATCATTACGCTCCTCCAAATGTTGCCATGAGTTGAGCCTCAGCCACGGTTTTCTCATCGACGTATGCCACTCCGGCCATCTTGAACACCTTGCCCCGTTGTTTAAGAAATTTCATTTCAAACACAAGTTGATCTCCGGGGATAACCGGCTTGCGGAATTTCACCCTATCCATACCCATAAAATATATGAGGGAACCGGGTTCTTCTTCGGACATAGACCCAGCAGCCAGTACAGCACCGGCCTGTCCCATGGCTTCGATGATAAGCACGCCGGGCATAATTGGATTGCCCGGAAAGTGTCCCTGGAAAAAGGGTTCGTTGATGGTGACGTTTTTGAGAGCAACAACTTTCTCACCCGGTACCAGTTCAAGTATTCGATCGATCATAAGAAACGGATATCGGTGAGGCAACGACTTCATGATTTCTAGAATATCAATGGTTTTATTCATTTTCCAACGCTCCTTACGTTACTCCAACGTTTCCTCAATTTTATTTAATCGTTTCTCGATGTTGGAAACCTTTTTTATAAACTCTGGAAGCTTTGGCAGAACATTTTGGACCCTTAGCCATAATTTATGGGGCATGGCGGGTGCTCCCGATACAACCTGGCCCTGGGGCACCGATTTGGCCACGCCTGCCCTCGGCCCGACGATGGCATGGTCCCCGACGTTCAGATGACCCGCAATTCCGGCCTGACCTGCCAAAATAGCATTTTTCCCGATGGCTACACTTCCTGAAATTCCGACTTGTGCAACCAGAAGCGTGTTTTCGCCAACGGTCACATTGTGCGCGATTTGAACCAGGTTGTCGGTCTTGACACCTCGACAAATCCGGGTTTTTCCAAAGGTTGCCCGGTCGATGGTGTTCCCGGCACCGATTTCAACGTCGTCATCGATCTGGACAATCCCGGTATGGGGTATCTTGTAATATTTTCCACCCTCTGGAGAAAAACCGAAACCATCACTCCCGATCACCGTTCCGGCATGAATTGTCACCCGATTTCCGATGATGCATCGCTCAAGAATGGACACATTGGGGTATATCTGAACATCATCTCCCATGGAAACGTTGTTGCCGATCACGACATTGGGATGAACAAACACACGATTGCCAAAGGTTACATTGTCTCCGACCACGACAAAAGGAGCGATGGACACATCTTCGCCGCACATAAAGTTTTTGCCGATATATGCACTGGAGCTTATGCCGGGCTCGGGTTTTGAAGCAGGATGTAACAAATTCAAAACCTTGATAAATGCAAGCTGTGGATTATCCACTTTTACAAGGTTTCTTGCGGGGGCTTGAAAATTCCGAGGGACAATAACGGCCCCGGCGCTGGTTTCATCTATTTTTTTTAGGAATTTTGCATTGCCGGCAAATGTTATTTCATCCTTGCTTGCTTCTTCAAAAGATCCCGCGCCACGAATCTTTTTACCCGTGTTGCCGCTGAGTTCTCCTTCAACAATTTCGGCAATCTTGCCAAGGGACAGTTCCATTTTAAATTTTACCTATTATTGTTTTTTATTTGTTTTATCTTTTTTTCCGCTTTTCTGGGCAAAAATTGCATTGTATTCCTGGATCACCCGGTCGCTGATATCAATGGTATCCGGCGAATATATTATCCCTGCTTCCCGTTTTTCGAGGATAAGAAGAAAGCCTTCTTTTTTGCCAATCTCTGCAACAATCTTTAGAAGCTCTTTCTGAATGCTGGTAACAAGTTTTTTTTCTTGTTCCTTGAAATCAGCCATATATTGTTTCTGCAATGATTTAAAATCATTGATACTGATCCTGATTTCACGTTCTTTATCTGCCCGCATCTCATTGCTCATCACCAGGGCTTCACGCTCCAGTTTCTTCTTTGCCTCTTCAATTTTTTCACCCTTTTTCTTGAGATCTTCCTCCATCTTTCTCCCTTGCTCATTGATTTCACCCCTGGCCAATTTCCCGGCATTAGATGTCTCAAGAACTTGTTGAAAATCGACGACACCGATTTTGGCAACATCCGCTCCATAAGAAGTAGCAACAAGAAAACCAAAACAGACAACTATTGTTATAAAAGCAGTTTTAAATGAACGCATTTTTATCCCCCTTTAGAGATTGTCTCATCATTGACAAATTTACCTGATTCTGAATTATTGATATTAAAATATAGACAACCCATCAAACAGATAATGATTTGATTTTGTAGTAAATTTTCTCAACTCTGTTTACACGCATTTGGGATCTGACAAAAAGAACAAGTGCTCTGGAAAACACATGGCTCAAAATGCTGAACCCATTGAAAATTCCCAGCGACCACCCGAATCTTCACCCTCTTGAACATCAAGTTTGTGTCCATACTCTATCCGGAGAGGTCCCATGGGAGAATACCATCTGAAGCCGAACCCGACGCTACTCTTCAAGTTACCAAAGTCAACACTCTCACCGTTGTTGTATACATTGCCGGTATCATAAAAGAGGAGCCCCACAAGGCCTTGATCCTTTAACAGGGGAATTATGTATTCAGCATTGAACTGTACGAACTTGTCTCCCCCAATTTTATTGCCGTCTTCGTCTAAAACATACACTTCTTGCCATTCATAACCCCGCAAGGAATTAATCCCACCCAAATAAAACCGTTCATAATCCGGCAAGATACCGCCTGAATTTTCTTCCACATATCCGCCCCTGCCATGTAAAAAACCGACGGTTCCCTTGAACAGGGGAAAATACCAGCCGGTGTCAGCCATATATTTCGTAAAGGCAATATTTCCCCCAAGGCCGGCATATTCCACCGATATACTGTGCTTCGATCCGTCGGTGGGATTAAAACTGCTGTTTTTTGAGTCGTAAGTAATGGTGGCGGTGACACTGCTCGTTATATTGGTGCCCTCCAGGTCTTTGATCGATTTTGCAGCAAACTCCGATATATTTGATATTTCGGCATTGTCGTAATTATATCTTAGATATCCCCTTGTATAATCAAAAATAGGATAGCCGAACCGTACACCACCCCCGATGCTTGCCTTGTCATAGGTATCATAGTCGGTGTCCCAGTTATACAGATCAAATCCCGCTGACAAAGGAATACCAAACAGCCAGGGTTCCGTAAAGCTCAATCTATAGGTTGATGTTCTCGATCCGATCTGACCCTCCAGCGAAAGAATCTGGGCACGCCCGAACAGATTGTTCTGGTTGATGGAAGCCGATAAAAAAACATTTTCCTGGCTGCTATACCCTGCGCCAAATGAAATGGAGCCGGTTGCCTTTTCAGTAACATCGATTTTTAAAATCATACGATCATCGGTGCTTCCCTTGGCCGTATTTATCTTTATGTCTTCAAAAAAATTAAGACGATGAAGGTTCCGAACGCTCCGTTTTAACGCTCGACCGCTGTAAAGTTCTTGTTCATATACCATAAGCTCTCGTCGGATAACCTTATCCCTTGTTTTGGTATTGCCGCCGATAACTATTTTTTCAAAATAGACCTGTTTTCCTTTTTGAACGACATAGGTTATATTCACCTTAAGTTCATCAAAATCTTTATCGATACGGGGCACTATATCGGCATAGGCAAAGCCTTCATCAGAATAAAGGTCCGTTAGGGCCAACACATCATTCCGAACAGTTTCACGATTGTAATATGTCTCCTGGGTGATTTTAAGGTTTTTCATCAATTCATTTTGGGGCAAAACAAGATCCCCCGTAATGTCGACTTTTCCAACCTTGAACTGTGCCCCTTCATCTATTTTTATGGTGATATAGATCCATTTATCCTTGTATTCAACTCGGGGGTCCCCGATTTTGGCCTGTATGTATCCATGATTATAGTAAAACGCCGACAATATTGCCACATCCTGTTCAAGATCCCCCGTCTTAAGATCTCCGGACGAGGTCAGCCAAGAAAGAAACCCTTTTTCCCGGGTCTTTAGATATTTTTTTAATTCCTTGTCGGCATATGCTTGGTTCCCTTCAAAAATTATTCTTTTTATCAAAACCTTTTCGCCCTCATCGATATCGAATTCCAAATCAACCTGATTTTGTTTAAGAGGATGAATCTTGTAGGCAATTTGAACATTATGATAATTTTTCTCTTTGTACAGTTCTTCTATCCGGTTGACGTTACGACGAATTTTAGGAATATTCAGAATCGATCCGGTTTTAATCGTCAAATTCTCCTTAACCTTATCCTCTTTATATACCTTATTCCCTTTAATATGAATGACGCGTATGGTCGGTTTTTCTTTAACCCTGAATATTATTTTTTTCCCGATGGGAGTGTCCTCGGTCTCAATCCTTATATCGTCAAAATATCCCATTTCATAGACTGCTTTAAGGTCCTCGGAAAGGCTTTTTGAAAGATAGATGTCGCCGGGTTTTGTTTTAATAACCCGTTTAATGGCATCCGCCTCGATTCGTTTGTTATCGGCGATGGTAACACTGGCCACCTTTTCCCGCTTAAAGAGTTTCAACCCCATATCCCGGGCGAGTTGTTTCACGGTGCCGGGCAAATTTTCTATGCCCTGCCCTTCTTTAATAAAGACCCGGGGGGGGCTTTCTCCAAAAGATTCTATCATCTTTGTATCGAGGCTGAACTGCTGTCCGATCAAGGTAAAGCTGCCCCAAACAACATAATCAGCGCCGTTTTTGATACCAAGCTTCCGAATTTGGCCAAAGCCCTCGGTGGTTTCTCCGGATGAAAAATCAGGAATGGTTCCCGGGGCCAGAATAGCAGCACCTTCCTGTTGGAGATGATTTGTTATGACCGCCAGTATTTCTTCTTTCAAGTAGGAAAAATCCCCAATCGCATGGATTTCAAATGGTAATACCATGACCCTGACACTGTCCATGGGACGGGCGGTTTTCGGGAAAAAGCACAACACTGCGATAATAAACAGACTCAATTTTCTAGACATCGATGTATTCAAAACCTAAATTCCCATCCTCGGAGCAGTTTGTTTTTTTATTTCAATTTGGTCTAAGGAAAAATCCGCCGCATTCAGCTTCAACGTATCTGGCTTCACGCTTCTCAAATATCACCTTTTGCCGTGCCACCCGAAGGTTAACCCCCTACAATTCCATCAGTTGACCCTCCACAATCGTCGTGCTGCGCGACATGTAGGATGCAAGTTCCATATTATGAGTTACGACGATTAATGTCATGCCAAACGCATCATTCAACTCCAAAAGCAACTCATGAATGTGCTCGCTGTTTCCCTTGTCAAGATTACCGGTCGGTTCATCCGCCAAAAGCATCGCAGGTTTGAGAACCAAAGCCCTTGCCAAGGCAACCCGTTGCTGTTCACCACCTGAAAGCTTGCCGGCACTGAAATTCAATCGGTCCTTAAGATCTACTCTGACAAGCATCGCCTCAGCAATCTCTCTGGCTTCTTTCTTTCTCGTCCCTTTAATCAGTACCGGCATCATCGTATTTTCAAGGGCTGAAAATTCGGGAAGCAGGTAATGAAACTGAAATACAAACCCCACAGTTTCGTTTCGAAATTGGGCCAGTCTGATTGGATCAAAACCAAAGATATCATCACCGTTGAAACAATAGGTCCCGCTATCGGGCCGTTCCAGCGCGCCAAGGATATGGAGCAGCGTAGACTTGCCGATGCCGGATGCGCCAACAATCGCCAAGGTCTCGCCGGCATCCATATCAAAATTAACGTTCTTTAAGATTTCAATACGGGTCTCACTGTTGTCGAAACTCTTGCATAAATCCCTGACCGTCAAAAACCGATCCGGAAGAGGCCTTTTTTCATCGCCCATACCGCTAACCATACCGTATGGCCTCCACCGGGTTGAGTTTTGACGCCTGTCGTGCCGGATAGAGAGTTGCCACAAAACAGATGATCAATGCAGCAGCAGCGATGATTAAAACATCCATAGGATTCAGTCGAACCGGAAGCGTAGAAATATAGTAAACATCTCCAGGGAGTTCTATAAACTTGTACTTTTCCAGCAACTCACACATAATAAACCCCAGACATACACCCAGGGTAGTGCCCACGGAACCGATGATCATCCCATTAAAAATAAAAATCTTTCGGATGCTGCTGTCCGGGGCTCCCATGGCCTTTAATATGGCAATGTCCTTGGTTTTCCCCATCACCATCATAATCAGGGTGCTGGCGATATTGAACGCCGCCACCAGTACGATAAGGGCCAGAATAATAAACATCACCGTTTTCTCCAGCTTCAGTGCAGAAAAGAGATTGTGGTTCATTTGCATCCAGTCTTTGGCCCAATAAGGAAATCCAAGATTTGAGACGATCTTTTCCGCGATATCCCTTGCATCGTAAACATCCTTAACACGTATTTCGATGCCGGTTACAGCGTCTTCCATATGTAAAATTTTCTGCGCGTCTTCAAGATTGACATAAGCGAGAGACCCGTCATATTCGTACATACCGGATTCAAAAAGTCCCGAAACCTTGAATCGCTTCATAGCCGGGAGGTATCCTATGGGTGAAATCATCCCCAGGGAGGATATCAGATAGACCGCATCGCCCTTACCGACCCCCAGATTTCTGGCCAGCTCTTTACCCAGGATAATTCCCGGCACCCATGGCTTGGAGTTCCCCGGTCCCTGGGCCCGTTTCAAACTCTGCAAACCGGAATCCTTGAGAATTTTTATGACCTCTCCGGCGGATTCCGGGTCTATCCCTCTTAAAACAGCCCCCGACACCCCGGATGGGGCTCGCAGCATGATTTGAGTGTATATAAAGGGTGTGGCAGCCGTTACGCCGTCCATGGTATCGATCTGTTTAGATATCTTGCGATAGTCGGTGAAGGAACCGCCGTGTCGCATCAGCACTACATGGGATTCTACCCCGAGTATCCGCGCCTTGAGATCGGACTCAAAACCGGCCATTACCGCAATAACAACGATCAACGCCATAACTCCCACCGTCACCCCGGCAATGGAGAGTATGGTTATGAGTGAAATAAACGTTTCTTTTTGTTTGGCTCTGAGATAGCGGCCGCCGATGAAATATTCAAAAGACATCATAAAAACAAGTTGTGAATTATCGGTTATTGGGTATTGGAATAATGGTTTTTTTGTTCATGATCCATTTCCGATTCCCTTTTGAAAAGGTAAACCAGATTGGCTAACCCATTTAAAAATAAGTGTCAAGATTAAGTTGTCGCATCTATCCGATTTAATTTCCAGGTAAATTTTGTTCCCCCACCGACCGTGCTTTCAACATCAAGCCAGGTATTGTAAGACTCGAGTATGCTGTGAACGATGGATAACCCAAGCCCGGTCCCGGTTGATTTTGTGGTAAAAAAGGGGTCAAAAATCGATTGTATGAGCGTTTTTGTCATACCGATGCCATTGTCGCTAACCTCGACACATGCATAACTGGGCTTTATCGGATAAGTTTTAACCTTGATTAAGCCTTCACCCTCAATGGCCTCGGCTGCATTTAAAAGTAGATTCCACATCACCTGACGCAGGTGGATGGGATCCATTTCAACCCAGATATTGGGGAATAGATCGATGGTGATGGAAACCCTGTTACTGGTCGCTTGGTTTTTTTCAAAAAGCTTGAGCGTCTCTTTCAAGGCGTTTTCAAGCTCGATTTTCTCGATTTTACCCACCGGCGGTTTTGCGAACAAAAGAAAATTGCTGACCAGCGTATTTAACCGGTCTGTTTCACGCAGTACAATCTGCATCAACTTGTCATGTTCAGGATCATAGGGAATCTCTTTTCTTAAAATCTGAATCGATCCCGCCAAAGAGGCCAGTGGGTTTTTAATTTCATGGGTGATACCGGCAGCCATTTCACCCATATAGGCCATCTTTTCGATGCGTTTTACACGATCCTCCATGACCGAAAGCTCTTTTTCGGTCCTTCTTACCTGCTCCGAAAGCAGCCCGCTCAAAAAAGCCACCGCAAAACAGGCTGACATGGTCATCACGACCTTGAAAAGCACGATGTCCCAGGTATAATTGGCAATGGTGCTGCTCCCTTTTATAAATAAAGGGTTAATTACACCATAATATTCGAGATCGATCAGAATGCCGTACTGAATACTGCAAAGGGTCGCCATGACCATGCTCCCTCTTCTAAAAATGATCATACTCGAATAGACGATCACCACCAGATATAGAAAAGAAAAAACGCTTGTGAAACTACCGGTAATAAAAATGATTACCGTGACAATTAATGTATCGATTCCGATCTGTACATAAGGGAAAAGAAGATTAAGTTTTTTATACCGAAAAATTAAGGCATAATAAACTGAGAGTAAAAATATTCCGACGATGATTCCGTAAAGGACTATTAACGATCGGGTCAAAGGAAACGGGTTTTCACTGACTTGAACAAGAATTGCAGAGCCCAGCATTAACGACGCAAACAGGATTCGAAAGAAGATTAGCCATTTAAGCTTATGAGACAAATCATCTTCGGGTTTTATCATAAATTTAGACATAATTATCAGATTACTTTAAACGCGTTATCAACCCAACGTCGATGCCATTTGGAAGATCGGCAGGTACATGGAGACCACAAGGCCGCCGATGACCACCCCCAAAAATACAAGCATAAACGGCTCTATTAACGCGGTCATATTCTCCACGGCCTGATCGACTTCTTCATCGTAAAAGTCGGCAATTTTGGTTAACATTGAATCGAGGGCCCCGGTGGATTCACCCACTGCGATCATTTGACATACCATCGATGGGAAGACGCCGCTTTCAGACAGTGGATCGGACATTGTACGACCTTCCGCAATGGCAGAACGGGTCTCGTACACTGCTTTTTCAATGGTTTTGTTTCCTGCTGTTTTAGCAACGATTTCAAGTGCATCTAAAATCGCAACGCCACTGCCGAGCATGGTTCCCATGGTGCGCGTAAATTTGGAGACAGCGGCTTTTCGGATGAGGGGTCCGAACAGCGGGATCCTGAGAAAAATATCATCCATCAAAACCCGTCCTTTTTCGGTTTTATAAAAATGCCGTATTGCAAAGATCGATGCGCCAATGAAACCGATAATATATAGGATGTTGGATTTAACAAACCGGCTCATGTTGACGACAATTTGGGTGGGCGCCGGAAGCGCACCGCCCATGCCCTCGAACATCTCTTCAAATACGGGGATAACAAAGACCATGATGATGGCAATAACAATAATTGCAATAATGATGGTGACAATGGGATACGTCATGCCCCCTTTTATTTTAGCTTTAAGTTTGGCGGCTTTTTCCATATACGCCGACAACCTTCTTAAAATCGTGTCAAGGATACCCCCGGCTTCACCGGCTGCGATCATATTTACAAAAAGATTATCAAATTGTTTGGGATACTTCTTTAGAGCTTCTGCAAAGGTTTGCCCGCTTTCTACATTTCCTTTTATTTCTTTGAGCATCTGTTTAAATGTTTTGTTTTCATTCTGGCTATACAGAATATCAAGGCATTGAATGATGGGAAGCCCGGCATCGATCATGGTGGAAAACTGGCGACAGAAAATGATGATATCGGCCTGTTTGACTTTAGGCTGCATAAAAGCAACATTTTCAAAAATGTCCTTGGGTTTCAATTTGATCTTGGTTTGTGTAATCTTACGCCGGATCAGCTCCGAATTTACAGCTTCTTCGGTGGGCGCTTCCATCTCACCTTTTTTTTTCTTATTATGTCTGTCCTTTCCTCTCCATAAATAAACCGGCATAACTGTTCCTCCTTTACCTGGAGACAATTCGGAGTGTATATCGATACTGAAACGACTAAGGTTACAGAGAGTACCTGTAAAAAATGTCATCAACCATACGGGTTGATCACAAGGGGATTCGTCGATTAGTTCGTATCATAAACAAAGCAAAACAACAACAGATTTGCGGAGTTTATTGCAAAACCAGACATTATACAGCTTGATAAACTCACCCATATATGCATATGTT
>Ga0210141_1000126_pt1 | contig 10336 bp, 5 predicted proteins | sample China_Galinas_Co_2_FD_184862 | JGI IMG/M metagenome (GOLD analysis project Ga0210141, IMG submission 184862) | Wetland microbial communities from San Francisco Bay, California, USA, that impact long-term carbon sequestration -... | ecosystem: Environmental > Aquatic > Marine > Wetlands ...
CAGGGGGTTTTTTTCCGGATGGAAACCCTGGGCGCCGCCAACCGCATCGGCGTCAATGGGTGGGTGCGCAACCTCGCCAATGGGGCTGTCGAAGCGGTTTTCGAAGGCGATAAGGAACAGGTTGGGGCGATACTCGAATGGTGCCGAACAGGTCCGCCGAATTCACGGGTCGATGGCGTCAAGGTGGATTGGCAGAATTATTCCGGCGAGTTCGGCGACTTTCGGGTGACCTACTGAATCGCTTCAGCGCAGGTATAGGTTTGGGCACATCAGAACAGTGCATTTACAAACTCCTCCGGATCGAAACGCCTCAGATCTTCAACTTTCTCTCCAATGCCGATATACTGCAGGGGAATCTGCAGCTCGTTGCAGATGGCAACGACGATGCCGCCTTTGGCGGTGCCGTCCAGTTTAGTAAGCACCAGCCCGGTGATCTCCAATGCCGCGTTGAAAATTTTGGCCTGGGAGATGGCATTCTGCCCGGTGGTCGCATCCAGAACCAGCAAAATTTCATGAGGAGCCCCGGGAAGTTTTTTGTCGATCGACCGCTTGATCTTTTTTAATTCCTCCATTAAGTTGACTTTTGTGTGCAGGCGACCGGCGGTATCCACGATGACCGTGTCGATTTGCCTGGCGATGGCTGCTTCAACGGCATCGTAGGCCACCGCTGCCGGGTCCGCACCATCTTTGTGCTTTACGATCTCGGCGCCGCTGCGCTCCGCCCATACGGTCAGTTGCTCACTGGCCGCTGCACGGAATGTGTCGGCTGCCGCTATCAGGGTTCGTTCGCCGCCCGCGGCGGCCATGGCCGCCAGTTTCCCGATGGTGGTAGTCTTGCCGACACCGTTGACGCCGACCACCATGACGACCCTGGGACGGCTTTGCGACGGTTTCGACCGGGCCGGGTTCTTTGCCAGCAGTGACAGTATTTCCGACCTCAGAAGCGATCTGATTTCCGTGCGGTCCTGTTTCCATCCTTTTGCAATGCGGCCAATCAGATCCATACTGGTCTCGACGCCGATATCTGAAGTGATCAGCAACTCCTCGAGGTCTTCAAGCAGCAAATCGTTAAGCTGCACATCCCCGAAAAAAATACGGTCGAGGCCGTCGCTCAAATTGCGACGGGATTTGGAAAGCTGCGATTTCAGACGGCGCAGATATCCGCCCTTTTGTTTATTATTGTCGCCGGGCGCCTTCGACGAGAGGTCCGTCCCGCTCGCATTGCCAACTGCTTCGCCATCCCGTGGTTCCGGCTGCTCTTCCACCGTCGTCTCAGGCAAGCCCGATTTGTCGGTGATCTCCTCGCTTTTTTTCTTTTTTCGAAACCAGCTCACTGTCGCATCTCTCCATATCCAAATCCAAAAGGTTTAAAGGTCATTCCGGCGAGATCCGGAAGACAGTACAACAACTGTCAACAGGTTCTACGGCTATTTAACACAAAGCACACAAAGACCACAAGGACGCTGTGCAGCCTGTAGCGCCTCTCCTGTTGTACCTCTGCTTCCTTTGCGCCTGTGTGTTTGAATGAATACGGCAGGCTGCCTGTTTTATGCCGCGTTTCGAGATCGCTCCAGACTGACCGATACCACCTTTGAGATCCCCTTTTGCTCCATTGTTATCCCGAACAGCATGTCCGCAAATTCCATTGACCGCTTGTTGTGGGTGATCATGATGATCTGGGATTTTTCGCCGATGATGCGCAACAGGTCATTGAAGCGAAACACGTTGGCGTCATCGAGGGGAGCGTCGATTTCGTCCAACAGACAAAACGAGGCAGGCTTGATGAGGAATATGGAAAATAGAAATGCGATGGCCGAAAGGGCTTTTTCGCCACCGGACAGAAGACTCAACCGGGTCAATTTTTTGCCGGGGGGGTGTATCATGAGCTCAACGCCGGTCTCCAGCGGCTTTTCCGGTTCGGTCAGCACCAATTTGGCTGTACCGCCATTGAAAAGGCGCGGGAAGACATCACCCATTTTTTCGTTTATCTGGGCAAAGGTGTCCATGAACAATTTTTGGGTGATGTGGTTTATCTTACGAATGACTTTGTGCAGGTCCTCGACGGCCTGCTCGAGATCGATCCGCTGCGCTTCAAGAAAATCATAGCGGTCTTTCAACTGCTCATACTCTTTGATCGCCCCCAGGTTCACGTCGGTGATCCGCGCGATTTTGGTTTTGACGTCGCTCAGCTCGGCTTCCCAACCGCTGATCTGCTCTTTGTCAAGGCCGGCGAGTTGCTCACCGGACAGACCTTCGGATGCGATAAGATCATCGTAGGCGATTTGATAACGGTCTTCCATTTGTGCGGCAATGTTTTCCTGCTTGATCCGGTGCTGTGACTGCTCCAATTCGAGCAGGCGCAATTTTTCCAGGGTTTTTTCGCGCCGGGTTCTAATGTCGGCCACCCGATCGTCGCTGGACTTCAACTGGGCGTCAATGGCCTGGTAATCCGACTCTACACGGGCCAGGGCTTCGGCCAGAACATCGATCTCTTTGTAGATTTCCGTGAGGGACCGCTTGACCTCGCTGCTGCGGGACTCGGTATTGGCCAGCTTCTGTTTTTTCTGAATGATTTCCTGCGCCAGCTCATCGAAGCGTTTCAGCCCGTCCGCTTGAAATTCTTTCAGCCGTTTCAGGCTGCCGGTGCTGTTTTCCAGTTTGGCGTTCAGGGCGGTCAATTCCAATTTCAGATTGATTTCACTGCGGTTGAATTCCTCCTGTCGCTTAGCGGCCAGGGCAAGCTCTTCGGTGACCGAGCCGACCGCTTCCTGGGAAATTTTCATCTGCTTGGCGATCTCGGCCAGTGCCCGGTGGTATTTGCTCATTTCCGCTTCTATGTCGCTGGCCTCCCCCATGAGCTGTTCCTGTTCCAGCTGGATGATTTCCATCTGATGCCGGGCGCCCTTGAGTTCGGCGCCTATCTCATAGAGCTGTCTTTCGGCCTCAGTCGCAGCATCTGTGGCGTCGGCCTTTTTTTCAAGCAGGGTTTGCAGCTCGGTTTCCAGTTCACGGGCCTTTGCCTCGAGGAGCGACTGGCTGCTGCAGGCCGCAGCGTGCTTTTTTTCAAGTTCGCGGTCTGAGGCCTCCAGCTCCCGGAGCTCCTGTTTTTTTGCCAATATGCCGCTGAGCTTGTCTTTACTGCCCCCGATCAGCATGCCCTGGCTGGAGACGACATCGCCACTTCTGGTAACGATCGTCTGCAAATGGCCGTTTGCGTTAAATCGCTCAATGGCTTCGGCCAGCGTTTCGCTAAAAATCACATGACCGAGCAGGGAAGCGGCGATAGGTTCGAATCCGGGGCGGACCTGTATATGATTCAACAGCAGCTGTTCTGCAGGGGGGATGCGTCCAGGGTCCGGGATGTCTGTCTTGATCGCTTTGACCGGGATAAAACCGCTGCGGCCGGCTCCGCTGGATTGCAGAAAATCGATTGCCGCCACGCCGGCCCGCTGGTCTTCAACCAGGATATACTGCAGGGCGTCACTCAGTACCGCTTCAACTGCAGTTTCGTAGCCGGGCTCCGGATCGACGATGTCGGCCATTAGACCGATGATACCGTTCAACGCCCTTTGGCCGGCAGCGGCCGCCGGGGCCGCTTCAGCGGCCTTTTTCATAACGGCCCGCACCCCATCGCGGTACCATTCGAAATTTTCCTCCATTTTCTTCAAGGCCGCGATTTTTGATTTGACGGTGTTGCGCTCAAATTCGATGGATTGGACCTGCTTGACCTGAAGAGCCAGTTCCGTGCTGTTGCGCTCCAGGCGATCTCGAACGGCTTTGGAACGCTCTTCCAATTCGCTGATCTTCACCTCGATTCGCTCGAGTTCGGCCTGGGTTTCGCGGTTGCGGCCCTCTGCCGCGGCGATCGTTTTGCGGATGGACGCTTCTTCTTCGTCCGTGCGCTTGATTCGCCGCCCCAGATTGTCTTTATTGGAGGCCGCATGCTGGTAAATGTTGTTGTACTGGGCCTCCTTGGACACCAGCTCCATCAGACTGGCTTTGCACTGCTCCAGTTCGCCTCTAAGCGCTTCGACCCGGCCGTCGATTTCGGCGCTCTGGGAGCGTTTGCCCGACAGTTGGTCGCGCAGCGTTTGCACTTCAGCCTTGATCCTGCGGGCTTCGTTTTCACCCTGTTCAATCTCGGCGAGCATGTCCTGGTTCTTGCTCGCGAGATTTTCGCGGGCGGCCTCCAGCTCCGCAACCTCCTTGCTGAGCCGCTCCGCTTCGGCCCGCATGTGGGACAGATCGTTCTCCAGCCGGTCGACCTTGCGCTGGCTTTCGAATTTCTGTTGTTTTTGCTCTCCGATCAACTGGTTTTTCTGATGCCGCTGAAGTTTGATCTCTTCGATGGCGGCGTCCAGTTTTTTAAGCTCCGATGTGTGCCCGATGTCGGTGTCCTTCAGGGCCTGAAGCAGTCCGGTGGATTCTGCAACGCGCCGTCCGTAATCGCTGAAATAGAACTGCCCCAGGTGAATGTCCAGCTCCCGGATTTTCTTCTGGTAGGTATTGTAAAGTTCGGCTTTGCGCGCCTGCCGCTTCAGGCTGGCCATCTGGCGGTTGATCTCCACGATGATATCCGCCACCCGGAGCAGGTTCGCGTTGGTTTTTTCGATTTTGCGCAGTGCTTCTATTTTCCGGCTTTTGTAGCGCGTCACCCCGGCGGCTTCCTCGATGAAATGACGTCGCTCCTCAGGTGTGGCGTCTGTGATGGCGCCGATGTTGCCTTGCTGGATGATGGCATATGATTTGGCACCCAGACCGCTGCCCAGAAAAATATTATGGACGTCCTTCAGGCGGCAGGGACGCCGGTTGATAAAATAGGCGCTCTCCCCTGATCGGTACAATCTTCTGGTGAGGTTGATTTCGGTGAAGTCCTTGAGTTCTTCGGGGGCACTGCCGTTGTCGTTTGCCAGCGTCAGGGAAACTTCGGCCATATTTAAGGGGGCTTTGCCGTTGGTTCCGGAGAAAATCACGTCCTCCATCGATTTGCCGCGAAGCTGCTTGACACTCTGTTCCCCCATTACCCACCGGATGGCGTCGATAACGTTGCTTTTGCCGCAGCCGTTAGGGCCGACAACCGCGCAGACGCCGGTGGGAAAATCGATGGCGACCTTGTCGTGGAAGGATTTGAATCCTGTGATTTCCAATTTTTTCAGTTTCATCTAACCAACTCCCCTCTAACCTGATGCAGCCGAAGGTGACGAAATGGATGGCGCCGAAGCAGTTGCGGACGCTGCAGAAGGATAACTGAATATGATCACAGCTGGGATACAGTGATGGTCAAATAGTATCAGGGTTGAAACCGCTTGTAAAGTGAAAACACTAGGGGGAGTGGGTTTTACCAGCAATTTACACTACATATGGTATTTTTTAGGATAAAGGCGAAAGGATAAAGGACAAAGCATAAAGTGTCACTGAATCAGTGCCGGATAGATTTTCCTTTTTCCTTTAACCTTAAGCCTTGATCCTCTCACAAAATCTGGCTCAAAAACAGCTTCGTGCGGTTGTGGGTGGGGTTGGTGAAAAAATGCTCCGGCGTGCCGACCTCCACGATGGCGCCTTCGTCCATGAAAATGACGCGGTCGGCCACCTCGCGCGCGAAGCCCATTTCGTGGGTCACCACCACCATGGTCATCCCTTCACGGGCCAGGGTTTTCATGACATCGAGGACTTCGCCGATCATCTCGGGATCCAGCGCCGAGGTCGGTTCGTCGAAAAGCATGACCTTGGGGTCCATGGCCAGGGCCCGGGCGATGGCCACCCGCTGCTGCTGACCGCCGGACAAATTATCCGGGTAGGCATTGGACTTGTCATGGATGCCGACTTTTTTCAACAACAAATCGGCCTTTTCCTGGCAGTCCGCATTGGACCGTTTGCGTACGACCTTCTGAGCCAGCGTGATGTTCTCCCTCACCGTTTTGTGGGGAAAGAGGTTGAAGGACTGGAAAACCATGCCCACCTCGGCCCGCAGCTTGTTGATGTTGGTCTTGGGGTCCAGCACGTCGATGCCATCGATCCAGATGTGGCCTGAGTCGGCCTTTTCCAGCCGGTTCAGGCATCTGAGAAAGGTGCTTTTGCCCGATCCGGAAGGGCCGCAAACCACCACCACCTCACCGGCGGTAATATCGGTGGAAACGTTTACCAGAGCCCTGACCTCCTGCGGGACATGAAATGTCTTGTTGATATCGCTTACCTTAATCACGAAGTTGCCATCCTTTTTTCGAGGTTTTGGACGAACATCGACAACGTAAAAGTCAACACCAGGTAGAGCAGGGCGCACATCAAAAATATTTCGAACGGCTGCAGGGTTGTGGTGACGATTTCCCGCGCGGCTTTGGTCAGTTCGCGGATCGCGATGATCCCCAGCAGCGATGAATCCTTTATCAGGCTGATGAACTGGCCGGCCAGCGGCGGCAGAATACGGCGCAAAGCCTGGGGCATGATGATATGGCGCATGGACTGGGCGTAGGACATGCCCAGCGAGCGTGCGGCCTCGGTCTGGCCCTTGTGGATGGATTGTATGCCGGCGCGGACGATTTCGGTCACGTAGGCCCCTGCGAAGCAGGCCAGTGAGGCCACCCCGTACCAGAAAGCCGAAATACGGCCGATCCCATAATACGCCAGCAGGTCGTTGACCACCGTTCCGATCACGAAATACCAGATCAGAATCTGGACCAGCAGGGGGGATCCGCGAATCAGCTCCACATAGACGACGGTGGTCCATTTGGCCGCCGGATTGGATGACAGGCGCGCCAGTCCGCCGGCAATGCCGATGATAATGCCCAGGATGGTTGCTATGACACTGAGCTTTAGAGTGAGCCAAAGCCCGATGATGAGCAGTCCCGGTTTCCATTTGCTGAAGCGTGCCAGAACGTCGCCGTAGGATATAACCTCGTTTTGATCGACAACAACGGCGTCAGCCGGCACGGTATAGGATTCGGACTGGTCGGCATCTTTGACCGTGATAACCGCCTGTTTCCCATCTTTGGCGATGGACTCGACCTCTCCCTCGGCTGTGGCAGTTACCTCCACCGTGTCCTTGTATGCAAAATAAATCGGAACACGGTTCCAGCGCCAGTTGTAAGAGATTTTCTGTGTGGCGATGTAAAACAGCCCGACGAAGATGCCCACCATCACCACGAACACCCCGACCCACAGATTGTAGTGCGGCGGCTTGTTCGTCAGTCGACTCTTTGGTAAATTTTCCATAACCGGCCCTTTGCTTGAGATAAGGTTCAGGGTCAAAGGTTCAGCGTTCCGGGTTTAAGGCACTGAGTTTATTAAATCAGAGGGTATTCAGTCAACCCTGAACCTTGAACGGGGAGCCACAAGCCCTTAAGTCGGGCTTCCAGATCGGGAAAAATCCTATGCCACAGACTTCTCGTGGGGCACAAAACCACCAAAAGACGGGCCGGTCCGCTTCCGGATTGGAAGCGGCCGGCCTTTTGTTAAAACATGGTGCGGTTATCGATTATCTCGCAATATCTACTCAATCTCTTTCTTCCAGTCGGAACCGGTGATCCATTTGTCGTAGGTGCGCTGGTAAAAACCATCGCCCTTGGTCTGACGCAAAAAGTTGTTGAGGAAGTTGAGAAAGTCCGGGTCCCCCTGATTGATGCCCCATGCCAGCGGCTCGAACGTGAAGGGGTCGCTCAAGAATACCGTTTTATCCTTGCCCTGGCTGGCGTACAAGTAGCCGCAGAAGGGCAGATCATAGACCATCGCATCGGCTTTGCCGTTGATGACTTCGAGACCGGCCTCGGCCTCGGATTCGAAGGCCTTGTAGGTCGCCTTGGGGATATATTTTTTGATGGCCTGCTCGCCGGTGGTGCCCTGGCGGGAGGTGAGGATGTATTTGGGATCGTTCAAGTCCTTGAAGGATTTGACCACGCCCTCATGCTTTTTATTCAGCAGAATCGTTTGCCCGACAACAATGTAGGGATCGGCAAAATTGATGCTCAGGTTGCGCTCCTGGGTGATGGTCATGCCCCCCATGATGATGTCGAATTTGTCGGTCATCAACGACGGGATGATGCCGTCCCAGGCGGTGTTGACCGGGACGAACTTGACTTTCATATCTTTGGCCAGGCGGCGGCCATAATCCATGTCGAACCCGATGAAATTGCCTTTTTTGTCGGTCATCTCGAACGGGACATAGCCGGATTCGAACCCGACGCGCAGCTCGCCTCTTTTCTGAATTTTTTGAAGGTGTGATTTCTGGGACAAATCCGAATCAGCGGCCCATGAGGCACTGCCGAAAACTAGCCCTGCGACGATCAAAGCGGTGATGATAAGCACAAATCTTTTTTTCATGTCTCCTCCTTTTTGACTTTGATGTTACCCCTCTTTGTCTGACTTAAAAGGATGCGGCGCTCATATCCGGCCGTGTTGCCTCAGTGAGCACCCGCCGCCTAATAAATAAAGCGAATTTATCATCTGAATATAAATAAGCCGATCTTTTTATATCATAACCAGAAGTATTGTAAAGTATTGTTTGCCGGAAACTTTTCTTGTCAGCGTCTTATTACCCGGCCAATTCAATGCTAAACTAGAACCGGACTCGCACAATTGCGGGAAATATTCAGGTTGACACTGACCCCCATAACAAGGTATAACTATCGAATAATTCTAATAATTATTTTTTAAATTGGATCTGTCCGCGCTGACGTCTTTTTTCACGAGGCGATCGCAACATTCTATCGGCGCGTACGGCAAGGCCGCTCTGGAGGAGATCGAAACATGCCTGAATCGGATTCCCTCAACATAAAAAACCTACTGAAGCACCCCCATGTTGTCAAGTTGACCGATGCAACCAGCGCCGAAGTCGCCGAAAGGCGTGCCTACCAGCCGCCCCTTTGCAGCGTATTCTTAAATCCCTTGACCGGCCTGCACGCAACCGACGCTTACAAATTCAACATCCACCAGGAGGCCGAGAGGCAGCTGCCCGATATTATCCACAACAAAGTGCAATGCGTGCGAGCTGCCGATCCGGCCGATGAGGACCTGTCCCGTCGCTATGGCCGACGCCGCAACATCGGGATCGTTTTTTCCGGGGGGCCGGCTCCCGGCGGCCACAATGTGATTGCCGGTTTGTACGATGCCGCCAAAAAAGCCAATGCCGACAACAAAATATTCGGCTTCCTGGTCGGCCCGGACGGGATTATCGAAAATGAAGCCCGGCTGTTGGATGACGACCTGATCGATGCCCACCGCAATCTGGGCGGGTTTTCAATGATCAAAACCGGACGGACTAAAATCGACTCGGCCGAGAAAATGAACCTCTCAAGAAAAACCTGCCGGGACCTTGAGCTCGACGCCCTTGTCATTGTCGGCGGTGATGATTCCAACACCAATGCCGCCTTTCTGGCTCAAGAAATGGCCCCGGACGGTATCCAGGTTATCGGGGTGCCCAAGACAATTGACGGCGATATTCAGGTGCGTGATGTCCGGGGCGAAGTCCTTTGTGCCGTTTCATTCGGTTTTCACACGGCTGCCCGGGCTTTTTCGAATTCGATCAGCAATTTATGCGCCGATTGCAGCTCCGACGTGAAGTACTGGCATTTCTGCAAGGTGATGGGCAGAGTGGCAAGTCATCTGGCTTTGGAGGTCGGCCTTCAAACCCACGCCAACCTGGTTCTGATCGGCGAGGACCTGGCCGACTATATTGATTTCGAGCGAATCGAGAATTCCCGCCGGGTGGACATCACGGATTACACCGCCTACGGGATGACACTGCGTCATCTGTCAAGGGTCATCTGCAATGCGGTCGTTCGACGGGCGGCGGTGGGAAAGAATTACGGGGTGATCGTCATTCCCGAGGGTGTTCTGGAGTTTATCAATGAGATCCAGGTCTTCATCATTAAGCTCAATACCATTATTGCAGCATACAATCGCACCCATGATCGCGGCTTTCACATGAAATTTCCGACACTGGAGGATAAACTGGAGTATTTGCGTCGGTTGGCCCAGCGTTCCCGCGAAGACGCTTCTTTTACGCTCTGGAACAGCCGTGACGATGACCTCTTCAACGACATACCGGGCTTTTTCCAGGAAGGTTTGCTCATGGAGCGCGACAGTCACGGTAACTTCCCGTTTTCCCAGGTCGAGACTGAAAAAGTGCTCCTGGGTCTCGTGCGCGATTATCTCAACATTTTAAAAGAGCAGGGCCTCTACAAAATCGGAATCTGCGCCGACTATTTTTCGAAGATTATGAAGGCGGCCGATCTCGAGGCCGGCCGCTATGGTAAAGCCATTTTCGAGAACTACGGCAGCGCTGAATATCTGCTCACCAGGAAAAATATTTTTTCAGCCAAGACCCTCAGACAGGCGCTGGGCG
>Ga0210141_1000127_pt1 | contig 10323 bp, 6 predicted proteins | sample China_Galinas_Co_2_FD_184862 | JGI IMG/M metagenome (GOLD analysis project Ga0210141, IMG submission 184862) | Wetland microbial communities from San Francisco Bay, California, USA, that impact long-term carbon sequestration -... | ecosystem: Environmental > Aquatic > Marine > Wetlands ...
TGACAGATATAAAATTTTACGGGATAATCAAAACTCGAACTGTGCTCAATCACGGGCGGTAGATTGCGTTTACGGGCAAGGCCGCAGCCCATCGGGCACCGCAGGCGTAGTAAACCTACGTCGAGGACGAACGATGAGGCCAGAACGCCGCCAGGAGACGGAAGATGCCGCGTGTGATTGAGCACTCACAGAAAGACTTCATAATGGAATGGATCGAAGCCAAGGTCGATTTCGATGCTGACACGACCGTAGCGGCCGAAGAATTGATCGCCGATGTGTTCTACCGTTTCGGCGTCAAGGGTGTCGTGGTGGACGATCCGTCCCTTGAGGTGCCCCCCGGGGCCGATGTGGTCCTTGAGGATGACGTGCGGCCGTCCGTGAATGCCGTGAGTGGTTATTTCCCGGCCACGACCTTCGATCAGGATCAGCGCCGACGATTCGAAGAAGCCCTGAAGGCGCTCATTGGTCAGCTGCCCATGCGGCAGCGCATCTTTTACCGCTCCCTCGACGAAGAAGACTGGGCCGAATCCTGGAAAGCCTTTTTCTGGCCGGAAAAAGTGTCCGCGCGCATCGTGGTCAAGCCTACCTGGCGGGAATTCCATCCCAGCGGTGACGAACTGGTGTTGGAGATCGACCCGGGCATGGCTTTTGGAACCGGCACCCACCCCACCACCGCCCTGTGCATGCAACTGCTGGAAAAATACCTGCGGCCGGAGGATCGGCTGCTGGATGTGGGCACGGGCTCCGGCATTCTTATGGTGGCGGCGTCGCTATTGGGCGCCGCCGAGGTGCACGGCATCGACAACGACCCGGTGGCGGTGACGGTGGCCCAACAGAATCTTGTGCTCAACGCCATACCGGCCGACCGCAGCCGGGCCTGGACCGGCGATCTGGTGGGCGGTGTCACCGCGCGTTACGATGTCGTGGTGGCCAACATTCTGGCCCCCGTGATCCTGGGCCTGCTGCCGGATGTCCGGGGTGTGCTGGTCTCCGGGGGGCGCTTTATCTGTTCGGGCATTCTTCAGAATCAGCAGGACGAGGTGGTCGCGAAGGCCCGGACGCTTGGGTTTCAGTTCGTGGAAGCCTTGGAGCGGGAAGAATGGGTGGCTCTGGCACTGACCCCTGATCCATCGGGCGATTAAAATGGTAAGCTCGAGGGTTGCGTATTTGTGTGCCTCGGGATAAGTTCAGCCAGTTTTCCCCTTTGCACACCCAATCGCTGATTAACAGGAGATCCGATTGTCGGGACTGACCGAGATACTGCTGATACTGCTGATCGTCGTGGTGCTGTTTTTTCTTCCCCGCATGGTGTCCCGTCCGGCGACCCCGCTGCGCAAAGTTCCCCCGCAACCCATGCTGAAAAAAATCTCCGGCCATTGGCGCCTGGCCATCCTGGCCTCGGTGATCTGGCTGGCGGCCATGACCCTGTGGTTGCAGCCCTGGGCAGGCAACCAGACCTTGTTTGTGGGGATCGGTGCGGCCCCGGTCGTTGTCGGCTGGGGCGTTTGGTGGGTCGTCTCGGGCTTCAAGCAAAAACGGCGTTAGCACCTAACCGATCGATCTCCGCACAAATCACCCTCTTTGATCAGATCTAGAATGCGGGGCCGTGAACCTCGAATTGTGTTTGCCCTGGGATTGGCCTGGGCCATCAGGTACGATATCCCGTGGGCGTTTACACGGCTGTCCCATGATCAGCTGGCCAGGCCGTTTTCTCCGGTTATGGACAGGCTGTCGATTCCGGCAGCGGTTCTGGTCGGTCTGTTGCTCGCCGGTATTCAATCAAGGGCATAAAATTTAGCGGGGACCAACCACTCAATATGGCAGCCATTCCATTTCTGTTGACTCTGACGGTAATGTTTCCCCTTTAAGTGTATAATTCCATAATCTGTTCCTTTCGCTGCTCCAGAACGACCCGCCGTTTCAGTTTCATGGTCTGGGTGAGCGTGCCGTTGTCGAGGGTGAAGTTTTCACTCAGATAAAGGAATTTTCTGGGTATTTCATATCCTCCAAATTTTCCTTTTAGGGATTTTATAATTTCACCCGAGATCATCTCCGTAATTTCTTTTTTCTGAACAAGCGCTTCCGGATCCGTTGGCATATTATGTTCAGCGGCATATTTTTCAAGCACGCTAAAATCAGGAACAACCAGGCAGACATTAAACGCCTGACCCTCGCCGTGAATCATGGCATTTTCAACAAGCGGATGTAATTTGATTTCTTCTTCGATGGCGGCCGGAAAAACATATTTGCCATTTTCCAGCTTATACTGCTCCTTGATCCGGCCTGTGATGAAAAGGAACCCGTCTTTATCCAGTCGCCCCCGGTCTCCTGTTCTGAAACCACCGTCCGCGGTCATAACTTCTTGTGTGGCCTCTGGTTTGTTATGGTATCCTTGCATTACGTTCGGGCCGTGTATGATAATCTCGCCATCCTCACCACCGTCGGAAAACCTTTTATCAATTTCCACCCGGACATGTTCAATGGGCCTTCCCACACTTCCGGGTTTATGGGCCAGGGGTCCGTTCATGGTTGCCGCCGGACTGGTTTCCGTCAGTCCGTAACAATCATAAACCGGGATGCCCAGGTCGGAGAAAAAGTGACCGATTTCAACGTTCATTGTCGCACTTCCACTCAGGGCCCCCGTTAATCGGCCTCCGAACCGGGCCCGGATTTTACTAAACACGACAGCGTCCGCCATCCTGAATTTAAGGTTGGCAAAAAAATCCGACTGCCCATTTTCAGACAGTTGGCGCCTTTTTTTTGCGGCCGCAATTCCCATTTCAAACAGTTTTTTGGCCAGCCCCCCTTTTTCATCCATCTTAGCCCACAGTCCCGCATAAATCTTGTTAAAAACCCTCGGCACGGCAATAAGGAAGGTCGGCTGAACCTTTTCCATATCATCTCCCAGGGTTGTCACATCACCCATAAATCCAATCGATCCGCCGATATGGGAGTAAAGGTAAAGCTCACCGGTCTGTCCAAATGAATGGGCCCATGGAAGAATGGAAAGGCCCCTGTCGTTTTCATTCAATCCAGGAAAAACCTTATGTCCGGCTAAAACATTACTGGTAAAATTACCGTGGGAAAGCAACACCCCCTTGGGGTTGCCTGTGGTGCCCGATGTATAAATCAATACAGCGATATCTTCGGGTTTGGGGTGTATGGAGGCAACCGGTTGGGCGGCCCCCATTTTTTCCAAACCGGCCATCGTGTTTTCTCCCTCACCTTCTATCAGATAGACACTTTCCAGACCCGGAAGGTGTTCTCGCATGGCTTCTATCTGGTCATATATTTCCCGGGTGGCAACAAGCAGCAGTTTTATCCCACCATCATTGATGATATGTTTCCAAATTTTCACCAGTTCTTTTTCATACATGGGGATATAACGGCCACCGAGGCCGAATGTGGCATAGGCGGTGATCGCCCACTCCTTGCGGTTGTTGGCAATTATACCGACGGCATCGTTCTTTTGGATACCGGCATGGCTCAGACCGCCGCGGAGGTTGTCAATGCGTTCTCCGATTTCGCGGTAGGTAACCCACTCGTATTCCCCCTCTTTGTTCTTGGTTCCGAACATGGCGTTGCCAGGATACTTCTCAAGGCTGTTTTCTATCAATTCAACTAAATTGTCAGGCTTTTCAAAAATATGCATGTTTTCCTCCCCAAACCAACTCAGGGGTCAGGGCGTTTTACTCTCCCCTAACCAATTGAAATACTAAAAACGATAGATTGTGACCCTATAAAAAATTTCCCTGAAAGGTCTTCAAGGCCTGAATGAAGACGTCACTTTGTACAAGTCGCGCGGATGTGCGGAAATACGGTCATGGCGGCTTTTGTATAACCAACCGCAAGGTGCCGGTATCAGGCCGTTTCATCTGCTTAAGGTCTGGCTAAGGACTGGAAAGCTAACTTTTTTGGAAGACCCGCTAGCCGATCCGCTACTATGGATGACCGTCAAAAATCGGAAACCCCAGCCGCAACCCTATCACCGATCGAAAACCAAGCGTCCGGCCCCCGGTACGCTAAGCGCGAATGATTCCGATAAGCGGTTTGACGTGGCGAACGCGAGAGCGCCTATGCTATCCGTGGTGTTAAAGGATGCGAAGCAAGAGGTCCAAGGCCTCGTGTTACGCAATACAGACAAATTCGCAGGGGCTTCGTTGATAATTGGGCAACGCGCCGCTTGCCTCTTTGTATTGAACGGAAACGTGAATTCCTTAAAACCTGTCGAATCGGTAATATGGCCCGAATGCGTTCTGATGGGGCGGTTGAAATGCTTTTAACGTTCACCTCCCCAGCATTTATTTTACTTCGAAAAAGAAGGTTAAACCACCGGGCGACGGACGCCTTAAACAGGTGTTACACCTCACAAGCTTGCAGAACCTCTTTTAGGGGCGGGTGGTCTCCGGCTTTCTGGCTACGATAGAGATAATGCGCGATATTACCGGGGCCAACGACCAACACCCCGCCCTGCTGTAGCGGCGGGCCTTGAATACCCTTTTGCAAATAACCGGTGCCAAGCGCACGGATCCCCGCTTTCAGCGGGCTGAATCCTATTAAAGAGGTAACGCCTTTCTTAAAACCAAGGATGTCATGCGTTGTAAGGGAAGGATCGGTGAATAATGGACCCCTGTATCGGGTAGCTTCCCTGAAAGGCTTGATAAATTCCTCCGGTCCATTACCAATCACCACCAATTGGGCGTTCCTGCGCTCAAAATCCTTCCTGTTGTTATTGAGGTCGGCAACCTGCCGACGGGCGATCATTCATCCAAAATGGCGGATGAAAACCAGAACAACTCTTTTATCTTTCCACAATGCAGATAATTTTATCTGGTTTCCGGTTTCGTCCGATACTTTTTGCCGGCCTAATTTTTGTAATGTGTCAGCATCCATATGGGCTGTCAGTCCTTTATTGTGGGGCGATAAGCGCACTATCGGGGGCCATGGGGCCCTCCGTACATTAGGGCGCGCATGACGATGCGCGCAATTTTTTAGACGCCCTCGCATCCATTCTGGTTGTATGAAAACCCGATCTTATTACGACCCAGGGCACATTATTTTCATCTAATCGGTCCTCTGCAGGAAGGCTCATACGACCAGTTCCCCCAGACGTTTTCAACGATTTGCATCAAGAGGGGCGTTACAATTTCATCTGCCAACTTGCCGTACAAAAGATCCAGATGGTTGGCCCCCTCTATGACAAAATCGACGAGCTGGCTGCACTCCGCAGTGATTTTTATTTTTCGCAGATCCTTAGGCGATTGGATGTGGTAGATCTTTTTGATCTTGTGGGGATAGTACTTGCTGTAGCGCATATTTTCCATCGGCACCAGATTGTCCCGGGTCCCCCAAAAATGAAATAGCGGGATATTATCTGGAAACCAGGCCAGGCAAGCGGAATAGTTCAGACCGCTGCCGTCCATCCGTTTGAATCCCTCGCCGTTATAGATCGCTTTTAAACACTGGAACCCAAGTCCCAAAGGGATCGATTCCGTGGCTTCCTTTAAGTAGAGCTCCACAAAGTGCTTGTCGTTTTTATGGTTTTCCGGTGAAATGAGGAAATTCAAATCACCCACATTATGCTGCCAAACAAAGCGGGTAATCTGTTTTAAGACCGGCAGTTCGGTAAATAATTTTGAAACTTCCTTTACCGGTACCTTCTGAAAACGCAATACCCTGGAAAGATGATTGAGCCACAAAGATATCGGAAAGAAGATATGAGAGTTTTTGTGGAAAAATTTAGGGGATGCCAGTGAGATGACGCACCGCACCATTTTGAGATACTTCTCGGCCGCCTGCGGTGTCGGTAGCGATTTCGCCAGAAGCTTCTTTTTTTCTTGATCGAGTATGTCGATATCGTTCAGTTGACGTGCCAAGGACCAGTTGAGGATCATGTTCTCCGAAACAAGGCCGCCCATGCTGTGGCCCAGTAGGAAGGCGGGCTTACCTTGGCTGCGTTTATGAACAAAGCGCGTCAGGGTGGGCAGATCATAATCGCTCATGGTGTCCACGGTGTAAAGGGGGTCAAAACGACCTGTATTGACCCCCACGCCCCTTGAATCAAAAAGATAGACCCACACGTTCTTGTCGGCGATGTCTTTCGCCAGGGAATAGCGATTGTTTATATTAAAGCAATTGCTGTTGTTGGCAAAACCCGGGACCAATACCACGGTCGGTCGTTCGTCGCCGGCAGTGACGCCCTCCATGCTGATGATTCGTCGAAAACCGATGGCGTTCCCCTGATCGGTAAAATTTCGATAGTGGACGATTTCATAGTCACCCCGCCCGTTTTGTTCTTTTTCTTCGATGTCATTTTCAAAATAGATGGGGACGGGATTGGCCCGCACGGCGTCCCTGAGAATCCGGCGACGTCGGGCAATTTCCGAAACACCCTTCAAGTGTTTCTTGGGGATCTTGAATCGTTTTAGAGAGAGATAGGTCAATTCATCTTCGGTGAGAAGAATGACATTTTCGGTGAGACGCAGGCGACCATTTTTGAGGTCATCGTAGATGACCGCTTTGATCTCATCTCTGGTAATCTGCAAACCGGTTGCATTCAAAAAAATGTGATACAGCACCAAGGCCAGTTTTTGCACGGCCCGCTTCTTGATCTCCTCCTGACTGACGATCAGTTCTTTGGACACCGGAAGCCCTAAACTAAGCTGTCCGCGATAAAACGTGCTGTAAGCGTTATAGCTTCCGTTAATCAAATGGGCCGGGCCATCGTTCACCAAGTAGCGTACCATGTGACCGCTCAGATTCCGCAACTTCCTGAAAATCATGCTCGACTGCGCTCCTTCATTGCCAACGCCTTGACCCTGGCGATTTCTTCTTCGGAATAGATACCGTCAACACCGGAAATGGCTGCCAGTTGCATGCCGTGCTTGAGCCCCAGACGATAGATTTCACGGACTTTGTCCCACTGGGGTGAAGCGCCGACTGTGAATACTTCAAAGCGCCCCTCCAGGGCAAGGGTGATCGTTTCGGCCAGGCCGGCATAGACGACGCCGGGCGGAAGCCCGATATCCCGCATCTCCACATTCTCACCGGGCAACCGGATATCTCCCCCGCGAATCACCAACACATCGGGCCGTTTGGCAACGCCTTCCTTAGTGAAAATACTCGGCAGATTGATATCGGTAATCACACAACCCGGTTTGACCTGCATGATATCCAGCACCTGCCTGGCGCCGGAACTGGTTGCCACGATCATATCCATGTCACTCAATTTCGTGTCCGCCCGGGTGGAGACATGCAGCTTGATCGAGGGGACTTCTTTTAGGATCGATTCCTGCAGGGCCAGCAGTTTGGCGATATTCCGGCCGACCAGGTGAACCTCTTCGAAGGCCTTGGCCAATAAATGCGAACAAATCACGCCCACCGCTCCGGTGGCGCCGATGACCATGGCTTTGGCGCGCAGCAGTTTCCCATTTTTAAGCCGGGTCATCCCCAACTTGCGGACGGCCTCGGCCCCCGCCCATAGGGCCGAGGAGGCGAAATAGCTGTTACCCGTGGTGATTGGCAGCACGGCATGCTTGGCCACTTCCACGCTGGTGTCCTTCATGGCTTTCGGGAGAAGGCCGATCCCCATGATTTGGGCACCTTTCTTTTTGGCGATCTCGGCCGCCTCCAATATCCGTTTGGTCGTGAAATCGGGGCCGTGGGCCTGCATCTGCTCCGGCGTTACGCCAAGGGCGATCAGCCAGCCCTCCGCCTCCACACCGGTTTCCGAACGAATGCCGCTGACCGTGGAGTATACAAATGGCGGCGCGTAGGCCATGACCTTCTCGACCGTATCCATCATGCCCGGGGCGAGGTCCGACAACACTTCGATGGGTTTGAGTTTTTTCAGATAATCCTGGCTTGGTGGATGAATTACATAGGCGAACCGATTGACCCGCTTCGGTTTTCCCGAAGGATAAATGATGCGGGGTTCCATTTGCATGTTGCTGATAATTTCGAGCAATTCATCGTCGCTCTCCTCGCCCCTGGGGATCTCGAAGGCAACCCGCAGCATCGCTTCCAAAACGCTCACACCGGCCACATTCTTCAACAGTTTCGGCGTCGTATCGATGATCACGTCCACACCCTTGTCTTTCAGATAATCGATCCGGTCGTCATAAACCGTGGACGTGATAATTGTTTTGGCCTTGAGATCCTCGACGGTGAAGCGGTCCAGGTATTTGAAAAAACTGTGGTGGGGAACTACCAGGATATGAGAATTCTGGACCGCCTGGCGCACCAGATGGTCGGTCATCGAACGCACCGGTTCGCTGTCCGCGAGCAAGCTTTTTCCAGGAACCCAGTCCAGTACCCCCCGAAGTCGGCCGCTGTAGCGTTTCAGCTCCTTCAACCCGTCGATCAACCTGGGGATCCCGTTTTCGAGAAGGGCATCGGCAAATGTCAGGTTTTGGCTGTATTCCGCCATGACCTTGGCGATGGTACGACTCGATCTCCCGGAGAAAAAGAATACGCGGGCATTGTCGAAATAATTGTTGCCGAGCTTGAACTGGATGTGGCGCAAAGACCATTCGTGACCCACCAGCCGAAGCATGTCGCCGGATGTCACGGGGGTATCCAGTTTGGATCCGAGTTCCAAAAGCCTGGCCAAATCCGTTTTGAAGGCGCTCGTCTGGCCCATGGATCGGGCTGATCGAATGCCGCCCAAGGCGATGGCATCGGCCTTTTTGTTCCACTTCAGGAGCAGGTCGGAGGCTTTCTCCAGATCCCCATCGGTTCCCAGGCGCTGGACGGAAAACCGTTGTTTCAGAAAATCAGTTTCGAATTCATTGTCGTCTATACTGGGCCCTATGCTGATTTGGATGATATGCTTCACGTGAACCTCCGCTAACTGGCGATGGGTTGATTCCTGGCTTCCAGGGCAAGCTTTTTCACCCGGGCAATATCATCATCCGAGAACACGCCGTTGACACCTGAAATGGCGGCCAGTTTCATGCCGTGCTTCAGACCGAGTTTATAGATTTCCTTGACCTTTTCCCACTCGATGTCGCGGCCGATGGTAAAAATCTCAAAGCGGCCCTCCAGGGCCAAAACGATCGTTTCGGCCAGGCAGGCATAGGCGATGTTCTTGGGCAGACCGATGTTTTTCATCTCCGGGTTGCCCGGCAATTCAATTTCTCCTGATTCGATCACCAGTACGTCCGGGCGCTTGGCCACATCCTCCGGGGAGAGATCCAACGGACGGGCCACATCCGTGATGACGCAGCCCGGCTTGACCTTGGTGATATCCAAAACCTTCTTGCCGACACCGGAAGTGGCTGTGACGATCACATCCATGTCGGCCAGGTATTTATCAGGAAGGGTGGTCACGGTCAGCTTGACATCCGGGTCCTCCCGATGGATCGATTCTTTCATCGCCAGCAATTTGGCGGTGTTGCGGCCAGCCAGATAGACTTCGCTGAATGCCTTGGCCAGCAACCGGCAGCAAACCGACCCTATGGCCCCGGTCGCCCCCAGGACCATGGTTTTGGCATTGATGCGCCGGCCTTTTTCGATCTTGATCAGCCCCATGCGACGAACCGCGTCGGCGGCTGCCCAGAGCGCACCGGAGGCACTGTAGCTGTTGCCCGTGGTAATGGGGATATTGGCTTTCTTGGCCACCGTAACCCCGGCATCGCCGACCACCTTGGTAAAGGCGCCCAGCCCCATGATCTGAGCCCCCATGCGCTTGGCCATGCGCGCGGCTTGCAGCAAGCGCGAATAGGTGAACTCCGGGTCATGGGCCAGCATCTGTTTGGGTGTGCCGCCAACCGTCAGCAACCATCCCTCGGTTTCCACACCTGTGGGCGATTTGATGCCGGTAACCCGCGAATAGACCCATGGGGGTGCATAGGCGATCACTTTTTCGACCGCATCCAGAAACGCAGGAGGCGTGAAGTTGGCCAACACCTCGACGGACTTGTCCTTTTTGAGGAACTCTTTGGAGAGTGGATGGATCACAAAGGCAAAGCGGTTGACCCGTTTGGGGCTGCCCGACGGATAGACCACACGAGGATCCATTTTCTGGGCACTGATCAGTTCCAGCAGATCATCCGCGCGCACCTGATCGCGATTGCGTCCAAGCGCGGCAAGGATCAGGGCCTCCAACACGTTCGGTGCCACGACGTGCTCGAGAATTTTGGGGGTCGTGTCGATAATAACATCCACCCCGCGTTCTTTTAAAAACGCCACCCGTTCATCATCCACGGTAGCGGAGATGATGGTCTTGCCGCCCAATTCTTCGAGCGTGGCATTTTTTAGATAATCGTCAAACCCATAGTTGGGAACAACAAGGATCGTCGCCTTCTGCATGGCTTTGCGAAG
>Ga0210141_1000128_pt1 | contig 10322 bp, 7 predicted proteins | sample China_Galinas_Co_2_FD_184862 | JGI IMG/M metagenome (GOLD analysis project Ga0210141, IMG submission 184862) | Wetland microbial communities from San Francisco Bay, California, USA, that impact long-term carbon sequestration -... | ecosystem: Environmental > Aquatic > Marine > Wetlands ...
GTCAGGTCCGCCAGGGCCGGTGTCCCTATCCAGGCCTGCTCTTTGCCTGGGGCGGGGGGCACTTCGCCGGTGACGCTGCCGGGTACGGTTCTGTTGGCAGCAGCTGAAATTATAGCAATGGCAGCCATGGCCCAGACCGTAAAGCCCGGATCGCCGGTGGTTGCCTGCCCGATCATTTTTTCCACCGACATGCGCACCGGCCGGAGCCTCCAATCGAGCGTGGAGAGCATGCGCGCGGCTTCCATGGCCGTGCAGTTCATCAAAAAAGCTTTCGGCCTGCCGACCCACAACTACGGCAGCGGGACGGATTCACCGGTTATAGACGAGCAATCAGCGACCGAGAGGGCGATCCTGACCACCTGGATGGCTGCCTCCGGTCTGGATATTCTGGGGGGGGCCGGTCAACTGGAGATAGTCACATCGGCCTGTCCTCTGCAGCTTATCGTGGACAACGAGGTTCTGGCCATGGCCAGACGAATGGTCTTGCCCGCAAACCTGAACGATGATCAGCTGGGATGGGAGGTCATCACCCGGACGGCCCCCGGGCAGCACTTCATGACTTCCGAGCATACCTTCAAGCACTGCCGGGAAGGCTTCGACCCCAAGAATTTTATCCGCGTTACCCGGGAAACCTGGGAACGTGCCAACGGCAAGAGACTTATGGACAGAGTCCGGGAAGATCACAAACGCATCATGGCGCTGGAAAACACCGCCGCACCGAGCCCCGATCTGGCTAAAGAAATCGATGCCATTGTCCTGGCCGCCGACAAAAGACTGGTAGGCTGAGCATTCTGACCGGGGGGAAAAGGCAGTCAACGGCATTTATGAAGCAATTGTATCTTTTAACCGGGCAAATATTGTCTCGCAGCTGCGGAGGCCTGAATCGAAGAAACGCTGACGGGAGAAAAATTCCCTCGGGAGAAAACAAAACACCAAAAGGAGGCTACCGATGAATGCAAAAAAAATGTTTGTTGTTTCAACCGTTGTGGCAACACTAATTCTGGGAATGCTGGTGCCGATGATCGCCTCGGCTCAAGACAAGGTCTATGAGCTGACCTTTGCCTGGAACGACATCTGGGGACCCAAGTTCAGGGCCTCCCAGGTGTACCGGCCCTGCGGCGAGATGCAGCGCATGGTCCAGGAGCGCACCAACGGCCGGGTCAAACTGAAAATCATTTCTAAAATGTTTCCGACCGGCCAACTGCTGGAGTCCGTGGCAACCGGTAAAGCGGACGCGGCCGATCTGGCCATGCCCTGGTTGTCAGGCACCTACCCGCTGTTGAACTGGGGCATCATCCCGAATATCGTCAGCTCGGACCCGGTCAAGGCCCTCGGCGAAGAGTTGGCCGTGTACGAAGATCCCGCGGTGATGGAAATTCTGGACAATCGTCTGAAAGAAGTCAATCTCAAGTTCTGGTTCGTCACCCAGTGGGACCCGGCCAACGGACTGTGGAGCAAGAAGGAGATAACGAGCATCAAAGATTTCGAGGGGATGAAAATGAGTGTGGCCGGCGGCTTTTACGGCAATCTGGGCGCCAAGAACATGGGTGCCAGTGCAGTGGCCATCACCAGCGCCGAACTGGCGCCGGCAATGATGACCGGCACGGTCGACGGCGTTTTGACCAGCCTGGGGTATGGATACTCCATCGGCCTGGCCAAAGTGTCTAAATATTACACGCTGACGCCGCTCAATCCCACCTGGACGGCATTGACCGTCATTAACCGCAAGACTTACGATTCCATGCCGCCTGATCTTCAGAAAGCCCTGATGGATGTGGGCAGAGAGCTGCAGCGCATGGTAAGCCTGTCCACGACAGCTGAGTATGTCATGAGCCTGGACACGGTCGCCCTGTCCGGTGTCGAGCTCAAATCCTTGCCGCCGGCCGAGCAGAACAAAGCCCTGGAAAAGGTCAAGGTGGTTGAGCAAAAGTGGCTCGAAGATTCCGGTGACAAGGGCAAGGAGCTGCTCAAAGCCATCAATGCAGCGGTAGACCGTTACCGGGACTGCCAATAACCGAAACCGTTGAGGCCTGCACTCGACTAAAACCGCAATAACCTAATACGCCAGGTCGGCCGGTTGCTTTCAAGTCCGGCCGACCTCGCTCACCAAGCATTCGGGAGGAATCATGCGCCTACTGGCCCGGGTCATAGAGACGGTGACGGAGATTTTCAGCGGGCATGTACAAGCGTGGCTGACGTTGGCCCTGATGATCCTGGTGATGGTCGATGTCATCTCGCGTTATGTTATGCAAAATCCCCTGGCCATCTCCGACGAGTATGGCGGCTTTTGCCTGGTGGCCATCACCTGCATCGGCCTGGCTTATGCCTGGAAGACGCGCAGTCATGTCCGCGTGGAGTTTATTACAAAAAGACTGCCGATCGGCATGCGGCGGTGGCTGCGTCTTTTCACCCTTTTTCTGGCGATTGTGTTTACCGGTTTCATGGTGTACGGGGCCTTCAAGCTGGTCAGCATATCGCTGATGTTTGGGACCCGGAGCACCAGTTGGCTCCGAACGCCGGTTGCCTGGCCGCAAATGGCCATCGTCATCGGTGCCGTCCTCATGTTTCTTCAGCTTATCGTGGAAATATTCAAACAGATAACCAAGCTTTCCGCCGGCGAAGAGGAGGGCGAATAATGGGTTGGGATATAGTATTTGCCATAAGCCTTTTGGCCGGATTGCTTTTTCTTCTTCTGATCGGCCTCGAGATCGCCTGGTCGGTCGGCGTGATCGCGCTTATCGGTCTGATTTTTTTCGTGGATCAACCGATCGATCAGATCGCCTACACCATGTGGGACTCCCTCAACTCGTTCGCCCTGACAGCCCTGCCGCTGTTTGTGCTGATGGGGTCCATCCTCGGCAACACCGGCGTGAGCGAAAAGCTTTTCAGCGCCATCAACAAGTGGGCGGGCCACCTGCCCGGCGGCCTGGTGATTTCGGTGATCTGTGGAAACGCGGTTTTTGCGGCCATGTCCGGCTCGGCCATGGCCGCAGCGGCGACTTTCGGCAAGATCGCCTACCCTGCGATGGAAAAGCGGGGCTACTCGCCGAGTTTTGCCCTCGGTTCGATTGCCTCGAGCTCGGTCTTGGCGCCGCTTATCCCCCCCAGCATTCTTCTGATTCTCTACGGCGCCTGGCAGGGTCTTTCCATCGTCGACCTTCTGGCCGCCGGCCTGGTCCCGGGGCTGATGTTGACCGGGCTGCTGATACTGACGGCGGTTGCAATGGTAAAAATCTGGCCCCGGCTGGCTCCGCCGCCGGTCAAATATACATGGGCCGAAAGAGCAAAGGCGCTGATTGAAATTCTGCCGTTTGCCGTGGTCATCCTCGGCGTTCTGGGAGCGATTTTCGGTGGCTACATGACGGCTACCGAAGCCGGTGGGCTCGGTGCGCTCATGAGTATTTTACTGACGCTTTACTATCGCCGGCTGACCTTGAAAATTTTACAGCAAAGTCTGCTGGATACAGTCAAGGTGACTTCTTTTTCTCTGTTCATCATGGCCATGGCCACCCTGATCTCCCATGTTTTCAATTCCGCCGGCACAATCCCCATGCTTACAAACTATGTTCTGGACCTGCAATTGGGCAGGTACACCATACTTGTCGGCTTTTTTGTCATGTACCTCATCATGGGCATGTTCTTTGACTCCTGGTCCATGCTGTTTCTCACCTTTCCGTTTGTCATGCCGATCATAACCGCCGTGGGGATAAATCCGATCTGGTGGGGGGTCATCTATGTTATGGCCGCAGAGCAAAGCACCATTACGCCGCCTTTCGGACTGGTCCTGTTTGTGATGAAATCGGTGGTGCCCGAGCATTCCATCGGCACCGTGGTCAAGGGGGCGCTGCCTTATCTGATACCTATTTATATCAACATAATTCTGCTGATCCTCTTTCCCAAACTCGTGCTGTGGCTGCCGGGGTTGCTGTCGGGTCATTAGGAAAATACCGGAAAAGATTGCAAAGGATATGAACGCCATAAAACGCACCGCCCAGACATTGAGGCTGCTGGCCGAGCAACCGCGCCGCTTCACGGGTATTGCCCGAGAGCTTCAACTGACCAAAGCCACGGCACACCGCTTGCTGAAAGCGCTCGAGCAAGCGGAACTGATCAAAAAAAACCCCCTTTCGGGACGCTACCACCTGGGGCCTCTCATCTCTCAGCTGACCGCCTCTCTCATAAGTGAGCATCAACTGCTGATCACCTGCTCAACCGCTGAGATGAGAAAGCTGCGGGATTTGAGTGGGGAGACCGTTAATTTGCAGATCCCATTGGGCACCGAAAGGATGTGCCTGGAAGAAATACAAAGCAATGAATATATCAAATATGTTTCCGGCAAAGGCGCCGTATATCCCATCTTTGCGGGATCAGCAGGTAAAATGCTTTTATCCATGATGAACAATGATCAGATAGATATACTTATGAAAAGATTCTACTATGTTCCGTCGGCACCCAATCCGATAAAAAAAGCTGAAGATCTGTGGAAGGAAATTGAATTGGCCAGAAAGTCGGGCCATTCCATCAGCTTTGGAGAAAGGGTTGCCGGCAGTGCTTCTGTGGCAGTTCCCATCGCCGGTTATACCTGCCCGGCGATCCTGAATATATTGGGTCCATCCAACCGCTTCACCGAGCAATCGATTTCCGGCGTTCTAGTCAAAATGAAATCGAGCGCGGCGCGAATATCCAGAGAGTTAAAGCGATTGAGCTAGGCTGAAAAATGGTTTGAACAAAAAGCCGCAAATAACGTTGCAAATATCAAAATATGGAGAGGTCAGCAATGAAGACAAGTTCTATTTCCGGAAAAATGCAAGGCGGACAAATTCTCGCAAAGGCCATGGCGCTCAAAGGGATCAAGAAAGTCTTCTCCCTTTGCGGCGGATTTCTAAACCCCATCTACGACGGCTGCCTGGAGTATGAGGTGGAAGTCATCGGAACCAGAAATGAAATGGAGGCCGGTTTTTTGGCCAGCGCTGCATCCAGGCTCGACCGCGAACCCGCTGTGGTGCTCGCCGAGCCGAGTGGTTTCACCAACTATATCTCATCTGTGGCCGAGGCTTTCCATTCCGGCGACCCCGTTATTTTTATCAGCGTGGGCAGTATATTCCACCGCCTCGACCACATGGGCTTCAAAGAGATGCCCCAGCACAGGGTCGTGGAATCGTTCACCAAATATTCGGTCAGGGTCACCTCGGGAGATCGGCTGCACGAATACTTCGACAAGGCCTACGACATCGCCGCTAATTTGCCCACGGGCCCCGTGCAATTGAGTATTCCCATAAATTTTGTGTTTTCCCATTACGAAATGGGCAATAAAAAGCGCTTTTTCGATCTTGCCGGCAAAAAAGTGCACCGTCCACCCGTGCATCCGAACGATCTGACACTGGCCGCAGATCTTCTCAAAGACGCCACAAACCCGGTAATCATTGCAGGCGCAGGCATCCACCAGTCTCACGCCGAAGCGGCCCTGATGTCTTTCAGTGACAAGTTCCGGATTCCCTATTTTCATTCAAATCATCTCGAAATCCGCCAGGTCGACTTTACCCAGGCAACATACATGGGGCTGGCGGACATTCATCAGAACCCCGCATCCAGGCTGATTTCCGAAAAGGCGGATGTCGTCCTGTGCGTCGGCACCAAGATGGACTATTGCCTGGATTTCGGCGAACCTCCTTTGTTTAACGCGGAAAGCACGCTTGTTTGCGTCAACCCGACCGCAAGGGAATTGGCGGACAATCACATCGCCGACCACGGCATTCTGGCCGATTCGAAAATATTTCTGGAAGAATTGAGTGGCAAACTCGAATGCGGCAAGCTGGATCCGCAGTGGTGTGAACAAATCCGAGCCAGAAGGGTCGAGGAGAATCAAAAACTGCTGGAGACGGCAGCTTCAAACCAGACTCCGATCCATCCGTTGCAGGCCGCTGTGGACGTTATGCGGTCGCTGACGAAAGATGACTATCTTGTCGTGGACGGCGGCGATGCCCATGGCTGGCAGGAAACAGCTCTGAACATCACCTCTTTGGAAGGCAAAAACCTGAAAGGGCTGATGATGTCGGGCCCCTTTGCCCAGCTGGGCGTCGGCGTCAGTTTTGCCACTGCCACCAAGATGAATGCGCCCGATTCGAAAGTCGTCCTGATATCGGGCGACGGCTCCTTCGGGCTGAATCCTGGCCTTCCGCTGGAAACCGCCATTCACAGGGGGATACCGATTGTCGTCGTGGTTTTAAACAACCAGGCCTGGGGCATGATCAGGAACCAGCAAAAGGCCCTCTGGGGACGGACATGCGCCACCGACCTCAGGGATGTCCCCTTTCATAAAATTGTCGAGGCGGCGGGCGGATACGGCGAGCTGGTCGAAAAAGCGGAAGATCTGAAACCTGCGCTGCAAAGGGCCTTCGGATCGAGGAAACCGGCGCTGCTCAATGTCAAGACCCAGGACGTCAAGAGCCACCTCACGGTCGGGCTGGTCGATCGCAGAGAAAAATCGTCCATCGAATAACCGTGTTCGGGTTTGGCGCCAAATTTTCAGTAGAGTATTTGTCAAATGGCTAAAGATAATAGCGCAGGACAAGAAAGGTTTGCGTATGTGAGTCAGCCTGTTGGGCGCTTGGGTGGCAGGGACCTGGTCAGGGGGCGCACTGTATTTGCCGAAGACGAGCAGGCCAAAGGGGCGCTGGTCCTGAAGGTTTTCAGATCGCATAGACCCCACGCAAAAATCATCGACATCGATACTGCGCAGGCGCGGGATGTGCAGGGGGTTGCTGGAATCCTGACTGCCGCTGACATTCCCGGCGTCAATCAGTACGGTGTCATCATCAAAGACCAGCCCCTTCTGGCTGAAGACAAGGTGCGGTTCGTCGGAGAAGCCATAGTGCTTGTGGCGGCGGAAAATGAAGAAGCCGCCGATCAAGCCCTTGGGAAGATTGAGGTTCGGTTTCAGGAGCTGCCGACCGTTTTCGACCCTGAAAAAGCCCTTGAGCCCGGGACCGCGCTTGTCCATGAAAAAGGAAACCTGCTGATTCGAAAGACCGTCCGCAAAGGGGATGTGGCGGCCGGGTTCGAACGAAGCGATATCGTGGTGGAACGAACCTACCGCACCCAACGGGTGGAGCACAGCTACCTGGAGCCGGATGCAGGTACAGGAGAGATCGATCAAGACGGGCGCCTGGTCATTCGCGCCAGCACCCAGAATCCCCACTATGACAGAAAGGATATCGCCGCGCTCCTCGGACTTGAAGAGGAGCGCATTCGAATCGTCCAAACGGCCACCGGCGGCGGGTTTGGTTCCAAACTGGACCTGACGGTTCAGGGGTTCATCGCCCTGGCGCTTTATCACCTGCAAAAACCCGTGAGGATGGTTTTCTCCAGGGAGGAGGCCTTTCTGGCCACCTCCAAACGCCACCCTTCCAGGATCCATCTGAAAAGCGGGATCAGCCGCGACGGCAGGCTTTTGGCCCTGCAGGCCAGAATGCTTTTCGATACGGGGCCCTATTCATCGTACGGCACGCCCCTGGCCATGCGCGCCGCCATCCACGTCACGGGGCCCTATGAAGTCGAAAACGTCGATATAGAAAGTGCCTCCGTTTACACCAACAACCCGGTGGCAGGCGCCATGCGAGGTGTGGCCATCGTGCAGACCACCTTTGCATGCGAATCCCAGATGGATATACTGGCCCGGGAACTCGGCATGGACCCGCTTGAATTCCGAAAAATCAACGCCATGAAGCCCGGTTCCAGGACGGCCACCGGCCAGCAGTTGAACCACAGCGTCGGCATCTTGAAAACCCTCGATGCACTGCAGACCGGGTATGGGGAAGCGCTGTCGTGGAAGGCGGCGGGGCAGGATGGCGCCGTCAAGAAAGGCATCGGGCTCGGCTCCATGTGGTACGGCATCGGCAATATGGCTGCTAAAAATCCCTCGCGCGCGACGATCCGAGCTGATGAAAACGGCCGCATCCTTCTCTGCTCCGGAGCCGCAGACATCGGCCAGGGCTCAACCACGATTCTTTGTCAGATCGCCAGAGAGATTCTTGGGATCGAGCCGGGGCTTATCAAACTGGTCACCGCCGATACGGGGTGTACACCGGATGCCGGGGCAACGTCGGCCAGCCGCCAGACCTATATATCCGGAAACGCCGTACTGGATGCCTCGCGGAAGATGGCCGCAGATCTGCTGAGCGAGGCCGCTCGAATCCTGAAACTACCCCCGGATGAGCTCGCGCTGAAAGAGTCCTGGGTCGTGGACACCGGCGGGAAGCACCTCATGCTGCTCACCGAGGTGGCGGAAAGAATGGTTGCCGCCAGAGGCCCTCTCCAGTGGGAGGGATACTTCGATCCGGTCACCACCGAGCTGGATCCGGAAACGGGACAGGGGATCCCCTTTGCCACGTACACTTTCGCTTCCCATCTGGCGATGGTCGAGGTGGATACCGGAACCGGCGTGGTGCAAGTGAAGAGATTGGTGGCCGCTCAGGATGTGGGCAAGGCGATCAATCCCCAGAGCGTTCTGGGCCAGATCCAGGGCGGCGTCGGGATGGGCATTGGGTTTGCGCTCATGGAGGAGTTTTTGCCTGAAAAAACTGTGTCGATGAGCGAATACCACATCCCTACAAGCCTGGATATGCCTAAAATCGAGGGCATTATCGTCGAGGACCCGGAACCGACGGGCCCCTTCGGCGCAAAAGGCATGGGGGAGCCGTCCCTCGCCCCAACGGCACCTGCCATTTTGAATGCCATTGCCGATGCCATCGGCGAAAGAATCGACCGGCTGCCTGCAAACCCCGAGGCTGTGCGCGCGGCTGTCCGCCGCGCCGAATTACGCAAAAAAGGAGAAAACTATAATGGCCACAGTTCTTCTTAAAAATATTGGGACTCTGCTGAGCGGCAGGCTGGAGGAGCCCGTGCTGAAATCGGATGCCGTGCTGATCAGGGAAGGCATCATCGATCAAATCGGCAACAGCGACGAAATGAAACTCGGCGGGGTGGAAACAGTCATAGACTGCGCCGGCACGACAGTCATGCCGGGCATCATCGATACCCACTGTCACCCGGTTTTCGGTGATTACACTCCCAAGCAAAATCAAATCGGGTTTCTGGACAGCATGCTCCATGGTGGGGTGACGACGGCCATCTCAGCCGGCGAGGTTCACCTGCCCGGCAGGCCGACCGATCCGGCCGGGGTCAAAGCCCTGGCCATCCTGGCAGCCAAAGCCTACGCGAATTTCAGACCGGGCGGCATAAAGGTCGAGGGCGGCGCCCTTATTCTGGAGAAAGGCTTGACTGAGGCCGACTTCCAGGAAATGAGCCGGGAAGGGGTGCGTCTGGTGGGGGAAATCGGCCTGGGCTCCGCCAAAACCCTCGAGGATGCCGGGCCGATGGTGCGCTGGGCCAAGGCCAACGGTATGAAAGTGATGATGCATACCGGGGGCACCTCGATGCCGGGCAGTTCGACTGTGACGGCACAGATGGTCATGGATATGGATCCCGATGTCATTTCCCACATAAACGGTGGAACCACCGGCATCTCCGTCGACGAAGTCAAAAAACTGGTGGAAGGCACCCCCTATGCGCTGGAAATAGTTCACTGCGGCAACCCCCTGCTTGCAATCGAGACGGTGCGGTTTTCGATTGAGAGCGGGGCCTTGGGGAGACTGATCATCGGAAACGACTCCCCTACGGGCTCGGGTGTCATCTCTCTGGGGCTGCTGCGGATGCTGAGTTTCCTCTCCTGTCTGACGCCGCTGAGTGCGCAGCAGGTTGTCTGCATGGCTACAGGAAATTCCGCCCGCGTGTTCGGCCTCAATCGGGGAGAAGTCGCTTGTGGAAGGGAGGCGGATCTGGTCGTCATGGACAGCCCGGTTGGATCCGTAGGGGAAAATGCACTCGCTGCCCTGGAGGCAGGAGATGTGCCGGGCGTGTCGATGGTGTTGGTCGACGGCGAAATAAAAGTTCAAAAAAGCCGGAATACCCCACCGGCAGCGAGACAGGCCTCGATCGTGAGATAAGCCGAAGGAGAGATACAATGATCGTCAATGCCGAAAAATGCACCAGCTGCGGTATTTGCGCCAGAGATTGCCCGCTGGGTGCCATTCGAATGCGAAAGCGCAAGCCTGTTTTCAATGACCAGTGCAGTCTGTGCGGGGCGTGTGCCAAATTCTGCCCGGAAGAGGCCATTGAAATGGAAAGCGCGGTTGATCCCGAAGCCCTGCAGTGCGACGCCTGCCCGATCGGGTGTTTTATTCGGCCGGGCTTCAAGGGGGCCTGCCTGCGATATGTCAACAAAGACCATGAGTTGATCAGGATTGAATCAGCGCGCCTTTTCA
>Ga0210141_1000129_pt1 | contig 10296 bp, 7 predicted proteins | sample China_Galinas_Co_2_FD_184862 | JGI IMG/M metagenome (GOLD analysis project Ga0210141, IMG submission 184862) | Wetland microbial communities from San Francisco Bay, California, USA, that impact long-term carbon sequestration -... | ecosystem: Environmental > Aquatic > Marine > Wetlands ...
GCGGATGAACTAGCGACACTGGACAAGGAATTTAATGCATCACTGGCGCAATTTGATGACAAACTGCTAAAGGAAATGGACGCGATCCGCGCCGAATCAACTGAAAAATTACAGGACCTGGCGCAGGAAGCGGCTGAGGCAGCCAAACGTTTACGTGACCGAGGGGTGGACGTGGATACCTCTGGATCGAAATCATCCGGGGAGACCGACGCGCAAAAGGAGGCGTCGGAAAGCAGCCGGGAAACAGAGACAACAGGTGGTACGGCAGACGCTGAAACGGCTTCCCGGGACGGATCTGGCAAGGGAGGTAAAGGTACATCCTCAGATGATCGACATCGAACCGATTACGAAGATGATGATATCGTAGCCCGGCAGCTGCGGGAAGCGGCTGAAAACGAAACGGACCCCGAACTCAAAGAAAAGCTCTGGAAAGAGTACGAAGAATATAAAAAAAGTAGCCCATGAAACCCGCTATTCGACAAATATTCGTCGCCTTGGTCTCAATGGCGCTGCTCAGTAGTTGTGCCACCTATTACGCCCAGAAGGTGGGACCTACTATGATCATGCGCGCCCAGGAGGAAATCCCTGAAGACCAGCTAATGGATGTGGGGATTCTTGTTTTTGAGAGCAAAGAGTTAACCGAAGACGAGGCCGAGGATGAGGGCACCAACAACGACATCCGCAAAGCCGAGAGCACCTTTATTCCCTATCATCTCAAAAACACACTGCGTCAAAGCAGCCAATGGGGAGCGACCAGCGTGATCCCGGGGGAAACCGACAGCGTCGATGTGCTTGTAAAAGGTAAAATCCTCGAATCCAACGGCGAAACCCTCGGCCTCCAGATTGATGTGACCGATGCCACCGGTGAAACCTGGTTTTCAAAAAAATATAAAGCCGAAGCGGACCGGCGCACTTACGCCGATATTCATTTGGGAGAAAAAGACGCCTTCCAGGATCTGTACAACACCATTGCCAACGACATCGCCAAATTTAAACAAGACCTGAGTGCGGATGAAATCAGAAAAATTCGGTCCACAGCAAAATTAAAATTTGCCGCAGATTTTGCACCGGATGCATTCAGCGGGTATCTGGTGAAGGACAAAAAGGGTATCATTTCCATCAATCGGCTGCCTGCCGCTGATGATCCCATGATGCAGCGGTTGCTTAAAATACGCGAGCGTGAATATATGTACATTGATACGCTCAATCAACAATATGATCTATTTTATAATGAGATGTGGCCTTCCTATGAAAACTGGCGCAACCTCAACATGACCGAGCGCCGGGCCATGCAAGAAATTAAAAAAAGAGCCCTGACCCGGCAGCTGATCGGGGCCTTGCTGGTTGCGGGCGCCATAGCGGCCGGATCCATCGATTCGGTCAATACGGGCGTTCTTCAAGCCGGAATGATCATAATCGGCGGGCAGGTGATCATCAGCGGTTTCAATATTTCCAAAGAAGCTGAAATCCATGAAGCAGCCATCCAGGAACTCAGCGAATCTTTCGGCGGTGAAATGAAACCAATTGTCATGGAATTCGAAGGCAAGCAGTATGAGCTGACCGGATCGGCTGAAGAACAATTTAAACACTGGCGTGAATTGCTGCGACAGATATATATCACAGAAACCGGCTTTGATCTGGATATCTCTTTGGAAGATAACGAAAAAACAACATCCGAAGACCCTGAATAAAATCGAGCATCAAATTCAATTATGCCATCCGACACACCCACTCAACCTCCTAAAGGTAAACAGACTTCAGATTTTGGCGTGGAAATCATCACGCCCCTTGAGGTGCGCAAAAAAAGTGACCCGCCCGACCCAAAGCGTTCTTTTCGAATAATCTCTGTCACCATTATGTTGTTTTTCGTAATTCTTGCCTCAATAGTTGCAGGCGGTTTTCTTCTTATTCGCCATTTATCGAGACATCCGGTGAATCTGGCTAAAGACATGGAGCATACAGAATCATCGGAAACCAGGATTTTAAAAAAACAGGGCCGGACCGGCACCACGACAGAACCGGTTTTCTCTCCATTAGCGCAACAACCAGAAATTGAACCGTCAATCAAATCTGTTCAAACCGTCGACACTGCCAAACTTGAACTGGAAAAAGAAACGTCAGACAAACAATTGGCAACGTTATTGAAACTTAAAAAAGAGATCGATGATAAAGAGGGTTACGTGTGGGGCGGCAAAGAATATGAAGCCATGACATCCCTTGGCCAGGAAGGAGACCGGCTGCTTATAGATCGTTCGTTTGCTTTAGCAGCTATAAAATATGAACAAGCCGCCAATAAAGCAAAAGCGTTGATCGAAAACTCCGGGACGGTGTTTCAAAAACTGGTGGAAGAAGGTCAGAAGGCTCTTGAAAGTGGTGACAGCGTCATTGCCCAACAAAAATTTTCTACAGCGTTAAAGATTCAACCGTCCGATGAATCCGCCCAACGGAATTTAGAACGGGCTGAAAAGCTTGATGAAGTGAACCGTCTGATAACATTGGGGAAAAATCATGAAGAAAATGATCGGTTTGCCTTTGCACATGCCGATTACCAGAGAGCACTACATTTGGACCCTGAATCCAGGGAAGCTCAAAACGGCTTAAACCGGATGAAAGAAAAAATCGTCGACGAACAATTTCAGAAACTCATTTCGGACGGGCTGACGGCATATCACAATGGCCATTATCAGCTCGCCAGAGCAACGCTTTTAAAGGCAAAATCGTTCCGACCCCAATCACGTGAAGTAAAAAGCGCTTTATTGCAAGTTGACGAGGCCATCCGGTTAGATAAAATTGAAAAACTGCACCAAAAAGCAACGTCTGCCGAACAGGCTGAAAATTGGGAACAGGCCCTTAAATCTTATCTGGCAGTTCTTAAAATTGATCCTGATATCAGTTTTGCCGTCCAGGGTAAAAGACGCTCTTTGGAACACATTCGGGTTGCCAAACGGATGGGATTTTTTATTGAAAAACCCAACGTCATGGAATCGGACCAACAGCTTGAAAATGCGATACGTTTGATTGAAGAGGCCGAAAAACTGGAACAAAGAGGTCCGCATTTTAACGCCCGATTAAACGAGCTAAAAACCCTGGTGGCTCTTGCCAAAACCCCGGTTAAAGTAATGATCGAGTCCGATAACCTTACGGAAATCGCCGTTTATAAAGTCGGAAAACTCGGCAAATTTACCACACGCGAATTATCGCTAAGACCCGGCACGTATACAGTGGTCGGGGCACGCAACGGATACCAGGATGTCCGGCTGAAAATCACCGTGAAACCCGGCCAGAAATCGTTGCGCGTATCCATAATTTGTAACATTAAGGTGTGATTTTGACAGACATACCAACAAAAATCGAGCCCATATCCTTTCGGTCCAAGCCGCCATCCAAAAGACCCAAGCCGATTAGTATTTTTAAATGGGGGGTCGGCGTTCTTATTGGAATCATCCTGATTTTTCTTTGTATCTCGACCTGGTTTGTCTTCACCGCCCGGCAAGTCGTGATAGACATCGAGCCGATTCCGGAACGTATCGTGTTTTCAGGGGGTATCCTGACGCCAAAAATCGGTAACTATTACTTGATGCGTCCCGGAAAATACACGCTGGAGGCTCTCAAAGAATGTTTTTTACCCCTTGACCATACATTTTATGTCAGCGATGAAAAACACCAAAACCTGCGTTTAGAGATGCAAAAACGTCCCGGTCGCCTGATGATCCGCACATATGATTCAGGTGATACAGAAAGCAACATTTTAGGGGCACAAGTATATGTCGATGGTACTGTGGTCGGAAACGCCCCTATAGAGAATCTCGAAATACTGCCGGGTCTGCACAACATTGAAATTCGTGCCGAGAATTATCAGAACTTTCAGACCGATGTTAACGTACACGGTTGTGATAAATTTCAGGAGGTTAACCTGGCGCTGCTTCCGGGTTGGTCGGATATCACCGTCAGCTCCGTGCCTTTGGATGCAAATGTTTTGATCGACGGGAAACCCTTTGGGAAAACCCCTTTACACACTCAACTGTCGCCTGGATCTTATCTTCTTGAAATCAGCGCCGATCGTTTTAAAACATGGAAACACCGACTGAATGTAAAACCGAATGAACCTCAGGAAATAAGCGATGTTAGGCTTCAGCCGGCAGACGGCAAATTGACGATCAACACCAAACCTGACGGAGCCAATATCATCATTGACGGGACTTTTGTCGGTCAGACACCCCTGACACGCGATATTTCTCCGGACAAACATCATGTTGTTCAAATTTCAAAGGCCGGTTATGAAAAAACAAACCGTGACGTACAAGTTGCATCGGCTGCATCAAAAACGCTCAATGTGAATTTAAAACCCAGACGAGGCATCGTCCGCCTATCGGTTGAACCGCCTGACACCGAACTCATCATAGACGGCAAATCATGGGGTGTTGTTCCGAAAAAATTAAACCTGATCGCCGTGGAACACAAACTGGAATTCAATAAAAAAGACTTTCATCCTTATCGAATCCACATCACACCCCAGCCTGGATTTCCAAAACAATTGAAAGTTGAACTCAAGAAAAAGGGGGCGTCCAAAGAAACTGAACCATTGGTGATTACAGCCAAGACAGGCTACAGATTGAAATTAATTAAGACCGGGGCCTACACCATGGGATCTTCACGCAGAGAACAGGGTCACAGATCCAATGAGACCCTTAGAAAGATTATACTAAAACGACCATTTTACATGGGCCTTAAAGAAGTATCCAACCAGGCATTCAAGGAATTTATGGCGAAACACAATTCAGGCTTTGTTAAATCACAGAGTCTCAACAATGCTGCTCAGCCCGCGGTTCGAGTTACTTGGGAACAGGCTGCCCGGTTCTGCAACTGGCTCAGCGCCAAAGCGTCACTGCCACCGGCTTATGTTCAAAAAGGAAACACGTTGATTGCCGTCGAGCCGTTAAACACCGGTTACAGGCTGCCCACCGAAGCAGAGTGGGAGTACTGTGCCCGGTTTCTCGGCAAACAAGCATTTTCGAAATATCCATGGGGAAACAAATTTCCGCCTGTTCAATTGTCCGGGAATTATTCCGATCAATCCGCAAAAAACTTGCTTCCAAACGTTCTCGAAGGTTACAATGACGGGTATGTAACAACAGCGCCGCCGGCAAAATTTAAATCCAATACCCTGGGGCTGCATGATATGGGCGGTAACGTGGCAGAATGGTGTCACGATTTTTATTCAATCTACAGTTATGATCCCCAAAAAACATATGTAGACCCAACCGGACCCACAAACGGCAAACACCATGTGATCAGAGGGTCCAGCTGGAAACATGGAAGCATCAACACCTTGAGGCTGGCCTATCGCAGTTACGGTGATGACAAACGTGAGGATGTCGGTTTTCGGGTTTGCAGATATCTGAAATGACTATGGCAAACAGATTTTTCATAGCAATGGCCTTATGGGGGACATGTCTTTTTGGAACGACATGGGCAGGAACTGTGCCGACAGGATTCTTGTGTGAATTAAACGTACCGCCCGGACAACATTCAGAATCAACCTATTTTGTCCAAAATGACCCAAAGAAACCATCGGACAACGCTTCTGCCAATGATGCCTCAAAAACCCATAAAGATACAATCAAACCAAAGACGTTGACACAAGATAAAAATGCTCCCAAAAAAACAAAACCAATGAAACCGTTCGTTCCTTCAGAAACGATTCCGGTGGATCAGGGGGTGGATTTTCCCTACGACATCTGATACCTCAACTGAGCGTAAACAAAATGATAACAAATATAAAAAGAATCAACATCGAGAATTCACTATGAAAAAAACATTGCCGATATCCATGGAGTTTATTTACCAGCTTTTCGCTCTGATTCTAATTATCATTTTTGTTCATGCCGCTTATGTCGGCATCATTCGTCCCAATGCCGACGCCATTCTGGCCCGTCAGGCTGAGATGCTTCAAAAAGATAAGACGAAAACCACCGAACGATCTGCCTATGTGTTGATTCGCGATTACGAACAGGAAGCGTGTTTTGTTCTCATGTTTTGGGCGCTGGCCATCATGGCGTTTAAGGCCGTTACCACCATAAGACACCGTTCGTTGTTACAACAGGACTTGATTCCTTTGGCCGAAGGGGTTCGTATATTGCCTGAAGATATCCGGGAACTGTCCCGGGCAATTCAAGCGCTAACGACGTATCAACAAAACGGATTGCTTCCCCGAGCATTGCTGGCCGGTTTGCAAAGATTCAGTTCAACACGAAACATTCAGGATGTCGCGGATGCCACCCATGCCTACTGTTCGGTCGAAGGTGAACGATTGGAATCTGAATTGTCTATGATTAGATATATCGCCTGGGCCATCCCTTCCATCGGATTTATCGGCACGGTACGAGGCATTGGAGATGCGCTTGGGCTGGCGCACCAGGCCATTGAAGGAGAAATTTTCGGTGTTACCCGCAGCTTGGGAGTAGCGTTTAACTCAACTTTGATTGCGCTTCTTATCAGCATTGTTCTCATGTTTATGCTGCACCAGCTGCAGCTGCTTCAGGAAAGATATGTCTTGGAAACAGAAGCATATTGCGAAGAGAGATTGACCAGGCACTTGCATACACCATCAGTGTCCATCCAGAAATAGCACCTTTCGAAACGATACGGTGTTCTCCTCTTTTTGCGATCCTCGACATAGTAAAACTAAGACTGTCGAAGATCCCGTAGTCTTTTCGGGATGGTCTCAAGAGAACTCCGGCCTTGTCTCGAATCAAAATCTACCATTTCTGGATGGACACTAAATTTATTAAAAAATCCATTTGACGGGGTACATAAATGACACTTCTCGGGCTTGAACTCAGCGATGCCGGAATCCTGGTTGCCGGCGACAATCCAGTAAGATTGCTAACTGTTGACGGGCAGGAACAAGAAAGCCCGGGGTTCGCCATCCCGGAAAAAGAGCGTCTGCTCGTCGGGAAACCGGCATCAGACAAAGCTCACCTCTTTCCACTTCAGGTCATCAGCAGATTCTGGGATCAATTGAATACCGAACCTTTAAAACAAAAGAACCGGCATGCGCAAAATCATGCTGAAATCGCATACGCCCATCTATTTCACGTCTGGGAAATCGTTAAACAGTATGGAGATGAGATGATCATAGCCGTACCCGACTTTTACAGCAAAGAGCAGCTGGGACTTATTCTGGGTATGGCTAAGGAGCTTTCCATACCCGTTGAAGGTTTTGTATCCCTGCCCATAGCCGCATCGTATCACGCTTATCCAAATGCAATGCTTTTGCACCTGGACATCCATTTGCACCGATTTGAAATCACTCATCTTCATCAGGGTGAACATCTAACAGCGAAGAATTCAACGACATTCGAGGAAATCAGTCTGGAACAGCTACACCGGAGCTGGGTGGAAACCATTGCCGAAGAATTTGTACATGTCACAAGATTCGACCCCCTTCATCAGGCCGCAACGGAACAGGAACTTTATAACCGCCTGACCACTGCCCTTGATATTTTTAAAACCCAATCCTCCTTTTTATTTGAACTATCACACGGAAAAGATCGCTACCGTATTAATCTTCTCCGTGATGTATTGTTTCAAAAGATCGAAAATATATATGATGATATTTGCCGCTTCATTGAAAAAATCCGGGGTGTCCATGGTAAAAACAATGTCTTGACCGTCCTTCAGACAACTCATCGAGTCGCCGGTCTGCCGGGATTAAAGGATAAACTTTTAGAAATAGAAAACTGCAAAATCATTGAACTCGAACCCGGAGCCGGTGCTCTGGGAGTTTTAAAGCTCTGGGACCAGTTGAACGATAAGCACTTGGGAAATGGGACATCTTTTTTTACCAGCCGTCCCTGGCAGCAGACAGAATCTAAAATTCCCCATACCATACGTCCCTCACATCTACTCTATCGTGATGTGGCCTATCCCATCTCCGAAAAACCTCTCATCATAGGCTACGATCAACATCCTTTTGGAAAAGGCATTCGTGTTGAAGCGAAATCATCCGATGTTTCCAAAAAGCATTGTACGGTTCAGCGCGAAGATGACCGTATTGTCCTAACGGACTACAGCAGTCAGGGAACATTTGTAGATAATCGACAGGTCAACAATAGTGCTATACTGGAACTCGGCCAAGTCGTTCGCCTTGGGACATCCCAAGAAACCATAAGACTCATTACCTGTTTGGACGCCGATGAAACGTAGAAAATTAAATGTATTCAGCTTATCTTTCATTGACTGTATCTGCTGCGGATTAGGGGCTATTATTCTTTTATTTGTCGTGGTAAACGCCAAAAGCGCTCATCGACGGGATGCCGTGACGTCGGATTTGCGTGCCCAAGTGAACAGAATAGAACAGCAGCTTTTGGACGGTAAAAAAAACCTGGTTGAGTCTCGCAACATCCTTTCTGAAATTGATGCCGACCTGGTGACCACACAGGGGCAATCCCGTAAAATTATAAAAATACTCAATGAAAAAAAGGTTGAACTGGCGGACAGGGACAAGGACACCCTGGCCAGCAAAACACACATCAATAAGTTAAAAGCTGATTTAAGGTCTCTTGAAGAGGAGCTTCGGCGGTTGAAAGCCGGGGCCAAAACACAGGATGATCTAGGTTCCAGGTTGCGCCCCTTTCCAGGGCAGGGAGATCGCCAATATCTTACGGATTTAAAAATGGGGGGAAAGCGAATCTTTATTCTCCTGGATGCCTCTGCCAGTATGCTGGATGAAACCGTTGTCGGGATTATTCGCCGGCGCAATTTAAAAAATGATCAGAAAAAAAGCGCTCCCAAGTGGCGACAGGCGGTAAAAACCATGAATTGGCTGATCACCCAGCTTCCTTCAACCAGTCAATTTCAAATATACATCTTTAACGAAACCGCACGCCCCTTGCTTGAACATTCAAAAGGAACCTGGCTGGATGCCGGCGCCATAGACCCATTGAATCTTTCGGCAGAAAGTTTGAACCGGCTGGTTCCGGAAAAAGGAACCAGTCTCTTGAACGCGATCAAATCGATCAACGAGATGAAACCGACTCCAGACAACATATTTTTACTGACCGATGGCTTGCCGACCATGGGAAGCAGCAAGCCATGGCGAACAAGGGTTTCCAGTAAAAAACGGGGGAGTCTGTTTAACGAAGCAATTCTGCAACTGCCCAAAAGAGTGCCGGTAAACATCATACTTTATCCCATGGAGGGAGATCCCATGGCTGCTGACGCCTATTGGCGTCTGGCCAATAAAACCAAGGGATCATTTTTCTGTCCCTCGAAAAACTGGCCTTAAAGAAAGCGCTGATGACATGGATTTAACCCTATGAAAAAACGTAGACGGGACATAGATATATTCAGCCTTTCCTTTCTTGACTGTATCTGCTGCGGATTCGGTGCTATTATTCTCTTGTTTGTACTGTCCAAATTTGCCGAACCGGTGGTTATTGAACAAATCAAAGAAAACATGCAGGCTGAGATTGTTCGCCTGGAAAAGGAACTGTTTGAAATCCAAGGTGACACCCACATCCTGAATCGCGACTTGACGGCTAAAAAGGAACAGCTGTCAAAAGATAAGAAAAAGCTTGCCCGCCTCCAGGGCGATCTCTCGGTGATTAAAGGCCGATTTGCAGGATCCAAAGACGATGCTGTGGTTCAAAATATTATTGAAGGCAAACTGGCCATTGCCCGTCAGGAGCTGACCGAAGAAATGAAGCGGCTTTATAAAAGCCTTCCTAAAAAAATGACCCGTTCGGTGGGGGGTATTCCCGTGGACAGTGAGTACATCGTTTTTATTATCGACACTTCCGGAAGTATGCAGCGAAATGCCTGGAGCCTGGTCCAGAAAAAAATGCGGGAGACACTCGAAATCTATCCGAAAGTCAAAGGTATCCAGATAATGAACGATATGGGAAATTTTCTGTTTTCCCAGTATGCCGGGAAATGGATACCGGACACCCCCGCTCGACGCAGGGCCATCATCTCAGCCCTGCGTACCTGGAACTCTTTTAGCAACAGCAGCCCGGTGGAAGGTATTACCGCAGCGATCAATATGTTTTATTCGAAAGATAAAAAAATAAGCCTTTATGTATTTGGTGACGAATTCAGCGGTCTCGCTATCCAGCCGGTCATCAATGAGGTGGACAGAATTAACAAAGCAGCAATAGACGGTTCTCGTCGGGTCCGGATCCATGCCGTTGGTTTTCCGGTCGTTATGGAACAAACGAACCAACGCGGCAACACCGGTGAACGATTTGCCACGCTTATGCGCGCTTTATGTCAGAGAAACGGTGGTACCTTTGT
>Ga0210141_1000130_pt1 | contig 10293 bp, 11 predicted proteins | sample China_Galinas_Co_2_FD_184862 | JGI IMG/M metagenome (GOLD analysis project Ga0210141, IMG submission 184862) | Wetland microbial communities from San Francisco Bay, California, USA, that impact long-term carbon sequestration -... | ecosystem: Environmental > Aquatic > Marine > Wetlands ...
CGCAGGGGGGCGCGATCAATCGCCGTTACGGTTGAAAAAAGCCTGGATGGCCTGACACAAGCCGGGAATGGTGTATTCCTCGGCGGTGACGTGCACGTCAAATCCCAGGGCCTCGGCGGTTTCGGTGGTAATGGGGCCGATGCTGGCCGTATGCACCTTGTCCATCAGCTGGTCCCGGCGGTCGGCGGGCAGCATCTGATGAAAATGCTTGACGGTGGATGAACTGGTAAAGGTCACCATGTCCACTCGGCCATTTTCCAGATCCGCCACCAGATCAGCGGCGCCGTCGGTCACCGGCCGGGTGTGGTAGGTCGCGATTTCATCCACCGTGGCCCCCATCCGGCGAAGCTCATCCGGCAGGATGGGACGGGCTTCGGCGGCCCGGGGCAGGAGAATGCGTTGACCGGCGATTTTTTCAGCGGCGAAAGCGTCGATAACCGCTTCGGCCCGGTAGCTGGCTGGGACGATATCACTTCGCAACCCCTGCTGACGCAGGCGTTCGGCCGTGGCCGGACCGATGACGGCGGTGCGCACATGGTGCAGCGCGCGTACATCCTTGCCCAGGGCAAAGAGCCGTTCGAAAAAATAGGTGACACCGTTCACACTGGTAAAGATCAGCCAGTCGTAAGTGGCCAGGTTGTGGATGGCCGTGTCCAGCGGGGTAACGTCTTCGGCGGGAACCACTTCGATGGTGGGATATTCGAGGCAGTTGGCGCCCAGTTCGGTCAGGCGTTCCACCAGATCGCTGGCCTGGGCCCGGGCCCGGGTGACGATGATCGTGCGGCCGAAGAGGGGCCGTGTTTCAAACCATTGAAGGCGGTCGCGAAGCTGGACCACTTTTCCCACCACGATCAGTGCGGGGGCCTTCATGCCGGCCTGCCGGGCAGTGTCGACGATGGTGGCCAGAGTCCCGGTAACGGTTTTCTGCCGGGTGGTCGTTCCCCAGCGGACCAGGGCTACCGGAGTTGTCGGGTCCATTCCGTTGCCCTGCAGCTGTTCGGCAATCAGCGGCAGATTTTTGATGCCCATGAAAAAGACCAGTGTTCCGATGCCGGTGGCCAGCGCCTTCCAGTCGATGCTCGAGCTGGTCTTGGTCGGGTCTTCATGGCCGGTCACAAACGCCAGGGTGGAGGTGTAATCCCGGTGGGTCAGGGGGATTCCGGCATAGGCCGCGCCGGCGATGGCCGAGGTCACGCCGGGAACGACTTCAAACGGAATGCCGGCGGCCACGAGCTCTTCGGCTTCTTCCCCGCCGCGACCGAAAATATAGGGGTCGCCCCCTTTCAAGCGGGCCACCACCAGGCCCTGGCGGGCCTTGTCGATGATGAGCTGGTTGATGCCCCCCTGGGGCAGGGTGTGGTCGCCGCCCTTTTTGCCCACATAGATCATCTCGGTTTTCGGCGACGCATGCGCCAGCAGGGCCGGTGCCGCCAAATAGTCGTAAATGACCACGTCCGCGTTGTGGATACAGGCTTGGCCCTTGACCGTGATCAGCCCCGGGTCGCCGGGACCGGCGCCGATGAGATATACTTTGCCTGGTGTCATGAATGGAGTTCCGTTTGTAGACTGTCGAGGATGGTGCGCGCCCCCCGTTCCAGCAGTTTACCGGCCAGGTCCAGACCGATGGTTTCCGCCTGTTCCGCCGGCCCTTCAAGCGTTTCCCGAACCATTGTTTGCCCCTGCAGATCGGCCACCAGCCCGGTCATGCTCAGGCGATCGCCTGTTAGTGTCGCGTGCCCGGCAATGGGCACCTGGCAGCCGCCTTCCAGACGCGCCAGAAAAGCCCGCTCCGCCAGGACGGCCGACCGGGTTGCCGCATGGTTCAAGGCGCTGACGAATGGGGTAATGACGGGATCCGTGATGCGGGTTTCAATACACAGGGCGCCCTGCCCAACCGCCGGGAGCATAACGTCCGGAGGCAGGTATTCGGTGATGCGCCCGGCCAGCCCCAGGCGTTTGACGCCGGCGGCGGCCAGGACGATGGCGTCCAGGTTTTCGTCCACCAGCTTCCGCAGCCGCGTGTCCAGGTTGCCCCGCAGCGGCACGATCTGAACATCCGGGCGGATATGCCGCAATTGTGCGGCCCGGCGCAGGCTGCTGGTGCCGATCGTGGGGGCCGGCCCCATATCCTGCAGGTTCAGGCCTTCGCGTGCGATCAAAACGTCGACCGGCGTTTCGCGCTCCGGCACGGCGCCGATACACAGCCCTGCCGGAATTTCCGCCGGCATATCTTTCATGCTGTGCACGGCAATATCGATCCGTCCATCCAGCAGCGCTTCTTCGATTTCTTTGACGAAGAGGCCCTTGCCGCCCACTTTGGCCAGCGGGACATCCAGGATCTTGTCCCCTTTGGTTTTAATGATCTCCAGTGCGACGCGGATGCCGGGATGGCGTTTTTCGAGCTGATCCTTGACCCAGTTGGCCTGCCACAGGGCCAGCTTGCTGCCGCGTGTTCCGATGGTGACCCTAGTGCCCATCAGTGCCCACAGCCCGCACAGCTGGAAGCGCTGCAGCCGCTACAGGAAGAGGTGGCGGCCGTGGATTTTATGGTTTCGCCACCGGCGCCCTTGCTGAAAAAGCCGCAGGCGGACATCTGGCGGCAAACTTTTTTGCTATGGCATTCCGAGCATTCCGGATCGGGTTTTCCGATCACCAGGTATTCGAAGGTGTTACCACATTCCTGACATTGGTATTCATAAATCGGCATACAAAATTCTCCTTGTGCGCGGCGCCGTTGGCTAATTTATAAAGGGGGGCATCCCCTGGTGGTCGTTTGCGCCGTCGGCGCTCCTCTTTACACGGCTTTACCCGTTTTGGCAAGGCAGCCGGGAACGGCCGCCTTGGCCGGGGCCGTCGTTCAATCCGACGCGTCGTTCACACCCGGGGGAAACAGGGTCTGATCGACCAGTTGGCAGAGCATATGGCCCATGATGATGTGGGTTTCCTGAACGCGTGCCGTTGTTGCCGTGGGCACGGTCAACGCCAGGTCGCTGGCATCGATCAAGGCGCCGGCCTGTCCGGTCATGCCCAGGCAGCGCAGCCCCAATTCACGGGCAGCGCGTATGCCCGCTAAAACGTTGGGGGAGTTGCCGCTGGTGCTGAGGCCCCAGGCGACATCGCCCCGTCTCCCGAGGGCCTGAATCTGTTTCGAGAAGATTTGTTCGAAAGAATAATCGTTGCCAATGCTGGTGATGATCGAGGTGTCCGTCGTGAGGGCCAGGGCCGGCAGGGGGTGGCGTTCGATCTGAAACCGATTGACGAACTCCGCTGCCAGATGCTGGGCATCCGCGGCGCTGCCCCCGTTGCCGAACAGAAGGATTTTATGTCCGGAGGCGACACAGGTCACCAGCATATCGGCAGCCGCCAGCAAAGCGTCCATTTGGGCCTCGATGGCTTGCCGTTTGATGCGGATGCTGTCTTCCAGGATCGTGGTAATCAAGTCTCGCATGGGTGGATCGATATTCTCCCTATGTCATTATCCCGGCCGTTGCGGCACTGTGGAAAAAGGGTCGCAATTGGTTAGGACGCCTTTTCGACGTCGCGGTCTTCCAGTGCCAGAATCGATTCGCGGGCATTTTCGCCCAGGGTCTCCGCTTTTCTAAAGGCTGCCAGGGCCTTGTCGAATTGTCCGTTTTTTTTCAGCAAGCGTCCCAAACGCAGGTGAAATCGCCCATTGTCGGGGGTAATCTCGACACTCTGCTGGCAAAAGGCAAGGGCGATGTCCAAATTTTCGTTTTTCAATTCGTAGCAACGCCCCAACCCCGAAAGGGAAGGCGCGTCATTGGGATGAAGGCGCAGCGCTTTTTTAAAGGGCGGAATCGCCTGGTCGACCAGGCGCTGGGCCAGGTAGGTTTCGCCCAGAAGCCGCTGAACCGTGGCGGATTCGGGCTTCAGTCCGGCGGCCCGCTCGATCAGTTTCTGGGCTTTTTCCGGTTGGCCGGACTCCAGCAGGAGCTTCCCGGCCTGGAAGTTCAGTTCGAAAACATCCTTTCCCAACGGCGCCGCCTTCAGCCAGAACTGCAAGGCCTTGTCGCGTTTGTCCATCAGCAGGCTGACCAGGCCGGCGTTGTAGAGGGCCAAAATTTCCTCGGTGTTGATTTTTAAGGCGGTCTCAAAGGCGGTCAAGGCTTTGGGATAATTTTGTTTCACACCGAAACAAACGCCCAGGCTGTTCAGCACATTGACGTTGCGCGGATCCAGCCGCAGGGCATTGCGGAATTCATTGATGGCACTGTCGATATCACCGGCATCATAACAGCGGTCGCCACTGATGTTGAGGCTGACGGCGTCAAAACAGGCGCGGCCGCCGGGCCCCATGAAAAAGGCGTGCGCCAGCGCCTTACGGGCATTTTCGATAACGTCGGCCGGGGTGTATTGCAGACACGGAAAGGCCGCCAGGCCGATGGTCAGGGACAGTTCCGCCGTGGCATTGACCTGCTCCTGGAGCTTCTTGGCGATCGCCAGCGCCGCAGCCACATCTTTTTCCGGGAAAACGCACCCGAAGATGTCGCTGGTCATCACCCCCCACCAGGCATTGTTGGCGGCACACGCTTTGTCGATGGCCTGGGCTACCTTGAGACGCAACGGCTGCCGTCGGTCGCGGTCATCTTCGTGCCGGTAGGCCGCCGTATCGATGCGCAGGGCGATGGCGGTGAACAGAGCGGCGGCGGCCCCTTTTTCAGCTGCCCGGATCCCATAGGCTTCACCGCAACGGAGACCGGGGTAGTGCTGTCGCAGGGGATCATCGGCCCCGGACGGTGCGGTCGCTGGCGGTGTGCCGCAGGGTGGCGCATGCGTGCCCTCCGCGGGTGTTTTGGAATACAGAAAATGCTGGGTTGCGGTGAGATCGCGGTTCAGGCCGCGAGGGTCAGACGTCATAAGGACTCCTTTTTCAGCATCCGTCGGAAAGCCTTTTCGATATGGGGCAGATCATCGTCTTGCAGGGTGCGGACGTCCATGATGAAACGGTCTTTTTCGATGCGGCCGATAATGGGCGGAACATGCTGCCGCAGGAAGGTCTCGATGCGCTGAACCGATCCGCCCGGGGCGGTGACGGCAACGCCATGGCTGGGCAGTGCCAGCAACGGCAGCGAGCCGCCGCCGATGCGCGATTGGGGCTGATCCCGCTCGAATACCAGACGCGGGTCATCGATATCTTGCAGGCCGGTGTGGAGGCGTTCGGCCCGTTGCGCCAGAACCGTTTCGGACACCATCATCATTTGCAGGGTGGGGATGTTGGCCACCGCCCGGGATTCCTCCCGGTAAAGCCGCAAGGTGCTTTCGAGGGCGGCCAGGGTCAATTTGTCGATGCGCAGCGCCCGGTTGATGGGGTTCTTTTTGATGGCATCCAGATAGGGGCGTTTGCCGACGATGATACCGGCCTGGGGGCCGCCCAGCAGTTTGTCGCCGCTGAAGGTAACGATGTCCGCGCCACTGGCGACGGATTCCTGGACCGTCGGCTCCCAGGGCAGTCCGTAGCGCCTGAAATCCACAAACGTGCCGCTGCCCAGATCTTCCATGACCGGCACATCATGTTGACCGCCGAAATCGACCAGTTCTTTCAGGGACACTTCCTTGGTAAACCCGGTGATGGCGAAATTGCTCTGATGCACCTTGAGGAGCAACGCCGTTCGGTCACCAAGGGCGGCCGCATAGTCTTTCAGGTGGGTGCGGTTGGTGGTCCCCACTTCCTTGAGAAGGGCGCCGCTTTTGCTCATCACGTCGGGAATGCGAAAGGCACCGCCGATTTCGACGAGTTCCCCCCGGGAGACGATGACTTCCCGGTCTTTGGCCATGGTTTCCAGCGCAATCAACACGGCACCGGCGTTGTTGTTGACCACCAGGCCTGCCTCGGCCCCGGTGATGTCGCAGAGGAGGTCTTCGACGGCGCTGTAGCGGGATCCGCGACGGCCTTCGTCCAGATTGAATTCCAGGTTCGAGTAGCGGCTGGCGATAAGGGTCAGGTTGTCGATGGCATCCTGGCAGAGCAGGGAGCGTCCCAGATTGGTGTGGATGACGATCCCGGTGGCATTGACGGTCTGTCGCAGATTGGGCTGCATGGCCGCCGTCACCAGGACTTCGATGCGTTTCAAAACGGCGGCCTTGCTCACATCGGCGGCATCCAGGCCTGCCTTGTCCTGCAGCAGCTGGTGACGCAGGGCCTCCAGGGCGGTGCGGGCCGCATTGCGCAGCACGGAATGGGGGGTCTGTCGGAGTGTCTCGGAATGCCGGGCGCTGTCCAGCAAACGGTCCACACTGGGCAAACGCTGCAACAAGGTCTGGGTCTGATCGTCCATCATCCACCCTCGCCGGCGCAATGGTTATGGTGCGGCCGGTCTTTTCGGAATTCTTAAACTTTACTTTTTAGCATCGAAAAGCTAAATATTTCAATCTATTTATTAGGCCCTGGCGCCGCAAGCGTGTGCTATAGGGTACCAAGAAGGAGGCGTATGCGAGACCCACGGGATTATATCATTTTCCCCCTTGATGTGGCCACACGAAACGATGCGGAGGCTCTGGTGAGACAGCTCGCCGGCCGGGTCGGCTTGTTTAAAATCGGGCTGGAACTGTTCATTCGATCGGGGCCCGATCTCATCCGATGGATTCGCGCGGAGGGCGATGCCGGGATTTTCCTGGATCTCAAGTTGCACGACATCCCCATGACGGTGGCCCGCGCCATGGCGGGCATTGCGGACTTGCAGGTGGACATGACGACCGTTCATTGCGGCGAGAATCCGCGCATGCTCGAAGCCGCAGTAACGGCTGGTCAGGGGCGAACCAAGGTTCTTGGTGTGACGGTGTTGACCAGTGTGGGAACGGCGGATTTGCATCAGGCAGGCTTTGCACCGGCACTGGCCGACGATGTGGAAGCACTGGTGCGGCGCCGGGCCGAAGCGGCCCAGGCGGCCGGCTGCGCTGGCGTGGTGTGCTCGGGTCGGGAAGCCCAAGCCATCAAACGGGCGCTGGGTCCGAATTTCCTGGCGGTAACGCCGGGGATTCGGCCGGCATGGGAATCCGTCGGACCGGATGATCAGCAGCGTGTCATGACGCCGGCCGAAGCGGTGCGCAACGGGGCCGACTACATCGTGATCGGGCGCCCGATTCGGGATGCAGCCGATCCGGGCCAGGCCGCCCGCCGGGTGGCCGACGAGGTCGCCGAGGGGTTGGCATGACCTTAATACCATAAAAGGTTGCGAAGGATGGTGAGGCCGATGATCACCGCGGCCAATAACAGAATCAACACCAGTTGAGGGCGCGAAAAGGAGGTCATCATCGGCTCGCGGGTTAGGGCTTGTCCAGGCCGAAGGCCGAGTGCAGGACGCGGACGGCCAGTTCCGCATATTTTTCGGTGACCACGCAGGAAATGCGGATTTCCGATGTGCTGATGAGCCGGATGTTGATGTTTTCACTGGCCAGGGTGGCGAACATTTTGGCCGCCACACCAGAGTGATTTTTCATCCCGACACCGATCACCGACACTTTGGCGATGTTCTGGTCGCCCAGCACTTCTTCGGCCCCGATGTCGGTGGCAACCTGTTCCGCGATGGCCATGGCCTGCTTGAAATCCGTTTCCGGCACTGTGAACGTCAGATCGGTTTGCCCACCGGAACGCATGTTCTGAATGATCATGTCGATAATGATGCCGGCTTCCGAAACGGGTGAAAATACTTTAGCGGCCACGCCGGGCTGGTCCGGCACCTTCTTCAGCGTGATTCGGGCCTGGTTCTTGTCGCATGTCACACCGGATACCAGCAGTTTTTCCATGCTGGCCTCTTCATTGACCACCATTGTTCCCTCCTCATCACTGAATGACGATCGCACATGCACGGGCACGTTGTATTTTTTGGCGAATTCCACCGATCGGATTTGAAGGACTTTGGCACCCAGGCTGGCCATTTCAAGCATCTCGTCGTAGCTGATACGCGCCATTTTGCGCGCTCTGGGGCAAATATTGGGGTCGGTGGTGTAGATGCCGTCGACATCGGTATAGATTTCGCAAATGTCCGCCTTGATGGCGGCGGCGATGGCCACCGCCGAGGTATCCGATCCGCCGCGTCCCAGGGTGGTGATATTGCCATTGATGTCACATCCCTGGAAACCGGCCATCACCACGATTTTGCGATCCTGAACGAGGGCTCTGATCGGATCGGCGCCGATATCCAGGATGCGGGCATTGCCGAAGGCGCAGTCGGTGACCACTTTGGCCTGATGGCCCAGGATGGATTCCGCCGCGTAGTTCATGGCACGCAGGGTCATGGCCAGCAGGGCGGCCGTGGTTTGTTCGCCCGTGGCCAGCAGAACATCCAGCTCGCGTTTATCCGGTGATTCGGTGACCTGATTGGCCATGCGGATCAGGTTGTCCGTCACCCCCGCCATGGCCGACAGGATGACCACGACGTCGTTTCCCTGGTCGAAGGTTCGGGCCACCCGCTTGGCGACGTTCCGGATGCGATCGAGATCGGCAACCGATGTGCCGCCGAATTTTTGTACGATGAGTCCCATTCGTTCCTCTCACATAATTTTTGAGAGTTCTTGTAGCAAAATCTTCGGTGCAAGTCCATATGCCGTCATGTCCAACCGGCGGGTGGTGTCATCCATTGGTTTAATGTCGATCGCCAGGCGCTCCTCGGGCAGGTCATCGCCCAGCCGTTCCGACCACTCGATGGCGGTGACGCCGGGTTCCGCCATGAGATCCAGAAGGCCGATATCGTCGACGTCGCCCCCGGCCAGGCGATACAGGTCGATATGGTGGAGCGTCAGGCGGCCCGGGTAGGAATGAATGAGGGTGTAGGAGGGACTGGTCACGTAGGTGCCATCGGCCACCTGGAGGCCACGGGCGAGGCCCTGCACAAAGCAGGTTTTGCCGCTCCCGAGATCGCCGTAAAGAGTGATCACAAGCTGCGGCCGCGCCAGCCGGCCGATCCGGGCCGCAATCCGGCGGGTGTCTTCGGGGGCCTCGGATATGACGTGGTAGGTATACGGTGGGGTCATATCCGGTTTCCTTGGGGGTGGCCAATCGGGCGGCATTCCGGTTTGCTGCGCGGGGAGATGAGCGTCATTGGCCTTCAAGGAGAATGATCATTTCCCGTACCGCGGTTTCGATGCCGACCATCAGCGCGCGGGCCATGATGCTGTGTCCAATGATGCAGGTTTCGACCTCGTGCAGTTGGCCGACGGCACGGGCTGTGGTGTAGCCCAGGCCGGAGCCGGCTGCGACCCGCAATTTCAATTTGACGGCGATCTTGGCCGCATCCACCAGTCGGGCCAGCAGACGCTTGCGCGTCGACGGCAGCGCATCGCCGGCATAGGCGGCCGTGTGAATCTGGACGCCGTCGACATTCAAGCGGTGGGCGATTTTGATATGTTCCGGATCGGGGTCGGTCAGAAGAAATACCGGGATGCCGCTGTCGCGAATGGTGGCAATGGTATCGTTGATTTCAGAGCGATCCAGGATGAGGTCCAATCCACCGCTCGGCGTTGCTTCCTCGGGGTGGTCGGGAATCAGTACCACTTCATCCGGTTTGACATCCAGGGCCATGCCCATCATTTCCGACGTCGGCGCCATCCCCAGAATGAAACGGCCCTTGACGATTTCACGCAAAACGCGGATATCGCGGTCATTCACATAGCGCCGATCCCCTGTAAAGCGAACGGCGATGCCGACCGCGCCGGCCAACTCTGCCAGGACGGCCGCCGCGGCAGGGTCGGGATGCTTGTCGTTATGCCCCTGGCGCAGCGCCGCCACATGATTCACACTGACAACAAGGTCCGGCATGGGTTCTCCTTCGAGGCGTTGTTATGGGCGGCCGGGTCGAGTCGTTCGCGGATCGGGGCCGGCCGCATCAGGGTTATATCTCGCGCGCTTTTTCCAACAGTTGCAGAATCTCTTCGCTCTTGGCCGCCATCCGGCGTTCTTCGGTTTCCGATATTTCGTGGTCGTAGCCGAAAAGATGCAATATACCGTGAACCAAGAGTTCGGTGAAGTGCTGGTCAACGTCGACTCCCGACGATTGCGCCTCCTTAAGGCAGGTTTCGGCCGAGATGACCACATCGCCGAGCAGATGGGGCGTGATATCGGCAAACTCGCCCTCATTCATGGAGAAGGCAAGAACGTTCGTCGGCCCTGAACGCCCCCGGTATTGTCGGTTGAGCGGGGCGATCTTGTCGTCATCGACGATCAGGAGTGATAGCTCTCCGTCAGGACAGTCCAAGGCGTTTAAGATGGCCATGGCCGTTTTCTTCAGGCGCGCGCTGGGTATCGTCAGCAGATCTTGCTGATTGTCGATCAGAACT
>Ga0210141_1000131_pt1 | contig 10289 bp, 9 predicted proteins | sample China_Galinas_Co_2_FD_184862 | JGI IMG/M metagenome (GOLD analysis project Ga0210141, IMG submission 184862) | Wetland microbial communities from San Francisco Bay, California, USA, that impact long-term carbon sequestration -... | ecosystem: Environmental > Aquatic > Marine > Wetlands ...
CTTGGCATGTTGCATTTCGTTGAATGCCGTCTCCTCGAAAATTTTGGCGATGTAATGATAGCCTTCTTTCCGGGCAACCTTGGCAAAAAACGTGTACTTGTTGCGGGCCTGGGATTCGCCGGCAAAGGCCGCTTTCAGATTGTCGGTGGTCTTGCTCATTTTTTCCTCCTTGTTGTTTTTGTCATGGGTCACGGTTGGGCATGCATGGACCGGGTTGTCCTTCCTATTGCAGGAAAGGCTCACGGGTCGTCTACTGCTCTATAGCGCAGTCAGCGCAAAGGCCTTTGAGGACAACCCGTTTACTGATGACCTTGAACATTTCGGTGATGGATGCGGGTACTTCGAGATCGGTGTAGCGGTCGTTTTTAAAATCGATGATTTTGCCGCAGGCGGTGCAGTGCAAGTGATGATGGCCATCGATATTGGGATCGAAGCGTTTGGGGCCGCCAAACACCTCCACCACATCCACCACCCCGATATCGGCAAAGGTCAGCAGCGTGCGGTTGACCGTATCGAAGGCGATGTGCGGGAAGTCTTCCTTCACCAACCGGAACATCATATCGGCGGTGGGGTGCTGGTTTGCCTGGATGAGCGCCTGATAAATGGCAACCCGTTGAGGGGTGATCTTGAGCTCATGGTCACGGCAGATCTCGATAAACTGCTGCACGCGATGGCCTACTTTCCTATTTTGCATGAATATCTTAAATAAGATTCATTCTTATTTGTCAAGAATTTTATACAACGTAATCTGGGTTCAAGTTGTTCATCATCTCGATCGGTCGAAGGAAGGCGACCCACGCCTTCGGCCATTGCGTATGGCCAAAGCGCCCTTAAGTTATAAAAGCAACGGTTTAGGGGGAGTACGCGAGCGCCAGGGGACGTGGCTCGCGTGAAAGCTATATCCCGATAGTCCATTCAAGCAGGATCGAAAGGGGGTATGTCATGAAATTCGCCGGAGATCTGTTGGAAGGCAAAAATGCCGATATGATCGCAGCCGAGGCCGATCAGACGGTGTTGGAAGCCCTGCGCATCATGGTGGAAAAAAATATCGGTGCCATTCTCGTGAAACAGGACGATAGGATTGTCGGCATCTGGACCGAAAAAGATTATGTGCGCAACAGTCTGCAGGCCGGGTTCGATCCCCGGACCGCCCGCATTGGGGACTACATGACCACCACATTGCACAAGGCTTCCTACACGACGCCCATACCCAAGCTGCAGGAAATGTATCTGGGACTCTACACGCGTTACGTCATGATCGAGAAAGAGGGGAAGTTTGTGGGGCTGCTGTCCATCGGCGACGTCCTGAGAGCCAATCTGCTGGCCAAAGACCGCGAGATAAAGGATTTGAACGCCATGGCCAGCTGGGAATATTATGAAAACTGGGGGTGGGATCCCAAGAAAAAAAAGTGATATTTTGACCCATCCCAAGGAGGCTGATCCATCGATTCCTTTTGTTTGACATTTGACCTTAGCCTCGTTAAGTTGATCTGACGATACCTTCCTGAATACCATTGTTCTATGGGTTTAGGCGGCCCGTTTCTTACATTTGAGGTTGTGTTATCGTTTCCTAACGCGGGTAATGGCGGAGGTTGAATGGCGCCTTTTTCCACCGAAGGGCTTTTGTCCCCCTGGACGCCGGGTGTGTTCAGCCTGTCCCTCTATACCGCCATCGTTATCGCCCTGATCGGGCTACTTCTTTTTCTGTCCACTTGGCTCGGCGACCGCCGTCCAAATTCCGAAAAACTGCGTCCCTACGAGAGCGGTATCATTCCCACCGGCACCGCACGCCTCCGCTATCCCGTTCCTTTTTACCTGGTCGCCATTTTTTTTCTGATCTTCGATGTGGAAGGGGCCTACATCTTTTCATGGGCCGTGGCGGCCGAGGACCTGGGCTGGCAGGGCTGGTTGCAGATGTCCTTTTTTATCACGGTTCTCCTGATCGGATTGGTCTATATCTGGCGCAAGGGGGCCCTGGACTGGGGACCGGCGGCCAAACACCGGGATCAGCATCGATGAAGATCTCCCCGGACATTGTTGATACCGTGATCAACTGGGCCCGCGCGCGCAGTCTGTGGCCCATGTTTTTCGGTCTGTCCTGCTGCTTCGTCGAGGAGGCCACGGCGATTACTTCCCGCTACGACATTGCTCGGTTCGGGGCGGAGGTGTTCCGCCCGTCTCCCCGTCAGTCCGATCTGCTGATTGTTTCCGGCACGGTCTTCAAGAAAATCGCTCCCGTGGTGCTGCGGCTCTACGAGCAGATGGCCGAACCGCGCTGGGTGATCTCCATGGGGTCCTGTTCCAATACCGGCGGGATGTACGACGTCTACAGCGTTGTCCAGGGCGTCAATCAGATCCTGCCGGTGGATGTCTACATACCGGGCTGCCCGCCGCGACCCGAAGCCGTGCTGGCCGGCCTGGTCATGCTGCAGGAGAAAATCGCTTCCGAGCGTCCTACCCGATCCATCCTTCATCTGGACGGCGGGTCCCAGGGGACCCAGGCACCGCTGCTGGAGGACGGGCTGACTAAGTCCCGCGATCCCCGTGGTCCCGGGATGGAGGGAACGGCTGTGAGGGGCAGTTCAGCGGTGCCTCCGGTTTTCACGGACAGCCGCTCCGACGGCATGTGGACGCCACCCGCCGCGCGGGTCGAGATCAGCGCTGGTGAACAGCACCTGCAGGACGAACTGCTCGCCCGTTTCGGTGAGGCGGTCCAGCCGGTGGCGCACACCTCGGACATGCCTACACTCAATGTAGCGGCGGACCGGGTCAAAGAGGTTTTGCATTACCTCAAGACCGAGGCCGAACCTCGCTACCGGCGGCTGGAGGATCTGACGGCCATCGATGAGTCCGGCCGCCGGGACCGGGAAGCCTATCCCGACTATACCCTGGTGTATAACCTGCTCTCTTTCGACGGCCCGGGGCGACTGCGGTTGAAAGTCCCACTGGACGGCACGACCCCGGAAACAGCTAGCGTCACCGACATCTGGCCTTCCGCCAACTGGTACGAGCGCGAAGCCTTCGATATGTTCGGCATTCAATTCACGGGCCATCCCAATTTGGAGCGTCTGATCATGCCCGCCGACTGGGAAGGCCACCCGCTCCGGAAAGACTATCCCGGGCGGGCTACCGAAATGCCGCCTTACACCCACCAGGATGCCGTGGAGCGCCAGCCCCGAGACGGCCGCATCTTCAATCCTGCCCGTGCCGGCCGGGAGGAAATGGTGCTCAACATCGGTCCCCACCATGTGAGCACGCATGGCCTGCTGCGCTATGTGGCCACCCTGGACGGGGAAGAGATTACCGGTCTGGATATGGATATCGGCTACCATCACCGGGGGGTCGAAAAGATCGGCGAACGCCAGACCTGGCACCAATTCATCCCCTACACCGACCGGGTCGACTACCTGGCCGGGGCCGCCAACAACCTGCCCTATGTCATGGCGGTGGAGAAGCTGGCCGGCATTACCGTACCCGAGCGGGCCCAGGTGATCCGGGTGCTGTTGAGCGAACTCTTCCGGCTGAGCAATCACCTCATGTTCGTGGGCACCTTCGCCCACGACCTGGGTGCCATCACGCCCACCTTTTATACCTTTCGGGAACGGGAGATGATCCTGGACATCGTCGAGCGGATCACCGGCGGGCGGCTGCACCCGGCCTGGTTCCGGATTGGGGGCGTGGCCGCCGATCTGCCGGAGGGATGGCGCGAGGCGGTGGATGCCTTCGTGAAGATTTTCCCGGCCCGCATCCGGGAGTACGAGACGCTGATCACCAAAAACCCCATCATCCGGGAGCGGGCCATCGGGGTAGGGCGAATGACCCTGGACGATGCCATCGACTGGGGTGTTTCAGGTCCCAACCTGCGGGCCTGCGGCCTGGCCTGGGACCTGCGCAAGCAGTTTCCTTATTCAGGGTATGATCAGTTTTCTTTCGCGGTGCCCACAGCCGTGGAAGGCGACTGCATGGCCCGTTACCGCGTCCGGGTGGAGGAGATGCGCCAGAGTCTGCGCATTATCGAACAGGCCGCGGCGGCCATGCCGGACGGCCGTCACGTGACGGACGATTACCGCTACGTGGTCCCGGCCCGCCGGGACATGTTGAACGACATCGAAAGCCTGATCCATCACTTCATCAACGTGACCCGGGGGCCCCGGATGCCGGTTGGTGAAGCCTATGCCGCCTGTGAAATTCCGCGGGGCGAACAGGGCTATTACGTGGTGTCGGACGGGCTGGGCTACCCCTACCGGATGCGCATCCGCGCGCCCGGTTTTGCCAACGTGCAGGTCATGCCGCTGCTGGCGACGGGCTGGTCCATATCAGACCTGGTCGCCATCATCGGCTCGGTGGACTACATCCTGCCGGATATCGATCGATAGGACCGATGCTGCCAGACGAACTGAAAACGGAAATGGAACAGAAGATCGCGGGCATCGAGCATCCGCGGGAACTCGTGGTGGATGTCATGTTTGCGCTGCAGGATCACTACGGGCACCTGACCGATGACGCCGTGGCGGAAACGGCCGCCCTGTTGGGGATGACGGCGGTGGAAGTGGACGAACTGGCCACCTTTTACCCCTTTATCTACCGCGAGCCGGTGGGGCGCTACGTCATCCACGTCTGTGACAGCGTGGTCTGCTGGATGGGCGGCCACGAATCGCTCCAGGACCACCTGATGCAGCGCCTCGGCATCGCCATGGGGGAAACCACGGCCGATGGCCTTTTTACCCTTCTGCCGGTCTGCTGCATCGGCTACTGCGACCGGGCGCCGGCCATTCTGATCAATAAAAAGGTCTACGGGGAGCTGACTCCGGAAAAGCTGGACAACATTATCGCGCGGCTGCGTGATGAGGCCAATGGGTAAAAAGAAATGTCGCACACTTATTCCACGGCAGCCAATGAATGGACCGGGCCGACGTCCGGCAACACATTACAGAGTTAAATAAGATGGACACCCCTCAGGTTCTCTTTAAAAATCGACATGCGGATCGTATCGCCACCCGGGAAGAATACGAGGCCGGCGGCGGATATGAGGCGCTCAAGCGCATATTGGCTAAAGGAGGCCGGACCGAGGAGCAGGCGGCCATCAAGGAGGCTGTGCTGCTGGGGCGCGGCGGGGCGGCCTTCCCCATGGGGATCAAATTGTCCACGGTGGCCGACGATGCCCCCTTTCCACGCTACCTGGTGTGCAACGCGGACGAGATGGAGCCGGGCACCTTCAAGGACCGCGTCCTGCTGCATGCCGATCCCCATCAGCTGATCGAGGGCATGGCGTTGACGGCGTTTGCCATCCAGGCTGAAAAGGGCATCCTTTTCATCCGGCCGGAATACGAGAATGCGGCCCGGATCCTGGAGCGGGAGGTGGCCCTGGCCAGGGAGGCCGGCTACCTGGGGGAGAAGATCCTGGGCAGCGGTTTTTCTTTCGACATCGACGTGCACCGCAGCGGCGGGCGCTATATCTGCGGCGAAGTCACTGCTCAGTTGAACGCCCTCATGGGGCGCCGGCCGAACCCCCAGCAGCCCCCGCCTTATCCCACCGAATCCGGGCTCTGGGGCCAGCCCACGGTGCTGCAGAATGTGGAAACCCTGTGCTGCGTGCCCCATATCGTGCGCAACGGGGCGGAATGGTTCAAAAGCCTGGCCCTGACCGAGGCCGGGGCCGGGACCAAGATCTTCCCGGTGAGCGGCCGGGTAAACCGCCCTGGATGCTATGAGCTGCCCATGGGGATCCGCCTGAGCGCTATCATCGAAGACCATGCCGGCGGCATGTTGCCGGGTTCCGAGTTCAAGGCCGTCTTGCCGGGGGGCGCCTCCACCCGCTTCCTGACCCGCGAGCACTACGACATCCCCATGGATTTCGATTCCCTGAAAAAGGCCGGGCACCGCTTGGGAACGGGCGCCATCATGGTCTTCGACCACAAGACCTGCATGGTGGCCGCGACCCTGAACCTGATCGAATTTTTCGCCCGCGAATCCTGCGGCTGGTGTACCCCCTGCCGTGAAGGGCTGCCCTATATCCGTGATATGTTGCGGCGGATCGAAAACGGCCAGGGGAAGGAGGGTTTCATCCCTATCCTGGAGCAAATGAGCCGTTCCCTATGGAATTCCTACTGCGCTTTCGCACCGGGCGCGGTATCGCCGCTGGAGAGTTTACTGACGTTTTTTGGTGATGAGGTGCGGGAGCATATCTCGGCCCGCAAGTGCCCGTTCGGCAATCCGCCGACCGAACTTTCTGACAACTCGTTACCACGGGCTTGAACGCGATGCCTCGACTGACCATCGACAACCGCGGCATAGAAGTCCCGCCAGGGACCAAGGTGATTGCCGCCGCCGAGCAACTGGGGATCCATATCCCGCGCTTTTGCTATCATCCGGCCCTGGGGTCGGTGGGGGCCTGCCGGGTCTGCGCGGTCAAAGTTCTGGAAGGTCCGGTCAAAGGCATCCAGATGAGTTGCATGCTCGAAGCCCGGGACGGCATGGTGGTCTCCACCACGGACGCCGAGGCGGTGGCCTTTCGCCAATCCGTCATCGAATGGCTCATGCTCAACCACCCGCACGACTGTCCGGTCTGTGACGAAGGGGGGCACTGTCTGCTGCAGGACATGACCGTTTCCGGGGGGCATGGGTTGCGGCGCTACCGGGGCAAGAAACGCACCCATCGTGATCAATTCCTGGGCCCCCTGGTGCAGCACGAAATGAACCGCTGCATCCAGTGCTACCGCTGTGTGCGCTACTACCGTGAGTTTAGCGGCTATGACGATCTGGGGGTGATGGGTATCGGCAGCCGGGTTTACTATGGCCGCTTCGAGGAAGGTGTCCTGGAGAGCCCCTTTGCCGGCAACCTGATCGATATCTGCCCCACCGGGGTCTATACGGACAAACCCTCGCGCTTCAAGGGCCGCCGCTGGGACTTCGAGCGCACACCCTCGATCTGTATCCACTGTTCGCTGGGTTGCCATATGACGGTCAGCGTCCGCTACCGCGAAGTGGTGCGGCATGAAGCCTGCTTCAGCCCCGAGGTGAACGGCCACTTCATCTGCGACCGGGGACGCTACGGGTATCCCTACGCCTCATCCGCCGAACGTCCACGGGAGACGATGGTGGACGGGAAACCGGTGGAAGGGGAAATGGCGATCCGCACGGCCGCGGAACGTCTCGCTGCTATCGCCGAAACATATCAACCGGCCGCCGTGGCCGTGGCGGGATCGGCCCGCTGCAGCTTGGAGACCCTGGCCGTGCTGGCCCGGACCTGCCGCGAGACCGGCTGGCGCGGACCGGTTTGTTTTGAAGAAACGCGCACTGCTCGCGCGGTTTCCGCCGCCGTGGGGTGCCTGACAGCCTCTCTGGCGGTCAGCCTGCAGACGATTACTGCCGCGGACAGTGTGCTGCTGGCCGGGGTTGACCCGGTGCACGAAGCCCCTATGCTGGCCCTGGCGCTGCGTCAGGCCTTTCGCAACGGGGCGGATATCGTGGTGGCCGATCCCCGGCCGGTGGATTTGCCGTTTGACTTCGAGCACGTCCCGTTGACCGGCCTTCAGATCGGCCCCTGGCTGGAACGGTTAGCCGGCGATGTCCCGGATACCGACCTGCCGACCGCCGCGATCGCCCGTCGTCTCCGGGAGGCTGAACGGCCGGTGATCGTCGCCGGGACCGATGTTTTGCCTGCCGCGGGCGTCGTGCAGGCGGCCGACCTCGCCGCCGCCCTATCTACCACCGGGAAAACGGCCGGGCTTTTCTATCCCCTGCCGGGCGCCAATGCCTTCGGGGCGGCGCTGCTGGCGGATGCCCCGGACGGTCTGGACCAGGTGGTGGATGCCATCGAAAACGGGCAGGTAAAGGCGCTGATCCTGGTGGAAAGCGATCTTTGGCAGCGTTTTCCAGATCAGACCCGTCTGGAACAAGCCCTGGCACAGCTGGAGCTTCTGGTGGTGCTGGATTACACGGCCTCACCGGCTCTCGCCGCCGCTCACGTGTTTTTGCCCACGGCCACTGTTTACGAAGCGGGGGGGCTTTTTATCAACAGCGAGGGGCGTTTGCAGCAGGCCCAAATCGCTATGCGTGGCGGCACCCCCATTTCCCAGACCGGGCAGGGGGATCACCCGCCCCGGGCGTTTCGCAAAGATATCCCGGGCGGAGGGACACGGCCGGCCTGGAGTATTCTCGGCGACCTGGCCGCCGCGGTGATCGGTGCGCCGGGGGCAGGCGATGCCCATCCCCTGGCGGGGCTGGCCGAATTTCATCCGGCCCTGGCTGCCTTGACGGCGGCGCCGCTGCCGCCCGAAGGCCTGCGCGTGCTGGCCGACCAACCTGGCCGCATGGTGGCGCTGCGGGAAGACGAGCCGCCTAGCAAGCCCGCCAGCGCGGAAGAGGGACTTGAGCTGATCTGGACGGACCGGCTTTTCGGCAGCGAACCCCTGGCGGCCTTCGCGCCGGCCCTCCAGGAACGGCAGGAAGATGCGATCCTGTATATGGCGCGCGGAGATGCCGAGGCCTGGCACCTGGCCGACGGCGACCGGGTCGTGATCGGTCCGGACGCATCGCCCTGGGAGCTGACCGTGCGGGTTGTCGACAACATGGCGCCAGGAACCATTGTCCTGCCACGCCTGCCGGGCTGGCAGCGTTCCGGCTTGGAAAATAACCGTGTCCGACGAAAAGATATTCGCCAAAGGAGCTGACGTAGACGCATGCTGAGTTGGCTTATCGGTTTCATCATTCTGCTGATCAAAATGGGCGTCGTGCTCGGGGTCATGCTGTTCCTGGCGGCCTACCTGGTGTGGGTGGAACGCAAACTCCTGGCGCGGTTGCAGATCCGGCTGGGTCCCAACCGGGCCGGCAAGTTCGGTCTCCTGCAGCCCATTGCCGATGCCATCAAGATGCTGGTCAAGGAAGATATCGTGCCCGACGTGGCCGACCGTCCGATTTTTCTGCTGGCCCCGGCTGTGGTGGCGACCACGGCCATGCTCATGTTCGCCGTGGTGCCCTTCGGGGGGACACTCACCATCGCCGGGCGCGCCGTGCCGATGGTGATCGCGGACATCAACGTGGGGCTGTTGTTCGTGTTCGCGTTGTCTTCGCTGGCGGTCTACGGCGTGGCCCTGGGCGGCTGGGCCTCCAACTCCAAGTTCGCCCTGCTGGGGGGCATCCGGGGCGCGGCCCAGATGATCAGCTACGAGCTGGCCCTGGGGCTGTCGCTGGTGCCGATCGTGATGTTGGCCGGCTCCTTCAGCCTGGTGGATATTGTCACGGCCCAGACGGCGTACCCGTTTATCCTGGTGCAGCCGGTATCTTTCGCCATCTTCTTTCTGAGCGCCATGGCGGAAAGCAAGCGGATTCCCTTCGATCTGCCCGAGGCTGAAAACGAACTCGGGGCCGGTTACCACATGGAGTACAGCGGGATGCGCTTCGGTCTGTTTTTTATCGGTGAATACGTTCACCTGCAGGTCATGGGCGCGCTGGTGGCGGTCTTCTTTCTGGGCGGGTGGCACGGTCCGCTGCTGCCGGGGCCTGTCTGGCTGCTGATCAAGGTCGTCGCGGTGGCCCTGGTGATGATCTGGATCCGGGGCACGCTGCCGCGCTTGCGCTACGACCAGCTCATGGCCTTCGGTTGGAAGATTCTAATTCCGGCGTCGTTGATCAATATTATTGTTACCGGTTTTTTTATACTGCTTTTTTAGGAAGGAACGGCCAGGTGCCGCAGGAAATCGAAACCATCGACGTCAGTGATCGCGCTGCGCAAGGAAGCTGGGTTCAGGTCCTGAGCGAGGGGCTCAAGGCGCTGGGGGCGGGTTTTTTTACCACCCTCCGGCACCTGTTTCGCAAGCCGATCACCGAGTCGTACCCGGAATACAAGCGTTCGCTGCCGGCCCGCTCCCGGGCCCGCATCGTGCTGACGCGCGATCCCGACGGGGAGGAACGCTGTGTGGCCTGTTATCTCTGCTCGGCGGTCTGCCCGGTGAGCTGTATCTCCATGCAGTCGGCCGAAAAAGAGGACGGCCGGCGCTACGCGGCCTGGTTCCGGATTAACTTCGGGCGCTGTATTTACTGCGGCCTTTGTGAAGAGGCCTGCCCGACCTCGGCCATCCAGCTGACGCCCGACTTCGAAAACTGCCGGCGGAGTATTTTAGAGATGGTGTTTGAAAAAGAAGACCTGTTGGTGGACCACGGCGGGAAGGATCCCGACTACAATTTTTACCGACATGCCGGGGTCGTGACCCGGGTGGGGGACAAGGGTACTCACCTTGGGGAGAACCCGCCCGTCAACGTAAAGAGCAATCTGCCCTGAAAGGCCCGCG
>Ga0210141_1000132_pt1 | contig 10282 bp, 8 predicted proteins | sample China_Galinas_Co_2_FD_184862 | JGI IMG/M metagenome (GOLD analysis project Ga0210141, IMG submission 184862) | Wetland microbial communities from San Francisco Bay, California, USA, that impact long-term carbon sequestration -... | ecosystem: Environmental > Aquatic > Marine > Wetlands ...
CTTTTATTTCATCCACCCTGAAAATAGCATTTTTTTAGAAAATTTACTTTGTACAACCACTTTTTGCAAGTTTTAAACCTGTTTAGCTATTAAATTTGAAAATATCAACAAAAAAATGAAAGTAAAACTAATTAAACAATATTAAATGAAAATTATATCGAATTGATATGAAAAAAAAGCTTGACAAACGAAAATAAAACGCATAGGTAAGACTTAAATTTTACCCGCAATTAAACCGCTGATAGCGATGCAACTCAACTCGACCTTTCATACGGGGAGTGGCGTATTTTGGGTAGTACACTGAATGACGATGCCAATGACACTATGTTTGCCGAAGAGCGCAAAATCAAAATCATCGATCTCCTGAATCAAAACAAAAAAGTGACCGTCACTGAACTGGTTCGATTATTCAATGTATCCAGTGCCACCATCCGCAGTGATCTTAGGGAGTTGAATGACAAAGCGCAACTGATCCGTACGCATGGCGGGGCTATCATTGAAACCGGCGCGGGTTTTGAGCCGGATACCGCACAAAAGCGCGATTTGAATCTTGCCGCCAAGCAGAAAATTGCGCAACTAGCGATTGAGTTAATCAACGATGGCGACACGGTCATCTTCGACACCGGCACCACAACCTTGGAGCTTGCCAAGCTTTTAAACCAACGGCAGCGGATTACAGCCGTTACCAATGATTTTGAAATTGCCAGGGTTTTGGAGGAAATGAATTCCATCAGCGTCGTCATGTTGGGCGGCGAACTTCGAAAAAATTTTCATTGTACCGTCGGCGCAGCCGGTATCGAAATGCTGGCACAGCTATCGGTTGACAAAGCTTTTATGGGGACCAACAGCCTATCGATCTCTAAAGGTGCCTCGACACCAAACCTTCAGCAGGCGGAAATAAAAAAAGCGATGGTCTCCAGCGCCCGAAAGGTCATTTTACTGTGTAGCAGTCGCAAGCTCGGCAAAGATTCTTTTGTGCATTTTGCATCCCTGGACCAGATTGACGCCCTGATCATTGAAAGGATTGATGTTAACGAGAAATTTGAGTTTGAAGAAAGAGGTGTGGAGGTGCTGACGGGGGGATAGGGAATGACGAAGGACGATTGTCGAATGATGAATGAGGGTTTAAGGAATGACATCAGATAAATTAGGTGTTTGTGTCATCGGTGCCGGGCGGGCCGGACTGATTCATGCCGCTAATTTTGCCAAAGGAATCAGAAAGGCACGATTAACCGCGATTTCTGAACCGAATCGCGAAACTGCAAAGCAAGCCTGCCAGGAGCTGGAAGTGGAGCGCCACTACCGGGATTACCGGCAGGCGCTTGAAGACCATGAAGTTGATGCGGTGGTGGTGGTCACCCCGACCGACTATCACAGAGACATTGTGGTTGCAGCGGCTGATGCCGGCAAACACATTCTATGCGAAAAGCCCATGGCAATGACAGTCGCTGAATGCGATGAAATGATCGCCGCCGCTGAAAAGAACAACGTTGTGCTTCAGATCGGATTTATGCGCCGATTTGACCAAAGCTTTGCGTATGCCAAAGAACAAGTCCGGCAAGGCGTCATCGGAGACGTGGTGCTGGTTAAATCGTTGACCCGCGGACCCAGCATTCCCCAACGCTGGCAGTACGATATCGCTAAAAGCAATGGACCGCTGGCTGAAGTGAACAGTCACGACATCGACACCCTACGCTGGTTCACCGAAAGTGAATTTGAGCAAGTATACGCCATTGCGGGCAACTATCGCTGTCCCGAGGTACGGGACGAATTTCCCGATTTTTATGACAATGTCGTCATGGCGGCTACCTTTGCCAATGGGATGCAGGGAACCATCGACGGTGCAGTCTCCGTTGGCTACGGCTATGACGCCCGCCTGGAGGTCGTCGGCACCGAAGGCGTTCTCTTTGTCGGACGTCTGGATCAATCCGGGGTTGTAACCTGCAATCGCAGCAATGGCCTGAATGCCCCGGCCGTTGCAAGTTGGCGCAGCCTGTTTACCGAAGCCTATCGTCATGAAGATCAAGGATTTGTCGACGCCATTATGAGCGGAACTCCGCCGGCGGTATCCGGCCACGACGGCAAAATGGCGGTTAAGGTCGTCAACGCCGGCAATCGATCCATACGGGAAGAGAAACCGATCAGATTGAATGACGATTGATTAGTCATTAGTCATTCCACAGAGGGGTATCATGAACAAACAAACAATGCAGGCTGCCGCCCTTTACGGTAAACAGGATCTTCGGGTTGCCCAAGCCGATAGGCCACAAATCGATAGCGGGGAAATCTTATTACAGGTCAAAGGGGCCTTTGTTTGCGGAACCGACGTGCGCATGTACCAAAATGGATATCAGGGGGTCTCTGAGGCAACCCCGCTGATTCTCGGACATGAAGGCAGTGGTATCGTCGCCCGTGCCGGCAGGGATGTCAAAAACTTTCAAGAAGGCATGCGCGTCGCCGTGGCCCCCAACATCGGCTGCGGTACCTGCGACGACTGTGTCAGCGGCAACACCCATTTGTGTTTGCATTCCAAAGCGCTGGGAATTCACATGCCTGGCTTTTTTGCGCAATATGTCAAAATCCCTGAAAGTTTTGTGCGCCAGGGCAATGTCGTGGAAATTCCTGATAGCCTTTCATTTGAAGAAGCGGCTTTAGCGGAGCCCCTGGCCTGCGTGTTCAATGCCTTTGAGAAAAGCAAAATACGTCCCGGTGAAACCGTATTGGTTATCGGGGCCGGACCGGTTGGTCTGATGCACGCCAAAATGGCTCAGATCGCCGGTGTTGAAAAAATCATCATCAATGACCTCAGCCGCGACCGATTGGATCTATGCCGTCAGATTGACAGCACCTTTATCACCCTTGAATCCGAAAACTTAAAAGAAGAGATCGACGCGTCGACCGCGGGCCGCGGGGTTGATGTCTGCATCACAGCCTGCCCGGCGCCCCAGGCGCAGCAGATCGCCCTGGAACTGGCCGCGATAAACGGCAGGATTATATTCTTCGGTGGACTGCCGGCGGATAAAGCGCACGTCAGTCTCAACACCAACCTGATTCATTACAAACAATTGGAGGTCACCGGTACGACCCGTCAAAGCCTGAGTCAATACCGGCGTACCCTGAAACTAGTAGCTTGCGGTCGGATAAACATCAAAGATTTGATTTCTTCTCGGACCGCACTGGTAGAGATTCAAAGTGCCCTGGATGACATATCCCAGGCTCGCAGCTTAAAAAGTGCCATTTATTTCGAGTAGAAATACACAGCATCAAAATAAAGGCCATAGGAGCCATTTGAATCGTTGGCCTTAATTTGCACTGCCGGGACCATTATGCCGAATGCTGTGTATGCATGCAAAAGGATTCAAGTCATTCTGTAAAGCAACATTTATTAAACCGAAAAAATGAATTCAACAGCTTTAGAAAGGAGACATTAGAATGAAAGTAGGCATTGACAGTTACTGTTATCATCGGTTCTTTGGCGAGGTCTATCCCCATCAGAATCAGCCACCCAAACAATTGACCCTGGAAGATTTTATCAAGCGGGCCAAAGAGCTCGACGTCGACGGGGTTTCACTGGAATCCTGTTTCATCCCGCGTTTTGACAAGGCGTATCTCAGTGAAATCAAGGGCATGCTGGATGAATTTAATTTTGACCGTGTGTATGCCTGGGGCCATCCGGACGGACTCGAGGGCGGCAAGAACGAATCGGCCTATGATGACATGGTTGAACACATCGAATATGCCAATGCCATCGGTGCCAAGGTGATGCGTGTTGTCGGCAGCAGCCTGATGTTTCGATTCGAGGACCATGGCCCCCAGATCCAAAAGCTTTCCCGCATGTTCGCCAATGCCATGAAGGTCGCAGACACCTATGGTATTAAACTGGCCGACGAAAACCACATTGATTACAATGCGGATGAAATGCTTGAACTCATCCACAATGTCAATCATCCAAATTTTGGTATCAACTTTGACACCGGAAATTTTCTCAGGGTGCTGGACGACCCTATCCAGGGCATGGAAAAATTGGCCAAATTCACCTTCTCGACCCATGTCAAAGATCTCAAAATCAACCCGCAAGCAGCCGTTAACGATTGGTATTTCTTCTCCTGTACACCGGTTGGAGATGGGCTTGTCGATAACCAGAAGCTGGCGCAGCTGTTAAAAGATGCCAATTACGAGGGCTTTCTGGCCATGGAAATCGACACGCTGCATCCCGATTACAATGACGACGAAGACGCTGCGGTGGCGAAAAGCGTTGCGGAATTAAAGCGAATTGCCCAGAGTCTGGAATAGATAAGCTTGAGGCCGGCAAGCTGGGAGGCTCGAAGGCAATGGGTCCGAAACCTCGACTGATGGCTTATAGCAGATGTTTCATCTCAATAGTACGTTGATTGCAATCAAAAGTAAGCGCGTATTGCGCGGCAACAGCGCAAGCAAGCGCCGCATTCAAATAACTCGTAAAAATTAACCATATTCGCCTGATTGAGCATGTAGTGCTCGACCAGCAATGGAGGATACAGCAATGAAAAAATTAAATGTGGCCATTATTGGCTATAAATTTATGGGCAAAGCCCATAGCAATGCCTGGCGTAAGGCGCCTTACTTTTTTGATTTAAATGTCGAACCGGTCCTGAAGGTCGCCTGCGGCCGTCATGAGGCATCTTTAAAGGAGTTTGCCGATCGCTGGGGGTGGGAGGAAATTGAAACCGATTGGCGCAACGTTGTCGCCCGGGATGACATCGATATCGTTGATATTGGAGTCCCCACGGCCCTGCATCATGACATTGCCATCGAGGCCGCTAAAGCAGGCAAGCATTTGTTTTGTGAAAAACCGATGGCCCTATCCTATGACCAGGCCAAGGAAATGTACGAGGTTGCCGAGTCCAACGGTGTGAAACACTACTTGAATCACAACTACCGCCGCTGCCCAGCGGTATTGCTGGCCAAACAGTTAATCGATGACGGCAAGGTCGGGCGTATTTTTCATTGGCGGGGTGCCTATTTACAAGACTGGATCGTTGATCCCAATTTCCCATTGACCTGGCATCTGAAAAAAGAACATGCCGGTGCCGGACCGCAATGGGATTTGAACTCGCACAGTGTCGATTTGGCGCGCTTCCTAATTGGTGAGGTCAAACGTGTTACCTGTATGACGGCCCAATTTATCAAAGAACGGCCCCTGCCGGATGAAGGTGCCGCAACTTTTAAAGGCGGTACCAAGGGCACCGGCACCGGCACCGTGACAGTCGAAGATGCAGCCTCAATGCTGGTCGTATTCGAAAATGGTGCCATGGGTTCTTTTGAATCCAGCCGTTTTGCACCGGGCAGAAAGAACTACAACTACTTTGAAATTTATGGCGATAAAGGCAGTATTATTTTTAATTTAGAGCGCATGAATGAGCTGCAATTTTATTCGAATGATGATCCTGAGTACGCGAAGGGCTTTAAAACTATTTTAGCAACCGAAGGATGCCATCAATATATTGCCAACTGGTGGCCGCCGGGGCACATCATCGGTTATGAGCATGAATTTGTTCATGCTGTTGTCGATTTTCTCAATGCCATTGAAAGCAATGAACCGATAGAACCCAACTTTTATGACGGCATGAAAACGATGGAGATCCTGGAGGCCGGCTTACAATCAGCCGTCCAGGGCAAACAGGTGGAACTAGGGTAATTAATATGGCGGAGTTGACATTTATCAAAATAGCCAAAAGAAATAAGGGGCTTTATGTTGCTTTGGCCGTCCTCCTGATTGCAGCAATTGTGATTAATTTTGCGACCGGCGTCAACTTCTTCAAATTATCCAATCTTCTCAATGTAACCCGAAGCTTTTGCATTTTGGCGATCGCTTCCATCGGACAAGCGATTGTTATTATTTCCGGCAGCGGGGGATTGGATCTCTCTATTGGCCATGTTATTTCAACGGCCAATGTTATCGCAGCTGCTTTAATGGAGGGTAGCAACACCCTCTTTATCCCCGTTACCCTTTTAATCCTGCTATTCGGTGTGACCGTCGGATTGATAAATGGCCTACTGATAACCAAAAGAAATGTTCCGCCGTTTATTGCAACATTGGGCATGGGGATAGTTTTGAAGGGGCTACGCTTCATGTGGACGGAGGGCTTACCGAAAGGCAAGGTCCCCGCAATATTAATTGAAATCGGCAACGGCTCGTCATTTGGCATACCGAATCTTTTCTTCGTGTTTCTGATCATCGTCATTGCGGTATCCATTTTATTAAACAGTACCGGTTACGGCAGACGACTATATGCAGTTGGAACAAACCGCGCGACCGCAACACTCAACGGCATCAAATCCAACCGCGTGATCATCATGGCCTATATTATTTCGAGCGTTTTAGCCGCCTTGGTCGGCCTGCTCCTGGCCGGATACATGGGAATGCCGGAACCCAAAATTGGCGATAATAAAGAATTTGAATCTCTGGTTGCCGCAGTGTTGGGAGGTGTTGCCATAACCGGGGGGTTCGGCAGCGTCCAGGGTGTTGTCATCGGTGTGTTGCTGATGCTGCTGGTCACGAATCTCTCGTTGCTGATTCAAGTACCGATTCAAAGTCAATACTTAATCATAGGCCTTTTGATTATATTCGCATTGTGGATCAACGGGAGAAAAAAAGCCGGTGGATCTTAGTTTGTCAATGCATCAAAAATGCCTTCACAACTAGAACTTTGGGATAGCAAGGGGCGTAAAACAAAATGATCGTAAACTTAAAAAAGAAAAAGGAGGCCGACCATGAAAAACAGTAAACAACTTAAGACATTAACCCTCATTACGTTAACCCTACTTGTTTGTGCGCTATTTATGCCGATGACGGTTTTTGCCAAAGACAAAATTCGAATTGGTTGGAGTAATGCCGGTATGGGGGATTCTTGGCGGGAATTTTTGGTTGCAAATTTCAAAGCCGAAGTTGCCAAGCATCCGGAAATTGACAAGTACTATATTACCAATGCCGATGAGAAAGTGGATAAGCAAATTGCCGACATCGAGTCCCTGTTAGTCAAAAATATCGATGTGCTCATTATTTATCCAACGGTGGGGGATGCGCTGATTCCGGTTATCGAACGAACCGTTGCAGAAGGCATTCCCGTGGTCGTCTTTGGCGGAACCATCAACACGGACAAAATGACATGTCTTGTAAAGCAGGACTTGATCGACCTTGGTGCCGAAGGCGCAACCTGGCTGGCCGAAGAACTTGGCGGCAAAGGTAAGATTGTTATGATGAGCGGTATCGCCGGCAATACAACCGCGGAGGATCGCCTTGAAGGCGCCCGCCAGGCATTTAAAAAATATCCCGAGATCGAAATTTTAGATCACCAATATTGTGACTGGTCTCCCCCCAAGGCTCGGTCTATCATGGAAACCATGATTCAAGCCTTTCCCCAAATTGATGGCATCTGGGCAGATTCCGGTTTAATGTCCTGGCCCGCATTGCAAGCCTTAAAAGATGCCGGCCGGCCCTTACCTCCCTCGACCGGGGACCAGCTCAATGGCTATGCTAAATTTTTAGTGGCCAATAATGCCAAGGGCTATATCGCACCGATGACTACCAGGCTGTCAGGTGAAGCGGTTAAAGTTGCCGTTAAAATTGCCAAAGGCGAAAAAGTTGACAAGGTCGTATCCATAAAATTTGAAGGTTTTGGACCCGATGCAGTTCCATCAGTAGCCAAGCCTGCCTTGAGTGATTGGTGGTGGGTCGGTGATGATAATATGCCGCAAGAATTTCTACCCAAACTCTAAACCGATCCCTCTGCGATCTACAAACCAGCCTGACAGCACAGCCACGCGTTGTCGGGCTGGTCTGGGGGAAACGAAAAAAAGAAATAAATAAGAGCCCGGACGGACGGCTTTGTTATCACCTCAGTTATCTCTGACTTCGCCTTGAGGACCGAGTTTTTAAAATTGGGATAGATCATGTCGGTAGAAGATAATCATATTCTCGAATTCCGGAGTATCACCAAAGAATTTCCAGGCGTGAAAGCATTGGACAATATTAGTATGAGCTTTTGCTATGGAGAAGTTCATGCATTATGCGGTGAAAATGGTGCCGGCAAATCAACTCTAATGAAAATACTATCCGGTGTCTATCAACCCACATCCGGCGAGCTTTTCTATAAAGGGCAAAAGAAAATCTTCAAAAATCCACACCAGGCGCAGCTTGACGGCATCAGCATTATTTTTCAAGAATTTAGCCTGATCCGCAATTTCGATGTTGTTGACAATGTCTTTATAAACCGTGAACCATCCAATAAATTGGGCCATATCAACAAAAAAGAAGCCAGGCGTTTGACGGAAGCATTATTACAAGAGCTTGAAATTGAATTGGATGTCAATGCGAAGGTGGGTAACCTTACGGTTGTTCAGCAACAGATCGTAGAAATCGTAAAGGCCCTGTCAGTGGACGCGAATATTTTAATTATGGATGAACCATCGGCGGCCTTGACGGATAAAGAAGTTCGTAAACTGTTTGACATCATCAGAATGCTAAAAGCAAAAGGCGTTACAGTTATTTACATTTCGCATATGCTGGAAGAAATCTTTGAGATATGCGATCGCGTGACGGTCATAAAAGACGGCCAGTACATCGGCACTAAAAACACCAAGGATACTGATAAGGATGGTCTGATTCGCATGATGGTCGGCCGAGACATTGAAGATTATTTTCCGGCCTTGCCGACAAAGCAAGAAAAAGTGATCCTGCAGGTAAAAAATCTCAGCAAAGGTATAAAACTCAAAGATATTAACTTTGACCTTTTTGAAGGTGAGGTTTTGGGCATCGCCGGAATGGTCGGTTCCGGGCGAACCACTCTGGCCCAATGTTTGTTAGGCCTTGAAGAAATAGACAGCGGTGAAATCATCATTAATAATCAAAAGCAACACATCACTTCCATCAGCCATGCCATGGACTGCGGCCTTGGTTATTTGCCCGCCGATCGAAAAAATTTAGGTATTTTAGGCCCCATGACGGTCAAAGAAAATATGACCATCGCCAATCTTGATGGCTATCTTGCCTCCGGGTTTTTAAAAAAAAAGGAAGAAATAAAAGACGCCGAATCACAAATCAAATTGCTAAATACCAAGACACCCACCATTGAGCATAGCATCCAAAACCTGAGTGGGGGCAATCAACAAAAAGTGATTATTTCGCGTTGGCTGCTTAAGAATCCCAATATATATATTTTTGCTGAGCCGACAAGGGGTATCGATGTGGGTGCCAAAGCAGAGATCTATAAGATCATTCGCGATGTCGCCAAGGAAGGCAATGCCGTTGTCATGATTTCGTCGGAACTTCCGGAAATCATCGGAATGTCGGATCGAATCATGGTCATGAACGAGGGCGTAATCGAGGGCTTTATCGATCAGCACACAAAACCGGCTACAGAAGAAAAAATTTTGTCAATGGCGGTAGGACATGAATATGTCCTTTGAAGCATTAACCCGATGGTTGCAACGCTGGAATTAGAGACAACCCAATGAATCAGGGAAGCACAAATAAGATTGTAAAAAGGTGGATTGAACCGGATCGGCTGGTATGGGTGATATTGGCGGCAATCATTATTTTTTCCACCTTTGCCAGCGAGTTTTTCGCGAGCCCGCGCAATTTAAAAAATGTGTTTTTCATCCAACCCATTGGTTTGGGTTTGGCGTCATTGGGCCAGGCGTTCGTGGTTATCTCCGGCGGCATTGATTTATCGGCCGGAGCGGCAATCAGTTTTATGTCATGCATGGCCGCCGGGATCATGAAGAGCTTTCCGAATATATCACCTGTATGGATAATACTTTTATTTATTCTTATGGGTGCAGGCATCGGGGCTGTCAACGGTTTCATTGTCGTTAAATTAAGGGTGACACCAATTATGGCAACCTTGGCAACCATGAATATTCTAAACGGTTTAACCTTATTTTATACCAAAAGAACCATCGGAGGGGTACCATCTGCCTTTCGCTTCTTGTCGGATGGTCGAATTTTCGGTATTCCCTTTTCGATTATTTGGTTTCTGCTCGTGCTGATTATCTGTTATTTGATTTTGAATAAAAATAAGATTGGCAAATATATCTATTCGGTTGGCTCGGATGCCGAAGTGTCTGCCCTGTCTGGCATCAATGTGCCGCTGATTAAATTTTTGGCATTTGTAATTGGTGGCGTTCTGGTGGGCTTGGCGGCAGCGTTTTTAACTGCCAGATTAGGTGGCGGCGGGCCGCGGATTGGTGCTTTTTATGAAATCACGGTCATTTCAGCCATTGTCATTGGCGGTATTTCACT
>Ga0210141_1000133_pt1 | contig 10242 bp, 7 predicted proteins | sample China_Galinas_Co_2_FD_184862 | JGI IMG/M metagenome (GOLD analysis project Ga0210141, IMG submission 184862) | Wetland microbial communities from San Francisco Bay, California, USA, that impact long-term carbon sequestration -... | ecosystem: Environmental > Aquatic > Marine > Wetlands ...
CTGCTTGATCACTCTGCATTCCCCTGAATAGAGCATCTCGTTTTCATCGGAAAAATTCAGGTTTACCGGAGATTTAGGATCGATCCATTGAAATGTCTGGGGAGGTTTTGCAGTGACTTCTATACGGAAGGCGGCCGTGCTGAAATCCATGAGAACCCCATCGAAAAGAGCGCTGTTCTGAATCAGCTGGGCCTTGACGCCTTTGCAGGAATGCCGTTTAATTTTCCGGGGTTTGACCTCCCGACACGTCTCGGGAAGAATAAGGCGGATTCCCTCATGGTCGATGATCATCTCGTTAGATTTTAATAACAATGTGTTTTGGCCGTCCGGAATGAGAATGTCTTGGAATTTATAGAACCTTAATTGGTGATCGATTTTATCGGCTTCGATCCAGAGACATCTTAACTCGTCTCCTAAACAAGGCAGCGGTTTGGCCCGGTGAGAATACGTATACCCGTATCTGGCGTGTTTTAAATTTACGATGATGGTACCGTCTTGGAAATTAATGTAATTCAGTTTATTGATGATATGTTTTTTAGGGACCTCCTTCCCTTTTATGAAGCGTTCATCTTCCGTATTTTTATTTATTTTAATAATTTTGCTTTCGTGATCCATAATTCTAAATTAGTGGGGTGTTAATCGGGTTAAATCTAAAGGTTCCTTTTAATAAACCTTCTCATTTAGAGTTGTTCCGACAACCCTGATTCGGGTTGTCCAGGGTGCTATTACGACGCCGATGATTGGGTTTTTCGATGATTGATTTTAACAAACCAAATATTGTGTGTCAAGAATTAGCAAACAACAATATATGGTAATACAACTCGATCGAACCATGGAAAAATATCTACCCGCAAATGCAAGATTCAGAGGGATCTGCTGGTGTTCGACGATGCCCTATCGTGTCTTTATAAGCAAAAGCCATGCCGAAGGATAAAAACCTTATAACGCTTAAATTACGAATGGTTACATATTTTTCCCGAGGATTTTTTAGGGGAATGGATAAAAAAGTCCACAAAAATTGTGCAATTTTTTTCATATATATTTCAGGCTCCGACGTTCATCCTGGCTTTTTATAATTGACTAAATTCCAGATTCCGGTAAGAATAGGACTCTCTACGGGCTTTCCCCCGTAGCAGTTGCGACCGTGGTCTTCTGCTAATTTTGAATAGAATCGGCAAAGTTTACGCGATGAGTGAAAGAGATGAACAGGAATTTATCAATATCGCTATTCTGGAGAATGTCATAGAGGCGCAATTAATCGCTTCCATCCTGGACGAACACAAGATCCCCCATCGGATACGATCATTTCATGATACGGCGTATGACGGGTTGTTTCAATTCCAAATGGGCTGGGGCGCACTCTTTGCACCCCTTTCGAACAAAGGGGAAATCCTTGAAATATTGAACGACGTTAGAGAAAAAATTTTCGACCATGAACAATAACCGATTATACTCGCCGGAAACACTTATCAAAAGGAGGTTGCGCAATGTCTGGAAACAAAACTGTTTCTTCAAAAGATTTTGAAGAAGCATTAAAAATTGGCCGTCCACCTAACGTGGCAAAACTTTTTCCCAATTCAAAGGCCCTGCTCGTCAGTGGAAAGTTTATTGATCGTGCAATGCTCCAAAAGGGTAAAGCCATTGCCATGGCTGCCAACGGTCGAAACAACTTTGTTATTCGAGGCGCGCTAAAGGCCGCCCAGAGAGCAAATGCCGCCATAATCATCGAAATAGCCAAATCCGAAGGCGGCGGCGGTGCATATTGTGCGGTCAATTACTGGAACATTGCCCGACAGGTGGACGCCGTCTGCAACGAACTGGGCATAACGATCCCGGTGGCCATTCACGCAGACCATTATGGAATCAAGAACGAACAGGATATCGATGATGCCAAAATTGAGATTCCAACGCTGTTTGAGGCTGGAATGACCTCTATTGCCATCGATGCATCCCATCTGCCCGATGATCAGAACCTGATGGCCAACCTGGAACTGAACCCCTTTGTTCCGGTTTGGGCCGGCCTTGAAACCGAGGTCGGAGAAATAAAAGGAAAAGAGGGGCTTTCAACCGTGGAAGAGGCTCTGTTTCTGATAAAGGGTCTGAACGCCCACGATATTTTCCCGGATTGGATCGCTTTAAACAACGGTACAACCCACGGCATCGAGGCCAGCGGTCAGGGGATACAGGTCGATCTAACCGCTGAAATTCACCAGGCTCTGGCAAAATATCAGATTTCCGGTGCCCAGCACGGCACATCGGGAAACAGCTCCGACAGGTTGCGAGAAATAGCGGCGAACACCCGGACAACCAAAGCAAATGTGGCCACCGCTCTGCAAATGATCTCCTGGGGCCTCGAGGTCAACGACTACGGCAATGCCATACTCGACAAAGACGGCAATTTCATCAAAGTTAAGGACCAGGGGGTCACCGAAGAAATGTGGATGGAAATGACCGCCTATGCCGAATCCAAAGGACTTAAAGCCGGGGATTACAAGAAACTCAACCTGCCCTTCGAAAATAAGTTGATGGGGCAGACCAAAATCATCCGGGACAGGATGATTCTGCGTGTTGAAGAATTTGTTTATAACATGCTTGTAAACGTCTTAAATGCAAAAGACACGGCACCCCTTGCCATCAAGGCCATCATCGAGGTTGGAACATTTTATCCGGGCCCCAAAGCACGCCGCATAGAAGATCCAGCTGAATGGACACCGGAAAAAGTTGTCCAAAGGGCGGCATTGATTACTTCCGATAAAGGCCCGGAAGGGGATTTCGAAGATTAACCATGCGGAAAAAGAAGTTTTGTAATTATTGCGGCGGAGGACTTACAAAAAAAATATTTGAAGGGTGCCTGCGCCTTTTCTGCGACCACTGCAATGAACCCCTTTATGAAAATCCCATACCGGCTTCGTGCCTTGTTGTCGTAGACAATCGGGAGAGGATACTTCTTGTAAAACGGAGTGTGGCGCCCAAAAAAGGTTTCTGGTGCCTCCCTGGCGGATTTATGGAACTTGGCGAAACACCGGAAAAAGCGGCTTTAAGGGAATTAAAAGAAGAGACCGGACTGTCGGGGCAGATCGATATGCTCCTTGGGGTCTCCAGCAACCCTAGCGCCCAATACCACACCGTATTAATGGTGGGCTATCTGGTGAAAAATTATACCGGCACCCTCATACCCGGCGATGATGCGGATGATGCTGCCCGCTTTAATTATGACGAACTGCCGGAAATCGCCTTCGAAAGTCATGCCAGTTTCATCAGAATGTATTACGCAGCCTATTCCGAGTGACATCCCGACCGGGGGGCGCGGCATCGACACACCCTATCCCTGCAGACCCGTTTAATGGAAAAAACACATGACGAAAACAGGACTCGTATACGACGAAATATACCTAAAGCACTGGAAGAGTCCCTGGAGAGCCACCTTCAGGGACTCATGGAGGGGTAAGTATCCGCCCATCTCAAAAATAAATAATCAATCAAACACATCACCGATTTTTCCATCTTTCAAACGTCTCAACCTCTATACTTCTTTTTTGCTTAATATTGATAAATTTGTAAAAAGTGAAATATAAAATGTAAAACGAATACATACAGTAGATCAAGAAGCAATATTGGACAACATATAGACTTTTCACGTTTAACTTTTAACTTTTTACCGAACTATCAATACTGCACAAATACATAACCGCCTTTTCCACTGGTGTCTTCATATAACGGCTCTGGCAAGTTTTTCTTCCATGCTTCATACTTCCTCGATTTTGCGATAAGCACCACGGCATTTTTTTCGGCGTTTTTAAGGATGAATTCTCTAAATTGCGTTAGGTTCAGTGAACGATGTTTCGCGTCTTCATATCCAAGTCCGTACGATACTTCACCGCCCCCTTCAAGGAGATAAACGTCATTTCTCTTGTAAAACCAGCACACCGCACCCATGGGATTTTCATCCGCCACCAGCAGGGAATCCGGCTGGATTCTGTGAGCATGACGCATCAGGAATGCTCCCGGAGCCTTGTGTTCAATAGTGAGATCCGGCATCATAAGGTTGGCACCCAACAATAGGAGTATGGGAGCACAAACGACTCCCATGAGCTTTTTTTTAGGGTCCGAAGCCTTGACCGCAGAAATTAAGATAAATGCAAGTGCCACAAATCCAAAAACTCCTACGGTCCAATTCCAAGTTTGGGAATAGGGTTTAAACCCCTTAAAACCGATGATCTGAACCATTATCAACGCAACAGCCAGGATAATGGCCAGCAAAGCAAAAAATTTGGCACCCATGGAGAAACTTCTCCGGCCACCGGTTTCAAGATATTTATTGAGTCCGTTGGACATCAGCATGGCAAACGGAGGAAAACATGGCAGAATGTAAGTGAGAATTTTTCCCTTTGAAATGGAAAAAAACATAAAAGGAAAAAGAAACCAGCATACTGCATAACGGGTTATAGAGGTTTTGACACCTGTTTTCCTCAACCCTAACATCGCCGAAGGAAAGAAAAATGTCCACGGCAAGGCTGCCGCAGGAAATAAAAAAATATAATACCAAAACGACGCATGATGCTGCGCTCCGGAAGATAAAAATCGTTTGATATGTTCGTTCCATACAAAAAAATGCCAAAAATCAGGGGCCTTTAAGTGGATCATTACGGCCCAAGGGATAACCACCAGGATTGCAGTGGCAAGCGGCAGCAAGGCAATGGCAAATAGTTCCCTGAAGCGACCTTCCCAGATCATAAACGGAACGATGGCCATCACCGGAATTGCAAATGCAAGGAACCCTTTTGTAAGGAATGCCAGCCCGCAAAACACACCGAACAGCAATAGAAACCCTTGTTTTTTTTTTGTGGAAGATTCGGCGTGATGGGCGAAAAAAAATGACGTCATGGAAACGGTGATAAACATGGCCAGCATACTGTCGAGAACATTGAAGGTTCCCACACCGTAAACTTCAAAAGAGGTCAGGAATATCGATGCGGCGAGGGTTGCAGAGAAAATTTCACCTGAAAATCGACGAACCATTAAAAATATCATAAACGCCGAAATCCCGGTTGCCGCTGCCGAAGGGAAACGAACGGCAAAGGCATTTTCTCCAAACATTTTCATGGACACGGCATTCAGCCAGTAACCCAGAATCGGTTTTTCAAAATATTTAAGCCCGTTCAGCGTCGGAACGACCCAATCGCCCGAGGCGATCATCTCACGAGGAATTTCAGCATAGCGCGTTTCATCGGGAATGATCATCGGCCGAATTCCAAGGGGCAGTATGTAAAGCAATAAAAAAATGCCGATTATGGCGATGTAAGACTTTTTCATAAATTAATGATCCGGTTGAGGCTGTAGGCGTCAGGAGACGAGTCTATTCTGATCCTGAATGGAAATCCATCCGTCACGGCCGGGAACTTTACCCGATACCATCGAAGCGCCGTCAATGGCTGTTTCCGCCCGGAGAAAAGCGCCCAGAGGGTTAAAGAAGATCCCTTTTGACCGAGCCGTTTTTAAAAATTGATCGAACATCGATGCGCATGAGATGCCTTCGACTTCAGCGTGAACCGTCAAAACATTCAATTTTTCCGGCGCTATCAGCGACAATAGGTACGGGTTGTAATTGGCATCCGAAATCCCTTTATTTCCGACGACCTCGTCATAAGTCGGGAGGGTTACGGGGATTTGGGGCTGGGATAATTTTTTCCCGTCAACGACGGGATAAAAAATACGCTTTCCTCTGCAGTCACTGTTGTAGATAAATGGAATTCTATTTTTTTCCATTAGAACGGAATCGGTACATTTCCATGCGGGTGCCGCCGAACAGACCGGGGGTTCACCCAGGATGCGCGTAAGCAGCTCAAACCCCTTACCCAAAGCGCGCCGTATTGCATTCCGGTCCATGGTGTCGATATGCACCTGCCATGCATGATGATCCCAGGCATGCAAGCCGATCTCATGCCCTTCTTGTGCCGCTGATATTATGATAGGAGCCAGCCTTTCACCGATAATCGGTCCCGGATGGAACGTCCCTTTAAACAGGATGTCCCAGCCATACAGGTTGGCCGCTTTTGTGCGCAGCATCTTAATGAAAAAGCCCGGACGGAGAAGACGCCAGAGATGACGCCCCATATTGTCCGGTCCTACGGAAAAAAAGAAGGATGCCCGTATGTCGTGCTTTGCCAGAGTTCTACAAAGATTCGGCACCCCGATTTTGGTGCCTCTGAAGGTATCAACGTCAATACGCAAACCGACTTTCATGAATTCATCGCCCCAGGCTACATATCATGCGGCTGTCCAATTCCGCATTCTCCGGTTCTGATCGCTTCTTTTAGAAAAAAGTCGAGGGTTTCTTCTACCGATTGCTGGATATCTATCTTCGGTTCCCAATTTAACAGACGGCGGGCATTATCGATGCTCGGTTTTCTGTGCTGGACATCCTCATATCCGGACCCGTAAAATGTTTTGCTTTCCACCTCGCGGATTCCGGCAAAAGGGGGAAATTCCTTGTGCAGCGGGTGCTGATGAAATTTTTTTATTAAAATTTCGGCCAGATCTTTGATGCTCGCCTCATTGTCCGGATTGCCGATATTGATAATTTCACCGTCACAGCAACCATTTGGGTTTTCAATAATTCTGTAAAGGCATTCGACACCGTCTTTGACATCGGTAAAGCATCGCTTCTGGTTCCCGCCGTCCACAAGCTGTATGGGCGTCCCTTCTGCCAGGTTTAATATCAACTGGGTGATGGCCCGGGAGCTGCCGATACGCGCGGATTCCAGGCTGTCAAGACGTGGGCCGATCCAATTAAAAGGCCGGAATAAAGTGAACGGTAACCCTTCTTTTTCACCATAGGCCCAGATAACCCGGTCGAGCATCTGCTTGCAGCAGGAATAAATCCACCGCTGTTTTCGAATGGGTCCCAGAACTAACCGGGATTTGTCCTCGTCGAATTCCGGCTCATCACACATGCCGTAGACTTCGGAGGTGGATGGGAATATGATGCGCTTGCCGTATTTAACGCAGTAGCGGACAATGCGAAGATTTTCTTCAAAATCAAGTTCAAAAACCCTTATGGGGTTGCGGGTATATTCAATCGGTGTTGCAATGGCAACCAGGGGGATTACGATATCACACTTTCTGACATGGTATTCTATCCATTCGCGATGGATGGAAATATCCCCTTCGGAAAAATGGAACCCGGACTGGTCCCGGAGTCTCTGAATCGAAGTCGATCCCAGATCCATTCCATGGACTTCATACTTTCCACTGTTCAGAAGCCTCTCACTGAGGTGGTTGCCGATAAATCCGTCGACCCCCAGAATTAAGACCTGTTTTTTTCTCACCATTCCAATGCGACAGATTGAAGGTTCGCCGAATCTCATTCCGGGAACAAAATGCATTTCTTCGGCGAGCTGTCTTCCGCTCATAAATATACCGTCTTCGGATTGGCCGAAATCAACCTGTACGGCTTTTTTACCACAGGCAATCACCAAAGGATCCGCCGACAAAATGGTTCCCGGACGATCACCGGTGTCATCCACCACGCTGACGGCCCAGAATATACATTTTCGATCTCCCATATGGCTGAAAGCTCCGGGATAGGGACGGGATACAGCTCTGACAAGATTTCTTACTTTATCTCCATCCTGACTCCAGTCAATTTTACCATCTTTCGCCCCCCGGGCACCAAAATATGTGGCCTGGGAATGATCTTGGGGGATTCGCGGAGCAGTCCCGTCACGCAATTGCGGCAGGGATCTTTTCAACACATCGGCGACGGCATTTGCGGCTTTATCGTGGACGGTCCGGGCGGTATCCGTATCGGATATCGGAATTTTTTTCTGACAGACGATGTCCCCGTCATCGGGTCGAGGGGTCATGTAATGAAGGGTCACTCCGGTTTCGGTTTCGCCGTTGACCAGAACCCAGTTGATGGGACATCGTCCCCGGTATTTCGGCAGAAGGGAACCGTGTAGGTTCAGACAGCCGGATGGAAAAATATCCAGAATTTCCGAGTTGACCATATTGCGATAGTAAAATGAGAAAAGAATGTCCGGAGCAAATTTTTTAATTTTTTGTACCCATATGGGGTGATTGATATCCTCGGGTGAAAATACGGAAATACCATGGCCTGAAGCGACCTCGGCCACGGAGTTAAACCAGACATTTTCATTGGGGCTGTCCGGATGCGTAAAAACCGCTGCTATCTCATATCCGTTCTGAAGCAATGCCTCGATCCCGATACATCCGATGTTGTGATAGGCCAATACGATCGCTTTCATATTTATCCTTTTATGTTTTTTTTGTAATATTGCTTTCGCCTGCAATCCGTTGAACAAAGAACCGGGGACGGGCTCTAACATCATGGTAAATTCTACCGATATACTCCCCGAGCAATCCCATTCCCACAAACTGAGCCCCCACAAAGATGAATAAAATGGCAAAAAGCGTAAAAACACCTTCAGCCGCCCATTCGGCGCCGTAGAGGAGGCGCATGATCAAAAGGAAAACACCGAAACCGATCCCTGCCAAAGAGATAATTCCGCCGAGGATACTCAGAAGACGCAGTGGAAAGGTTGTCATACTGGTCAATAGATCGAACTGCAGCATCACGAGTTTCATAAGGTTGTATTTCGATTCCCCCAGCTTGCGCGCTTCATGTTTTACGTCTATCTCTGTTGTTCTGCGGGCAAACCCATTGGCGAGAATCGGAATAAACGTGCTTCGTTCACTGCACATGAGCATGGCGTCCACAATATTACGGTGATAGGCACGGAGCATGCACCCATAGTCGTGCATCATTACACCGGTCGATTTTTGAACCCCTTTGTTGATAATTGCCGAAGCCGCCCTTCTAAATAGGGTGTCCTCTCGGTGTACCCTTACGCTCCCCACCACGTCATAGCCTTTGGCGATACCGTCCACCAGTCGTGGAATTTCTTCAGGGGGATTCTGCAAATCAGCGTCTAATGTGACGATGATATCCCCTTTGGACTGTTCAAAACCGGCCATTACCGCGGCATGCTGACCGTAGTTCCGGTTTAAAAAAACCCCGACGATTTCACCGGGATTATTTCTAGCTTCGGCATCGATTTTTTCTACAGATCCATCTGAGCTTCCATCATCCACCAGAATAATTTCAAAGGGACGTTCTGTTTTTCGACAGGCCTGCAGACAACGCCGTATAAGTTCATCAAGGTTTTCTGCTTCGTTGAACACCGGAATTACAACGGACAAAGGTGCCGGATTGCTCATGATTTCAATATTTCCTTTATGGTATCGACAACGTCGTCCACGTCTTCGTGGGTCATTTCCGGGAAAAGCGGCAACGAGCATATCCGTTCTGAATTCCATTCGGTATTGGGCAGTCCCCCCGGGGGAGCTTTCAGGGTTTCCCGGTAATATTTCTGATGATGAACGGCCCGAAAATGGAGGCCGGTGCCGATATTTCTCCGTTTAAGTTCTTCCATGAAATCGTTGCGGCTGAACTTGGATGATTGGACATCCAGCCGAACGATGAATAGATGCCATGAATGCTTGTGCGGATAGGCAGGAATGGCCAGAGGCCGGATTTCATCCATCTCCGCCAGCCGTTCCCGATAATGCAGGGCCAGCTGGGTCCTTCTTGCATTAAAATCTTCAATTCTGGCCAGTTGGCGCATTCCAAGAACCGCCAGAATATCCGGCAAATTATATTTAAACCCCGGCGCCAGTACCTGGGCCTGGGGAGATCTTCCCTGGGTGTTACGATCATAGGCATCGAGACCCAACCCGTGAAATTTCAACCGGCGAATTTGATCCACAAGATTGGGATCGTCGGAGCAGAACATGCCGCCTTCACCCGAAGTGATATTTTTAATGGGATGAAAGGAGAATATGGACGTCCCGTTTTTTCCGATTTTTTGACCCCGATACTCTGTGCCCACGGCATGTGCGGCATCTTCGATGAGGTGAATATTCCGGTCTGCGGCAATTTTTCCAATCGGCGCCATATCCGCCGGCGCACCGGCAAAATGAACCGGAACGATCAATCGGGTTCTTTCTGAAAGACGTTCCTGAATTAATTCCGCTGTGGTCATCAACGTATTCCTGTCAACATCCACAAAAACAGGCTTTGCACCGCTCAAAACGATGAGGTTCACCGTGGACACCCAGGTCATGGACGGGGTGATGACCTCGTCACCGGGGCCGATGCCCAGGGCTTTTAACGCAAGATGCATTCCCGCGGTTGCCGAAGACAGGGCCACCGCCTGGTCA
>Ga0210141_1000134_pt1 | contig 10233 bp, 8 predicted proteins | sample China_Galinas_Co_2_FD_184862 | JGI IMG/M metagenome (GOLD analysis project Ga0210141, IMG submission 184862) | Wetland microbial communities from San Francisco Bay, California, USA, that impact long-term carbon sequestration -... | ecosystem: Environmental > Aquatic > Marine > Wetlands ...
CCTTGAAGTTCTGGATAATCTGCGCTTCGCCATTGTTCAACGTGACTGGTTGATCAACGGCAGGGAAGAGAATCTTGAAGGTTGTACCCTTGTTAGGTTTACTGTATACTTTGATCGCACCACCATGTCCACGAATGATTCCCAGTACCGCAGCCAGCCCAAGGCCACGGCCGGTAAATTTTGTAGTGAAGAATGGATCAAATATCTTTGTTTGGATTTCTTCAGGAATTCCTGGCCCGCTATCCTCAATCTCAATAATCACCCATGGGTCTTCGACACGTGTCCTTAAAACTAACACTCCTTCTTCGCCCAAGACCTCAATCGCATTATCAATAATATTAGTCCAAACTTGATTCAACTCTCCACCATAAGCCTGAATAATTGGCAAATCCTTGGCATATTCACGAATTACTTTTATGCCCGATTTTAGCTTATTCTTAAAAATTATGAGCGTATTGTCCAATCCTTCATTTAAGTCAACAGATTGAATAGGCGCCTGATCCATGTAAGTATATGTCTTGAGCGCATTAACTATATCAGCAATTCGGCTGGTTCCTAGATTGATTTCTGAAAGTAAACTGTGTATAGCATAAGTACAACCTAGCCATTCAATTATCGCTGAAAATTCCCTGTCACTAAAGTTTTGCACTAATAAGCGTAGCTTACTTTTGTCGTAGCCAAGATTTACAAAAACAGTTGCAAGTTCCCAGCTTTTTTCAATGCTCTGTTTCTCCAACCAATCTTCCATTTCGAGTTCTCTATCACTACGCGTAATTAAATTTAAATCAGTTGGTTGCATTTCTCTCAATCTGGCATCTTGGTCAAGTGCTATTACTGAATTTAATTGCTCTTTGGAAAGATTTAATTCTGTCATCTTCCTATGTGCACCTTGTAATTGTTCGAACATTGCCCTTAGTTGAACCGCACTACTTTGAGCAGCAGAAGTTGGATTGTTCAATTCATGAGCCATGCCGGCACTAAGTTTCCCCAAAGAAGCCATCTTTTCCTGCATAATTAATTGATGCTGTACTTCTTGAAGTCTGTTTAACGTTAGTTCAAGTTTCTCGTTTTTATTTTTTAATTCAAGTGTGCTTTCACGTAAAGCTTGCTCACTTATGCGCAACCCTTCCTCTGCACGCTTACGTTCACCGATGTCTCGAATAATTCCTGTGTAATAACGATCATTGTGTACCTCCCACGTCGAGAGTGACAACTCGATTGGAACTTCCTCACCACCTTTTGTACGTGCGAATAGCTCCACCGTGCTACCAATCACGCGGCTCTCTCCCCCGGCAGTAACCCTCGCCATGCCCTCACTATGTGCATCATGAAAACGTTCAGGAATGATTAACTCAATTTGCTGACCGATTGCTTCATCTGGTGTATAACCGAGAATGCGTGTTGCAGCGCTATTCCAGCTTACAATTTTTCCTTTGTGATCGGCAGAGATAATGGCATCTATTGCTGATTCCGTAACGGAACGAAACTTTTGTTCAGCCTGTTTTCTCTCACTGATATCACGGATAATGCCTGTGAAATATCGTAAATCGTCTAGAAACCACGTCGCCAACGATAATTCTACTGGAAACTCACTCCCATCCTTTTTTACTGCAGCAAGTTCGACAGTTGTTCCGATCACCCTGCTCGGACCACCCGTACTTACTCTATTCAAACCTTCACGATGGGGTTTATGAAAACGCTCTGGGATAATCAATTCAATTGGTTGACCGATCGCTTCCTCTTCGGAAAATCCAAAGAGCACTGTGGCTGCGCTGTTCCATGCACGAATATTACCAGAAACATCACTAGATATTATAGCATCAATCGCCGATTCCATGACAGATCGGAACTTCGCCTCCGATTCTCGGAGTGCCCTCCTTACCTTCGATACAGTGACTTGTCGTTCAACACGAGCCAAAACTTCTCGTTCCTCAAGAGGTTTTGTTATTAGATCATCCCCCGACTCTACTGCTTGGACTCTACCATCAGCATCGTCATCTGTGATTATAAAAATTACAGGGATGTCAAAAGTTCGTCTATCCTGCTTGAGTGTTTCACAGAGAGCAAATGGATTTGTATCTGGTAGTTTGGTATCCAGTATCACGAGATTGGGTTGTATAGCATTTATAGTCGTGAACGCTACCTCACTACGATCTGCCGATTCTACTTTATAACCTTTCCTCTCTAAAAGTTCTCTAAGTAAATCGTCTATGTACTTTTCGCCCACTACAAATACATTGCCCCGATCAGACACTAACCAACCTCCTTATCATATCTTGAGATTAATATTGAAAATAATGTTATTAATCATTTTGTCATTTACTTACTCTGAAAATTCATTTGTCTCAATTTTGATTTACAGCCTCCAATTTGAAATCAAATAGTCGCGAACTACTGAAAAATTGTCTAGGCTAACTTTCCAACACAAGCACACTCGAATTATAAAAAATATCATTTATTAATTTACTTGCATTTATTTGTTATGGCTATCAACACGACTGATTTACAAATCCTACACAAATTGTTTTTTTAAATTACAAAAAACAGAGCTCTTGAACGAGTATCGGTTATTCTTTGTCGTTTGCAAAGAAATAATAAAATGACTATGTAACTGTCTTTCAACTAGCAAATTGCGTCCATTATCTCCGCCAATTTATTAAACCAAGTTAACTTAAACCTATTTCACTGCAATAGTTTTTGAAGTAGTCGGTTAAATAAAGTAATTTAATAAAAAACCCCCACCAACTTTCATTGACAGAAGAAATTAAATCCCAAACCCAATCTTCCCAACTTGGGTACCTAGCAAGACCCCCCTGTCAATTCTCCGATCTACTTCAAACTCATTCAAAGGTTTTTCTGATTTGCTATAGAAAATCGGGTTTGTAAAATTTTTTTGATATTTTTTATCATCACAATAAAGGATAAGTTTTGAATCAACTTGAACTCTTTGAAAAAACAGTACAAATAAAAATGATTACTCATCGAGGTCGTCAAATATTTTATTTAGCAGCTTCTGATGTAAAGCAATTTATGTTAAAGCAGTGCAATAAATTAGCATTGTGGTTATATGTTGATGGAGTAAATAGAAATCTTACGAGAATAGATACAGATATTATTTCATCTGCTAAAGAAATAATATTAACTCAGCCTTTAGTTGGCGGGTAAAATTTTTTTATTTTGAAATTATTAACCTAAAGAGAACCAAACGGTTCCTAAAAAAATCAATAAGGAAGAAAGCAAGTTGCACATTTATCATAAGCTTATAGATGCGGGAGTAGCGACTGTCTATGGTTCTTGCTTTGGAAAGTATTTCCAGAACAACCTACGATTCTCTTACTCAACCACAAATCTTCAACAGATCGAGGAAGGATTAAGCAGGATAAAACAAGCCTTGCAGAATTAATTAGTAAAGGTCAGGTTTCAAATTACCTATTAAGTGCCTTCATCGCATTAGCAGCATATCGCAGTCCTTTTGTGATACCGAACGGCGCGGCATCATCAATTCTCTTTAAATCATCATTAGATAATTTTATTTCCGTGGCTGCAGCATTCTCTTCTAAATATTTTACCTTCTTTGTTCCAGGAATTGGAACTATTCCATCCCAATGATGTAAAACCCACGCAAGAGCCAGTTGAGCAACAGTACAATTTTTTTCTTTTGCAATCTCATCAAGTTGTTCAACGATATGATAGTTTTCTTCTATGTTTCCTTTTTGAAATCGCGGGTGATTTCTTCGGTAATCGTTTTCAGGAATTTCCTCATCAGGTTTAAAATTACCAGACAGAAATCCTCTTCCGAGTGGCGAGTATGCAACAAAACTTATGTTCAGTTCTTTACAAAGATCCAGCAATTCAGTTTCCGGATCTCTCGTCCATAATGAATATTCAGTTTGAAGTGCAGTAATTTTGTGAATCTCATTTGCCTTTCTAATTGTATCAGGTGCAGCTTCGGAAAGGCCTAAAAATTTTACTTTCCCTTCTTTTACCAGGTCTGCCATAGTTCCGACTGTATCTTCAATAGGAACATTAGGATCAACACGGTGCTGGTAATAAAGGTCAATTACATCAATGTTTAAACGTTTCAAGCTTTCATCGCAACACTTTCTAACGTATTCCGGTTTTCCATTTACTCCAAGAAAGCTTCCATCCGCTCCTCGCACATTTCCAAATTTTGTTGCCACAACAAATTGGTCACGCATTCCCCTAATTGCCTTTCCAACAAGTATTTCATTTTTACCTACTCCGTACATATCTGCTGTGTCAAGAAAATTTATTCCAAGCTCCAGAGCGCGATGAATAGTTTTTATAGACTCATTGTCATCACCTTTGCCGTAAAACTCTGACATACCCATACACCCCAAACCAATTCTAGAAACATTCAATGAACTGGTTCCAAGAAAAACTCTTTCCATTTCAATTACTCCATACTTTATAAGGAAATTAATGTACCAAATATATTATTAATAGATAATCATTTCAGTGAAAAAATGAGGAAGAATATGCCGAAAAGATAAAAGACCAGTTAAAAATCATTTTTTTTGAATAACACGATCCTGTTGCTGTTAGTGCCGAATGTATTATTACTAACTCCCCAAATATTTGCTGTCTTAGTAAATTTCTGCAAATTGATAACAATACCAAGACAATTAAATCCGGCATTAATGCCAAGTGGAACAACACGCTCGTCGAGTTTAATTTTACCTTTTCTTATTTCACCGACTTCGAAAGCAACATAACCATCTCTTTTGGTAATCCGATAAAGCTCTACTAAAACCTCTCCAATTACTCTTTCCCAATCTTCTAAACTTTTTGTAATAGTGATATTTTGAGTAACTAATTTTGCATTAATATTGTTAAACCAGCAGCGAAGCCAATTATCTTCAACATAATTAACAATATCTAAAAAAGGCGGGGAAGTAACTGTTAATTGAACCGAATTCTTTTTTATATTCGATGTAAATCTTGCATCTTCATTCAAAAATTTAGCTTTAATGCCTATCTTCTTAAGTTGAACAATTAGTTTGATATCCATTCTGGATGTTAGGTCACGAGTCTTTTTAAGAATAATATACTTAACGTCTTTATATGCAGGAACTTGTTTTCTTAGCTTATTAATTCGTTTTTGTCTTTCTTGGGTAATTGCTTGGTTTGGTGGTAAAGTATAAACTGAGAAAAAATTTTTTGAATGTCCAGTCAACCTGTTTGTTGCAACCATTCTTATCCAACTGTCTATAAAGTCCTCTTCTTCGTTTTTCTTTTTTCTGATCAGATAATTTCTAAGGGAAACAATTTCAGATTCTGTTTTAGGATGATAAAACATTGAAAGATTAATTTCCGCTTTTAACCCGCTGCTAAATTTTATTTTATTCAATCTTGCTTCAATATCATCGAGTGAAGGAATAAACAATCGTGGTTTTGAAAGAATAGTGCTTAATGGGTTGATATCATTAGCAATTATGTTTCTGTTCAACAATGCAGCTTCGATAATTGTTGTCCCTCTTCCTGAAAATGGATCGTAGATTATATTCCCTGGTTTTGAAAGCAAAGTGATGAAAAAATTAGGTAGCTCAGCTTTGTAACATGCTCTATACGAAATTTCATGTAATGAATTACTCTGTCTCTGCTTCGATGTCCAGAATTCGTTAATGTATCTTGGGACTTGAATTCCCCCAGTCTCTAAATAGTTAATTACAGTTTTATTATCCTTCACATCAGAATTTTCCAATGTGAATTCAGAAAAATACTTTTTTAGTTTTGTATCTGTCATTTGAAAACAATAATTAAATAATCTAAGATGAAATTAATTTGAAATTTATAAAATCAAATCTCACACATTTATCCTAAAAGTACAAGTCAGAGCAATTAAATATTCTGCATATAAAAACAATCCGAAATCATAAATATTGTTCGAAAATGACTTAAATTCATAGTTTTAGTCGGCCTCAGAAAATATTGCCTCAAAAAGGGAAGAAATACTATTTATCTGTAAGAGAAAAAGTGTCAATTAAATTTTTAGTATTTGTATTGTAACGATTTTGAAAGTGAGAAAGGATTGAGAAATTTATTAACGGAGCTGGAACTAACTTTTAAATATTTCTATAATCGGTCTGTGTTCCCACGCTAATTCTCTTCTTAGATCTGATATGTTGGATTTAGGTGTATGTATTTCAATTGGATCATTAAGGCTAAAATCAAAACTTAACTGGTTGGTTTTTTTAAATGCTGGATTTCTTTTTCTTCTCTTCTTCATCAATCAAAAAAGCAGGGAGTAAAATATTTTGGTTTGCAGTATTAGTAATTAATAATTCCAGTACAAAAGTGAAAATAAATCTTCACTTAATCAAATTAAATCTTCAAAAAATTTTATTTAAAATAAAAAGCCGGGATGTTTATCCCGGACTGTGGAGAAGAGACGAAGAAATAATTTTTATTTTAAGGCTGTTTTTGAGACATCCACATTTATTTCTTCATCATTAAATTTATTTTTGAGGTAATCACTATAAAAATTTGCACAAAGTTTGCTTACTCTTTTACTATCATCGAACCTTATGGCTTGTTTTACTGCGTTTATGGCAATCGGTGAACCTATTTTATAGAGAGCCAGTGCTGCAGCAATTCTTAATTCCTCGTTCTCTTCATTATGTAATATTCTTAGCAATGGTATTACAGCTTCTGACAACTGTAACTCTCCAACCATATAAGCTGAACTGCTTCTTAAGCCAAGGTTTTCTGAATTTAGTCCTATAATAAGACTTTCAATAGTATTATCTCTTATTTCTGTGGTGGCTTTGGGATTTGTAAGAGCATTTGATGCTGCTATTAACAATAAAGATAATATGATAGTAGTTATAGTAGTTTTCATTTTAGTTTCCTTACTTTATTTATTTTTTCTGTCTGAAATATATAGTCACTTGCCTGAGGGCGTTAGTAGATTAGTTGGAACGGCAGTTGCAAATTATAAACGGTGTATATCGTATAACCGCAGGAATTCAGGAAAAAGCTTCTTTGGCTGATATAAGCAGATAAACTCTTTTTTATTTGAAATCCGATTGAAAATATGGATTCAACTGCTTAATTTAATTTCAGCTTCTTTTAAAGCTTTGTTGGAAACAAATTAAGTGTTGCAATGAAAGAATTTTTCAGTGTTCAGGAAGTATCAAAACTTCTTAATATCAGTCATTCGGGAGTATTGTATCATATACGATCTGGAAAGCTAAAAGCTCAGCAAGTGGGAAAAATTTATATCATTTCAAAAGAGGATTTTGGCGATTTCTTAAAACTACACCGCGAACCGAAGAAAAAACCAAAAAACATTCAAACAAAACTCGATCTTTAAATCTCATTCATAACAGAACAAAAGAACTTCATTTCGGTAGTTACTCAATTCTTCAAAGTTGGCCCCAGCAAATTTTTTTATGGTGTAGCAATAGGCAAAGATTATCGGAATAACGAGATTATCATCAACTGAATAAAAATCATTCATTTCAGTAACAACATCATTCAAAGATATTTCATTTGATTTTCCTTCAGTAGAAAGCTTATTAATATCTTCTTTGCAGGTTAGTGATGCTATTTCAGGATGCTTCTCTTTTGTAATGCGGAACCTGTCAAGTATCGAACTAAGATAATTTTCTTTAGATGTGGAATACATTAATGACGGGTCATCCATTGATAACCAGGTGTAACCGTTTTCAGCGCCCTTAGTGTAACGCTCAGATTGCGGGAATAAGTTGACTACGAATAGCAGAAAAATTAGAATGAGAGATTTTATCATCATCTTATATTTATTCCAGTGGTGCAAGCAACAGTTCAAAGTGTTTGAGGAGATGACTTATATCGCTTTGTATCCACTCTTCATCTTTTTGTGTCGGTTCAATATCTACAACACGAAGAATTTCGTAGCGTATTTGCAAGGTGACTCTGTTTCCCTTTATGAATACTTTACTATTTCGGTTTACCGTTGTTCTTTGAACGGTTCCGAGTATGCTTGTAGAGAAGCTTTTATTTTCAAAGATTGGGCTGTGGTTGATTACATCGTTGAGCATTTCAGAATCAACATCACTTTCGAGTTCATAAATGGCCGTGCAGTAAGTAACCATTTCTTTTAGTCCACCGCTGAGTTCTATTTTCTTTTTCATAATTTTCTCTTAAAAGTTTGTAACCCAAATTTTGTGATATTCAACTGAAAACTCAATTCATATTAAAGAATTAATTCTGATAATCCCTATATTTTGATAAAAGAAAAGAAAAATCTTATGGCGTCACATCTTCTAAGCAAATCTTCATTCATTAAAGGCCTTCAATGCGAAAAGCACCTTTTTCTGTATAAGTATCATTATAACGAGATGGATGAATTATCCCACATGCAGAAAGCCATTTTTAAAAGAGGAACAAAGGTGGGTGAAATAGCGCATAAGTTATTTCCCGGAGGAATAATTGCGGCAGAAGGCGATCCGCCTGCTTATGAAAAGGCATTAAACAAAACCCAGGAGTTAATAAATAGTGGTATAAAAGTAATTTATGAAGCTGCGTTCCTATTTAACGAAGTTCTTTCAATTGCAGATATTGTGGTGATGGAAAAAGGTGGCGCTAAAATTTATGAGGTTAAAAGTTCTACTTCTATCTCGGAGACATATCTGAACGATGCAGCTCTGCAGTATTATGTTATTTCAAGTCTTGGAATCAGGGTGAAAGATTTTTCAATCATATATATAAATAATCAATATGTCAGGAAGGGAGATCTTGATTTACAGGAATTATTTATAACCGAGTCAGTACTCAGGTTCATTTTGCCCTTACAGAAATCCGTTAAAGAAAACGTAAATAGATTTAAGAAAGTTTTGATGAAGAAACAGATGCCGGATATTGATATAGGTGAACACTGTTACAATCCATATACGTGCGGATTTTTTAATTATTGTCGGAAATTTATCCCCGATAATTCTATTTTTGATTTTTCTGGAATGCACCTCAATAAGAAATATGAACTTTATCGTGATGGGATTATCAGGTTAGAAGATGTGCCCAATGATTATCCACTAAATAAAAATAATAAGCTTCAACTGGATGTTTATAAAAACAACAAGCTGGTGATTGATAAAAAAGCAATTAAAGCCTTTGTTTCTGATTTGAAGTATCCTCTTTACTTTATGGATTTTGAAACCTTCCAACCAGCTATCCCTTTATTTAACAATTCAAAACCATATCAACAGATTCCATTTCAATATGCAGTTTTTCTGAAAAAAGATAAAAAGGGTGAAGCCGAACATTTTGAATTTCTCGCAGAGCCTGGTGATGATCCCAGGAAAAAATTTATTGAGAACTTACTGAAAGTAACCAGGGGAAAAGGTGATGTAATCGTTTATAACAAAGCATTTGAGGTAACCAGGTTAAAAGAAATTGCCAGAGACTTTCCCAAATATGCTGATGAAATTGAGAAATTTATTTTAAGGATTAATGATTTGATGGTGCCTTTTCAGAAAAAATATTATTACGCACCTGAAATGAAAGGTTCATATTCGATTAAAACCGTACTCCCCTCACTTGTGCCCGAGTTAAGCTACGATAACCTTGAAATAAATGAAGGTGGATTAGCATCAATAGCTTATGAAAGTTTGCAAACAGAAACTGATTTAATGTTTATAGCAGAAATAAAACAGCAGCTTTTGGAATATTGTAAGCTCGATACATATGGGATGGTAAAAATTTTAGAGAAGCTGGAAACCTTAACTCACAAAGAAAAATAGTGTCTCCAGTCAAAAACTAATCGCATACCAAAATACCAATAAGTTTTAAGTGGGGGTGTGTAATTAGTATTTCCATCCGTACTACTACGATCCTCAACATTACTAGGGATATCAAATCCACCATAAAGCTGAACCAGCAATGAAGAACTTTGATCGGTTGCAAATGAGCGGAAGGGTCTGTATTCTAAAATAGGAAATTCAAACTGTGTTGACTCATAAGAAAGTATAAAAAGATTTGGTACTCCACCTTGATCGGGAGATATATTAAATAGTGCATCCTTTTCTTTAGTCCTACCAAAAAAGTAAACAGCAATTTCTCTTCCAAGAACAAGTTGAAATCGTCCAAAGGAAGTTTCAATTCCAGCCTCTGCACCAAATAGTCCACCATTAACTGCCGTTACTGCCATATGAGTTAAGGCTTCCTGATCGAGCAAGAATAATATAGGACCTGCAATTAATAAGTCTCCCGGGATTACATAGAATGGAA
>Ga0210141_1000135_pt1 | contig 10202 bp, 7 predicted proteins | sample China_Galinas_Co_2_FD_184862 | JGI IMG/M metagenome (GOLD analysis project Ga0210141, IMG submission 184862) | Wetland microbial communities from San Francisco Bay, California, USA, that impact long-term carbon sequestration -... | ecosystem: Environmental > Aquatic > Marine > Wetlands ...
GGCGGACACGATTACGCATTACTGTCCGGGTTGTACCCACGGGGTGGCCCACCGGCTGGTTGCCGAGGTCATCGATGAGCTCGGGATTCGAGATCGAACCGTGGGGATTGCACCGGTAGGATGTGCCGTTTTGATGTACAACTATTTCACATTCGATTTTCAGGAGTCCGCCCACGGTCGTGCGCCGGCTATGGCTACCGGGATTAAACGCGTTCGACCCGATCTGATGGTTTTTACCTACCAGGGCGATGGCGACCTGGCGAGCATCGGGCTGAGTGAAATTGTGCACTCAGCCAATCGGGGCGAAAAGTTTACGACGATTTTTATCAACAATGCTGTTTATGGTATGACCGGCGGCCAGATGGCCCCCACCACCATGCCCGAACAACGGACCACCACTTCTCCATTCGGACGTAAAACTGTCAGCACGGGCATGCCGGTGAAGGTGGCCGAACTGTTGGCATCATTGCAAACCCCGGCCTATATTACCCGCCAGGCATTGACCCAGCCCAAGTATATCAACCGGGCTAAAAAGGCGATTAAAAAAGCCTTTACCTATCAAATGGAAAATCGATGCTTTAGCCTGGTGGAGCTTCTCAGCACCTGTCCCACAAACTGGGGAATGACGCCGCTGGACGCTTTGAAATGGGCTGAGGAGAAGATGATGCCATACTATGAATTGGGCGATTGTAAAACGCCGGAGGATAGCTGAACTCGAAAATGGAAAATGGGAATTCGGAAGTGGGAAGGCGGAATGGGGAAGATGCTCAATTTGGCGTTACCGGCTATTTGTTATTCGTTATTGATGTGGGATGATCCATCAGTTTTTTTTTGAGGAGGCGTCATGCAAAGTGAAATTCAGTTCGCCGGATTCGGCGGTCAGGGAATTATGGTAATGGGACAGATACTTGCCCAAGCCGCTATGGACGGGGGATTTGAAGTTGTGTGGATCCCCTCTTATGGACCCGAGATGCGGGGCGGGACTGCCTATTGTACGGTGGTCATCAGCGACAGACTGATTGGTTCGCCCATCATACGCAATCCCAAACACCTGGTTGCCATGAATCGACCTTCTTTGGAGAAATTTGCACCGACCGTTAAACCCGGCGGCGTGGTTTTCATCAACAGTTCCATCATATCTATTGATGCCGGCCGCAATGATGTGGATGTCGTCAGGGTCCCAATTATAGATATCGCCAAAGAATTGGGGAATGTTAAAGCCGCCAATATTGTTGCTCTATCGGCATTTGTCACGCGTAGCAATGTTCTCGATTTTGCATTGCTGCAAAAAGCCGTCAAGGCTAAATTTGCCCAGAAAGAAAAGCTGATTCCCCTCAACATGAAAGCACTTGAGGCCGGTCAAAAGGCGGCCCTTGCAAAATGAATCTATCCATACCCGACCACATCTTATCGCTCAAACCCTATGTTGCAGGAAAACCGCTTGAAGAGCTCGAAAGGGAATTTGGAATTACCGATGCGATAAAGCTCGCCTCCAATGAGAATCCACTGGGGCCTTCACCAATGTCGGTCAAGGCTATCCAGCGTGCCCTGGAAAAAATGCATCGATATCCCAACGGCGGAAGTTATGATTTGATCGGACGTCTGGCCAGGCGATTGAAAATAGATCGCGACAACATCGTTCTGGGAAACGGATCGGACGATCTTATTGCGATGCTCGCCCAGGTATTGCTGCAGGCCGGGGATGAGGCGGTTTTGCCCCTGCCCTCATTTCTATTTTATGACATCGTGATCCGCAGTTCCGGCGCAACACCGGTTGGTGTGCCTTTGAAATCCTATTCGACCGACCTGGATGGGATGCTGGCGTCCATCAATTCTAAAACCCGCCTGGTTTTTGTGAACAACCCCCATAATCCCACCGGATCGCTGATTTCAAAAGAATCACTCGAAGCCTTTATTGCGGCGTTGCCGGCCGATATCGTCCTGGTCATTGATGAAGCATATTTTGAATTTGTCCGGGAAAGGAATTGTCCGGACAGTGTCGATTATCTGAAATCCGACAAAATTGTCGTCGGACTGCGGACGTTTTCCAAAGCATACGGTTTGGCCGGTCTTCGTATCGGATACGGGCTGATGCCCCCATTTTTGGCTGAGCTTCTAAACCGGGTTAGACAGCCCTTCAATGTCAATTTACTTGCTCAGGCAGGAGCCATTGCCGCCCTTGAGGACGAGGATTATTTAGCAAATACGGTTGCTTTGGTTTATGATGAATTGGATTTTTTATTTGCGGCTTTGGATGACCTCGGCATCGAGTATCTGAAATCCCAGGCCAATTTTTTTCTCATTCGAGTCGGCAAAAGCGGCGATGAAGTTTTCGAAGACCTCCTCAAGCAGGGGGTCATCGTGCGATCGATGACATCATACGGATATCCGGATTGCATCCGGGTCAATGTTGGACTCCATCATGAGAATTTGCGGTTGTTGAAGGCGCTGAAAGCAGTGCTGAAATGAAAAAACTGTTGATTACCATTGATGGACCCGCTGGTGCCGGCAAATCGACGGTAAGCCGTGCTTTGGCAGATCGATTGGGATATCGGTATATTGACACCGGCGCGCTTTACCGGGCCGTGGCTCTGGCGGTTAAAATCCGGGGCAGCAACCCCGAGGATGATGCTGAACTCAAACGGCTTTGCTCTGAACTTGAGTTGGCATTTGTCCAAAAAAAGGAAGGTTTGGGTCTTTTTTTAAATGGGGAGGATATCACCGATCGCATTCGTACAGCGGAAATCACGATGCTGGCGTCGGCCATTTCGGCCAGGCCGGTGGTGAGAGAATGCCTGCTTGTTTTGCAAAGAAATCTGGGAAAAGAAAAAGCCGCCGTGTTTGAGGGGCGAGATATGGGGACGGTGGTATTTCCGGAGGCAGACCTTAAATTCTTTCTGGATGCATCCACGCAGACGAGGACCTTGAGACGTTATGATGAATTAAAATCTAAATCCAGCCAAACGTTGGAGGAGGTCGGCCTGGATATGCAACGTCGGGACCGCGACGATAGTACGAGGGAATTGGCACCTTTACAACCGGCTCAGGATGCCATTCGAGTGGATTCCACCGACTTGAGCGTCACGGAGGTTGTCGAGTTGATGGTATCTCATACTCATAAGTTTACGGAACTATAACATAACCCAAAAAACAATCCTATCGCCATCGCTGTTAGTGGCGACCTTTGGTTTGGTTGTCGAACCGAAAATCAATCCCCGAAATTGTAAAAATAAAAAATTAATTATTGCTTTTTTCAGAAAACCTGTTAAATATACCCGATTGACCATTCTGTAAGGGTGGCAAGAATAAAATGGCTAAGGGGGGATTTTTTTTATATGGTTAATGGCGACGACAATAATGTTAAGAAAAAAACGGACCAGACCGAGCTGTCCGATGAAGAGGATCTGAAGGTGTCAGATGAGGTGGAGACACCCCAAGAACAGTTATTAGATTCACAAACAAATTCGGCTGATATGCATGACGATGCTGTCCAGGATTCCGGGGAGAACATGGATAGCGTGATGAATCTATATGAAGAGAGTTTCAAACGATTTGCCGAAGGGGAGGTCGTCACCGGCCGAATTATTTCCATCGATAAGGACCATGTGCTGGTCGACATCGGTTACAAATCCGAGGGGCAGATTCGGATCCAAGAATTTAAAAATGAAGAGGGTGAAGTCACTGCCAAACTCAATGACAGCGTTGAGGTGATGGTCGAGTGGTGGGATGACGAGGAAGAACGCGTTGTTCTCTCCAAAGAAAAGGCCGCAAATATCAAAATCTGGGATGCCATTAAAAATTCCTACGACGAGGATGGAACGGTTACAGGTGTTATTTCCAATAGGGTAAAAGGTGGGTTCTCGGTGGATATCGGCGTTCAGGCCTTTCTGCCCGGCTCCCAGGCAGATCTTCGGCCCATTCGTAATCTCGATGAACTCGTCGGGCAATCCTTTGAATTCAAGATTCTCAAATACAATCGAAAACGCAGTAATATCGTTTTGTCCCGCCGGGCCATACTAGAGAAGGAGCGGGAATCGAAAAGGGCGGCCACCCTCGATGCCATTCATGAAGGCCAGGTCATCGAAGGCATTGTTAAAAATATCACCGACTACGGGGTATTCATCGATCTCGGCGGCGTAGACGGTTTGCTGCACATTACCGATATTTCCTGGGGAAGAGTCAAACACCCCTCGGAACTTTTTGCCGTGGGAGATACGATCAAGGTAAAAGTCCTAAGTTTCGATTTGGAAAAGGAACGGGTTTCTCTGGGTATGAAACAACTCACCGTCGATCCCTGGTCGATAGCCGCTGAAAAATATCCGGTCGGCTCTAAAGTCAGCGGTGTGGTGGTCAGTTTAACCGACTATGGTGCATTCATCGAACTTGAGGAAGGAATTGAGGGATTGATCCACGTTTCGGAGATGTCCTGGACCCGAAAAGTCCGCCACCCCTCCAAAGTCGTTTCGGTTGCGGAGGAGGTCGAAGCTGTGGTTCTGGACATCAAACCCGAAAGCCGCAGAATTTCTCTCGGAATGAAACAGGTGGTACCGAATCCATGGGACGTCATTGCTGAAAAATATCCTGTGGGTACAACCATTGAAGGCAAAATAAAAAACATTACCGATTTCGGCCTTTTTATCGGCATTGACGAAGGCATTGACGGCCTTGTTCACATTTCGGATATATCCTGGATCAAACGGATAAAACATCCATCCGAGCTTTTTAAAAAGGGGGATGTAATCCAGGCGATCGTTCTGGATATCGAAAAAGAGAGTGAACGCTTTTCCTTGGGTATAAAGCAGCTTCAGGACGATCCATGGAAGACAGTGGCTGAGCGCTACGAGGTCGGTAAAGAGATAACCGGCACCATCACCAATTTGACCGACTTCGGAATTTTTGTTGAACTCGAGGAAGGCATTGAAGGTCTTGTGCATGTCTCGGAGATAAGTAAAGAAAAGATCAAGACGCCGGTTGGACAATATAACAACGGCGAGGTCATTACTGCCAAGGTGATGAATATCAACAGTGATGAGAGACGAATCGGGTTGTCAATCAAGCGTATGGAAATGGATGACGAACAGGGCCTTCTTAACGATTATGTCAATAATATGGGGCCTGCAACCTCCAGCTTCGGTGAAATCTTGCGGGAAAACCTGCAGGGAAAATTAAACGAGGATTAACCATTCAGGCACGAAAAAATACATTATTCACAAAAACCTGCCCTGTTGCATACAAACGTGACAGGGCAGATTATTTCTGCGCTAACACCTTCCCCGGCCGAGCCACAAACAATTTAAGAATTGCGAATTGAGGAATTTAGGATACAAGCTGAGACCCATACACGTAAGACTTACGTTGATCATTCAAAAATTTTTACATCTCCCATACCTTCGCGAATCACTTCGGGGATGTCATCGATCAGAGAGATGACGCTCGATGGTTTGCCGGGTACAATACTGCCGTCAATGACGGCATCGACGCGGTTGCCGAAATAATCGTTAATCAAAGATGCATCATGAAAAATTGCACCGTCCGGCCTGGTTGCACTGGTGGTTATGATGGGGTTTCCCAACTCGTTGACCAGGGCCAGGCAGATGGTATTGTTCGGTACCCGGATTCCAGCAGTTTTGCGTTGGGTCAGCATAATTTTAGGAACCAGTTTTGAACCCTCCAAAATGAAAGTATACGGTCCCGGCAAGAGCCGTCTCATGGTTTTGTAGGCATAATTGGATACCTTGGCATAATCACTGATGTTCTTGAGTCCGGAGCACATAAAACTGAATGGTTTGCTTTTATTCCTTTGCTTTATCTGATAGATTCTTTCAATCGCCTTTTTATTCATAATGTCGCACCCAATACCGTAATTGGTATCGGTCGGATAGATGACGACGCCATCCCTTTTCAGGATCTGCACGACTTTTTCGATGAATCGCGGTTGGGGGTTATGGGCATTGATATTGATTAGCATCTAAAGTTCTTTCACTCCAACATCCGGGTGATAAGACTCTACAGGACTCTAAGTTTCTCAATCCAGGATTTTATCAGATAATCGATCTCTTATTACTGGTTTGGCAACGGGTTTGATTAATATGGGATTGCTTATCCCGATTGTACACCAGCGATACACACCATTATTGTACGATAAATACAATGATAAAAATACTGGTATTTAGCACTTCGTGAAATTAAAAAGTATACCAGCATCCCGTTTGACCCAATCTACTAGAGGCGCCAGGGCAGCGAAGTAGATACCCCGCTTTTTATGTTTTAGCAATGCTTATCCTTGAAGCACTGCATCAATAAATACTTTTTATTTAGTATGGGTCTCCACAGGCTGTCAAGATTACAATTAAAGATTGCCAAAGACACCGCCATTTGCTATTCGATGCCAGAAGTTTTCAGTTGCAAATTTCCCGTTTCAGGCTGAGAATAAAGACTTTATAACTAAGATTTTAGTGAGGATCCCCATGCCAAAAATACCGCTTGAAGAAGCCTATTCGTTCGATGATGTTTTATTAGTCCCCAATTATTCGGATGTGCTGCCAAAAGACGTCAATGTCAGCAGCCGGTTGACCCGAAACATTAACCTCAATATTCCGATTGTCAGTGCCGCCATGGATACCGTTACAGAGGGTGATGCGGCAATTACCATGGCCAGAGAGGGCGGAATGGGATTTATCCACCGTAATATGAGTATCCAGAGCCAAGCCATAGAGGTGGATAAGGTTAAAAAATCTGAAAGCGGAATGATTGTTGATCCTGTTACCATCCGCCCGGAACAAAAGGTGGGTGAGGTTCTGCTATTGATGGAAAAGTATCGGATTTCCGGTGTTCCAGTGACCAGCGGTGATCAACTGGTCGGGATCGTAACGAACCGGGACTTGCGTTTTGAAACAAATCTGGAAAAAAATATTGCGGAGGTCATGACCAAGGACAATCTGATAACCGTCTCCGAAGGGATCTCTTTGGAAGATTCGAAAAAACTGTTGCATAAACACCGCATTGAGAAGCTTCTGGTGGTGGACCAAGAGGGTCATCTGACAGGACTGATAACCACCAAGGATATTGAAAAAATCAAGAGATATCCCAATGCGTGCAAAGATTCCCTGGGACGTCTGCGGGTGGGTGCTGCTGTCGGTGTCGGCCCGGATATGACCGAGCGTGCCGAGGCGTTATTAAGGGCCGGAGCTGACGCCATCGTGATTGATACATCTCACGGTCATTCAATTAATGTTATTGATGCCGTTAAGGCCTTAAAAAGTACATTTGACGATTTTGAGTTGATCGCCGGCAATGTGGGCACGGCGAAAGGTGCCGAAGATCTCATCAACGCAGGCGTTGACGCTGTGAAGATCGGTATCGGAGGCGGCTCCATTTGCACCACTCGAATTGTTGCCGGTATCGGAGTGCCCCAGCTGACCGCAATCACAAATTGCCGTGCCATCTCCAGCAAAACCGGTGTTCCTTTGATTGCCGACGGCGGTATTCGATTTTCCGGGGATATCACCAAGGCGATCGGAGCCGGTGCCCACAGTATTATGGTCGGAGGTCTTTTAGCCGGAACCGAGGAGAGTCCGGGTGAGGTCGTCTTCTTTCAAGGCCGCAGTTACAAAATGTATCGGGGCATGGGCTCAGTCGAAGCCATGAAAAAAGGCAGCAAAGATCGATATTATCAAAGTGAGCAAGCCGAAAATGACAAGCTGGTGCCCGAGGGTATCGTGGGCCGTGTGCCTTACCGGGGTTCCCTTTCGGCCAATATTTTCCAACTCATCGGAGGCCTGAAAGCCGGCATGGGCTACTGCGGCTGTCGAACACTGGATGAGCTGAGGGAAAAAGCACGGTTTTTAAAGATCAGTGCCGCCGGCATGCGCGAAAGCCACGTCCATGATGTGATCATTACCAAAGAGGCGCCTAATTATCGGCTGGAGTAGAAGTAAGGCCTTCGGCCTTTTGAGGATTTTGAGGTTAGAGGCAAGGTGTGAAGGTAGAAGGCGCCTAAGATCAGGGGGAGGAAGAGAAGGACGAGGGAAGATGGGCGATGGACGAAAAAAGAACACCAAGATCAGAACCATGAGAGAACTGAACGTTTATCGCAATGTTTTTCTTCATCCCTCCTCTTAGCGAAGCGGTCATCCTTCGTCCCTCGGTTTTCCTAAAGCAAAGCGCTTTTCTAACGGCCAGAGACCATTAACGTTCTACAACATCAAAACGAACTTAACGAACTAATCCCATGACAACTACCGATATTCCTGATTTCGTTCATCTCCACGTGCACACTCAATACAGCCTGTTGGACGGTGCCATTCGCATTAACGATCTGTTGCAGCGTGCCGCTCAATTCGGCATGCATTCGGTGGCCACCACCGATCATGGCACCATGTTCGGCGCCGTCGAGTTTTATGAAAAAGCGGTCAAGGCCGGCATCAAACCCGTTATTGGTATCGAAATTTACGTTGCGCCCCGCAGCCGATTCGACAAAACACCGATAGACAACCGGGATCTTTGTCACTTAATCCTACTGGCTGAAAATCAGGAAGGTTACCGCAATCTGTGTAAATTGGCCTCTGTGGCGCAGCTTGAAGGATTTTACTACAAACCGCGTATCGATAAACAAATCCTGCGGGAGAACAGCAAAGGATTGATTGCCATGACCGCCTGTTTGCACGGCGAGATCCCGCGGCGGATTCAAGATAGCAAAACAGAGATTGCGGATGCAGCGGCGCGGGAATATCTGGAAATTTTCGGGGAAAACCGTTTTTACCTGGAAGTGCAGAATAACGGGATCGAGATCCAGGATCGGGTCAACGAGGCCCTTTTGGACATGAGCCAACGGCTGTCGATTCCGCTGGTTGCCAGCAATGACTGTCATTATCTGGACAGGGAAGATGTGCGCGCCCATGATGTATTACTGTGCATTCAAACCGGCAAAACCGTTCAAGATACCAACCGGCTGCAATTTAGGACCGATCAGCTATATTTTAAATCTAAAGAGGAAATGCACGCCTCGTTCAACAGCTACCCGGATGCCCTCAGCAATAGCGTCGACATTGCCCGGCGCTGTAATTTGGAATTCGATTTTAAAACCTACCATTTCCCCAAGTTTGATACGGGCTCCGAGCAGACGGCAGACGAACTATTTGAAAAAAACGTTCGTGAAGGATTCCTGGGCGTTCTCGAACGCGTAAAAAGCCTCAACCCACTCTATGATGAAGCGCTTTATCGTAACCGACTCGATTACGAAATATCGGTCATTAAGGAAATGGGCTTTTCAGGATATTTTTTGATTGTTGCCGACTTCATACGCCATGCCAAATCCTCCGGCGTGCCGGTGGGACCCGGCAGAGGATCCGCCGCCGGCAGCCTGGTGGCCTACAGTTTGGGGATCACCGATCTGGACCCGATTTACCATGGCCTGATTTTTGAACGCTTCCTCAACCCGGCCCGCAAAAGCATGCCGGATATCGATGTGGATTTTTGCATCGACGGTCGGGAGGATATCTATAAATATGTGGTCGATAAATATGGCGGCGGCGATTATGTGGCCCAGATCATTACCTTCGGGAAACTAAAAACCCGGGCGGTCATTCGGGATGTCGGCCGGGCCCTGGACATACCCCTGCGCGAAGTGGACGCCATCGCAAAAATGGTGCCGGATGTCTTGAATATCAGCCTCGATGATGCCTTGAAGCAGGAGCCCCGACTGATGGATCTGGTCGAGAAAGATCCCAATGTGGCCGAACTGATACGAATCTGCCGGGTTCTCGAAGGCCTTCCGCGGCATGCTTCCACCCATGCGGCCGGGGTTGTCATTGCCGATAGACCTCTGATCGATTATCTTCCGCTTTACAAAGGTAAAAAAGGGGAGGTCGTGACCCAGTTCGACATGAAAATCGTCGAAAAGATCGGCCTGGTAAAATTTGATTTTCTCGGCTTACGCAACCTGACCGTGATCGCGAATACTCTCGGATTAATTGCACGGCAGGGCAAAACGCCGCCGGATCTGGAAAAAATCGAGTTGACCGATGCCGCCACCTACCGCCTTCTGTCCGCCGGCGACACCACCGGAGTGTTTCAGCTTGAAAGCTCGGGCATGAAAGACCTGCTGGTACGGTTAAGGCCGGAGTGCTTTGATGACATCATTGCGCTGGTGGCGCTTTATCGCCCCGGTCCCATGGAAAGCGGAATGATCGATGACTACGTGG
>Ga0210141_1000136_pt1 | contig 10201 bp, 11 predicted proteins | sample China_Galinas_Co_2_FD_184862 | JGI IMG/M metagenome (GOLD analysis project Ga0210141, IMG submission 184862) | Wetland microbial communities from San Francisco Bay, California, USA, that impact long-term carbon sequestration -... | ecosystem: Environmental > Aquatic > Marine > Wetlands ...
ATGAGCTCGATGGGATTCAACGGTTCTTCGGGGCTGCCTTTCGGGGTCGACCGCCCTTTAAACCCGGAAGGACTGGTGGGCGTAAACTGACCGGTTGTGAGACCGTATACCCTGTTGTTGTGAACAATGAACGTCATGTCTAAATTTCGCTTGGCACTGAAAATAAGATGCTCAATGCCTTCACCATAGGCATCTCCGTCACCGGAATGGCCGATTACCGTCAAATCCGGATTGGCCAGCTTAATTCCGGTCATCGGCGGGGGAACCCGGCCATGAATCGAATAGAAGGTGTTGACGTTGACATAGTCCACAATCTTGGCATGACATCCAATTCCCGAGACTATGGCTACTTTATTAAGATCGAGTCCATCATCTTCAAGATCTGCCAATTCTTTTTTGATGGATGCTAAGATGCCGAAGTTGCCGCAACCGGGGCACCAGGTATTCTGGGCATAGGTCCCTAATTCTTTAATGGTTGTCATGAGAGCACCTCCTTTACGTTGTCAATCAAAACATCCACGGTAAAAGGACGCCCGTCAAAACGTAAAATCATATCGTCAATGCAGAAACCATGGCCGGAAATAAGTTTTGCCAGTTGTCCAGTGGCATTGACTTCCACGTCTATGATTTTGTCGACGCCGGACAGGGCTTTTTTTAGCGCCTTTACCGGTAAAGGCTCCAATATCAGGGGTTGGACCACTTTAAGATATAGGGCTTCGGCCACTTCTATACACGCCCCTTTGGTAGAGCCCCAACACAGGAGGGCGGTTTTTGAATCAGGGTTTCCGTATACCTTCACTGTTTCATATTTTTCAAGCTCATCTTCCAAGTCTTTTCCCTTACGCAAGCGTTTCCTTTGCATTTGCGCAATTGTTTCAGGTTCCTCAGTGGCAATACCGAACTCATCATGTTCATAAGAAGTAGCTTTAATGATTGCTGCCGGATTTCCCGGAAAGGCCAATGGGGAAATGCCGTTTTGAGTGTCTATATATCTTTGGTATTCTCCCTGATTGTTCCATAAAAGTGGCTTCTCCGGTTTAACCTTGTCCAGATCAGCCTCGAAGCTGAATATGCTCTCGCTCAAATGCTTGTCGGAAAGCACAAGGATCGGAATCTGAAATTTCCATGCAAGGTTCATGGCCATCCCGGCCGTGTAAAATGCCTCATCGGCATCACCGGGTGCCAGCACCACCCTTGAAAATTCCCCATGCCCGGCATGGACAACAAAGGCCAGATCGCCTTGCATGGTGTATGTGGGAACACCGGTACTTGGCCCAGGTCTCTGAGCTTCCACGATAACCATGGGAAGTTCACCCTGTCCGGCCAGGCTCAACGCTTCTGTCATCAACGCGAATCCTCCGCCGGAGGTACCGACCATGGTCCTTGCGCCGGCATAGGCGGCTCCTAATGCCATGAGTGCAACACCAATCTCACTTTCAGGGTGTACGGTAACCACCCCCAATTCGTTTTCGTGGGCTGCCAGATAATGGAGAATGGCCGATGCGGGGGTCATGGGATAGGCAATGTACAAGTTCAGACCGGCTTTGACCGCCCCAAGGGCAATGGCTTCATTGCCGGAGACCAGTGGAAGGGGATTTTGATCCAGTTTTGGCACAGGCTTGGAAGGGTTTTCAATCCGGTCATAAGCATGCCGGGCGATTTTGAGATTCAAGTCGACGTCCTTTTCTACGGCATCCATGATAACTTTTTCCAGAACAGACCATTCGATATTTAATGTGCCGGCCAGTGCCCCGATGGCTGCGGTATTCCTCATAATCGGCTTTCCGTCGAACTCTTTGACAATTTCCATAAAGTCGAATCCCAAGCCTTCAGCATTCGCTTTTTTAGAATCAAAGAGAATTATCCCGCCGGTATTGAGCCGATGTTTATGGTTTTCCACGGCATCCTGATTCAAGGCAACAATGACATCGACCGTCTCTTTGTGCGCAATAATGCGTTTTTCCGCGGCCCGGATGATGGAGAAATTGTGACCGCCACGGATCAGAGAAGGATAATCATCATAGAAAAAAATCCGATAGCCGATTCGATTCAAAAGTCGGGCAATGACGTGCCCGGCCTGTCGGATACCATCCCCCGCTTTCCCGCCAACCAGAATCGATATCTCTTTCATGACGCACCTCCCGGGGTTATATGGGTGACTGTTGATGGTGTAGGATACGATTTAGAACTCTATTGATCTTAATATAATTCCACACAATAGTATGTCAAACAAATCAAATGTTTTCGCATATAAAACGCGACGGGGCCAGATTTGCACCGTGGTGCCCTGGCCCCGTTTAAATGGTATCACTCATCTTCTATGATGATGGCATCGGCGCCGCATTCATCTGCAGCCTGCCTGACAAGCGCCTCGTATTGTGCGGGAACTTCATCCACCTTAACAATAGACTTCAGTTCGTCCTCATCGTATTCGAAAACTTCAGGACACAGGTCGTTACAACGACGATCTCCCATACAATTTCCAGTGACTTTTACTTTCATTTCTTTCTCCTTTTAAAATAAATTTCAAGCCGTTGAGTTAAGCAAACTTCTGACCAATGGCTTTACCGTAATCCTGGCAGGCTCGCATCCCTTCCTCAGTTTCCAACGCCTGTTCTTTCAGATTTAATGAACCCAGATCAACCAGGTCCATTTTGAATACGTAAAGCATGGTGTCAAATATCATGTCGGCAGATTCCCCGCTATGTGTATAAGATCCGAAGGCACCTCCCATCTTTCCCACCAGATTGGCCTTTTCCGCCAAGAAAAGAAATGTTTTCATGCCCGCAGTAATATCCCGATGATACGTGGGACATCCGAATATAAAACCGTCGTATCCTCCCAAATCTTTTTCATCTTTTATTTCAGAGATTTTTTTCAGCTCCGCGGTGTTTCCGGTAAGACGGACACCTTCGGCAATATATTCCGCCATTTTTTCAGTATTTCCAGTTCTGCTGTAGTATCCGATAAGCACTTTTGCCATTTTCAACCTCCTTTTTAAATGTTTGAATGTTTGTGATTTTTTTAATCCACCTTGGAAAAAGCTTTGATATTGGCGTTGCAAACCGGGCATGTTTCAGGGGGTTCATCTTCACAGGTATAGCCGCACACAGCGCAGACATAATAGCATTCCACGGCTTCAGGATTATCAAGACTGTCCAGAGCTTTCTGGTAAAGATCGGCGTGTATTTTTTCAACTTCATTGGCATAGGTAAAGCTTCTTTCGGCTGCTTTGTCTCCTTCTGATTGTGCTGTGTCGATCATGGCCGGATACATACTTTTGAATTCATGGGTTTCACCGGCAATGGCCTCTTTGAGGTTTTCAGCGGTTGATTTTATTCCTTTGAGAACCCTCAGATGTGCATGGGCGTGGACGGTTTCAGCCTCTGCAGCCGCCCTGAAGAGTTTGGCTGCCTGAGAATAACCTTCCTGATCAGCCTTTTTCGCAAATGCAAGATATTTACGGTTGGCCTGGGATTCCCCGGCAAATGCTTCCTGTAGATTTTGTTCTGTTTGACTCATACAATACCTCCTTTTTTTTCAATTAAGTCTTCCATAGTCAGTTCATGGTTGATATCAATACAGCCGATGACGCTCTGGGCCCCGGGACACAATTTCAAATAGACTTCCAGCGCATCTTTTGCCGCTGTCCTCTTTTCCTTGGGCAATTTAAGCTGGTAACTGACGTTAATGCGCGTAATTTTCAATACACCGTCGACGTCTTCGATGTCACCGGTTACGATAGCTTTAAACAGATCTCGAAAGGTCCGAATCTTTTTGCCGGCCAGCGCCGCGGCCAGTGTGCCCATCATTCAGCCGCCCACAGCACCAACAATGTGATCTAATGTTGCCGCATGTTCTTCTTCCGGATCAACTTTATAGAAATTTTTGATTCCGCCGTGGACCCCGTAATAGACCGGTTCTGCGAAACCCTTGATCACGGCTTTCCGGGTCGGCCCCATTTCTCTCGTAATCGTAATATGTGATGTATGAACAATTTTACCCATAATTTCCCCCTTGATTATCACCCCGCACAACTGGTGAATTATATTACTGATTTTCAATGATATTCTTAATGAATCTCCCTGCAGCAAGCTACAGGGAATTATCGAGTTAAAAGACCATCATATGGAGCGATGGTTCATATCGACTCATTAGTGAATCGGCATGCCCATGATCGGCCACAGGACATAAACTGCAAAACCGATCACTGCGATCAGCAAGATACTGGCCGGTATTCCGTATAGAAAGAATTCAGCGGGTGTAAATTGTCCGGATTCATATGCAATAGCATTTGGAGCAGCTCCGACAAGCAAGAGAAACGGCATTCCTGCCGTGACCAAGGATGTAAAAAGGACAACATCCGGTGCTACGTTTAGATAAGAAGCCAGCACCAAGGCAACCGGCAGGGAGATCGCAATGGCTGCTACGTTCATTAAAAAATTGGTCATGATCATAACAAAAAATGCAATACCCATTATAAAGAAGAAACCGCTTGAAGAATGGAATATCATCAGCCATTTTACCGCAAGCCACTTGGCCGCACCTGTTTGCCAGAGGCAAAAACCCATGCTCATGGCACCTGCAAAGAGCAGGATGATATTCCATGGTATCTCTTCAAGATCATCGATATTCAGGATACCTGTGATAAAAAAAAGAATCGTTGATGTTAAGATAATGGCCGTTTTATCGAGAATCTTTAATGCCGGGAAAAAGGAACTCAGAGACATTGCCAGAATACAGGCAAAGATGATGACCATGGCAATTATTTCTTTTCCGGTAACCGGTCCCAGGTTTTTTTTGAGCTGAACAGCCCTTTCTCTTAAACCTGGGATAGCGCTCTTTTCGGGTTTGAAGAAAATCATAAAAAATATCCACAATAAAAAAACCATCAGCCACCCTATGGGGAACATGTAATAACTTAATTGGAAAAATGTGATATCCTGGCCAATGACATCATTATAAAAACCTATGGCAACCGCACCGCGTGCAGCTCCCAATAACGTTACAATGCTCCCTGCCCCGGCGACATAAGCCATGCCCATAAAAAGTCCCTTGCCAAACTTCGTTGGTTGATCTTCTTCTCCATAAAGTCCGTAAATAGAAACAAGGAGCGGATATATGGTTGCCGCTACAGCTGTATGGGCCATAATGTGAGTCAAAGCAGCGGTCAATACAAAACAGCCGAGATAAATCATGCTGGTTTTTTCACCGACAATTATCAGCATTTTATAGGCCATCCGTTTGGTAAGTCCTGTTTTTGTAAAAACCATGCCGATGACGATGGAGGCAAAAATAAACATAACCGAGGGGTCCATAAAGTCCGTGAACGCCGCCTTGGCCGGACGGATCAGGAAATAGACCTGAAGGACGCCGATGGCAAGGCTGGTGACGCCGACGGGTACGACTTCCAAAACCCACCAGATGGTGGCAAACAGAGATATCGCCAGGGCGCCTTTTCCCTCTCTGCTCAGTACAAAATGTTTTCCGGCCGGATCGATTGCATCTGACCACGGCGGTGAATAATACACCAGTGCAAAGAGCAATATACCGGCAACAAGAAAAATAAATTGTTTTACGTTATAATGACCGTTGCCAATCTTAAATTCAAAATCTCCTGCCATAGATTAATTCCAAATACTTTTACTCACTAAACCCATTAAGAAGATACGCGCCGGACAGTTAGAGTTCACAAGCGGAAAGTGTTTGTACAACCTCTTTGAACATCTCTGTTTGTCTCAGAATCCCCACAATTTTTTTGCCCCGGGTTACCAGTAAAGACTGATGATGCTCCAGAGCCAGCTGATGTATGGCTTCACTTAAGGATGCGTCTTCTGGAACATACTCTCCTTCGGCTGGAGCGCAGACCAGTATTTTGACTTTAAGCCGGCCCGCACCTTTACAGATATCAATCAAAGGTTTGTCCCAAAATCCCCATTGACTCAGCATCGGTTTTAAATACGAAGAACTGACACCAAATCTGGATAGGGTTTTGGAATCCTGGATCTGGCATCCTTTGGGTTCCAATGCTCTGAGAACATCCAGCTGGCTAATTTTGCCGACAATTTCTCCATTTTCATCAGATATAAGAAGGATTCTATGGGGATACAGTCCCTGTTCATACGCTTTTTGAACTTTGTCAAGGGCAAGGGCGGCCTCATATAAATTGGATTCAATGGAAATGGTCTCATATTCTGATATGGGGTTCATTAAATCTTTTACAATTTTATTTTTCATAATCGGCTTTCTCTGCGGGTATATTTATGTTTTCCCGAGAAATCGAGTATGGCCAGTTAAATCCGTTTCCCGTCCTCGGATGAAAGTACAATTGAAGGGTCTAAATCTCCACTGCTTTTGGACTACAGGCGGACTGTTTAAGGGTTTACCTTCGACATTGACCGGTTTATTCGAAACCCTGACGTATTTATTTCCAATAAGGATGGATAAGGTCTTCGAATATGGCCAAGGCCGCTTCTGCGCCGTGTCCGGCGGCCGTTACAATTTGCTTGTACCCCCCCGAAACATCACCGGCCGTATAAATTCCCGGGATATTGGTCCTGTAGTTGTCATGTTTGATGTAGCCTTCTTCAGTCAGCTCGAGTCCGATGGCCTTCGCCAGATCGACGGCAGGATCGTAGCCGATGGCGATGAATACGGCATTTACAGATAGGGTTGAAGTTTCTTCCGTTTTGTTGTTGTGAAGCAGAACTTCTTCAACCTTATGTTTTCCATTGATTTCCTTGACTTCGGTATTAAAGAGTATCGGAATATTATTTTGTATCAGGTTTTTCACCAAAGCGTCATGAGCTCTCAGATTGTCTCTCCGGTGAACCAGGGTTACATCGACACCGATGTGATGCATGTGGAGGGCCTCGGTAACGGCGCTGTTGCCGCCGCCGACGATAATGGCTTTTTTCCCTTTAAACAGGGGGCCGTCACAGGTACTGCAATAACTGACCCCATGCCCCGACAAACGTGATTCGCCGGGAACGCCGAGATTCCTGTACGTCGCTCCGGTGGCTATCAGTACGGCCTTGGCCTTAAACTTTCGTCTGCTGGTCTGCACGTTGATGGGACCATTGGGCGTAATATCCAGAACCCCTTCTCCTGGAAAAATCTGTACATATTCCAGAGCATGGGTAACCAAAATATCTACCAGCGTTTTCCCGCCAATCTGTTTAAGACCCGGATAATTTTCAACAATCGGGGTCGTGGCCACCTGGCCTCCAAGGACGCCTTTTTCCACGACAACCGTTTTGAGGCCGCTTCGTGCGCCATATATCCCCGCTGTCAGTCCGGCCGGACCGCCGCCCACAATCACCAGATCTGCTTCAACTTCCTCTGCATCATCCTCAGGTATGAATACCGTCTGCTGCTCCATTCTATCCAAAGAAAGCATAAAAAGCTCTTCGGTCTGGGCACCCTGGGCAATCAAAATGTCATTTGCATATGTCTGAGGAACTGACTGGGCTGAATATCGATTGGCAAGGTCCGGGTTGGCCTGGATATCGATGATTTCCAGAGAAATTAAAGCGGGTTTTTCAACAGCCGCTTTTAAAGCGTTCAGGGCCTGCTGGGGACAATACGGACACGTGGCACTCACAAACACCTTGATATCTCTTGGGTCGTCTATCCGTTTTATGATCTGCCGCGATTGTTCGTTGAGATTGCTTTTTTGAAGCCCGATGAGGATAAGAGCTTCAAGAAAAATGCGCCCCTCTTCACCCAAAGGTGCCCCCAGCCACCGGATGTTGTACCGTTCCGGATCGAAAACCAGGGTCGGTGAATATTCAATTTTTTGTTTTTTGGCGGACTCATGTGACAAATTAAATTCGCGAAAGACAATTTTATCGGTGACCTGACGAAAAAAACGAACGGCCTGTCTGGCGGCATCGCTGAATACATCATTTTGACCCGGCTGGGTGTACAAAAATATAGGGACCTCCGTTTGAATCGCTCCCAAAATTTTGGCGATTTCTTTCTGGGCATCCTGTATTTCTGTGTATTCGTCTTGATTCATCGTCTAATCTCCTTCTTTCATCAAATTATTCTCTGAATACAAGCTTCCCCCCGAGAAATCCGGCGATGACGGCCGCGGCAAGCATGATGATGTTGATAAATAGAAATACGCCAAAATGGGTTGACGTCCCTGTCAGCACCCCGGGATCGACAATAGACCATATGACGAATATCATCGCCATTACGGATACCAAACCACCGCAAATAATCTTTGTCAAAAACAGTTTTGTCAACGCGCCGTTGTATTTTTTCCGCCACACAACGATCCCTGAAAAAAGTACCACCGGCATAGAAAAGACAACAAATATGAGGTTATAGAACGCAGCTTGAGCTAAGCCGCTGAACTTTAAAACTGCGCTTAAAAAAATAAAAATAACGGAAACGGGAAGTACACCGTTGGGGATATGGACCGAAATCGGATGGACATGGTGCTTGACCATCAGTTGATATATTCGGTCATATTTTGACAAAGGGACGGGGATCTTTGTTTCAGCATCCGTCTCTTTCGGTCCAGTTTCAGGTTCTATTGGGTCGGTCTTCGCATCTATCTCTTCTTCTTTAGAAACAATTTCGACAAATTTACTTCGATCCGCACCACATACCGGGCATTTTTCGGGCGGCTCCTCTCCTTCATGAATGTAGCCACAGACCGTACATCTCCATTTTTTCATTGGAGCTCCTTTCTGTTATTCGGTCCGAAACAGGCGTGGTTTATTCGTCTGCAAACCTTCTTTTAAACGCGATCATCGTTCGTCAATGGGCACAAAGGCGCACTCTTCGGGACCGCAGTACTCCCCGATATACTCAGAGTCGGGACGGTAAAGCACCGGTTTTGAGGCGGCACCCCCAAACTGCTCTTCAATAATATGGGCTGCCCATCCGGAAATTCTGGCCATGGCAAAGATGGGCGTAAAGAGATCGACCGGAATCCCCATGTAGTAATAAAGCGATGCGCTGTAAAAATCGACATTAACAAAAATATCTCTTCCTTTTCTCTGCTTAAAGGCTTCCTTACCTTTTTTCTCAAGGATTTTGGACATTTTATACCACTTTGGCTCTCCGGTACGCTCACCCATTTTTTGAGACATGGGTGCGAGGATATGTGCTCTCGGATCATCGGTTTTGTAAACGGCATGACCCAGTCCCATAATAATTCCACCGGTGTCGAGCAAATTGTTCACATACCCATCAACCTTGTCAACAGAGCCGATATCAAGAAGCATCTCCATAACCCGCGTATTTGCACCGCCATGGAGTTCACCGGATAAAGACCCGACACCGGCAGCAACGGCCGAATACATGTGGGCCCTTGTGGATGCCACCTGTCTCGCCGAAAATGTTGAAGCGTTAAATGAATGTTCTGCATGGAGTACCAGGCAGGTATCAAAAAAGCCGGCAAGTTCATCGTCCGGAATTTTTCCATTGAGCATATAAAGAAAGTTGGCTGCATGGCTCAACTCCGGTTCCGGATCAATGGGTTTACGATTGTTCCGAATGCGGTCCCAGGCCGCAACAATGGTTGGGAATTTTGCAATCAACTTTATGCCCATGCGGGCTGCCGCTTCAGGAGAATGCTCTCTGGTATCGGGATCATGGTGTGCCAATAAGGCAGTCGATGCCTGAAGGACATCCATGGGAAGGGCATCTTTGGGTATGGTTTCAAGGGCTGCCATGAGTCCAGGCGGAAATGTCCGTTCCGATACAAGCTGTTTCTTGAAGTTTTCAAGTTCTGTTTTTTGAGGCAGTCTTTCATATAGCAACAAATATGCAACCTCCTCGAACGACACTTTTCCGGCCAAATCCTGTACAAGATACCCCCTGTAGATCAATCTTCCGGCGGTACCGTCAACATCGCCCACCCGGGTCGTAGCCACATTGAAACCGCGCAAGCCGGTATTTAAAATAGGTTGACATGCATCCATAATTCACCTCCAGTTCTATTTTTTTGAGTTTTCGCGCGGAGCTATAAACAGATTGTTATTATTTACAGCATGTATTCTATTATTAATAATCAATTTTCGTGCCAGGTCTGGATCCCAATCCAAAATTTCACCATGACATTTCCCGGGATTTAACCACAAGCAATTGGTTGCAGCGTGTTAGGACTCAGTGTTATTTAGAGTCCATGATTCTGAAGATATCGCGGATTGTCGGCTTTTGTCCGCATTCTTGCCAAAAACTA
>Ga0210141_1000137_pt1 | contig 10188 bp, 6 predicted proteins | sample China_Galinas_Co_2_FD_184862 | JGI IMG/M metagenome (GOLD analysis project Ga0210141, IMG submission 184862) | Wetland microbial communities from San Francisco Bay, California, USA, that impact long-term carbon sequestration -... | ecosystem: Environmental > Aquatic > Marine > Wetlands ...
GCCTCGAAGGCCTGGTCGCGCAGACCAACTGCAGCTTCGGATTGACCCGTAACCAACAGGCTTGGTATCTGGGTGAGCCATACCATCCAGTCCAAAGGTTCACCAAATATTAACGGGGTGCGTTTGCCTTGAAAGACATCGGCGCGCAACACCTCACAATTCAAAGCAGAACGATAGACTTGGGCCATCAGCAAAACATCCGAATCCGTTTCGGCCGCTACATTAAGTTGGGTAAGGGCGCGTTCCCACTGCCCCATAACACTTAGCAATTGAAACAGAAATATCCTCAGCTCAACTTTTTCAGGATGTTTGCGAATTCTCTCTTTGAGTTCAGCCAACGCTTTTTCAAGATCACCGGATTGAAGATATGTCTCTGTTTGCATGGCGCCTCACTTTTTCATTTATTACCAGTTTAACCAAGATAGGGTTTTAATGAAATCAGGCTCCACCCTTGGCCGATGGCAGTTTTGAGACCAATCTTAAGGATACGGTCAAGCCTTCCAACTGATAATGAGGGCGCAGATAAAACTTGGCGCTATAGTATCCCGGATTGCCTTCAATATCCTCGACCACCACTTCTGCAGCCGATAATGGATATCTCGCTTTAACTGATTGCGAAGCGGTCGGATCGGTGGTAACATACTTGGTGATCCAGTTGTTCAGCCATTTTTCCATATCTGCCCGCTCCATGAAAGAACCCACTTTATCCCGTACGATGCACTTGAGGTAATGAGCAAAACGACATATTGCAAAGAGATAGGGCAGTCTGGCCCCTAAATTTGCATTGGCGGTGGCATCCGGATCATCATACTCCGCTGGCTTGTGCAAGGATTGCGCTCCCACGAATACCGCATAGTCGGTATTCTTCCAGTGAGAAAGCGGCATTAATCCGTTTTTGGCCAGTTCCGCTTCTCTGCGGTCGGTGATGGCTATTTCTGTCGGACATTTCATGTCCACGCCGCCATCATCCGTGGGAAATGTGTGACAAGGCAATCCTTCCACCATACCACCACTCTCGGCACCCCGTATCTGGGAACACCAACCAAAAAATTTAAAGGCCCGGTTGATATTAACTGCCATGGCAAAGGCGGAATTGGCCCAACAATATTTAGAATGATCGGCCCCTTCGATATCCTCTTCGAAATCAAATTCCTCCACTGGATCGGTTTTGGCTCCATAAGGTAGACGTGACAAAAAGCGGGGCATCGTCAGACCGACATACCGGGAGTCATCCGAGTCTCGAAGAGAGCGCCAGGGCGCATACTCAGCGGTTTGCAGAATTTTTGTCAAATCCCTTGGATTCCCCAACTCCTGCCACGAATCCATGTTCATCAGCCCTGGATCGGCGGCGGAAATAAACGGTGCGTGTGCCGCCGCAGCAATTTTGGCCATCCCATCGAGAATTTGCACATTTTGAGGAGTATGGTCGAAGGAATAGTCACCGACCAAACAGCCATAAGGCTCTCCACCCGGTGTGCCGTATTCATCCTCATACATCTTTTTAAACAACGGGCTCTGATCCCATGCGGTTCCCTTGTATTTTTTAATAGTTTTTGCTAAATCTTTTTTGTTCAGGTTTATTACCCTGATCTTGAGCATTTCATCGGTTTCCGTATTGTTTACCAGATAGGATAATCCACGCCACGTTCCTTCCAGCTGCTGGAAATCCGGATGATGGATGATTAAATTGATCTGCTCACTAAGCTTTCTATCAATTTCCGCAAGAATTGCCTCAATGGTCCTGACTGCATCGTCGGAAATCAATGCGGTTTGTTGCAGCGCTTGTGCCGCCAATTCCTGTACTGCAGCCTGAACAGCCTCGCGGGCTCTATCTGTTTTGGGTTTAAATTCTTTCTTGAGGAGCCCTTCAAATTCGCTCATCTCAATGGTTTGGGCTTCTGCCGCTTCTGTAGCGACCGCCTTGTTTTCGTCTGCCATGATCAACCCTCCCCTTCGGTTTTTTCGGATTCTTCATTCGGTTTGGGTGTCGAGGACAACGCCTGCATGAGCGCCGGATCGTTTAGAAGCCGGGCAACAAGCTCTTCCGCACCCCCCTTGCCGTCCATATAGGTGAGTAAGTTGGCCAATTGTGTTCGGGCTGTGAGCAGTTTGTTCAGGGACTCAACTTTTTGGGCTATTGCAGCCGGTGAAAAGTCATCCATGCTCTCAAAGGTCAGATCGATGTTGAGATTACCTTCTCCGGTCAACGTGTTTGGAACCTGAAAGGCAACCCTCGGTTTTGCAGATTTCATCCGTTCATCAAAATTATCCACGTCGATTTCCAAAAATTTTCGATCTGCTACGGCTGGTAGTGCCTCTTCCGGTTTACCGGACAAATCGGCCATTACTCCCATCACAAAAGGCAGATTGATTTTTTGTTCCGCTCCATAGGTTTCCAGATCATACTCTATTTGAACCCTCGGAGCTCTATTGCGCGCAATAAATTTTTGACTGCTAGCTTTTCCCTTTGCCATGATGTCTTCTCCTTTTCTTAATATCTTTTTAATTTTTCGAGATACGGTTAATCACAAATTTGTCACAAACAATGCCGAACTGTTTTACGAACTATTGAATTAACTGTCGGTTAGTTCTTCACTGTCGGTTGGTTCTTCCTCACCGCTAACCATTTGTACCTGGGTCATTGCATCCGGGGAAATGTTGCGGATGATATCCACAAAAGTTCGGCCAACAAGACGTTTAGCCCGCCTTAGCAGCAAAGGCACAGGGCTGGATGGTTCATTTTGTTCATAATAAACAATAATCATGTCTAAAGCTTTATGTACGTCCTGATTCGATGTGATCTGTCCGGATAATTCTTGATTTAAGGATTCATTCGCTGAAAGTTTCATCTCTTTGTTAACGTCCGACCGGGGTTCATCTAATGGGGGTTGTTTGCTTCCGAAATAAGTTTTTATTTTATTCTGTGTCTGCTTGAGAAATGAAGAATCTCTACCATATCCCCTGCGCTCCAGGTATATACCTGTTTTTGTATGCATTTGTTTCAACACTTGCTCAAGACTGTCGAAATTGGGTGCCATTGCCGTCCCCACGTGTTCAATTAACATGTGGTCCAAGGCATGTAAATGCTCGATGCATCCGTGCAATATCTGATCGGTATTTTTTAACTCCTTAATATCGGTCTCCTCGAAAGCAGCATCAATGAGCTGCATGGCAGGAAAATCTTTAGCTTCCGTCTCAGGCACTGAAATTTCCCCCGATGCCACCAGAAAATGCCTCAGGCTCGGGTGGGGCAAACGAACATTGTTAGGTTTACAAAGAGGCACATTCATTAATCGGGGGATGAATTTCATGGCATCCTGGTCGCTCATTACCGACGGAGGGGGAGAAAGAGAACCAATGATGTTCATTCGCTCCATTGGATCATTGTCATCCTCTGGATCCAATTGGGGGAAGCAACATTCCCAATAACATTCTATAACACGTCGCAGCAGAGCGAGCCCATCGTAAAACCCCGGCAGCCCCTCGAGACAAAGTTTCGAAACAGTCAAATAAAGTATCAACCTGAGATCCCGACTGCGCTCAAGCAATTTAAGACTCTGGCTTTTTACTTTTTCCCAATCAGGCTCCTCGCTTTTATGGATATGATCCCCTACCTGGGTTTCTTCCGTGCCTTGAGCAAGTCGATCGAGTTCCAAGAATTCGATATCGTAGGAAATATCCTCTCCACAGGGAGCATCCGGTGAAATTTCAGTTAGAAATGCATCCAGGTCGAAATGGGTCATGAAAATCTTCTCCTAATCCCAATTTTTTACAGTGATTTCCGGTAAGGAAATTGCATACAAATATTGTAAAATTCGCTTTATAAATCAAGTTTAAAGGGTTGTACTTGAAATATTAACATAGAACCGGCAAATTTATTGCAAACAGCATTACAAAGAAGAAACAGACCAAAGTCGAACAAAGTCCTTCGTATTTAAAGGCCTTAGAAAAACGGAAAGAAAGTGCTTTTCAGACATACCACCCATAAATACAGCATTCGGAGAACTTACAAGGTGAGTTTTAAACAAAGAAAACCAAAGGGCTGCCATATCAGAGGGGTCTTCTATTGTCTGATGGTCAAGGGGAATATGAACCTCCTTTGTTTTTGACAGGCGTCTCAGATTTTCCTTTATTTCACCATGGTCAATTGAAATTGTCAAGGGGTTATGTAACGGTTCATGCTTGCCCGAGTTAACATTTCTATATTTCAATTCCAACCAGTAATTAGAAGGATTTTCAATGTTGCAAACCTCATTTTCCAAATCCTTTAAATCATCGTAACGTCTTGAAGAAATGTCTTCAATCTGATCCCAGGTTTTTTCAAAAACATAATACAAAAGATTCCAGTCTTCCTCCCATCCCTCAAGAAAACCATCTCCCATGATGAGTAACGGATATTGTCGGCCGATACTGTCACTGCTGTCCTTTCCAACTCCGCAAACCAGGTTTCCCTTTGTTAAACCTTTGGCCCAGAAGCACCAGGAGTTTTCACTCTGGAGAGAACTCTGATTTCTTAACATCCGATAACCTTTTTCAAACCAACTTTCAAATGCTGCCAAAAGAGAGGTGGTTAGACCCATCCGGAGATAATCCCTTGCCACAGGGTGTTTGCCGCAGACAGCCCAATCCCAATCAGTTTTGGATTTCCCTAGTCCAAGCATCTTGTAATTTTCTGTGGAATATTTCCTGAATACGATTGTAGGAGTTCCAAAACCGGCGTGTGTCCTTTAAAACGATTTTTTACCAGGATGTATTCTATTCCCTTCCATTCGAGCCACGTTTTTTCGCTGGGAAACTCGCTGGGTAAAAATTTGTGCGTCCCATATTTAAAATCTGATATAAACTCCGGAAAAGCGAGATCTCCTGTATATTTTTTGGTCAGAACTTTATTTCCTACGTTTATTTCAAAGATGACGTTTTCACAGGTTCTGGGTGACCAGTTAAACGTTTTACTCACAGGGAAGGAGGTAATAATCAATTCTTGGGGCTTTTCTGTAGAACATTGCAGCGATAGTTTGGTGGTATGGGGTCTTATCTGGGCATTTATATTAACGTCTGGTGGAAAGGCATGGATGGTAATGGGATAATTCTCCTGCAGTTCAAGAGATTTAGATTTAGAGTCTTTGGTTATATAAGATAGAAAGCTATTTTCAAAGTCAAGCTTTCTACCCATTTTTTGTTTAGGAAAATAGACTTTATTCAAGTTTTGATCAATAAATGGATTCGCGGTTTTTTTAATGAATTCTCTCACAAGGCCGCCATTACCCCAAAGGAGGTTATTAATTTTCATGGCATCTCCTGCTTCCGGGATTTCCAGAAGAACCGTTTTTTTCCACTGTTCTTGGAGATAGCAGGCGGATCCCTTTAAAACATATTCATGAAAAAAATCTAATGGTTCGCTTACCAACTTCCAGATATTCTTTAAGTCTTTCTGGGAGCTGATCAAGGCCGTTTCGAGTATATGCATTTCATGTTGAGCAGTTAAAAAAGGAGACTTGCTGCTTGTATCCAAATCTTCACTCGTATACAGCTCAGTCCCTAAATCGTAGGCAGCTTTCCAGGATGTGGATCTCGTACTAATTTCGTTCAAGGCTTTTTGATAAGCGACAAACGCCTTGCTTGCAAGCATCCTCGATTCTAAGTCCAGGGTTTGATCGGCTTGAATTCCAAAAGCCTTTTCAGCTTTTTTAATTGTTTTTCCTACCTTTCCTGCAGCTTTTTTATAAAGGCCGGCCTTTTTCAATGCTTCTTCTTTTTCTGTTGCCTGGGCTTGCATTATAGCCGCTTTGAAATCATAAACAAATTTTACCCAATCTGGGACCATATCTTTAAGGTCCAAAGGTTCTAGTTCTTGAGCGATTCTTTCAAGCAGCGCAAAATAGGGTCCTTGATCCGAGGCCATGACTTCAGCCGCCTGTCTCCATTGTTCCTGTTTCTCAAGCCGATCACGGCTATTGGGAAACGTTGTCACAAAATCATACCAGGCCTTAAGATAGGCTTGGGTATACCAACCTTTAAAATCCCGTTTTTTACTATCAATAATGTAATTTTGCCTGGATTGATTGTGCCATGGCCTGGTGAGAGCAGATTCAATCTCATCTATAAAAGCGTTGATCCGTTTTTCCCCGGGAATGGTAAAGGCAGGAAAAACATATACATCATCTTCTTTTGCCAAAATATTTTTCCAGAAATCAGAGGCAACCACAGGTTTTATATATGGGTCTGAATTGACCCAACCCACAAGCCAGTTCAGTGTGACACCCTTGAGTTTCAAAATATCTTCCAGCATATCCTGCAGTGTATTCATATTCTGAACCAGGCTTGTCTGATCTGTATCTTGCTGCCAAATTAGAAAATGATGGTATAAATTGGTTATATTTTTGGTGACTTCAGGTATCAGATTTTGATCAGCTTTCAATACAATGGTATCAAATGATGGTTGAGGTTTGGTTTGAAGCCATTCAATGCCTTGACCTTCAATTCGTGCCCGAAGCAGATTGATCCGTTTTACCAGATGATCCACGTATCTGCCGATGACTTCTTGGGAAGTCGCATCAGAAAAGTTTTGCATGGATTTGGCCATCTGTTTGTCGAAGGAGGTTAAAAACCTGTCACGAAACTGCATGCAATACTTTTCTTTAAGATTTTTCTCAATATCTTTGCTTTGATTTAGCCCAAACCGTGGAATCCACCAATCTCGATTTTTTTCTTCCACATTTATGATGGCTTCACGGAACCGATTCATTGTATCCGTATCGGATATAATCTCATCTTTTAAAACAAATGGTTTTGAAAATTCGTTTTTGACATATTTGAGGGTTTCTTTGTTTTTATGGAAGGAAAAAGTCAGAAGCCCACAGGCAGCAATTGAAATAGCAATCCATGAGGTCAATCCTATATTTCTGGTCAACCTTTTCCATTTAAGCCCGCCCGCCGTAGGTTCGAACAGTCCTCTGTCACTTGGAAGAATTTTTGTAAAAAAATCGTGAAGAAAAAGACCCTTATCCGTTCCAGGCAAAACCTCTTCTGTTTCGATAAGGCCGAGTTCATTCAACAAATGGGAAAAAGGAGTTCCTTCCTGTCTGCCGCTACTAAAATACAGACCTCTTAAAATGGGTGTTTCCTGGAATGGATTTTTCTGAAAGGCGCCTCGAATGAAAGCGGATATGCCCAATTTTATTTTCTCAAGTTCTTCGGGGAACAATAACAGACCTGGCGCCACAGATCTGGATGCAGGTTTGTGAAAAAAGAGGAGTCGCAAATCTTTCAGCCGTTCTCCAATTGAATGTAAAGTATGTTCGGTGAACTTGCCAATATCTTTTTGCTTTGAAAGATCACACAGAACACCCATGGCCTGGTCGTGGACTTTTTCAGAAATCTGTTCACAGAATTGGGTCATTCCTTTAACCAAATCACATTTGGTCACCAACACATAAACAGGGAATTTTGTGCCCAACACATGCATGAGTTCATCTATGCGACGGCGGATGCTTTTTCCCAACTCTTCAAGTAGTTCTGGGCTGGAAACAAATAATTTGTCGGCGGCAATGGTTACTACAAGTCCGTTTAACGGTTCTTTTTTCCTGTACCTCAGTAATAGAGATAAAAACCTTTTCCATTCTTCTTTGTCGCGGCCTTCATCGATTGGAATGGCATACCGGCCGGCTGTGTCAATGAGTATGGCCTGTTCAAAAAACCACCAGTCGCAGTTCCTGGTACCTGAAATTCCGGACGTTCGGCTTACTTCAGCAAAAGGTGATGAAAGACGCGCACTTTTAATGGCAGTGGTTTTACCTGATCCGCTCTCACCAATCACCATGTACCATGGCAACACATAAAGCGGATTTCCGTATTTTTTTAGATGAGATTTTCTTAAGGTATCTATGGCTTCTTTCCAGCGGCCCTGAAGTTCCTTTGAACTTTTCTTTTCTTTTTTCCCAAGCTTCTTAAGATAGAGTTCATCCTGTTCGATCACTTGGTTGACAAAGTGTTGTTCGCGGCGTCTAAGCCATATTTTTTTGAGAAAAACAATGCCCAGCCATAGACCCAGTAGACCCAAAAGAATACAAAGGGCGACCCACCATTGCCCACCGATTTTATTTACAAACACGAAAACCAGACCAGCGGCCAATAAAATTAAAGTGATAAGGAGACATATTTTCAGTATCTTTATTATAAACTTTTTCATTTATGGCACCGTGCTGATGTAAGTTTTCCGATACTATTAAAAAAAGATGGTTTCTCCGATGTTTTCCAATAAAATACGGTAAAGCACTAACAAACCTCCGAAGAAAATCACGGGCGCTATGAACCATATGAGTGCGAAAAATGAAAAAGGCCCTCGTGATTTTGAAAGTTTGGATCTAACAGATTCAACCTGATATGCTTCCGGAAAAAGTTCGCGCTTTTCAAAGGAAGAGGTGTCTATCAAATTACCCGTAAGGATCTTTAAATTCTCATCCTTTAGTCCTTCCAACAGAATTTCATCACCTGCGTTACAGAACTGCCCTGTAAAGCCCAAAGCCAGGCACATATAGTAGACCTCCCTGACCTCTCTTTTTTGAAGACCGATGGTGTTCAGTCGATCAAAAAAAATCTCTCCGGCGTCCTCAGTTTGGTAATACAAGCGTTGTAGCTTTTCCCGTTGCCATTGGGCTCTTCCATCCCATGAAGACGCCATTATGGCTTCATCTACCCAGGCAAGGACGGCAAAACGAGCCATATCATAATCTTCCCGGGAAACCTTTTCATTTTCAATACAGCTTTCGCTTTGTGCGATTAGACGCTGGATATTGGCCTTAACTTTATCATAGGAAGAATGTCTTGATCCGGATGATTTCAAAAAAAAGGTTACAAAAGAAAAGATGTTAATAAAACAGTCGATGAGACGCATATCTAAGTTCTCCCTACAGTCATGAGTTGTACCTTCAAATCCTGGGGCGCCGCATCCCAATACAATGCCAAATTTTTTTCTTTTTGAACCTTGGTCCAGTTGTCACCGTGGTGGTCTATTTTAAAATATGTTGAATGTGCTCGTCGCGGTAGCTCCTGTGGTGGAATCGGAAGATGTTCTAGTTTTATCCCGGGTAGCGCGCGAGCGATCAGAATGGGTAAAGATTCACGGGTGCCCAGCTTGGCGATGCGTTCGGTATTTTGCAGTATTGTTTTAGGATCGGTTTCAGTTTCAAATACCAGATAAAATTGATTTCTTCCTTCAAAAATCATGGGCGGGAGATCGGCAGTAAAATAAGTTCCATCATACAATAGCTGGATAATATATTCCGGCTCAGCGGCAAACTCCAGGAGTTGGGTTACCAGTGTTTTAGCGCCGGAAAAGCATTCCCATAAATTGCGATGGTCATAACCGAACAAAAGCTGGGTTCCGTCTTCCAATTCTCCGGTTACAGAAATCTGGCCGGAAAATGAAGATAACTCTCCAATCAGTTGTCTTAAAACCGCATACATGTGCCAGGGGTGGACTCTCTTGGTTTCAGTCAAATGCGTTAATAGGGGCACGTAACGGTTCAGCGACATTAATGCCAAGAGGTAAACCATGTCTCTTGCCCCAAACTCCGCGCTGTGAATCCCCCTTTCACGCTTGTAAGCTTCAAGCTGCCGTCCTCGGGAAGCGATTTGATCTCTAATTTCTCGAATAAGTTTATCCAGAGTTTCAGATCCTGAAATGCTGATGCAAGGGGCAATAAACTGTTCCGAAAGCTTTATCTCATCCCCATCTCTTTCCAAATTTGCCAGTTGGATAAGCTCATAATCGCCCAAAAGATCTTTTTCTGTTTCCCAGAATATTTGCAGCAGATAGTACATTTTTTTTATCTGAGCCGGGGGGCTATTTTGATGTAAATCCTGAACTTCTTCCGGATCCGTTGTGGTAACGAACCGGGTGTTGACGCCGGAAATATTATCGAGGTTGGGCAAAACCGTAACATTTTCACCTTCATCATTCCATTTTTTGAGGCCAAGATATACAGAGAAGGTTTTTCCACCTTCTTCCCACGCCCTTTCAAAGGACCGGGGCTGAATCTTGGCATTGTCCGGGCAAACCACATAGGTCATATCCGGGAATAAAAATTTTCCGCTTTCAAGATTAAAGGAATAATTCCCCAGGGCTGTCTGCTGAATTTCAATTTCTGCAATTCCCCAGAAATGAGGATTGAGAAACCTGTGCAAAGG
>Ga0210141_1000138_pt1 | contig 10177 bp, 5 predicted proteins | sample China_Galinas_Co_2_FD_184862 | JGI IMG/M metagenome (GOLD analysis project Ga0210141, IMG submission 184862) | Wetland microbial communities from San Francisco Bay, California, USA, that impact long-term carbon sequestration -... | ecosystem: Environmental > Aquatic > Marine > Wetlands ...
GACGAGTTTGCTGGCGCTCAGACCGATGGTTTCCGGTTTCATAATCTCATAGGTCATGGGATTTTTCAAAACACCGTCCTGGTGTATTCCGGCTTCATGGGCAAATGCATTGGCACCCACGATGGCCTTGTTCGGCTGCACCATGATACCGGTAATCATACTGACCAGGCGGCTGGTCGGATGGATATACTCGGTTTGAATCCCGGTGCCGGCGGAAAGAAAATTCGCCCGGGTTCTCAAGGCCATGACAACTTCCTCCAGCGATGTATTGCCGGCTCTCTCCCCGATGCCGTTGATGGTCACCTCCGCCTGACGGGCGCCGGCCTTGATGGCCGCGATGGTGTTAGCCGTTGCCAGTCCCAGATCATTGTGACAGTGCACGCTGAATACCGCTTTTTGAATGTTGGATGTGTGATCGATAACATATCGAACCAGGTCTGCAAACTCTTCGGGCACGGCATAGCCCACGGTATCCGGAAGATTGACCGTGGTAGCGCCGGCAGCAATAGCAGCCTCGAAAACCCGACAAAGATAGTCCCGGTCACTACGCGATCCGTCTTCGGCAGAAAATTCAACGTTGTCTGTAAAAGAACTGGCATATTTCACGGCGTCGACAGCAGCTTCCACCACCTGCTCCCTGGTCATTTTCAACTTGTATTCCAGGTGAAGGTCGGATGTGGCAATGAAGGTGTGAATCCTTGGTTTGGCGGCATGGCTGATGGCCTGCCAGGCACGGTCGATATCATTTTTGGAGGTACGCGCCAGTGCGGCAACTTCGGTTTTTTCGAGTTTGCCGGCAATCCCGGCAACCGCATTTAAGTCCCCTTCGGAGGAGGCCGGAAAACCGGCTTCCAGAACGTCTACGCCCAGTTTTTCCAGCTGGGTGGCCAACCGCATTTTTTCAGCGGCATTCATGCTGGCGCCGGGTGATTGCTCACCGTCTCTTAACGTTGTATCAAATATAATTACACGGTCACTCATTTTTTTTACTCCCATACATTTAGTTGGCTGGTTGGTAAAGGGTTTCTAAATTGAAGATTGAAGATTGCAAATTGAATATTCATTCGAAAATATTCAATCATTTACGCGGGAGCATCGGCCGCGGGAAACGATCCGGTGTTGTTCCCGCAGCGTGTGTACCTTCCTGTTTAATCAATGGCTTACTCCTTCAAATTCTATTGAAACACCCCGGAGGTACTGACCCGGGCCGGAGACAATCAGCTCTTATGTTAATGTTGCAACGTTAGGGTTTAACAAAGATCGGCAGCTCTTCCTGTGCGGGATACTTTCTGCTGCGAATTAGTTTCTCGTTGGCCAGTTTGAATTGAAAGCTGTCTGCCAGAGCATGCCAGCTTGCTTCGATGATATCTTCTGAAACCCCAATGGTGCTCCAGATTTCATCCTGATCGCTCGACTCGATAAACACCCGAACCTTGGCGGCCGTGCCCCGACCGCCATCAATTACCCGCACTTTAAAATCAACCAGTCTCATGGTGTCAAGATCGGGATAAAATTTATCCAAGGCTTTTCTCAGGGCGTTATCCAGGGCGCTGACCGGCCCATAGCCCTCAGCGGCGGTGATTTCTTGTTTTCCGTCCACAGATATTTTCACGGTGGCCTGGGAACTGCATGGGCCATCTTTATCTTTTTCGATGGTTACGCGAAATGATTCCAGGCGAAATAAGGGTTCAAATTGATCAGTAAATTTCTCCATCAGGATTCTGAACGATCCTTCCGCCACATCGAACTGATAGCCCTGCTGTTCTAACTGTTTTATTTCCGATACAATCTTCTGGCTGTCATACCCGTTGCCGTTCAATTCGATGCCGAGCTCCTTAGCTTTGAATTCGATATTGCTTTTGCCGGACAAATCGGAAACCAGCACCCGTCTTTGGTTGCCGACCAAAGACGGTTCCATATGCTCATAAGCCATGGGGATTTTCATGATGGCACTCACATGGATGCCGCCCTTGTGGGCAAAGGCGCTTTTGCCGACAAACGGCCGGGTGTTTAAAGGAACCTGATTAGCTGTTTCGCTGACATAGCGCGAGAGTGTTTTTAGTTTTTCGAGATTAAGTTCAGATATGCACGGACGGTTCATCTTCAGGCTAAGAACAGGGATAACAGAAGTCAGATCGGCATTACCGCATCGCTCCCCATAACCGTTAATGGTGCCCTGCACCATGACAGCCCCCGTCTGCACTGCGGTAATCGAATTGGCCACCGCCAAGCCGCAGTCATTGTGCGCATGAATTCCCAGCGGCACCGAGGAATGGCCGGGTGTGGTCGATCCTATTTCATTGATTGCTTTTTTGACATCTTTAATGATTGATTCAATCTCAAAGGGTAGGGTACCGCCATTGGTATCGCACAGAACCACAAAATCCGCCCCCCCTTCTATGGCAACATGCAGGGTTTGGAGGGCATAGTCAGCGTTGTTTTTGTAGCCGTCGAAAAAATGTTCGGCATCATAAACAACCTCAAGATCCTTGTTTTTTAAAAACGAAATGGAGTCACCGATCATGGCAAGGTTTTCTTCCAGACTGTTATTCATGATCTTTTGTACATGCAGGTCCCAGGATTTACCGAAAATGGCGACCGTTGGTGTTTTACTGGCAACAAGCGCTTTCAGGTTGGTATCTTCCTCGGGCATTATTCTGGGCTTGCGAGTGGATCCAAAAGCGACCAGACGGGCTTGACGAAAATCCACCCGTTTGGCCAGATCGAAGAATTGCATATCTTTGGGATTCGAACCGGGCCATCCGCCCTCGATATAGTGTATGCCAAAGCCATCCAACCGTAATGCGATCTTGATTTTTTCGTCGGCCGAAAAGGTGATGTTTTCTCCCTGGGTTCCATCTCTCAAGGTGGTATCGTATAACAATACTTCGTCCATGGTTTTCTCCAAAAGTGGAATGTGTGCCACGGTTGTAAGGTGCTGCAGCGGAGGCAATTCCCAATCAGATAGGAAAGCCCCACAACCTGCACAGATTCTTGAGATTCGAATGATTGACCCACAGTCGCAGTGGACGATCAAACGATGATTATAGTTTCTTCCTGTTTTCCGGTCGCAATGAGCGCACAGTAGCTCCGGTTTGCCACATTTCAGAATTTTTAAGTGTGTTCAACTCTTTATCCAGTTTCTCTCGATAATCCGGTGTACTGTTGGCCTCAAGAACGCGACGGGTTTCTTCACCGGAAAGAACTTTTTCATAAAGGGTGTCAAAGACGGGCGACACGGCGTCCCTGAATTTCGGTGCCCAATCCAGGGCACCGCGCTGGGCGGTGGTCGAACAATTACTGAACATCCAGTCCATGCCATTTTCGGCGACGAGCCTGATAAGGCTCTGGGTCAGTTCTTCGACGGTCTCATTGAAAGCCTCGCTTGGACTATGCCCGTGTTTCCGCAAAAGATTGTACTGCGCTTCCATCACTCCCGCCAGGCATCCCATCAAGACGCCGCGTTCTCCCGTCAGGTCACTGTGAACTTCATTTTCAAAGGTAGTGGGGAATAGGTAGCCGGAACCGACAGCAATACCCAGGGCCAGGGTTCTTTCTTTGGCGTTTCCCGTAAAATCCTGAAATACGGCATAGCTGGAATTGATGCCGCTGCCGTCCAAAAAGTTCAGTCTTACGTTTCGGCCGGAGCCTTTGGGTGCGACAAGGATAACATCCACATTTTCCGGGGGAATGATCTTGGTTTGGTCTTTGAAAACAATGCCGAAACCGTGGGAAAAATAGAGGGCATTGCCCTCATCCAGGCATGATTTAATTTTTTGCCAGGTTGCCACCTGGCCGGCATCGGAAAGCAGGTATTGAATGATGGTTGCCTTTTTGGCCGCTTCTTCCAGGGGGAATAGGGTCTCACCGGGGACAAAACCATCCGTCACAGCTCGCTGCCAGGTTTGACCGCCTTCACGCTGTCCTACAATTACGCGTATGCCATTGTCTCTTAGGTTAAGGGCTTGCCCCGGTCCTTGGACGCCGTAACCTAAAACGGCCACCGTTTCATTTTTAAGAACATCTCTGGCTTTCTGCAACGAAAATTCCTCAGACGTAATCACGTCTTCAACCACTCCACCGAAATTAAATTCTGTCATGTTTACCTCTGCTTTTTTTATGGGTTATTTCAAATTTTAATTCTGTTAGGTTCTCCGCTGTAGGTTTTTGATATCTATTTGGGTTCCCGATACAACGCCAGTGCTCCGCTCCTGGCTATTTTCTGGATACCCATGGGACTGAGAAGATTTATCAGGGCCGTCAATTTTTCTGCATCTCCCGTGACTTCGATGATATAATGCTCCAGGCCGACATCAATCACTTTGCATCGGAAGATATCAACGATTCGCAATATTTCCGCCCGCTGCTCCGGTTTGGCCCTGATACAAATCAGGGCCATTTCTCGCTTAACAGCTTTGGGGCCCGTCATGTCCCGCAGTTTAATGACGTTAATCAGCTTTCTTAACTGTTTTTCGATCTGTTCAACCACTGGTGGATTGGCCATGGTGACGATGGTAATTCTCGATACCTGAGGATCCATGGTGGGTGCGACGCAAAGGCTTTCTATGTTAAAACCTTTGCCGCTGAATAGTCCTACGACCCTGGAAAGTACTCCCGGCTGATTGTCGACCAACATTGTCATGATGTGCTTTTGTTCTTTCATCTAAATATCCCTGTTGCGAGTTACGGGTTGCGTGTTTCGAGTTGCGGATTGCGAGTTACGAGTTAGTCTGCAATCGCATAGTTCCACCTTCCGACTTCACCATTCTGCATTCCCACTGGCGGCTTCAATCTTCTGTCATCTGTATTCTGTCCTCCTCCTATACCAGCAACATTTCGGTAATGGCGGCTCCGGCCGGCACCATTGGGTAAACCCCTTCTTCCTTTTCAACGATAAAATCCATGATCACCGGTTTGGAGGCGGCCAGTCCTTCAGACAATACAGCTTCGACTTCCTCCGGTTTTGTAGCTCTCAAGCCCACGGCCCCGTATGCCTCGGCAAGCTTCACAAAATCAGGGGCACAATCCATACTGGTGCAGACATATCGCTTATCGTAGAATAGTTCCTGCCATTGTCGAACCATGCCCATGTAACCGTTGTTCAAGATCACAATTTTCACAGGCAAACAGTTCTGAACGGCAGTGGCCATTTCCTGGATATTCATTTGGATACTCGAGTCACCGGCGATATCCACGACGATCTTATCCGGGCAGGCAACCTGGGCACCGATGGCGGCCGGCAGTCCGAACCCCATGGCACCCAGACCCCCTGAAGTTATAAAATGGTTGGGTTTGTCATATTGATAGTACTGCGCAGCCCACATCTGGTTCTGGCCGACCTCGGTGGTGATGATGGCCTCACCTTTGGTCAGTTCGAAAAGCTTTTCAACAACATATTGCGGTTTGATCTTATCGGTTTGGTGATAGGCCAGAGGGTTGGTACTTTTCCATTCATCGATTCGATCAAGCCATTTTTTTCGCTTCGACGTCAGATCACCCAGATCCACCTGATCGAGCAACCGATTCAGATGTTGCAGGCTGATTTTGCAATCTCCCACAACCGGGATGGTCACCGGGATGTTTTTGCGAATCGTGGTGGGGTCAATATCAATATGAACAATCTGGGCTTGGGCGGCAAATGCGTCCGTTTTTCCGGTGACGCGATCATCAAACCGAACTCCGACAGCCAACATCAGATCGCATTCTGCCGTGCACATATTGGCTCTGTAGGTACCGTGCATCCCAATCATTCCCATTGATAGCGGATCCGATTCTTTAAATGCACCCAACCCCATCAGGGATGTCGTAACCGGAATTTGGGTTTTACGCGCCAATTCGTTTAACTCGGTAGAAGCCTTTGAAAGAATGGCACCGCCACCGGCGAAGATCATCGGTCTTTCGCTTCGCTCGATGAGAGTTACAATTTTTTTAAGTTGTTTCATGTTTGGATTGTAGGTCGGATTGTAGGACTTGAGCTTAATCGCACTGACGGGAACATATTCCATGGATTCTTTGGTTATGTCCTTGGGTATATCCACCAGGATGGGACCCGGTCGACCGGAGCGGGCGAGATGAAACGCCTCTTTAACAGTTGGCGCCAGCTCTTCAATCGACATCACCAGGTAATTGTGCTTGGTACAGGGGCGGGTGATTCCGACGATATCCACTTCCTGAAAGGCATCATTGCCGATGAGCCCGGTGGGAACCTGTCCGCTGAGAATGACAATTGGAATGGAGTCCATATATGCCGATGCAATACCCGTTACGGTGTTGGTCACGCCGGGACCCGATGTCACCAGACAAACCCCCACACAACCGGCAGCTCTGGCATATCCGTCGGCGGCATGCACGGCTCCCTGTTCATGGCGAACCAGCACATGGCGGATGTCTGTTTCGGCCAATGCGTCATAAATATCAATGACGGCTCCGCCTGGGTACCCGAAAATTGATTCGACTCTTTCTTCCTTTAATACTTCCATCAGAATTTGTGCGCCGGTGAGCTTCATGGTGTCTGTCCTTTCAAAAAAAAATCCGTTATCGGCTTTTCGGGCTGATAACGGATTTTCTTTTTTCGATCGCTGAATTTATGCCATTATCAACCCTTTGTCTCGCCAAAGATAATTATATCTCCGACGAGTACGATAATAAGGCAAATAAGGTTTCTAACGGCACATGCTTTAATCATAATTTCAACATAAGTTTGAATTCTGTGAACTGTTAGCAACTCACAGAATAATTGTCAAGCTTTTTCTTTAAATCCACATCCCTTTTCCAGGCAGGTTAAGTAGGTTCCCTGTTTCTTGGTGGTTTTTTCAACCAAAATTTTGGCACCGCAGGCCGGACATTCTCGATCGAGTGGTTTATCCCAGGTGGCAAACGTGCAATCCGGAAAACGATTGCAGCCGTAGAAAATTTTACCACGCTTGGAGGTGCGCTCTACAATATCCCCGCTGCAACCCTTTTCCGGGCAAGCGACGCCGATCTTTTTGCCATTGCCGTTCGAATTCAAGGAGTGGGTGTTTTTACATTCAGGATAGCCGCTACAGGCCAGAAAACCTCCATAGCGGCCTCTTTTGATAACCATCGGGCTGCCGCATTTGTCACACACTTTATCGGTCGCTTCTTCTTCGGATTGTTCTTCGGGTTTAATGATACCTTTCTCGTCCCGGATGTAGTCGTTGGAGTATGTGCAATCCGGATATCCGCTGCAAGCCAGAAAATGTCCGTTCTTTCCGACTTTAATGTGGATGGGTTTGCCGCACTGGGGGCACTTCAAATCGGTGGGTATGCCGACGCCCTTAACGCTGAGCATTTCTTCGGCGGCAGTGTCTAAATCTTTGCTAAACGGCTGATAAAAGCTGGTTAGGACCTGCAGGTAGTCAATTTTCTTTGATTCAACGCGGTCCAGGTTTTCTTCCATTTTAGCGGTAAATTCGACATCAAATATATCCGGGAAATTTTGTACCAGAAGATCATTGACGATGAAGCCGAGCTCACTCGGCTTGAAATAGCCGCTGAACAGGTCTACATATCCTTTGCCCCGGATGGTCGATAAGATGTTGGCATAGGTGCTGGGACGACCGATGCCGTTTTCCTCGAGCTCTTTGACTAGGGATGCTTCCGAAAAGCGTGGTGGCGGCATGGTAAAATGTTGTTTGGGCTCCAGTTTATCGAGATTAAGGACCATTCCTTGGGTCAGATCCGGCAGTTTTGGCTTTTTCTGTTCCGATTCATTCGCGATTTCGTCATCTACCGACATATACAGCGCCATAAATCCGGGAAATTTTATCGATGAGCCACTGGATGTGAACAGATAGCCACCGGCCTGAATAGACACGGAAATTTGGTTGATCAGGGCTTGGGTCATCTGAGAGGCAACAAATCGCTGCCAGATGAGCTGATACAAGGCCAGTTGATCCGGTGAAAGATATGCTTTTATTTTTTCCGGTGTATTGTGAACCGAAGTCGGGCGAATGGCCTCATGGGCATCCTGAACTTTTTTCTTATTTTTAAAAAATCGAGGTTTTTCCAGAGCATAATCTTTTCCGAAACGTTCCAGGATTAATTGTTGTGCTTCTGTGGCAGCTTCCGCTGCAATCCTAGTGGAATCGGTGCGCATATAGGTGATCAGGCCTTCCGGCTCACCAGGGCCCAGGTCAATCCCTTCGTAGAGCTGTTGGGCAACCATCATGGTTTTGCGGGCGGTGAATCTGAGCTTTCGAATTGCTTCCTGTTGCAGCTTACTGGTAATAAAAGGTGGTAGTGGATTTTTCTTAGTTGTCCTTTTATTTATTTTCTCGACGATAAACTTTTCCCCCTTGAGTTCCTTTAATATCTGATCGGCGGCCTTGCCATGGGGAATTTTAATTTTTTCCAGGTCTTTTTTTACCAGTTTGGCGGTAAAGGGCGGAGGGACGTCGCTCTTCAGATGAGCGGTGATCGACCAGTATTCCTCCGAAACAAATGCCTGAATGGCACGTTCTCTTTCACAGATGATTCTGACGGCCACCGACTGAACACGTCCCGCACTTAAACCGCCTTTTACTTTTCGCCACAAAAGCGGAGATACTTGGTAGCCGACCAGTCTGTCCAGTATTCTGCGGGCCTGCTGAGCCTCATATTTGCTGCGATCGAGGACCTCGGGAGACGACATGGCTTTGCGGACCGAGTCTTTTGTCAATTCGTGAAAAAGCACCCGATAAAAGTTACGTCCCTTCTTTTTTAATACATCGGCGGTATGCCACGCAATGGCTTCGCCTTCGCGATCGGGGTCCGGTGCCAGATAAACATCATGGGTGTCTCCGGCAGCCTGCTTCAGGCTCTTGACAACCTTTTGTTTGCCTGGAATATATTGGTACTTGGGCTTGAAACCGTCTTCAACATCGATGCCCATCTCCTTGCTGGGAAGATCCTTAATGTGCCCTACGGTCGCAGCGACTTTATAGTCGGACCCGAGATACTTTTTTATGGTTCTTACTTTTGTGGGTGATTCCACGACAACTAAAGGTTTACTCACTGCAATTCCTCTCGTAGATTCTTTCTATTGGATGATGATGTTATGGGGAAAAAAACAAGCCGACCTGCATCCCGGCTGTCACACGGAAACATAGCCGGACATCCCGGCAATTTAGGAAAATGAATATATGCATCGAAACTGATTTGTCGATGCTGAGTAGCTAAATAACCGCATTAACGAAAATGAAATTCTGTTAAAAGACTCTGACGGGTTTACGAAAAAGACATAGCCGGAGCGCGGTGATTATCGCTTGCTCGGCTTATCTGATAGTATAAAAAATTTTCCCGGTAATTGCCGAACCCTGCCGATAAGCTCCAATCTTAGGAGGATACTTGAAAGTTTTCCCGGTTCTAGAGATATTTTTCTGATCAGCTTGTCAATATGAATTGGATAAGGCTCCAACAATTTATATACCTCTGATTCATCCACACTGAGGCTTGCCAGGTTTTCTTCGGCTTGAGCCGGAGGAGCATTTCCCAGGCGTTTACAGTTTTCAAGAAATGGGATCAACTCTTCAACAATGTCTTGGGCATGCTCTACAAGCTTGGCACCCTGTTTTATGAGGGTGTGGGTGCCGGTACTTTTGAAAGACTGGATGCTGCCCGGCACAGCAAACACTTCACGATTTTGCTCGGCAGCCAATCGTGCGGTGATTAGTGATCCGCTCTTTTTGGTGGCTTCCACAACAACGGTTCCTAAAGACATTCCGCTAATGATCCGGTTGCGCAGCGGAAAATTATGGCCTTCGGGTTCTGTCAATAAGGCAAATTCCGACACAACTGCCCCATTTGCAGAAATCCGGTGAAAGAGTTCTGTATTTTCCGCCGGATAAATACGTTCCAGACCACTGCCCAGCACAGCGACGGTCTTGCCGCCGCCCGACAGGGCACCCTCATGGGCGGCGGTATCAATGCCGCGAGCCATTCCGCTGACAATTGTAATTCCGAGAGATGCTAAATCGGCGCACAGGTTTTGGGTCGTCGACAACCCATACCGGGTCGCATTTCTAGAACCGACCACGGCAATTTTCGCGGCGGAGCCGACCAGTCGGCCGGACACATATAAAAAGGGTGGAGGATCTGGAATTTCACGCAGGAGGCGGGGATAATTCGGATCTGCCATCGTAATAATCCGGTGGTTTTTGCGCGCCAAAATATCCAG
>Ga0210141_1000139_pt1 | contig 10153 bp, 7 predicted proteins | sample China_Galinas_Co_2_FD_184862 | JGI IMG/M metagenome (GOLD analysis project Ga0210141, IMG submission 184862) | Wetland microbial communities from San Francisco Bay, California, USA, that impact long-term carbon sequestration -... | ecosystem: Environmental > Aquatic > Marine > Wetlands ...
GACTGATCCGCCTCGGCCGCCCGGATGCCCAGTTCGTCCTCCAGGATCATCAGCATCGGTTTAAACGGCACCAGTTCCTGTGGCACCCTCTTGCCGATATCAGGCGGCAGATAGTTGAATACGTGGGAGAACGGGCTGCCATCGATGCTGCGGATTTTCTCGATGCGCAGCACCTGATCGGATGCCACCTGTAATTTCTCCCGGATGTGGTCCGGCGGGTCGATCCAGTCCGTGGCCAGCACTTCTGTGCTGGTGCGGATGCCCATCAAAACCAGATCCTCGATCGATCCGGTGAAGGGGGGCAGGCCGAAATCACCGATCTTTTCAGCCACAAAGGTGCCTTTCCCGCGCTGTCGCAGCACCAGGCCGTCCTGTTCCAGCGAGGCGAGCGCCTGCCGGACGGTGATGCGGCTGACCTGGTATTCTTCGGCCAGCATGTCTTCGCTCGGCAGCGGAGATTCGGGTTTGAAATCGCCCGAGAGTATCTTGCGCCGCAGAATGGTTTCCAGTTGATAGTAAAGCGGAATCGCTTTGTCTCTGAGCATCTGAGGGTTTCTCCCTTTTTCCCCCGCCTCAAAAAAGCCTTGGTTCAGGTCCGGTGTCTGACTATGTGTCGTAGTGCAAGGCCACCGGCCGTTTGATGTATTTGCCATTGCCCGGCCTGGCCACCACATTGCCCTTGTCAAATATCACCTCTCCCCGCAAAACCGTGGTGTCGGGCCAGCCTTTGAGCTTCATGCCCAGTTCGGGGCTGAACTGCTGGGCCGTAAATAAATTGTCCAGGGTGACTTCTTTGGCGGTGTCGATGTCGACAATGGCCAGATCGGCGTCGCTGCCGACCATGATCGCGCCTTTTTTGGGATATAGATTGTGGTAGCGGGCCGGATTCGCCGAACTGACCTCGGCAATTCGATGCAGCGGCAGGCCGCGCTTGTGGTAGCCATCGGTGACGAGGACAGGAAACATCAAGGATGTACCGCCGAAGCCGGGCATGCACGTCCACAGATCGCCCTGCTTGCGTTCCAGCGGCGGGCAGGCATGATCGCTGACGACGGTTTTGATTTTATCCTCGATCAAAGACTGCCACAGGAAGTCAACGTCGGCTTTGCTGCGGATCGGCGGGTTGACCTTGGCATTTTGGGCCAGCGGCATCTCATTGGAAAGCCCCAGGTGGTGGAGGGTGCCTTCGAGCAGAAATGGAATTTCCGGGTAGCGCCGGGCGACGTCGAGTCCGGCTTCAACCGCCTTTTGACTGCTCAGGTGCAGCAGATTTACAGGGCAATCGGTATATCGGGCCATGATGGCGACTTCATTGATCGCCAGCTCTTCCTGCCAGGGCGGACGGGCGTTGCTGTAATCCTGCATCGGGATCCCGCTGGGGTTGGCCTTGACCTCTGCCTGGGTGGCCTGAATGATTTCAGGGTTTTCACAATGAACGCTCAGGCTGATCTTGCCGTATTTGCGGTAAATCCGATTGACCCTGGCCACCTCTTTCATGAATCGATAGAGATAGCCGAAGTCGACGGCGTTGTCGATCATCAGGTAATTTTTGGCTTCCGGGGTGGCGCCGGCAAGGGTCAGCAACTTGTAGAACATATAATACTTCAGGGTGGAGACCCCGCCCTCTGCAACCAGCCATTCGATTTCATTGATATGCTCCTCGGTCATGCAGGCGATGTGATATCCAAAATCGGTCAGAAACGATTTCTCGGATATACCGACCAGCTCCGGCAGGATTTCCCTAAATGGTCCGACTTTGTTCAAATAGTCCCGGCCGGTTCGAAAATAGCTCAAAATGGTCGTGACGCCGCCGGATGCCGCCGAAGTGGATTCGCTGACGGCGTCCTCGGCAAACGGGCGGTAGATGCCGATGTGAAAATGTGAATCGACAGCCCCCGGAAAAACGCAGCGGCCGCTGGCGTCCAATGTTTTGTGGGCACCGGCTTCCGCCAGGTCTGTTCCGATGGCCGCAATTTTTTCGCCTTTGATGCCGATGTCCAGTTTACGGGTGCCGACATACGGGACAGCGACCTGCCCGCCTTTGATCAGTAAATCATATGTGCTCATTTAAAAACCCTCCTCATCTGAAGCGATTTGTTGCCCGTTGCCGGTTAGCCCGTTGGCCCCGGAAAGAAAAAAACGCTGTCCTGGTTTTTTCTTTCGCCCACAAGCCTGTTGAACCTGTATATTGCTGCGACTTCCCTCAACGGGCGAGACAGGCTGCGGGCAAAAATTTTTACTCTTCCTTGCCGCACCGCGCCGGTCCCTGGGCCACATAAAGCGGTATGTCGCCGGGGCCTTTGATCTTCCCGAGGGCCTGCAGAATTTTTTCCGGTTTCAAAGGGACCTCGGTGAAGCGCACTCCGATAGCATCGTAAACCGCATTGAGAAAGGCAGGAATCACCGGGCCTACTGGCCCTTCGCCGACTTCCTTGTTGCCGAATGCCGATGTGGGGTCATAGCTGTCGACGATTTCGCTGTCGATTTCAGGCATGTCCATGGTGGTGGGCATTTTGTAATCGTGAAAATTGGGGTTGAGCATGGCCCCGTTGCTGTCCATCACCATTTCTTCAAACAGAGCCGCCCCCAGCCCCATGGATATGGCCCCATGCACCTGCCCTTCCACGGCCATGGGGTTAAGGGCCTTGCCGCAGTCGCCTGCCTCCCAGTATCCAAGCACCTTGATCTGGCCGGTGTCGATGTCTATTTCAATTTCAACGACCTGGGCCGTAAACCCAAAGGCCGGCGACGGTCCGATGAGCTTGCCTTCGTAATCGCCCTTGGGCTGCGGCGGGGTGTATTCGCCTGTGCCGAACAGCGCCCCGACCGAACTCAGATGCTGGTAGACCGCTTTCTGAAAAGACACTCTCTTTTCGGGCTCGAAAACGGAAAAAATTTCGCCATCACCACATTCGAGATGCTCCTTGCGCACCCCCAGCAGGGCCGAAGTCGTTTCGAAAAGTTTGGCGCGCACATCCAGGGCGGCATTTTTGACAGCGTGGCCGGCACCATAGGTCAGCCGGCTGTCGTAAGTGCCGTTGTCCATTGGCGCCAGCATGGTGTCCTGGCAGACCAGGTGCACATTTCTGTAGTCGACCCCCAGCATTTCCGCTGCCATCTGGCAGATAACAGTGTTTGAGCCCTGTCCGATATTGGTGGCACCGATGAACACCGTCACCCCGGATTCGTTGTCGATGCGGATGTTGGCGGTGGAATGCGGCCGGTAGCTGGGGTAGAGCAGGAAGGCCCCGCCGGTACTATAGTGGCCGCCGGCCATGCCGATGCCGCGCCCAAAGGGGAGCTTGCCGTATTTTTCGCGAAAGCCCGAGCGCGCGGTCACCGACTGGAGGCATTTTTTGAACTCGGCATGGCGGACTTCGACCACTGTCGGTGTCTTGTAACCGCTTTCCACCGCATTGATCATGCGGATGTCACAGGGGCTGATGCCCAGCGCGCTGGCACCCTGGTCCAAGAGGCTTTCCACGCAGATGCGCACCTGCACCCCGCCCAGGCAGCGCTGCGCACCGGTGGAGGGTTTATTGGTATAGATGCGCCGGCCGCGATAACGGACATTTGGGATTTTGTATGGCAGATGCGTCAGCGCCGCCACAAACCACAGCACCACAAATCCCCAGCTGCTGTGGGCCCCGCCGTCCAGAATATTGTCAAAGTCCACCGCCGTGATGCGGCCCTTGGCATCGAACCCCATTTTCATCAGCATATGACAGGGGTGGCGGCTTTTGTTCTGGAAAAATACTTCTTTACGGGTATAGGTAATTTTGACCGGGCGGCCGATTTTACGGCTCAACAGGCTTGCCACCAGCATGCTGGGGGTCGCCTCGGTCTTGCCACCGAACGCACCGCCGACGGTGGGGATGACCACCCGAATTTTTTCCATGGGCATCTCCAATGTGCGTGCCAGGGTGTGCTGCAAATAGTGAGGCAGCTGGTTACAGGTATACAGTGTCAGGAGACCTTTGCCCGGGTTGAAATCTGCCAGCGCAGACTGGGGTTCAAGGAAGCCGCAGTTTGTGTAGGAAGAGTAAAAATTGTTCTCAACGACGGCATGTGAGTGCTCCAGGGAGTTGTCGACATCACCAAAATGCTGATTGCCCTCATAGTTGAGGTTGTTTTCGGCCCAGGGGTGAATGCGCTGTTCGTCCTGGCCCATGGCTTCGCGCGGGTCCAGAAAGAAGGGCAGCTCTTCATATTCGACTTCGATCAGATCCAGGGCCCGTTCGGCGGTTTTTTCGTCTTTGGCCGCCACGGCCGCTACCCCTTCGCCGAAGTATACCACCTTGTCTACCGCCAGCGGCAGTTCGGTGGGCTTGTAATTATTGATCGAAAAGGGTTTGGGGCATTCCGTGCCGGTTATCACTGCCAGCACGCCGGGCAGCTCCAAGGCCTTCTCAAAGTTAATCGATTTGATTTTGCCGTGGGCGACAGTGGCATGCTTGATTCTGCCGTACACCATGCCCGGCAAAAACATGTCATCGGTGAAAATGGCCTTGCCCCTGACTTTGTCCGCGCCGTTAACTCTGGGAACGCTGCGGCCGATCACTTTAAAGTCGCGGTTTTGTTCCAACATTATTCGCCCCCCTTTCCGCTTTGGGCCTGGCGCCGCCTGGCGGCCTCTTCGACGGCATCGAAGATGCGGATATATCCGGTGCAGCGGCACAGATTGCCGGCTAAGCCGCGTTTTATCTCGGCCCGGGTCGGATTGGGATTTTCATCCAATAGAGCCTTGGCGGACATGATCATGCCCGGAGTGCAGAACCCGCACTGGACGGCGCCTTCATCCACGAATGCCTCCTGGATCGTATCCAGCCGGCCTTCGTCCTCCAATCCCTCGATCGTTTCGATGGCTCTGCCCTGGCATGCAATTGCCAGGGTCAGGCAGGCCAGTGCACGCTTGCCGTCGATTAAAACGGTGCAGGTCCCGCAATCGCCTTGGCCGCAGCCTTTTTTTGTGCCGGTCAGACCCAGCTGTTGCCGCATCACATCTATCAAAAGATCTTCCGGGCTGATGACCACATCATAACTTAGGCCGTTGATAGCAAGTTCGATGTACTGTTTCATAATATCCTCTGTTTTTCAGGTTGTATCGATTCCGGCTGCTGGGTAACCCTTTTCATCGGGTTAGCTGACGGCCGCAATCGCCTGCCGCAGCAGACGCGCCGCCAGCACGCCGACAACATGACGCCGGTAGGTCGCCGAAGCACGAAGATCGTCAATTGGCTGGCATTCCGTGCTGCAGCTGGCCGCCGCTTTTTCGATGACATCATCGTTCGGCTGCCGGCCCAGTAAAACAGCTTCAGCCTTCGGGGCCCTCTGGGGCTTGGGGGCTACCGCTCCCATGGCAATGCGGGCCTCGGCAATGCAGCCATTTTTAGGATCCATAGCGACATTTACGGCCACGCTGGCCACGTCGATTTCCTGGGCCGCCCGCAGAGCGATGGTCTCATAACGGCTGGTCGAATTGGGCCATGGCTCCGGCACCAGAAAGCTTTCGAGGAATTCATCAGGCGCGATGGCCGTGCTGCGATTGCCCCGGATGAAATCTTCCAGCAGTACTTCCCGGCGTCCGTTCGGCCCTAAAAGGCTGACGCTCGCACCAAAGGTCACCAGCGGCGGCGGCGTATCGGCGCATGGCGATGCGTTGCAGCTGTTGCCGCCGATACTGGCCATGGCCCGGACCTGCGGCGAACCGATCTGCCCTGCCGCCTGATAAAGGGAGAAGTATTTTGCCCTGATGATCTCGGAGCGCTCGATATCCTCGATCTTTACCGCCGCCCCGATCCGCAACCCTTTGCCGTCCTGGTAGGTGATCCCCTGAACCGATTTTAGCCCGTTCAGATCGATGACCACCTCGGGGGTTACGATTTTTTCCGCAATCCAGTTGATCAAATCCGTGCCGCCTGCCAGCACCCGCGCCCGGTCACCGTATTCGGCCAGCATGTCCACCAGCTCTGCGGATGTCTTCGGCGCCATGTAGTTAAATGGTGGTAAGCCCATAGTGGTTCCTCATTAACCTTCTGGTGATAGAAGTTATTGGTTCCCGCTCCATGCCGTTTCAGGCATAGCAGTCGCGGCCATACAGCTCCTTGAAATCCCGACGCAGCTGGTCGCGAAACTGGGGTGCAGCAATGTCTATCAGCATGCGAGCGCGCTCTTTCATCGTTTTTGCTCTCAGATGGGCGATACCGTATTCGGTGATCACGTAATCGATATCCTGGCGTGAGGTCGTCACCGCCTGGCCGGGTTCAAGTGTCGGCACGATTCGCGAGCGTTTGCCGTCCGATGATGCGGCCGCCAGCGCCAGGATGCTGCGGCCGCCTTTTGATCGCCGACAACCGCGGATGAAATCCACCTGCCCGCCGATGCCGCCGTATTGGTTGGGGCCCATCATGTCGGCGGCGGCCTGCCCCAGCAGGTCGATGCTCAGAGCGGAGTTCAGCGAAACCATGTTGTCGTTTTCACCAATAATATTGGGATCGTTGATATACTCCACCGGATGCATTTCGATCATCGAATTCAAGTTCATCCACTCGTAGAATTCACTGGACCCGATGGCAAAGGTGATGACAATCTTGCGATTCTTAAAGTTCTTCCGTGCGCAAGTGATCACCCCTTTTTCGACCAGGTGCATAACGCCGTCGGAAATCATCTCGGAATGAATGCCGAGGTCCTTTTTGTCGTCCATAAACCCCAGCACGGCTTCCGGCAGAGCCCCGTATCCCAGCTGCAGACAGTCGCCGTCTTTAATCAGAGAGGCGCAGTTCTCGCCAATTTTTTCTTCAATCGCACCGATTTTGGGTCTGGGAGCCGTGACAATGGGGCGTTCGGTCCATACCATGTGGTCGATCTCGGATACGTGCAGGCAGGAGTCGCCCAGGGTAAAAGGCATCTGAGGATTGACCTCAGCGATGACGATTTTGGCGGCTTTGGCGGCGGTGTAGTCGTAGCATACGGAAATCCCAAGGCTGCAGTTGCCCACTTTGTCAGGTGGCGACACCGTGATCATAGCCACGTCGCAGGGCAAGGTGCCGTCACTCATGATGTTGGGAAATTCTTTGAAAAAGCAGGGTGTGTAATCGCACCTGTCCTCGTTCATGGCCTGACGGGTGCTGGGGGCGACAAAAAAGGAATTATGGCGAAACGATCCTGCGTATTGCGGCTGGGCGTAGGCGCTTTTACCGGTGGACACCATGGCTACCAGTTCGACATTTTCAAGCTCATCTGCACGTTCGAGCATTGCATCGATGAGGTCTTCCGGTGTGCCGCATGCAGAGCCCAGGGCGATTCGATCCCCGGATTTAACCTGTTTGACGGCTTCTTCAAACGTGCATAGGCGTTTCTTATACTGCTCTTTCCACTGCATCGGACACCTCCCCATATAAATGTCGAATGCCTAATATCAAATGCCAAAAAACAGTGCATGCTTAATGCACGCGAGTGAAATGTATTATCATTATAACAACCATTCTTTTGTGTCAATAACATTAGTCGGCGGCGGCCTGTTTTTCGGTGTGAAAAGGCAACGGATCGCACTTGGAGGCAAAACCTGCGGACCTGCAACTGTCGCAGGAGGCAGTGCCGCCAACCCATGATCTCCAAAGCATTTGCTTTGAAGCGTATCACCGAACTAAAGTGGCATTGTTATTTATCAGATCTGCCGCTTCGGCACAGCAGTTATGCGCACCGCAGCAGGTCAAGCGTCCGACTACTTGCTGTCTGGATATTTATTTGGGTCGATGAATTTGATGTCCTCTTGGACCGGAAACAAGTACTCGCGCATCGCCAAGTCGAGCTCATGCCCGGTTGTGCCCTTGTAAGCTGCGGGGTCTTCCAGGAACTCGAGCACGGCATTGGCGTATTCAAACGGGTAATCCAGCCAGCCCATGATGCCGGCGCCGTAGATGACTTTGAAGCGCATTATGTCCGATTTCATGTAAGCGGCCGCCTCTCCGATAGTTGCGAATACCGGTGGTTTGACGCAGTCGCGGCTGCCGATCAGCTGCAGACTCGGGCGGGTGCAGAACTTAAGCGCTCTCACAAGATCGAAAGCCAAAAGCACGGTAATGGCGTCGGCACCGCCTTTGTCGTAGTGGAGCATGTTGGCAATGGCGGCCCGGTGCACGTATTCGAGTTTTGAATCCGGGTTTTCGCGCATTTGCTCCATCCAGTACTCGATCATGTGGCTGCCGTCCTCTTTGCGTTGCAGGAGGCCGGACTCGGAGCCGATGACATCGCCCGGCTGCAGGGTCTTGATATACGGGGCCTGGTTGGTGCCGATCATGCGCCGCAGCGCATTCTTTTTCTTGCGCAACTCCTCATCGTAGATCGCCAGTCCGCCGTAGCACATACAGTCGCAGCGGTCCTTGTGGCGCGCATCCATGTCGGCCATGAGCAGTGAACCGGTGTGCTGGCCGGCGAAATGTGCTTTTTCGATGCCCAGAGCATCCATGAACCGAACCACCGCATCGGTGAAGTCAGAAAATTCCCAGAATTCAGGTGCGGGCGGTGAAAATCCGAAACCGAGCGTATCCGGGGCATACACTTTGTATTTTCGGGCCAGCAGTGGAATAACCTTTTCAAACTCGAAATTGCTCCACCAGGACTGATGGAGCATGATCAGGGGGTAGCCATCGCCCATGGTTTCGTAATACATCTGGTTGCCGTCACCAATGTCGGCGTAACCCCGTTTGACACATCGTAAATTGGTCGCCATGGCCTCATCCTTTCCAGTTTATGTCCATTTGGCTGATTTTTTGCGTTACAGAACAACATACAGCGTGTATCAGTAATTTATAATATAAATAATTACAATTATTTATGTCAAATTGTATTAATGTTATTACAATATCTCTTACATTTGGTCGTGTTTGTCAAGCGATTATTTAGCTGACGCCGTGCGGTTCCCTCGTAGAAGTGGGTTGACAAAGTTTTTAAAATATGGGCTTATTGTAATAACTTTAATACATTTAAACCTGATCTCCATTTTATGTTGTGCAGTCGAAAAACTCGAATCCAAAAAGGGGGCGGTCAGATGGTAAGAAACGGTATCGATCGGCTCAAAATCAGTGTCGAGAACCTGGATGAGACGGTTGCCTTTTTCCGCGACACCATGGAGATGAAACTAGCGGCAGCGGCCGACCTGGATTCGGCAGCCATGCAGGCTCTTTGGGGCCTGCCGGATAACACTGCCGTCACGGCGGCCTACATGAAAAACAATGAACAGAGAACCCTGCTCGAGCTGATCCAGCTGACACCCAGTTCAGGCCGCTCCATTCGCGAGGGCGCCAAGCAACACGATTTGGGGCTATTCGATGTAGCCTTCCGCGCCAGGGACATCGACGCCATTTACCGGGATTTCAGGACCAAAGGGGTTGAATTTGTCTCCGCGCCGGTGGTTTATGAAGCCGATTGGGCCAACGTGACCGTGAAAGAGGTTATCTTCTTCGGTCCCAACCGCATGCCCATCGCCCTGATCGAACGTTTGTCCGGACCCAAGCCGGTGATCGAGGGCCGCATTGGAACTATGGTGGATGCAGCCCAGTTCGTGGCGGAAATGGAACCGGTCCGATCCTTCTATACCGATATCCTTGGCTATACCAGTGTGTTCGACCGGGATTTGCCCAACGGTTTGATAGATGAGGTGCTCGCGCTGCCGCCGGGAACCCGCTCGCGGATGGCTTTTTTGCTGCAGCCGGAGACCAACACCCCGGCTGTGGAACTGATCGTTTGCACGCCGCCGGGTAACTCCCTGGCCGAAACCATCGACCCCACCCGCATCGGTCTCTTCGGCCTGGCTTTCGAAGTCGAAGAGTTGTCGGCGCTGCAGGATAAAGTCATCGCCGCCGGCTATTCGGTGAAGTCCGGTCCGGTCGAAATGCAAATACCCGAGCGCGGCCCGGTGCGATCGCTGGTAGTGACAGGCCCCAACCAGGCGCTGCTGGAATTTTTCGAAAGGATTTAGGCACATGCAAGCACCAGTGAAACTCTTCGAACCCATAAAAATCGGTTCGATGGAATTGAAAAACCGCATTATTATGCCGGCAGTGACCACATTGTATGAATTCGAGGGGGGCAGCCGCTATGCTGATTTTTACGCCGAACGCGCCCGTGGCGGGGTTGCGCTGATTGTCATCAA
>Ga0210141_1000140_pt1 | contig 10147 bp, 9 predicted proteins | sample China_Galinas_Co_2_FD_184862 | JGI IMG/M metagenome (GOLD analysis project Ga0210141, IMG submission 184862) | Wetland microbial communities from San Francisco Bay, California, USA, that impact long-term carbon sequestration -... | ecosystem: Environmental > Aquatic > Marine > Wetlands ...
CACCGGGCTCAGATTCAGCTGATCGCCGAGCACTTTGGGGGTAATCCCGTTTCCGATGATGAAATGAATCGAAATTATCGCAATCGCGGTAATGACGGCCGGCAGCAACTCGGGGTAAAATTGCACGAGCGCCAGGATAATAGGCGGTATCGAGGATACGATCGAACCGATGGTGGGAATAAAATTGAGAAAAAAGGCCAGCGCCCCCCAGGTGACCGGAAAATCAACCCCTATCAGCAGCAGCGCAAACCAGACACACAGACCGGTGGCAAAACTGATCAGAAACTGGAAAGAGAGATAGCGTCGCACCTGTCCGGTGATCGAATTGGTGACGCGGCTCAATTGGTTGGCATCGTCTTCGGAAAATGATTTTCTGATCTTGTATTTAAAATAGGGTTTGCCGAGTAAAATAAAAAACAGAAACACCACCACCAGCGTCAGTTTGGATGCGAAATTGAAAATCGATCTGGAAATGGTTACCAGAAAATCGCCTATATTTTGACCCCAGTTGATGCCTGCCAGGGGATCGAAAGACAGGTTGAAGCGATTGGTGAGAGCGGCCGCCAACTCCAATAACCGCGACTGATACTTCGGGTAGGCTGCGGCGAAAGCCGAAAACCGGGAGTACAGAAAAGTGCCGGACAAATAGAGGATCCCCAGCAGCAGAATCAAAATGATGAAAACCGCCAGGGTGGTGGGGATTTTACGCTGGGTCATATAATTGACCGCCGGGCCGATCAGAAAGGACAGCAGCCAGGCTATAATCAACGGCAGCACGACCGCCTGGGCAAACTTGAGCACCATTCCCACGGCGATCAGGGCAATGATGCCGATAAAAATAGTCGTTAATTTGTTTTGCTCGGTATGCATTTAACCCTTATCCGGGATTTTTGATGGTTCGAAAACTCAGCCGGTGGCGAATGTAAAGTTCGACCATCCGCCCCGCCATGAAATTTTGAAGTCGCAGCAGCACTAGCGCGACGCCTTGAAATCCTCCCGCACCGGATGAAACACATCCAATACGCGACAAAATGTAACCGCCCGGGCGCTATGGGAGACACTGGGCGGCACAAGGACGACATCACCGGGCCGCAGTCTTTTTTTCTCTTCGTCAATGGTAAGATCCAGGGTTCCGGCCAGAACGTTGACAACCTGTTCGTGAACATGGGTGTGGTCCGGAATCTGGGCATCCTCCTGAAGGGACCAATAGGCAAGTGTCATGTTGTCCGAATGGACGAATTGCGCCCGGCACCCCGGCGCGATTTCCTTTTTCCGGGAATCCTCTATTTTGACATAATTCATGCGGTTTGTCTCCTTTAATGAAAGCCTGTATTGAAAAGATCCGACTGCGGGCCGGATCAAATCAGCTGTTGGACCTGTGCCACTATTTCCGGCAGCGCACTTGCGGCTTTCTCGGCAATAACATAATCGGCAGCATCGAAAGCCTTTTCGGGATTCACTTCGACCACAGCGGCACCGCTGCGCTTGGCCAAATACGGCAAAGAGGCGGCAGGCTGAACGACCGCCGAGGTACCGACAAGCAGCATCAAACGGCAGTTCGCCGTTTCTCGATAAGCCTTTTCAAGGGCCTGGGGGGGCAGTTGTTCCCCGAACAAGACGGTATTGGGTTTTAGAACACCGCCGCAATCACAATAGGGCGGCGTTCCATCCGGCACTTTCGGCGCCAGATAAGTGCGACGACACTTGAGGCAATGAATCTCGCGTAAACTGCCGTGCAGTTCAATGACGTTTCGGTTGCCGGCTTTGCGGTGCAGGCCGTCGATGTTCTGGGTGATGACATGCTTTAAAACGCCCAGTTCTTCGAGCGCAGCCAGTGCCAGATGACCGGCGTTCGGTGCATATTCGTCGTAGTTGCGAATGAAGTCTCCGCGAATGAGCCAGTATTTTGAGGGGTCCGAACGAAAGGCATCGATGGAAGCATAGACAACCGGGTCGTACTTTTCCCAGAGGCCCCCCTTATCGCGAAACGTGGCGATGCCGCTTTCGGCCGAGATCCCCGCACCGGTCAAAGCCACGCAAGCTTTCTCTTCAACGATCAATTCCGCAATTTCACGATAGGTCGCCATCTCATCTTCTTAGCGCCAGTGAACCTTGTTGGCAAGTTAAAACAGGGTGTGTGATTTGCAGCTATGATTCAATATTGAGCTCGGTTGTGATGGTGACACAATCCTTGATCGTGCGCGCCACCGGACAGAAATCGGCATGCAGGTCATGCACCCGCTCGGCTGTTGCGATATCGTCCTTGTCGGCTTTGAGGAAATATTTGACGTGAATGCTCTTTATCAGCAGCACCCTGCCGTCCTTGCCCACCTGACCCAGCGCTTCTGAGCGAAGTCGGCCTTCACCAGCGGGAATCTTGCGCGCTTCCAGCGCGCCTCCGAAGGTCCCGGTCAGTCAGCCGGCGGCAGCAGCCACCACATAATCCAGGGTGGCGGCGGTCGGTTCGAAAAGGGCCGGATCGACGCCGTAGTGCTCCGCAATTTCGGAGTGAACGCCAAACATGACAGGCTCGGCTGTATGCGGCAGATGGGCACGGCGGATGGGACCACGCACGCGTTCGATGGTTGCTTTTGAGGTGTAGACAATTTCGTCACTCATCAGAAGTCCTCCTTCAATGGTGATCGGGGCGCCGCTGGGATCGCGCAAATCAAAGCAGATCGTTGACGATCATTGGCATTATGCTTTGTTCTCGAGCAGCGCTGCCCATTTTTGATAGCGCTGCTCCTGCGGGCTTTCAGCCTGGGCCCGGCGCACATCCGAAAGCGCCTGCAGGTTGTTTCCCCGGGCGTTCCAGGCCAGACTGCGCTGATAGTACGCCTCTGCGTTGTTGGCGTCAATACCGATGGCTGTTGAGAAATCGTCGATGGCTGATTGAACCTCACCCAGCTGAAGCCGGGCGGCACCTCTCATAACCAGCGCGTCCGGATAGCCGGGATGCTGCTGCAAACAGCGGGTATAATCTTCAACCGCACCGGCATAATCCTGTCCGGCGAATCGAGCCGCGCCCCGGTTGAAATAACCGCCGATATCATCGGGCAGCATCCTGACAACTTCCGTGAAATCGGCCAGAGCGCCGGCAGGATCGCCTAATTGACTGTAGGCCGCTCCGCGGTAGCGATAAGCTTCCACCATGTCGGGCTGGATCTCAATCGCACGGGTGAAATCAGCCACAGCCGCCTCTGGCTGGCCCAGGCGCAACCGCGCGACGCCGCAGTTGAGGTAAATCGAGGCTTCATCGGGATTGATGGCGGCAGCCCTGGCATAATCCTCGATGGCCCTGACAAAATTCCCCTTGCCGGCCAGCGCATTGCCCCGGTTTTCGTAAAGCGCCGCTTCCTGAGGTTCCAGCTCTATGGCACGGTTCAAGTCGGCAACAGCGGCGTCAAATTTACCTAATATCCCCTGGACAACGCCGCGGTTGAGAAGAATTTCGGTGTTGTCCGGATCGGCTGCCAGCGCCTTGGTGAGGGCCCGGGCGGCCTCTTCAAATTGATTTGCGTCAATGTGGGCAGCGGCTTTTTTCAATAATTCTTTCACCGTATCGATCCTTTCCTTGCACAGCCATGTAGTTTTCATCAATTATGCGGGCTCGCCCGCCGGGATGAATATTTCGGACCGCCGAAAATAAGTTCAAGGCTCAACCGGGTCAGGTCTTTCTCCCGCCAGAGCGCAGGCAAGGGCATCCCGGTTGCTCTCGCGCAGCCTGTGAAGCGCTGCATGAGCCAAATTTACGCCGACGGTCTGTTCCTCGTCGACGGTCACGTCGGCGCCGGCGTTGATCAGATCGGCATTGGCGATGTGATAGCGGCTGCGGGCGATGATAAATGCATCGGGGGCGAGTTGTCGAACCGTTTTGACGATGTTTCGGGCAGTGCGCGGATCGGGAACGGTCAGCACGACCAGCCCGGCGTCCCTTATGCCCGAATGCGCCAGCAAATCGCCCGAGGATGCATCTCCGATATGCACGGCGAGTTTCTTATCAGCCGCTTTGGAAGCGCTTGCCGGGTTCAGTTCGATAATCTCGGATGAAAAGCCCTCTTGCTCAAGGGCGGCGGCCACTTGCTGCCCGGCTGGGCCGAATCCAATAATCACAATGCGACGGGCGGAATCGCAGAGCGCTGGCGGCGCGGCCGCGTGCCGCTGCTGGCGGGCATGCTGCGATTCGATAGACAGGCGGGCGGCCAGAGGCTCGGCGTAGGTGACCATGTATGGTGCCAGGAACATGGACAAAATCGTCACTGAGATCATCAGTGCGAACACATCAGCGGATATCAGTCCGCCGGCTGCGGCGATGGCCGCCAGAACAAAGGAGAACTCTCCAATCTGTGCCAGTGTAATTCCGGTGGCCAATGAAATCCGGTGACCCATTCCAAACAGGCGCCCCACCCCGTATACGATCAATGTCTTTCCGATAATTACCAACAGCAGCCACAGCAGGACCTTCGGCCAGTTGCCCAGAAACCAGACAGGGTCTGCCAGCATTCCGATCGAGGTGAAGAACAGTGTGACAAAAAGCACTCGGATCGATCCGATGTCAGATCGAATTTGAACCGCAAATGGGGATTCGGCCAGCAGAATTCCGGCCAGAAATGCGCCCAGGGCCGGAGACAGACCCAGGGCGTGGGCGGACCAGGTCGCACCGATTGCCAGCACAATGGTCAACAGCACCACCAGCTCCCGGTTGGCAAACAGGGTCGTTTTCAACATTTTGGGGATTAAATGATAAAACAGAACGTAAAAAACGAGTGTCAGCCCGGTGGCGGCACCGATGGTTTTTGCAATCTGCATGGCGACCTCGGCAAGGTTCCCGCCGCGGCTGAGCAGGGTCACCCCCAGCACCAGAGGCACGACAGCGATGTCCTGCAGCAAAAGAATGCCGAGGGCATTGCGGCCGCGGGACGAGTCGATTTCGGAGCGGTCCACCAGCATCCGCAGCACTATGGCCGTGGAACTCAGCGCAACCATCGCGCCCAGGGCTATCGAAACGGCAGGCGGATAGACGGTTTTAAACAATACGGTGAACACGACCAGGGTCAGGAAGACCTGAAGCATGCCGCCGCCAACGGCGAAAATCCCCATTCTTCCGAGGCGTCGCAGTGAAAATTCCAACCCGATCGAAAAAAGCAGAAGGGCGACTCCCAGTTCGGCCACGCCGACCACCGCCTCCTTGTTAAACATAAGCGGCCCCAGAAGCGTGCCCGCCAAAAGGTAGCCGAGTATGGCACTTTGCTTCAACCATTGCGCCAGCGCTCCCAGAGCGAAGGCACTGCCCAGCAACAGGATTATTTCAGCAATCAATGGCCAAAAATCCATAAAACCCTCTCTGCGCCCGGATAAATCAAGAAGTCGCCGGCGCAATTCAGATTGTCGGGTTGATCCGCTGTCTTAAACTTGGCGCGCGTTGGCAAGCTGCTGGTTTCACTCGGCCGCCCGCCCGGATTCAATCCCGATGATGGGCGCATGGGTTAGAAAATCCTGCCAGTAAGCCATCCCATGGCGCCTGCGGCAGTCCGGCGAGACGGTGACATCATGCCAATGAACGGCCGTCAGCCCGGCCCGGCGAAACGCCCACTCATGACTGGAGCGGGTCAAGTAGTAATTGTCGAATTTAAAGGTCCGGCCGTCCCGAAAAAATTCATAAGAAATCGCCGCCCCTTCGACCAGCGCGCCTGCAAGCGTTTTATTGAAACCATACCGGCGGCAGGTCTCAAAGGTCTGCGGCGGCTGGTCGGGGTTGTTGTTAATACTGACGAATCGTCCGCCGGTTTTGAGGTTGGCGGCAATGGTGCGACAAAATGCCAGCAGTTCTTGGCGGCTTCGGGCGTAGTTGAGAAGGTAGGAGGCGATCACCAGGTCAAAAGCTCCGTAAACTATCGGCTCCCTGGCGTCTCCAACACGATATTCGATACCCAGCGGCCTCGCGCCTTCCTGACGTTTTGCCATGGCGATCATTTTGCTGGAGATATCCACCCCCACAACAGCTGCTGCGCCCAGTCGTTTGACACGCCTTGAGTAAAACCCCTCCCCGCAGGCCAAATCCAGAATTTTCTTTCCGGATACCTCGCCCAGCAAGCACCGATAGGTATACCATTCGATGCACTCTCGAAAAGGGAGCTTTTTGGACTGCCGATAGTCCCGGGCGATTTTGTCGTATTCGGCTGTCATGAATGGTCGAATTTGGGTTTTCGTTTTTGCACGAACGCGCGCAGCCCTTCTTGCCCGTCAGGGTGGTCTGCCGCAGCGCTCAACAGCCGGCGCTCCTGCTCCAGTTGCCTCTCGAAAGCCGTATCGAAACTGTCGGTCAGCAGGTTCATGTCAAATGCATTGAACGCTTGCGGCCGATTGATGGCCACCTCGGCAACACTGCCATGGGTTGTAATTTGGACAAGCTCGCTCAAGGCCCCCCCTATACCGCTAAAGCGGTCGTTAAGTTGTCAGGCGTCGTTATCAGTCAAAAAATCAGAAAATTGCTGCACTAACCGGCCGAACCGATTGATCGCCAGCTGAACCGGCTCGGGATCGCGCAGGTCAACCCCCGCCGCCAGAAGCTCCTCCAGGGGAAATTTGCTGCCACCCATCTTGAGAAATCCCAGATAGGCCTCACGCGCACCAGCCCCTTCCTGGATTACCTTCTCGGCCAGAGCCATTGCGGCGCAGACGCCGGTAGCGTATTTATATACGTAAAAGGCCGAATAAAAATGCGGAATCCGCAGGCATTCAAGCGCCAGCTGTGAATCGGTCACCAGGGTGTCGCCGAAATAGACCTTCAGCAGCGTGCGATAGATATCGGTGAACACTTCCAGTGTCAGCGGCTGGTTGTTTTCGGCCAGCGTGTGGATTTCTTTTTCGAACTCGGCGAACATGGTCTGCCTGAAAAGCGTCGCCCGAATGTTGTCGATTTCGCGATTCAGGACGTAGGCTTTCATGGCGGGGTCATCGCTGAATTTTTCGAGCAGATGCCGGCTCAACAGATCTTCGTTGAAAGTTGAGGCGACCTCGGCCACGAAGATCGTGTATTCGTGGTCGACGTAGGGCTGATGCTTTCGCGAAAAATAAGAATGCATCGAATGTCCGGCTTCATGGATCAGTGTGTACAGACTGTTGATGTTGTTCTGATCGTAGTTCAGCAGAATATACGGCGGGGAGTCGTAGCAGCCGGATGAATACGCACCGCTGCGTTTGCCGCGATTTTCATAGCGGTCAACCCAACCGCCAAGCAGCCCTGCGCGCAATATCCGCACGTATTCCTCTCCCAGCGGTGCAACTGCCGCAGTACAAATCTCGACGGCGTCCTCGTAGGGCAGCTCAAACCTGATATCATGCACCAACGGCACATAGGTGTCGTAAAAATGCAGATCAGCCAATGCCAGATATTCCATACGAAAGCGCAGATAATCGAAGAGCGGCTCGAGGTTCGTTTTGACCGTTTTGATCAGGTTGTCGTATACCGCTTCGGGCACATTATCGCCAAACAATGCGGCGGCCCGACAGCTTGAAAAATTTCGGGCGCGGCTGTAGAAAACATCCTTTTTGACGGAAGCGGCCAGCATGGCGGCCATCGTGTTCTGATGCGCTTCGTAGGAACGATAGTATTGCAGGAAAGCGGATTTGCGAATCCGCCGGTCGGGGCTGATCAGAAAGGTTTGAAAATTGCCGTGGGTCAACTCGACCGTATCCCCGGCTTCGTCCGTCAGCGTGCCGAAGGTCATGTCGACATTGTCAAGCATGCTGAAGATCTGTGATGCGCCGCCGGTGGCCTCCTGGCTCATCGCTAAAATTTGTTCTTCGGATTCCGCCAGGGTATGGGGTTTGTAGCGCAGCGTTTTTTCCAAATAAAAGCCGTATTCTCGGCATTCGGGCGCAGAGCGAAAACGATCCATGGTCGGCTCTGGAATCGCTTGTATCTCGGGGGTCAGAAAACTGGCGGCCTCGGCGGCGCGCGCGTACAAGTTCAAAGCGCGCTGATGCAGGCCGAGATAATGCTGGTTGGATTTGTCTTGGTCGCTTTTCAGGTGGGCGTAAGTATACAGTTTTTCAATGTTTCGCGTCAAACCCAGATGAAAGGCAATCGCAGCCGTGAACCGGTCGATGGATTCACCCAAACGGCCTTTGTGGTCTAAGTAACGATCGATGCGTTTCTCGGTTTCCTGGAACAAGCGCTCCCACCTGTCATCGGATTCAAGCAGGGGCTTTAAATCCCACTGGTGCTCCAACGCGATGTCCTTGCGCTCTCTGAGCCGTTTCGAGGCCATCCGCCTCTCCTTTCATTACGAAACCGCTCAACCCGGACATTTCACGAGTCGGAAAATGTTCGGGTTGATATGCGTGCAGGGGCGTCCCCCAGGCGAATGTAACAATTGCCGGTCTTTTTGGAAAGGGGGAATTCGAGCTGAAAATTCAGGGATTGAGGGAAGGGATTGCCTGATAATTTTTTAGCGGCATTCCATGATCAGATGCACTTTACTGGCCAACTCCTTGAGCGAAAACGGTTTTTGAATAAACCCATCGCAGCCGCGCTTCATGATTTCGCGGGCCTGGCCCTCCAGACTGTAGCCACTGGCCAGCAGCACTTTTACCGCCGGGTTGAGCGCTTTGATGCGGTCATAGACTTCGCCGCCACCCATTTCCGGCATCACCATGTCCAGGATGATCAAATCGATGTCGTCTCTATTCTGGGAATAGCGCTCGATTGCTTCCCGTCCATTCATCGCCTCGATAACGGTATAGCCGCTTTTGCTGAGCATCTGCGAAGTCACTGTAAGCACATTTTCCTCATCGTCGACCAGCAGCACAGTGCCGCTGCCGGTCGTAATGAGACCGGCTTCCTCGCGGCTTGCAAGGGGTTTGCGCTTCGAGGCCGGCAGGTAGATAAAAAATGTGGTGCCCCGGCCGACTTGCGACTCCACTTCGATGTAGCCGTTGTGGCTTTTGACGATACCGTAGGCGGATGCCAGGCCAAGCCCGGTGCCGCGGCCCATTTTCTTGGTCGTAAAAAACGGATCAAATATGCGCTCCTTGACATGGGCCGGAATTCCGGTGCCGGTATCGGTTACCGCCAATTGAACATACATGCCGGAATCGGCCTGGTATTGTTCGGTCGGGATGCTGTCTTGGGTGACATTACGGGTTTTTATGGTCAATTTGCCACCGCCGGGCATGGCATCGGCCGAGTTGACAAAAAGGTTCAGCAATACCTGCTCCAGCTGGCCTTTGTCGGCCAAAATGCCGCTCAGATCTTCCGCCAACTCACTTTCGATGGTGATGTCCTTGCGCATGCGCCCGAATGTCTCCCCAATTTCGGTGACCAGCGAATTCAGATCGATCGGCTTGATTTCGTACTTGCCCTTGCGGGCGTACCCGAGCAGCTTCGCCGTCAGGTCGGCACCTCGTCTGATATTTTTTTCGATGTTCTTGAGAGATTTGTAACTTGGGTCAGCCGGCGTCATGTTCATCAACACCAGCGAGACATTGCCTTGAATGGCCATCATCAGGTTGTTGAAGTCATGGGCGATACCGCCTGCAAGCGTGCCGATGGCCTCCATTTTCTGAGCCTGCTGCAGCTGGGCCTGAAGCCGTCTTGTTTCCTCTCCCGCGGCCTTGTGCTCGGTGATGTCGACGCTGTAGATCGCCAGCTGGGTCACCGCTCCGTCCTTGTCCGGGACGGGGAAAAATTGATGTTCGTAGCAGGCGCCGGCGTCTTCATCCTCAAGGTGGACGACCCGGTTCTCCACAACGGCCCGCAGCCCCGCTTCCCTGCGCCGGCTGACCACCTCCGCCGGCAAAAAATCTTCAAAATTGCATCCGATTATGTCGGCCGGGGTGCTTCCGAGCCGCATGGCGCCTCGTTCGTTGGCCACCAGAATGTTGCCGGAGAGGTCGATTAAAAATGCGGCGTTCAAAGAGGCGTTTATCAGTGTGCGGTAGCCTGTTTCCCTTGAACGCAGATTATCCACAAGAGACTGCCGCCCGGTCAGATCATGAACAATGGCCAGCATCAGCGCCGGCTCGTGGCCGCAGCCGATCTTCAAGCCCTCCAGGGAAACCAGTCGCCGCTGTCCGCTTTTATCAATGAGGGTCATCTCAAAAAACGATGCACACCCAGCGGCCCGGTCAACCTCGGCAAACA
>Ga0210141_1000142_pt1 | contig 10127 bp, 8 predicted proteins | sample China_Galinas_Co_2_FD_184862 | JGI IMG/M metagenome (GOLD analysis project Ga0210141, IMG submission 184862) | Wetland microbial communities from San Francisco Bay, California, USA, that impact long-term carbon sequestration -... | ecosystem: Environmental > Aquatic > Marine > Wetlands ...
GACCGCCTTTCCGAGTCCCCACCGGCGGGCTGCCGCCAGATCCAGGGCAGCGTTCAAGCACTGCGCTGTTTCCCGGGCCATCCCGAAAGAGCCGTCTTCGATGGCATCGGCGACATTTTCGGAGGTGCGGCCCGCCATGCCGGTTTCCGTATCGTGGATGATCCCGGCGCCATTTAGCGCCACGGCCGAGATGATGCCGCGCTCCATTAGATCGATAACGACCGGGTTCAATCCGACTTTTATCACGTGGGCGCCCATTGCCAGAATGACGGTATTTCGATTTGCGTGCGCTGCCGCGATGGCATCGATTACCGTCCGGATGTCAGCGCCGGCCAGTATCGCCGGCAATCCCTCCAGAAACGACTGCAGGCTGCCGCCTTGCTTCCAGGGCCGGGCAAAGTCATCCACCGCCACCAGGCTTTTGCGCGTTGAGATGGAATAGGTTTTCAGACGGCCCCAATCAAGCGGGGTGAATTCCGGCGCCATCGTCGTAATCCCTCTGTTATGGTTTAAACTGCCCCGGATAGAGAATTCGGTCAACAAGTTCGCAAAGGATGTGCCCCATGGTAATGTGGGTTTCCTGAATGCGGGCGGTTGTGTCAGAGGCGACTGTCAGCAGCAGATCGCAGCATTCTCTCATCTTGCCGCCGCGGCCGGTCATGCCGATAGTGGTCATGCCAAGGGTTTGAGATGTTTCCAGGGCTTTGACGACATTTGCCGAGTTGCCGCTGGTGCTGATGCCCCAGGCCAGATCCCCCTCGCTGCCGAAAGCAGCAACCTGTTTGGCGAACACGTCTTCAAAACTGTAATCGTTGCCGATGCTGGTCAGTACCGAGGTGTCTGTGGTCAGTGCCAGGGCCGGCAGCGGGTCGCGTTCGATCTGAAAACGGTTCACGAACTCGGCGGCCAGGTGCTGGGCGTCGGCGGCACTGCCGCCGTTGCCGAAGATGAGGATTTTGCCGGCATTGCGGATGCAGTCGGCCAGAAGGCCGGCGGCGTGTGCCAGCTTTCCAAGATTGTCTTCAATGGCGGCCCGTTTGACCCGAAGGCTGTCCTCTAAAATTTGAGTGATGATGGTTTGCATGAGCCTTCTGGCGGCAGGGCGTCATTGATTGGCTGCCATCCGCTCCTGAGTGGTTTGAATATCACCGGATGAGTCGTAACCCAGCAGTTCCGCTTTGCGGAATTCTCGCAGGGCTTCTTCCAGTCTGTCGTGCTTCAGATATAAGGTGCCCAGTCGATGCCTGAACAACGCATTTTCCGGTGCCAGGCTGACGCTTTCCCGGCAAAAGAGCATTGCGATTTCCCGGTTTTCACCGTTGCCATCCAAAAGGCAGCCCAGGGCCGAAAGTGAACTGGCGTCGTTGGGATTGGCCCGCACGGCTTTTTGATAGGCATCGATCGCTGCGGCGCTGTTGTCCAGGGCACTGTAGCACTCTCCCAGGTAGCGGTAAACCTGACTGTTGTCTGGATTCAGTCGGGAAGCCTCCTCCAGATAGGCTCGTCCCGTTTCAGGCGCCCCATTTTCGAGGTGCAGCTTGCCCGTTTGAAATACAATCTCGAAAACCCCCTCCTGAATGCCATTGGCCTTGTCAAAATTTTCCAGAGCCAGTTGGCGCTCGCCTTCCAGCAGATTGACCTGGCCCAGGTTATAAACCGCCATATGCTCTTTTGGATCCAATGCCATGGCTTTTAGAAATGCGGCTTTCGCCTTTTGGTGTTCCCCCAGAATCCCGAAGCAGACGCCCAGGCTGTTGTGCACATTGACGTTGGCCGCATCCAGCAAAAGGGCTCTTTCGAACTCGGCGATGGCCAGTTCAAATTGACCACGGTCGTAAAAATGGTCCCCACTGATGTTGAGACTGACTGCGTCGAAATTCACCGCGCTGCCGGGCCCGAAAAAGGCGGCATGGTCCAAGGCTTTGAGAGTGTTTTCGATTACTTCTGCGGGCGAATAGTCGATGCAAGGGTAACCGGCGATTCCGACGGAAACACTTTTCTGCAACCGCTCCCGAACCGTTTCCTGCAGCGAGCGGCCCTCTCGCAGCAAAACCGGCGTTTCCAGATCCGCACAGCAGATTCCGAATGTGTCGTATCGAATCAGGCCCCACAAAACCTTGCTATGGGGTCTGAATTCCTGCAGGATCTCAGCCATGTGCACCCAATCGTCCGACGACCAGGCTTTTCCGTTTTCAGCCAGGGGGCTAACAGATCTGTCGCAGCGAATGGCCATTGCTGCAAAAGTATTCGCAGATTTCACCCCTTCGACGGCCGCGTCGATGAAAAACGATTCGGTCTTGAGGTCCGGGAAACGGGCACTCAGGGCCGCGCTTATCTCAGAAAGTTCCGGACATGTTTGTTCGTCGAGGGAGCGGGTGTCGGTTTTGGACAGCAGAAAATGCCTGCTGGTTCCCTGCTCCTGCAGTCGCTTAGCGGCTGGATCCGTCATCGGTGGACTCTTTCAGTATTCGGTCAAGCGCATCCGCTATGATCGGCAGATCATCTTCGAGGAGCGTGCGCGGATCGATCAGAAGACAATCCTCTTCTATTCTTGCGATAACAGGCGGCTGATTGCCCCGCAGCTGCTTCTGGATTCGGTTCGGGGAAAGACCATCGATTCGCACTTCAACACCGGTACCGTGCAGCTCCAGAAGCGGCAGTGCACCGCCTCCGGCCTTGGAGATAACGTCCTTCGAGCGAAGTTTAAGGCGGCTGTCCGCCAGTTTCGCAAGCCGGTCCAGAAGCCTTTGGGCGCTTGCAGCGGTTTCTTCCTTGGTGGCCGTGAGCATTCGCAATGTCGGGATGGCGGACACCGCGGTTTGCTCGTCGCGATAGAAGCGCAAAGTGCTCTCGAGGGCCGCAAGTGTCAGTTTATCGATTCGCAGGGCCCGGGTGATGGGGTTTTTTTTGACCTGCTCGATCAGTTCGAGATTGCCGACGATGATCCCGGCTTGGGGGCCGCCCAACAATTTGTCGCCGCTGAAGGTCACTAAATCGGCATTGTCGGCGACCGATTCCTGAACTGTAGTCTCCCTGGTCAGTCCGTATTTTGAGAAATCAACAAAGGTTCCGCTTCCCAGATCCTCCATCACCGGGATGCCACAGCGCTTGCCCAGTGCCGCCAGGTCCGCCAGTGAAACCTCGGCGGTAAAACCGACAACGCTGAAATTGCTGCGGTGGACCTTGAGCAGCAGGGCCGTGTCCGCGTCGATTGCTTTTTCATAGTCCTGCAGGTGCGTGCGATTGGTGGTGCCCACCTCGATCAGCGTGGCGCCGCTTTTTGCCATGACATCCGGCACACGGAAGGACCCGCCGATTTCAACCAGCTCCCCGCGGGATACGATGACCCTTTTGCCGCGGGCCAGAGTGTCCAGGCAAAGCAGCACCGCCCCTGCGCAGTTGTTGACCACCATGGCCGCTTTGGCGCCGGTTATTTCGCAGATGATTTTTTCAACATGGCTGTATCTGGAGCCGCGTCGGCCGGCCGTCAGGTCATATTCCAAATTCGTGTATCGGCCGGCCACCGCGGCCATGTGTTCAAGGGCTTCGTCCGCCAGAACCGACCTTCCCAGATTGGTGTGTACCACGACGCCGGTTGCGTTGACGACCGGTCTGAGCTTCAACCGCAGGGTTTCCTGCAGGCTTTGACGGGTGAGCGTCAGGATACGTTCATCTGTGAGCTGCTCGTTACGGGGGGCGGCGCCTGTGGACAGAATCCGGCGGCGCTGGGTTTCCAGCACCGACCTTATGGCGTTGACCAAAACGGTGTCGGGCACGGCGTCAAATTGAGGCTGTTGCCGCGCAAGTTCGAGTACATGATCGACACCCGGCAGGGCTCGCAGGGTTGCCTTCTGTTCGGTCGACAGGTCCATTGCTATCCGTTTTTAACCGTTGTCCTTTGCGGTGTCGCTTCAAAGACTTTCATGGGGATTAAATCGATGATATCGGGCAGCTTCGCTGTTTGCAATCCGATTGTTTCCAGCCGATCTGCAAGGTTGGCAGTGCCCAGCCGCTCCAGCTCCAGTCCGGTGTGGAACCTTGACATCAATAAGTCCGCCAAATAGACGATGTGGGTGAGATCGGTGAATTCAGTGTCTGCTTCCGGGCAATGGTGATGGCGTATGACGGCGTCCAATGAAGCCGGTAAATCCCAGATGCCGGCCAATTGCCCCCCGATTTCGGTATGATCGGTTTTCAGGATTTTTCTTTCGGCCTCGATAAACTGGGACCGCTGCTCATTGAACTGCCGATAGAAAAGCGGGTACCCGCTGCTGACATACTGATCCAATACCACTTTGCCGATGTCATGCAGCAGTCCGGCCGTATAGGCGACTGCCGGCCGCACAAGTCTTGTGTGGTCGGCGATGGCCTCGGCGATCATCGCAGATCCGACCGCATGATGGAAAAGACCGCCTTTGCAAAGTGAATAACCTTTTTCCGATTGGCCGTAGAAATGATTCAGGCTGGCGGAGATAATCAATTTGATGAATAGATTCAGGCCTAAATATACCAGGGCATGGTCTATCGATTCAATTTTTTTATGGCTGCCGAACATGGCGGAATTGCACAGGCTCAATGTGCGGGCACTGATGACCTGATCCCTGCGAATTTCATCCGAAAGCGAATCAATCCCGATGTTTTCGTCCTCGACCATCCGCATTATCTTGAGCGCAACTTGCGGTATCGGCTTTAACTTGTCGATGATATTTTCAATGTCTATTGTTGACGGCGCTGATACTACAGCATGGCCTTTGAGACGATCCTCCCCGGCCGGTTGAATATCACACCCCCCGTTTTCAAGGTCTAGGCTGAGGCAGCATGTGAAAAACCCACCGGTTTCGGTTCTTTCGATGCTGATACCGCTTTGACTCAGTATTCTTTGAACAATGTCGACGGTGCGGCCGCCGATATCCAGGGCCAGATCGCGATCGTCCAAAGGGCCTACCAGCGCTCCACCGGCAATGTAGGCTTTGAGGGAAGAATTTTTGGCTCCCGCCTTGTAAAGATCATTCAGACAGATCGGCAGTCCGGTGGCAGCATATTTTTGGGGCTCGAAACAGCTGGTGCTGGAGAGCGCTTCGGGCAGCAGCAGATGGCTGAGACCGCCGATCCGGGCCTCTGAATCGTACAAGGCAACACCGACACAGGTGCCTAAATAGGCCTCCAGCACCAGAGGCTGGCTCTCGCCAACATAATAGCTGCCGGAGGCGACATGATGACGGGGCAGGCGGATCATAAAGATGCTCTAAGAAAAAGTATTTATTCGGAAATATTATAAATAATTTATAGCATGCAGAATTGATTTTTCCAAGGTTTTTGTCGCTCGCCGCCGATTACCAAAAAAAAAATCTTTATGGCCGGCACCAATTTCGATATAAAGGTTGAAAGCAGCTTCCCGATTTTCCTCAACGATCACAGGAGAACCCAATGGACAATGTCCTGGTTACAGGCGGATGCGGCTTCATCGGTTCCAATTTTATCCGGCACCTGCTCACAGAAACTGATTTCAGCGGGCGGATCGTCAACCTGGACAAGCTCACTTATGCCGGCAACCCGGAGAATCTGGCAGATCTAGCCGGCAATCATCCGGGTTATGTTTTCGTCCACGGCGATATCTGCGACACCCGCTTGGTTGAGGAGGTGTTCAGCGCATACGACATTGACACGGTCTGCAATTTTGCCGCCGAAACCCACGTCGATCGGTCGATAGTGGGACCGGATGCCTTTATTAAAACCAACATCGAAGGGACCTTTGTCCTCCTGGAGGCCGCCCGGCGCAACAGCAGCCGGATGCGGCTTTTCCAGCACATCAGCACCGACGAAGTTTTCGGATCTCTGTCGGACCACGGGTATTTCAGCGAAACAACGCCTTACCGGCCCAACAGCCCTTATGCGGCATCCAAGGCCGCCTCGGATCATCTTGTCAGGGCCTATGGCCGAACCTACGGGCTGCCGGTGATTATTTCCAACTGCTCCAACAACTACGGCCCCTATCAGTTCCCTGAAAAATTAATTCCCCTCGTCATCCTCAATGCCATCGATGGTAAACCTCTGCCGGTTTATGGTCAGGGACTGAATGTGCGCGACTGGCTCTACGTCACCGATCATTGCCGGGCACTTTGGCAAATTATGCAGGACGGCGCCGCCGGCAGCACCTATGCCATCGGTGGCCGATGCGAAATGACCAACATCGACACCGTTAAGTTGATCTGCGGGTTGCTCGACCGCATGCTGCCCGACGCCCCACATCGCCCCCACAGCAATTTAATCGCATATGTCGCCGACCGACCGGGTCATGACCTGCGCTATGCCATCGATTCCAGCAGAATCGAGCAGGTCTTCGGGTGGACCCCCACTGAGTCTTTCGAATCCGGACTCGAGAAAACCATTCAGTGGTACCTGGACAACCCCGCATGGATCACCCGGATCAAAAGCGGCGACTATCGCAACTGGATCAAAACCCAATACGGTTGACCTCGGTGACCATGCGAGATGCCGCCAGCTATATAATCTTTCCGTTGGACCTGCCGCGCTGGCAGGACGCGCAGGACTACGTCGGCCGCCTGGTGGGTTCTGTGGGCATGTTCAAAGTGGGCCTGGAACTGTTTGTGCGCGCCGGGCCCGAAATCATTAACCTGATTCGCACCCAGGGAAAGGCAGAGATATTTCTCGATCTCAAACTGCATGATATCCCCGCAACCGTTGAGCGCGCCATGGCGGCAATTGCGTCTCTGGGGGTTGGGTTTGCCACTGTCCACTGCGGTGAGAATGTAAAGATGCTGGAGGCGGCTGTTGCCGGCAGCCGCGGTAAAGTGGCTGTGCTCGGCGTGACTGTTTTGACCAGTGTCGGCGCTGCGGATCTGGAGCGTGCCGGCTATCGCCGGCAATTCAGCGATCATCTGGACGAATTGGTGCTGCAGCGGGCGGCGGCCGCCAAGGCCGCCGGCTGTGCCGGAGTAGTTTGCTCGGGGCGCGAAGCGCCCATCATTAAATCGGAACTGGGCCGGGAGTTTCTGGCGGTTACCCCCGGCATCAGGCCGAAGTGGTCCCTTGGGAAAGGCGACGATCAGTCTCGCGTCACAACGCCGGCCGATGCCATAACGGGCGGTTCGGATTACCTGGTTATCGGCCGACCCATCCGGGATGCGGTCGACCCTCGCGCCGCCGCGGAAAAGGTGGCCGAAGAGGTCAGGGCCGCCCTGGTCAATCTCAAGCCGCAATCGCGATTTTAATGGCCTTTGCGCTATGCGCGGTTTGCCGCATGCGGCATGCCACGCTACCGCAACATGAACAGCCACCGGTAAATCACCAGCGCGAAGATGATTGCCGCCACGGTCAGCACGAAAATCATCTGGTCAGGATTGAACCGCTGCACTTTAGTCGGTATCCAAACGAAATTCTTTGTGCAGCGCCCGGGCCGCCAGTTCGGCGTATTTTTCGTCCAGCAGGCACGAAACCCGGATTTCGGACGTGCTGATCATCAGGATATTGATATTCTCGCGTGCCAGGGCGGCGAACATGCGCGCCGCTACACCGGGATGGCTGCGCATGCCCACCCCGGTGATGGAGACTTTGGCGATATTGTCATCGCCGATGACATCTTCCGCGCCGATTTCCGCCACCACCTTTTTCTCGATTTCCATGGCTGCTTCAAAATCACCCTTGGCCACGGTGAAAGTAAAATCGGTTTTCCCGGAGGCCAGCGTGTTCTGAATGATCATGTCCACTGAAATACCGGCATCTGCGACGGGGGTTAGAATTTTGGCGGCAATACCGGGTTTGTCCAGCACCTGTTTCAGTGTGATGCGGGCTTCGTTTTTGTTAAAGGTCACCCCTGAGACGACAACGCTTTCCATGCCGGCATCTTCCTCGACCACCATGGTTCCCACCTCCTCGATGAATGTAGAGCGTACATGCAGTGGCACCTTGTATTTCTTGGCAAACTCCACTGACCGGATCTGGAGTACTTTGGCCCCGATGCTGGCCATTTCCAACATTTCCTCAAATGAAATTCTATCCAGCTTGCGCGCTTTGGCGACGGCGTTGGGATCAGCGGTATAGATGCCGTTCACGTCGGTGTAGATTTCACACATATCTGCTTTCAGAGCTGCAGCGATGGCCACCGCAGACGTATCCGACCCGCCGCGTCCCAGCGTAGTAATGTTGCCCTCCTGGTCGCAGCCCTGGAAACCGGCCACCACCACAATTGTGTCCTTATCCAGAAGGTGCTGAATCCTCTCTACCTGGATGTCGTGAATACGGGCATTGCCGAAGCATTGGTCTGTCAGAACTGAAACCTGATGCCCCAGCATCGACTTGGCCGCATAATCCATCTCCTGGAGCATCATGGCCAGCAGGGCGGCCGTGGTTTGCTCCCCGGTTGCCAGCAAAACGTCCAGTTCGCGCTTGTTCGGCTTTTTGGCGGCCTGGTGGGCCATTGCGATCAGCCTGTCGGTAACACCGGCCATTGCCGAAAGGATCACCACAACATTGTTTCCGGCAGCGTAGGTGCCGGCCACCCTTTTGGCGACATGGCGGATTCGATCGACGTCGGCAACCGATGTCCCGCCGTATTTTTGAACAATCAACCCCATTGGCTCTCCCTTTCGCACCTGGATGTCATGGCTTGCGGCCTTCAGAGACGTTCGATGGCTTTTAGCAAACTGCGGCCGGCTTGTCCACATGCAATCAATTCCAATTTGCGCCGGTCCCTGTCGACAATTTCAAAGCAGATCGCCAGTGCGCACGGATACCTTTGCAGCGGCAGTTTCTCGGCCCATTCCACCGCCACGACGCCGTCGGCCGCCAAAACTTCGTCCAGTCCGATATCCTCCAGGTCGACGATCCCGTCAAGGCGATAGAGATCAACGTGGTAAAGGGGCAGGCGGCCGGGGTACTCGTTGATCAGGGTGAAGGTCGGACTGGTTATGTAATACGCTTTCGGCACTTCCAATCCCTGCGCAAGTCCCTGGACGAGAGCGGTTTTGCCGCATCCGAGAGTCCCCGTCAGGGCGATGAACATCGGCTCCGAGATCGCTCTGCCGATCGTGTGCCCGATCCGCCGGGTTGCCCCCACTCCAACGCTGTCAATGCTCAATCTCTTTGAGTTCATGCCACTGCCATAGATGCCGTTTGCCGCCTGCTTGGTGAACAACCGTCCCTTTGAAAGGCGATCGAACAAAGCGACAAGGGTTTTGGGGTGCACGGGTCAAAGAATCCACTCGCAGTCCTGCGCTGCCCCGGTATCGCCCCGCTGAATGGATTCGAGCGTCTCCGGCAAGATTTCCGCCACATCCCCGGCCAGATAACCCACCGGGCCGACTTGTTTGGCCAGATCGTCGGCGGCGGCACCGTGCAGGTAGACAGCGCACCGGGTTGCCAGCTCAGGCGGCATGCCTCGAGTCAACAATCCGGCGACGGCCCCGGTGAGAACATCCCCCATGCCGCCGGATGCCATGCCCGAATTGCCGGTCGGATTCACGTAAACCCGGCCGTCGGGGTGGGCCACTACCGTTCGAGCGCCTTTGAGGATCAGGTGCACCCGGTATTTAACGGCGAAATCCCGCGCGCTGCCGATGCGATTACTCTGAACGGCGGCTGCGCTTTGACCGACAAGTCGCGCCATTTCTCCCGGGTGGGGGGTGAGCACCACCGGTGCCTGAAGTCCTGACAGAACTTCAAGGTGGCCTGCCAGATGATTGAGGCCGTCGGCATCGATGACCAGCGGCAGTGCGGACTGGCCGATGAGTTGAAGCACCATTTTTGCGGTGGCTGAATCCGTGCCGAGCCCGGGCCCCAGCGCGAGACAATCTTTATCCATCAAGTTGGATAAGACATCCGCGGCGGCATCCGGGCCCAGTACACCGGGACGGGTTTCCGGCAAAGGCAGCGTCATGGTCTCGAGCAGGTGCGACGCTGCTATCTGATTCAAGCTGCCGGCAATACCCAGAGTCACCAACCCGGCACCAACCCGGCCCGCCGCCATGGCGGTCATGATCGCAGCTCCGGTTTTACCGGGAGACCCCGCCACCACCATGAGATGGCCGCTGTCTCCTTTGTGGGCGTCGGCTGCCCGCACCGGCAGCGATTCCCGGACATCGGCTGCTGTCAGCAGGTATTGCCGGGGA
>Ga0210141_1000143_pt1 | contig 10045 bp, 9 predicted proteins | sample China_Galinas_Co_2_FD_184862 | JGI IMG/M metagenome (GOLD analysis project Ga0210141, IMG submission 184862) | Wetland microbial communities from San Francisco Bay, California, USA, that impact long-term carbon sequestration -... | ecosystem: Environmental > Aquatic > Marine > Wetlands ...
CACCGGGCGCATATTTGTTCCAGATTTCAGCCACACCGCCGCCATAGGGGTAATATATCCCGCCGGTGCCGCCGGTGCCGATGGATATAAATTCGGTTTTGGCCGCGGCCGGGAAAACCGCGATGGCAACTACACATATCGCCAAAACCCCTGCCAGGATGGATAGGGTCATCAATTTTTTCATGGTGTCTCCCTCCTTACAAAAATTGCACCGGTGTAATGCCGGTCAGGATTATTCGGCGCTCATCGTTTTGACCACTGCCAGGATCTTCTTGGACTCCTGGGTCACGCCTATGAACGGAATCTTGGCAGATGCGGTTTTACCGGGCTCGATCACCGGCGGTTTGCCCTTGGCCGGCATCAGGGACCCCTGGGCCTTGTCCATGTCTTCCAGAAAGATATTGACCCTGTACCGCAGCGGCTTGTCGGTCGTGTTCATCACAGCGACGGTGAAAATCAGGGACGCCTGGCCGTCGTGGGTTCCCATGGCACAATCGAACTGGGTCAGCCGGGCTTCGGGAGCCACTTCCCAGCTGATGGATGCCGGGCAATTGACAACCTCGGGGGCACCGGCCTTGCTCGCACAGCCCCAAAATCCGAAGGTCAACACCAAGCAGATTGCCAATGCCGCCGTCAGGGTCAAGATTCTCGAACGGTCCATCCTCCGCCTCCTTTGTTTGGGTGGTTTTCTGATGTGACTATTTTCACCCGGGGCAGGATTTGACCCCGGGGCTCGTGATTGCGTGCGGTAACAATTCATTAGCAGGAAACCGATTTGGGGGTCAAGTGCGATGAAGTCGACAACACAGGGCAGTCATCGCGGCCGGATATTGAGGTCCCGCGGTCATGGCCGCATCTGTAGGAGCAGATCCGGTCGATTCGTGATAATCCCGTCAACGCCCCACTCGATCATGCGCTGCAAATCTGCCGGCGCATCCGGTGTCCAGACGTACACAGACAGCCCAAGCCGGTGGGCTTCCTGCAGATCCCGCAGGGTGAGATTTTTAAAATACGGCGCCCAAAACCGTCCTCCGGCAGCCTGGACCGCACGTGGAATCGACCCGGCGTAATCATCGATGTCGATGCCGGCCATCCAGGGGGAAGCGCCCGGCTGTCCGGGCTTGATGTTGTTCAGGCGCAGACCCAGAAGGGATAAATACACCGTGGGGATGCCCGGTGCGATCTTTTGCACGTGGGCAAGGTTGCGCCAGTCAAATGAGAGTATGCGGACGCGCTGCTCCATTTTCGTTTCCCGCAGAAGATCCACCAGCGCCCGGGTGATTTTTTCCGGATCGGAGGAAAGTGCCGGCTCCTCCGGGGTGGTCTTGACTTCGATCAACAGCCGGAGCTCTTCAGGGCAGGCGGTCTTTACCTGGGTGATGACTTCACGCAGGGTTGGAATCCGCTGACCGTCGACCGCCTGCTGGTCCGGATAGCGTCGGGCATAGGCCGTGCCGGGCTTCAAACGGCCGACGTCAAACTGCTTCAGTTTCTCGGTGCTCAGGTCTCCAATGCGAACGACGTCCTGCGACCTCAGCCAGTTTCCATCAGAATTGCGCGTGATTTCAGGTTTTAATACAAAATCATGGTAAACGACCAATTCCTCATCGGAGGAGAAAAGCACATCCAATTCGACGCCGTCCACGCCGATCCCGCATGCTCTGGCAAAAGCGGCCGATGTGTTTTCGGGTGCAAGGCCGGCGGCCCCGCGGTGGCCGAACACCATGACTTTTTTCGCGGCCCCGGCGGGTGCGGCCGCAGGGGTTTGCAGCTCGCCGGAATGACAGCCGTTGAGGATGAGGCAGAAAATGAACGGCATCATCCAGTTAAAGAAGAGCTCGGCAGGGTTATCGGGAGAATGCATTGCTAGCCCTTTCGCGTGTCCACCGGTCGGTCGGGTGGCATTATCGGTCCAAAAAAAATGATTTGACTATAATCGTCGAACCTTATAGAAGTCATCACTAGTTATTTTAACTTGCCGTCGATTCTACTGGCGTGCAGAAAATTGAGTTCATCCATGCAACCGGGCTTCGGCCTTTTTTGAGATACCGCGCCCCGGTTTTGCTGTGCAACAGGTCGTGGGGTTTCGTATGAAGAGCGCTCTGATATACGACCGATTCCCTGTCCCCAGCTGCCTTTCACGAGATCCGCGACACCGCACCATCTCCTCTTTTCTTTCTGAAATATCTTATTTGTCCCGTTATATCAAGAAAATGCACAACATCCCGGGGGCAGCTGCTTCCGGGTTCGTCGCGAAAACTGTAATTATGAAAGGAGGGTATCATGAGTATCGGTAAACGCAAGATCACATTTTTCCTCGTTTTGGCAGGCGTGCTGGTATTTGCGACCGCGGCGACGGCCGAGCCGATTGTGATCAACTGGTGGCATGCCCATGGGGGGGCGCTCGGTGAAAGGGTTGCGGCCATCGCCGAGGGATTCAACAAATCGCAGGACGCCTACCAGGTGGTCGCCACCTATAAAGGCAATTACTCGGACACGATGATGGCGGGCATCTCCGCTTTCCGCTCCAAGAACCCGCCGCACATCCTGCAGGTCTTCGAGGTCGGAACCGCCACGATGATGGCCGCCAAGGGAGCGATCAAGCCGGTCTACGAGGTCATGGCCGAATCGGGGCTGCCGTTTGATCCGGGGGTTTACCTTCCCACCGTCACAGGCTACTACACCACCACGGACGGTAAAATGCTCTCGTTGCCGTTCAACAGCTCAACGCCGGTTCTGTATTACAATGTCGACATGTTCAAAAAAGCCGGGCTGGACCCTGCCAACCCGCCAAAAACCTGGCCCGAGGTGGCCGAGTATGCCAAAAAACTGGTAGCCTCCGGAGCTTGCGCCGCTGGGTTCTCGACAGCCTGGATTTCCTGGATTCAACTTGAAAACTTCAGCGCCTGGCACAATGTGCCCTTCGGGACAAAGGCCAACGGTTTCGGCGGGCTGGATGCCGAATACACCTTCAACAGCCCCCTGCACGTCAAGCACATCCAGCAGCTGGCCGACTGGCAGAAGGAAAACATTTTCATTTACGGCGGCCGCAGAAATCTTGGAAACGCCAAATTTTCTTCCGGCGAGGTCGCCATGTACACCGAATCCTCGGCCGGTTACGCCGGTTTCAAAAAAACCGCCCAGTTTGAATTCATCACCAGCATGCTGCCCTACTGGCCGGATGTTAAAGGCGCCCCCCAGAACACCATCATCGGCGGCGCCAGCCTGTGGGTGATGGCCGGCCACTCGGCACCGGAATACAAGGGCGTGGCCGCCTTTTTCAACTACCTGTCAAAGCCCGAAATCCAAGCGGAATGGCACCAGGGCACCGGTTACCTGCCGATCACCCTGGCAGCCTACGAGCTGACCAAACAGCAGGGCTTTTACGACAAGAACCCGGGAACCGAAACGGCGCTCAAGCAGATGACGCTGAATAAGCCGACCGAAAACTCCAAGGGCCTGCGCTTTGGCGATCACGCCTCGACGCGGGATGTCATCTACGGCGAACTGGAAGCCATCTTTGCCGGCCAGAAAACCGCCCAGCAGGGGCTTGACGATGCGGTCAGCGCCGGCAACAAGACGCTGCGCAAGTTCGAGGCCGCCAACAAATAGGATCATATCCGGGCAGCCGGAGAGGCGCTCCGGCTGCCCGACCGTCACCAGGGGCTATCCATGGAAAAACGGGTCGTCTTCAAGAACAAAGTCCTGCCCTATCTGCTGGTCACCCCCCAGATCATCATCACACTGGTCTTCTTTATCTGGCCGGCCTCTCAGGCCCTTTACTGGTCCGTGCTGCGGCAGGATCCGTTCGGCCTGTCCTCCAAGTTCATCGGTCTGGCCAACTTTGTGTCTCTATTCGACGATCCGATTTATCTGCAGTCGCTCAAAGTGACCGTCACCTTCAGCCTGGCCGTCACCGCCATCGCCATGTCCATCGCGCTGGTGCTGGCCGTGATGGCCGACCGCGCCATCCGGAGCGCCACCACCTACAAGACCCTGATCATATGGCCTTACGCCGTTGCGCCTGTGGTCGCCGCGGTGCTGTGGTATTTTCTCTTCAACCCGACGGTCGGCATGATCGCTTTTTTCCTGAAAACCCTCGGGTACAACTGGAATCACTCCCTCAACGGAAACCAGGCCCTGATCCTGGTGATCATTGCGGCGGCCTGGCGCGAAATTTCCTACAATTTTCTGTTTTTTCTGGCGGGGCTGCAGGCCATCCCGGCCTCTTTTATCGAAGCGGCCGCCATCGACGGGGCCTCCCCGGCCAAGCGCTTCTGGACCATCGTCTTTCCGTTGCTGTCCCCCACCACCTTCTTTTTAATCGTCATGAACATTGTTTACGCCTTTTTTGACACCTTCGGTGTCATTCACGCCATCACCGAGGGGGGGCCGAACGAAGCCACCAACATCATGGTCTACAAGGTCTTCCGCGACGGTTTCATCAACCTGGACCTGGGTGGCTCGGCCGCCCAATCGGTGATCCTGATGGCCGTGGTCATCAGTCTGACCGTCATTCAGTTCAAATATATCGAGCGCAAGGTTCACTACTAAGGAGAATGCCATGGTCGAGCACAGACCCTGGTTGACATTTTTGACCCATGCGGTTCTGGTCGTCGGCTGCCTGATCATCGCCTTCCCGATCTACGTCACCTTTGTGGCCTCGACGCATTCCCTGGAGGACATCACTTCCTCTTTTCCGCTGCTGCCGGGCAAAGAACTGGTCGCAAACTACGCCCGGGCCCTCACCGTCGGCCCCAGGGACGTCGGCGCGACCCTCGGAACGATGATGCTCAACAGCCTGATCATGGCCCTGGGGATCACTTTCGGTAAAATCTCGATTTCCCTTCTGGCCGCCTATGCCATCGTTTACTTTCGCTTCCGCTTCCGGATGTTCTTCTTCTGGATGATCTTCATCACCCTCATGCTGCCGGTGGAAGTCAGAATAATGCCGACCTACGAGGTTGCCGCCGATCTCAAAATGCTCGATTCCTACCCGGGGATTATCCTGCCGCTGATCGCGTCGGCCACGGCCACCTTTTTATTTCGCCAGTTTTTCATGACGGTGCCCGACGAGTTGTGCGAAGCGGTCCGCATCGACGGCGGCGGACCGATCCGCTTCTTCTTCGACATCCTGCTGCCTATGTCGCGCACCTCAATTGCCGCTCTCTTCGTCATTTTGTTCATTTACGGCTGGAATCAGTACCTGTGGCCGCTGCTGATCACTTCCGATGAAAACTATTACACGGTCCTGATCGGAATCAGGCGCATGCTGGATGTCGGCGAGGGGCAGGCCGAGTGGCATATCATCATGGCCTCGGCCATGCTGGCCATGATTCCACCGGTGCTGATCGTCATTTTCATGCAAAAACAGTTTGTGCGCGGCATGATCGAAACCGAAAAATAGGAATGCCATCATGGCCGATGTCAGTTTGCGAGAGGTATTTAAGAGGTTCGGAAAAACGGAAGTCATCCACGGGATCAGCTGCGACATTCGCGACGGGGAGTTCATCGTGATCCTGGGGCCTTCGGGCTGCGGCAAATCGACCCTGCTGCGGCTCATCGCCGGGCTGGAGGAAATCACCGCCGGGGAGATCGCCATCGATGCGAAAGTGGTCAACCGGCTGGAGCCGGCCGATCGGGACATCGCCATGGTGTTTCAGAACTACGCCCTCTATCCCCACATGAGCGTATTCAACAACATGGCCTACGGGCTCAAAATCCGCCGCATGCCCAAGGGCGAGATCGAGAGCCGGGTCCACAACGCCGCCCGCATTCTGGAGCTGACCGAATATCTGGACCGCAAACCGCGCCAGCTCTCGGGCGGCCAGCGCCAGCGGGTGGCCATGGGGCGCTGCATCGTGCGCGAGCCGAAGGTCTTTCTGTTCGATGAGCCGCTGAGCAACCTGGATGCCAAGCTGAGAGTACAGATGCGCCTGGAAATCCGCAAACTGCACGAGGATTTGAAAATCACCAGCGTCTACGTCACCCACGACCAGGTGGAGGCCATGACCCTGGGCGACCGCCTGATCGTCATGGAAAACGGTCATGCGGCCCAGATCGGCTCACCCCTTGAAATTTACCAGCGGCCCCAGACCGTCTTTGTGGCCGGTTTTATCGGCTCACCGGCCATGAATTTCCTGGAAGCGCAAATCAACGCCGACGGCACGGCAGTCGGCATCGCCGGGGGCGTCACCCTGCCCCTGAACGGTGCTGCCGATTCAGCACCGGTCGACCGCAGGGTCACCCTTGGCATCAGGCCCGAGCATTTGCAGCTGGCGGTATCCGAGACGGCAAAAATCAATCTGCAGGTCGATCATGTCGAACTGCTGGGGGCGGACACGCTGGTCTACGGACACTTCGGCGACAGCAAGACCAGCCTGAACGTCCGGCTTCAGGACGTGCACCATTTTCAGAAGGGTGCGGTCATTCCATTGGACATCGCTCCGGACAAACTGCATCTTTTTGATCCCCGAAACAACAACCGAATACACGTTTGAACCATGCAAAACCACCGCTCGCTGAAGCAGATTACCCCTCCGCTCATCATCGCCCACCGGGGCCATTCGGCCGGCTACCCGGAGAACACCCTGGCTGCTTTTGAGGGCGCCATTGCCGCCGGTGCCGCCATGATCGAGCTCGATGTCACCCTGAGCCGTGACCGCCAGGTGGTGGTGATCCATGATGATCACCTGGACCGGACAACTGACGGAAGCGGCCCGGTCCGCGATCAACCGCTGGCGGATATCAAAAAACTGGATGCCGGTACCTGGTTCGCACCACGCTTTGCGGGCGAGCGCGTGCCGACCTTGAAAGAAGTGCTGCGGATGGCAAAAGGGCGCATTTTGCTGAACATCGAGATCAAAACAGCGGCCTACGAGCACACGCACCCGTCCGACGCGGTCGAGCTGCAGGTGGTCGGGCTCACAAGACGGCATCGAATGCTGCGTTCGGTATTGATTTCAAGCTTCAGCCGACCCGTCTTGGAGCAGCTGGCGGCCATGAAGAAACCGCCTGCCCTGGCCTTGATCTCGGACGAGCCCGCCGTCGACGAAACAGTGGCGTTCTGCCGCCGCATCCGCGCTTTTTCCTGGCACCCCAACCACCGGGTTTTGACTTTAGACCAGGTGACCCGCATGCACCGCAATGGCCTGCGCGTTTTTCCGTGGACTGTGCTCACTGATGACGACCTGCAGCGCGTGCGGGCAATGGGCGTCGACGGTGCGATTGTCAATGATCCGTTTCTGGTTAAACAGTCAAAAGCAAAGCGACTGGATTGAATTGCGCTCCGGCGAATTTGCAGGAGCGGGCTCCGGCCTCGCCCGGACGTTTGTTGCTTGCATCGTCGCGGCCGGAGCCCGCTCCCACATGACCTTTGGCATACTGGATACGATGTAAACATTATATCGGAAATTCTGTCCATGAAAACAATTATCGAACCTTATAAGATAAAAACCGTCGAACCGCTGCGCTTTACCAGCCGCGGGGAACGCGAAAAAATCCTGTCCGAGGCCGGATTCAATCTGTTCGGCGTGCCGGCAGACAGCGTGCTGATCGACCTTTTGACCGACAGCGGCACCTCGGCCATGAGCGCCCGCCAGTGGGCCGATCTGATGGACGGTGACGAGGCCTATGCCGGCTCGCGCAGCTTCAAGAGGTTTGAAAAAACGGTCAGGAAGCTGACCGGCTACAAACACATCATCCCCACCCACCAGGGGCGCGCAGCCGAAAAAATCCTGTTCAACATCCTGGGCGGTCCCGGGCGGGTGATTCCCAACAACACCCATTTCGACACCACCCGGGCCAACATCGAGGTCAGCGGCGCAGAGGCCCTGGATTTGCCGACCCCGCAAAGCGTCAAGCCCGCCCTGATAGAAAATTTCAAAGGCAACATGAACCTGAGGGCGCTGGAAAAACTGCTGCGGCGGGAAGGGCCCGAACGCATCCCGCTGGTAATGACGACGGTCACCAACAACTCCAACGCCGGCCAGCCGGTTTCGATGCAGAATATCCGCAAAACCGCCGAGCTGTGCCGCACCCACGGAGTGCCCTTTTTTCTGGACGCATGCCGGTTTGCGGAAAATGCCTATTTTATCAAGACCCGCGAAAAAGGCTTCGCCGGAAAATCGGTTCGCGAAATCGCCCGGGAAATGTTCTCGTGTGCGGACGGCTGCACCATGAGCGGCAAAAAAGACGGCCTGGTGAACATTGGCGGGTTTCTGGCCGTCAACGACGGGAACCTGGCCCAGAAGGCCCGCAACATCCTGGTGGTCACCGAAGGGTTTCCGACCTACGGCGGCCTGGCGGGCCGCGACCTGGAGGCCTTTGCCCAGGGCCTCGATGAGGTCCTGGAGGAAGCTTACCTCAAATACCGCATCCGCTCGGTGGCCTACGTCGGCGAAAAACTCGACGCTCTGGGGGTGCCCTTTTACAAACCCGCCGGCGGCCACGCCATCTATCTGGACGCCAAAGCCATTCTGCCGCATATCGCGCCGGAGGCCTTTCCGGGCCAGAGCCTAGCCTGCGAGCTTTATCTGGCGAGCGGCATCCGCTCGTGCGAGATCGGCAGCGTCATGTTCGGCAAAACTGACCCGCAGAGCGGTGGGTTCAAATCTTCGCGTCTGGAGATGGTCCGGCTGGCCATACCGCGCCGCGTTTACACCAAGAGCCACATGGACTATGTGGTTGAGTGTATCGAGGAAGTGTTTAAAAATCGGGATAACATCAGGGGCATGCAGATTGTCCACGAGCCGCCGGTGCTGCGGCACTTCACCGCCCGCTTCGACTGGGTGTAGAAAACGTTAATAATCCGCAGATCTTCTCGAACGGCCGCTGACGAATACAAAACCTTTTGCCTATTGGCTTTATCCTTTGACCCGATAAGCTGATTCAACCGATTAAACTATTTTTATGAAAGTATTCTACTCCGAGCGGTTTTCGATTTCCCTGCCGGCGAACCACACCTTTCCGATGTCAAAATACCGCCGGCTCGGGGAGCGTTTAAAACGATCCGATGTGGCTGGAAAACTGACCTTCCGCGAGCCCCACGAGGCCACCTGGGACGAGCTCCATCGAGTCCATGACAGGGATTATCTCCAGCGGCTGGAGGCCGGGCGGCTTACCGGAAAGGAAGTTCGCCGGATCGGGCTGCCGTGGTCGCCGGAGCTGGTGGCACGTGCCAAACATTCAGCCGGAGCGACCATCGATGCCTGCCGTGCTTCAATTGTTGAAGGGGCAGCCGTCAATCTCGGCGGCGGCACTCATCATGCCCATGCGGATTTTGGTCAGGGCTACTGCCTTTTGAATGACAGCGCAGTTGCCTGCAAGGCGCTCCAGGCCGATCACCCCTCTCTAAAGGTTTTGATCCTTGACTGCGACGTCCACCAGGGCAACGGCACCGCCGCCCTGATGCGCTCGAACGAGGCCGTATTTACTTTTTCGATTCATGGCGAAAATAATTTTCCGCATAAAAAAGAACCGGGCGATCTGGACATCGCTTTACCCGATAACACGGACGACGAAAATTACCTCAAGGCACTAACCGGGGGGTTGCTGCAGGTACAGCGACGGTTCAAGGCCGACATGATGATATATCTGGCGGGTGCCGATCCCTTCTCGGGGGATCGCTTCGGCAGGCTGGCGCTGAGCAAGGATGGCCTGGCTGAGCGTGACAAAAAGGTGTTTGATTTTTGCCGAGAGCACAGGCTTCCGGTGGCTGTTACCATGGCCGGCGGTTATGCCCCCGATATCGAAGACATTGTTGACATTCATGTTCAAACCGTCGCCGCCGCCCTGGCGCACTGCGACAATCGGCACTCGAACCGTAAATATTAAAATTGATCTGCCAGTTCGCTCCGATTGACACGTTTCAGTGAAGTGGCTATTTTCTTTGATTGATTAAATTCAACAGTAAAATCCGAAACTTCTGCGGTGAATGCAAATGCGAATGGGGGAAGTGGTCAATATCAGTTCCCGAGGCCTCGGGGGCAGAAAGCTGCGGCGGCGTCGGATCCTGCGTGTGCTGGTGCCGATTTGCTTCGTCATT
>Ga0210141_1000145_pt1 | contig 10001 bp, 5 predicted proteins | sample China_Galinas_Co_2_FD_184862 | JGI IMG/M metagenome (GOLD analysis project Ga0210141, IMG submission 184862) | Wetland microbial communities from San Francisco Bay, California, USA, that impact long-term carbon sequestration -... | ecosystem: Environmental > Aquatic > Marine > Wetlands ...
CGTCATTAATTAAGGCGACTTCCATCAAGGCTTGAAAACGACCGGTCTCAACCGGTATTCCAAACCGGCGCACCTGTTGGACAAAATTCTCATACAGCTCTAAGGCTTTTTGGGGCCCGGCCGCAGCGACAAACGAAGGCCGACGTCCCTTGCGGCAGTCTCCCAGTAGGGTGAATTGTGACACTACCAACATTTTACCGCCGATCGACACCAATGATCGGTTCATTTTGGCGTCGTCATCTTCAAATATTCTTAAATTAGCGATTTTATTCGCAAGATACTCAGCGTCCGACGGGGTGTCCGCCTTTGCTACGCCAAGCAATACCAGAAGACCCATGTCAATCCGGCCGATGACTTCATTGTCTGTTGTTACCCAGCCTTTTTTTACTCTCTGGACGACTGCGCGCATCGATTTTTAAATAATGAGTGATAAGGTTATGAGATTGTTTAACCAAAATTGATTGATTTTTTTACGAATTTCCGAGTAAATCAGCGAATGGGTTGTTAAAAGGGGTATTTATCTTACCGTTTTTTCCGCCCCGTTTATCCGGCTTTTTTGATTTTGGTGCTGGTTTTACCTTCTTTAGCAATTTTCGGGGTGCATTTTTCATTGATAGAGAAATTCGGTTTCGTTCCAGATCCACTTCCATAATTGAAACTTCAACCTTTTGTTGCACCTTGACGACTTCGGCAGGATTTTTGACAAATTTGTCCGATAGCTCACTGATGTGCACCAAACCGTCCTGATGGACGCCGATATCGACAAACGCCCCGAAAGCGGTGACATTGGTTACAATTCCGGGGAGTTTCATACCGGTCTTTAAATCGGATATCTTCTCAATATCTCCGGCGAAGGTGAAATTTTCAAATTTCTGGCGCGGATCACGTCCTGGCCGTGCGAGTTCCTTGAGGATATCCTTTAAGGTCGGAATTCCGATTTTATCCGTGACATATCTATGAATGTCGGTTTTTTCTCTCAATTGGGAATTTTCCATTAGATCCGTTAGCGTGCACCCCATGTCATCGGCAATGGCTGCCACAACATGGTAACTTTCGGGATGCACCGCACTGGCATCCAGCGGGTTTTCGCCGTCTCGAATCCTTAAAAATCCAGCGGCTTGTTCAAACGCTTTAGGGCCTAATCTTGGGACTTTTTTTAATAGGACCCGGGAAGTAAAAGGGCCATTTTGTTCTCTGTATGCCACAATGTTTTTTGCCAGTTGCGGGCCTAACCCGGAAACATAGGTCAATAGCTCAACACTGGCCCGGTTCACCTCGACACCCACGCTGTTTACACAACTGATGACGGTATCATCCAGTGATTGTTTCAAATCGGATGGGTCGACATCGTGCTGGTACTGTCCGACTCCGATGGACTTCGGATCGATCTTCACCAGTTCGGAGAGTGGATCCATAAGTCTTCTGCCAATCGAGATAGCCCCCCGGACTGTGAGGTCGAGATGGGGAAATTCATTGCGGGCCGTCTCCGAGGCAGAATATATTGACGCACCGCTTTCATCAACCAATATGACATCGACCGAGCGATCAAATTCAAGATCCTTGATAAACGCTTCCGTCTCTCTTCCGGCAGTCCCATTTCCTACTGCGATAGCCTCAATTCGAAAACGAGCGACATAATTTTGAATTTTATTCGCAGCATCCCGGCGTTTATTCTCTGATGTATGAGGATAAATGGTATCATGGTGTTCAATAGTTCCCTGACGGTCTAAGCATGCAATTTTGCAGCCGGTGCGATAACCGGGGTCAATGGCCATTATCCGTTTGGAACCTAATGGAGAGGCCAAAAGCAGTTCACGCAAATTGGCCGAAAACACCCTGATCGCCTCCTTGTCTGCCCGTTCCTTGGTGGCCAGTCTGATTTCGGTTTCCATTGATCTGGACATCAGACGCTTGTAGCTATCGTTTACCGCAAGTTTTACCTGGGCTGAATCTTCACCATCTGTTTTTACAAATATATCTTCAAGAATTTTAAGCGCATCATCTTCCGGGGGAGCTATGGATAGATTGAGGATATCTTCTTTTTCGCCGCGTCGCATGGCTAAAATCCGGTGGGATGGCGCTGTGAGCGCCGGCTCCTGCCAGTCAAAATAATCGCGGTATTTTGCTCCAACAGCTTCTTTTCCGTGTGATAAGCGGCTATGGATAATCGCTTGCGAGAAATACAGCTGGCGAATCTTGGCGCGTGCGTGTTGATCTTCGTTGATCCATTCGGCAATTATATCCCTGGCGCCTGCAAGCGCATCCTCGATGGTGTCTATGCCTTTATCCGGTTCAATGAAGTCAGCAGCCGCTTCTATGGGGTCTGCACCTTTTTGCTCGAAAATTATCCCGGCCAGGGGATCGAGACCTTGCTCCCGTGCAATGGATGCTCTCGTCCGTCGTTTCGGCCGGTAGGGCAAATATATATCTTCCAGAATTGCCAGGGTTTCCGCGGCCATCACGCTATCCTTGAGCTCATCGGTGAGTTTGCCCTGTTCTTCCAGCGATTTTAGAATAGACCCTCTACGTTGGTCCAGTTCTCTCAATTGCTGCAATCTGTCTCGGATGGCAGTAACCATCACTTCATCCAAACTGTCCGTCGCTTCTTTGCGATAGCGGGCGATGAATGGGATCGTTGCACCATCTTCCAACAGGACGGCAACGGCATCGATTTGAGAAATTTTCAAGTTAAGCTCAGAGGATATTTTTTCGATATGTGAAGTGACCATTTAATTGAACCTGTGATTTGATTTTATGGAAGTTGTGACTGATGGTGGTATTTTTCATAAGAAAATCGATCCATTCATATAGGCAGGACTACTGGTAAAGTCAAGATAAAGAAAATATTAAATTGGAATGAATCGCCAAGTTTGCCGAAGGCGTGCTATTTTCTTGAAGATAGTCGGCTTTTGGGGTATAAATTAAGTAACAAGTACTCACAATCCCAAGCGAAGGGCGCTGTGTTGCTTTCTACTCTAAAAGGACGATTTCATGCAACTCAATAAGTGGTTGGGAAAGCGATTTTTAAAACATCGCAGTCTCTATTACAAACTAAATCTAATTTTTGGACTCTTCTTTTTGTTTCCAATTGCAGGCTTTATTTTTTTCAGCATCAAGTATGACATGCTTGATGATGAATACCTGCCTTTCTTCTTTCTCGGCATCCTCGTTTTTTCATTTATTGCCTTTAACATACTGAAGAATCTATTTGATAAAATTGCTAATATTTCCGAGACAATGGCATCTAATTATATTGCCGAGGTTTCGGATAATGAAACTCAGCCCGGCGCGGATGAATTGCACGCCATCGTCAACTCGTTCACCTCCATTGAAAGACAATTCAGCAACACATTTAAACAGCTTGAGAAAAAAGCGTCTGAAATTTCCATCTTAAAGGAGCTTTCAGAACTGTGTTATGTAACCTTTGATCCGGAGGAAATCCTTTATGTTACTCTGGAACGTGCATTGTTGCTGACGAACTCGGATCTTGGCTCTATTTTAACCCTTGAAAAAGGTAAGGCCAAATCCTTTGTGGTGAAAGCCACCGTAGGTTTGGGTAAATTTGTCAAGTCCGGTGACCGTATCGATTTTGAAACCAGCATTGCCAAATATGCAGTCATCAACAAATCTGCATTGGTGGTCGAGGATATTGAAAAAGATAAGCGTTTTGGGCGGGCAAACATGGCTCATTACGGATCAAAGTCTTTTGTGTGCATGCCGATTAAAACCAGTAAGGACATTATCGGTGTGCTTACCATTTCATCTAGAAATAAAAACAGAGTCTACACCCACGGCGATATAGACGTTTTAACGCCGCTTCTGAGCAATGCGGCCTTTACCTATGAGAATCTGCGCCTCATGAAAGAAAACGAAAAGGGTAGCGCTCATCATAGGTTTATTGAAAAGATTTTCAAAATTTTCAACTCCAGTTTTAGGGACAGTGAGCTTATCCACGCTATCCTTACTGAGATTCAATCGGTGGCCGCATATGATTTTGCCGTCATAATGACCAAGCAAGTGAGCAAGCCCGGTTACTTGAAGATTTCCGACTTTCTTAGCAACGGTCCGTCAAACCTTGTGATTGATCATTCCTATTCTTATCAGGATTCGATCATTGAAAAGGTCTTCAAACAGGAAAACCCCCTCGTCGTTGAGAATTGCGGTGATTTGACCAATTCGCTGGATAGAATCATTTTTCAGGAACACGAATGCAAATCGTGCCTGCTAGCCCCCTTAAAATTGGACGGCAGTATCACTGGAATCCTGGTGTTGGCGTCTAAAAAGGGCGGCTTGTTCAATGAAGTGCAGGAACTTTTAAAATGGATTGCCAACGGACTATCATTGGTTCTCGAGCGTAACCGACTTTCGGCAGCCGTCGTGAGACGCAATCAGGAATTGAACACTATTCGCCAAATTGGAAGTGCCCTGGCGTCATCGACTTTCGATATCAGCAAGGTATTGAAATATACCATGGACATGATCCGGGAAGTGATGAATGTGGAAGCCGGCTCTCTCCTTTTTCTGGAGGACAATGAACTTGAAATTGCCGTTGCATTCAATATAAAAATCAAATCCATGAAAAAGTTTCGTTTGAAGCTGGGGCAAGGCATTGCCGGTTATGTGGCCGCCAGAGGAGAGGCCATCGTTGTCAACGATACCGAGAAATCCTCTCATTTTTTCCCCGTTATCGATGGCGTATCCGGATTTACAACCCGATCTGCGCTTTGTGTTCCGATGATATCCCAAGGCCGGGTAATTGGCGTTATCGAGGTGCTGAATAAAATTAATGGTGAATTCAGCATCGATGATAAAGATTTACTCCAGGCCATCGCAACATCGGTCTGTATCGCGCTGGAAAATGCACGATTATACAAGGAAACCGTTTCAATGGCTGAACATGAGCGGGACATGCGCCAGATGTTTCAAAAATTTGTTCCCAAAGAGGTTTTGGATAAGATTCTTCATGGTTCCGCCGATGGAAAACCAATCATTGAAGAAATCAGGACGATCACCTTATTGAACATCGACATCAGGGGGTTCTCACAAACAGCCATGCAAATTGGATCCCAGAAAACCGTCTCATTACTCAACAGTTTTTTCTCAGCCATGGGCGGTATCGTATTCAAGCACCATGGAATTGTCGACAAATATCTGGGGGACGGGTTCCTGGCGCTGTTTGGAGCTCCAGTTGCCAGCACCAAGGATGCGGACAATGCCGTAGCAGCCGCTTTTGAAATGAAGCATTCACTTCCGACCGTCAATAAATACCTGAAAGAAAAACTGGGTGCTTCCGTGACGATGGGGATCAGCATTCACACCGGTGAAGTTGTTGTGGGCAATATCGGCTTCGAGAAGAAAATGGACTATACCGTCATCGGTGATTCAGTTAACACGGTGTTCCGGCTGCAGAACCAGACAAAATCTATTCCCAATGGTATTTTGATCAGCGAACATACCCTGCGTGCGGTAAGATCTCGCTTGGGAGTCGCCGAGGTTGAGATGACTGGGGATACCAGCAAAGAAGTCGGTCATACGAAAGTGTATAAGCTATTGGATCGTCGAATGGAGAATGAAGCCGTGGCTGCTCTTGCGAGCTAAACCGAGCCGATACCCGTCCATAATCATCCTGTTCTCAACAAAAATCCACGATGCATCCTTGACAAAGGGTTTCGATAAAATTAGGTTTTAGCAATCTTTCGCATATGCGGATTAAATTTGCTAACTGGAGGATATCATGGTAACCAATCACTCTGCGACTCTGAAAGGGCAATTTCTGCTAGCCATGCCCAGTCTGGTTGATCCGAATTTTCAACAGACGGTTACCTGTATTTGTGAACATAACGATAGCGGCGCCATGGGTATCGTCATCAACCGTGTTCATGATTTTTTGAGCGCAAAGGATATTTTTGAAGAGCTGACCATCGAACATATACCCACCGCCCAATCCATACCTGTCCATTTCGGGGGACCGGTTCATGTCGGTGAAATCTTCGTGTTGCACGGCCCCCCCTTTGATTGGGAAGCCAGTGTAATGATTACACCTTTGCTGGCTATGAGCAACACTAGGGACATCTTGGAAGCAGTTGCCATGGGAGGAGGGCCCCAGGCGTTTATCATCACGCTGGGGTGCGCCGGTTGGGGGCCCGGACAACTAGAGTTTGAAATAAAAGAGAATGCTTGGTTAAATTATCCGATTTTCGAGGAAAACATCTTCGATATGCCGATTGAAGCACGTTGGGAGGAAGCGGTTAAGAGAATGGGAATTGATCCGGTCCTGTTGTCGAATATGGCAGGTCATGCATAACAAATTGATACTTTAAATTATCCTTTGGCTTCTGCTTTGGCTTTGGGTTTCTTTTTTTTGAGGCATATCTTATCTTTTCTGACAAAAGCGCACAGCTTTGGATTATAGTACTCTTTACAATTCAATGGATTATATAGTGGGCACTCAGGATTTTTTTCGGACATAAATCTCTATTTTCCTTCCCAATTGGTTTCTTCGTTCGCTTCCATTTTGTATAACATGAAACCTTAGGTTTTACAAGGCATTGATCTGATACCAAGGCGGAATGGCCGGCGGTTCTGTCAACAATCGCCGGGATCATCCAATTAAATTTTTGGATTGAGAAATGATGGAACTAAATATGATCTACTGAGGGGGGTAATTTTAACAACACCAGAGTTCAATTTATCTCGATTGTGCACTTTAAAATCAACCTATACCTTAATAATTTAATACCAATCTATTGGTATTGTTTAATTAAATTTCGAATCGTACTTTATGGATACCTACAGCAACCTGAAAAGTGAAATTCTGAAAATCAATCGCGACACTTCTTTATTGTTTTCAACGGCCAAATCGATTCCCGGTATGGCGGAATATAGCTTTGGCGATTGGGAAAAAACCTGTGAACACCTTCCCCGCCAACTTGCGGAAGACATCATCCGAGTGGCGATAGTCGGGCCGATAAAGTCCGGCAAAAGCACATTTTTAAATTCGATATTTAAAGGTGAATACGTCAAGAGAGGTGCCGGTGTCATCACTTCCATCGTTACCCGGGTGCGCAGAGGTAGGGAACTTCGGGCAAAATTGTTCTTTAAATCCTGGAATGAAGTCAATGCTGAAATGGAACAGGCGCTGGTATTATTTCCTTCTTTGAACTGGCGCACTGAAAATGCAACGATCGATATCAGGCAGGAAAAAGAAAGACTTGAATTAAAGCGGGCGCTTCTTGAATTGAGTGCCGATCAATTAATTACCCAATCCAGCCGCAATATCAACAATGTCATACTGAGTTCATATCTCAAAGGATACAACAGGGTAAAGGGCCTTGTGACCGAGGAAAATGCTGTCCGATTGTATGAGGGCGATCGATTTGCCAAACATAAGGTGTTCGTGGGCAATGAGACGCTGGCGGTATATCTGAAGGATGTTTTGCTTGAAATCAATTCCAGCAGTGTGGCAAGCAATATTGAAATTGCGGACTGCCAGGGCAGCGATTCTTCCAATCCGCTGCATCTTGCCATGATCCAGGATTATTTGCTGCTAACCCATCAGCTTATCTACGTGGTGAGCAGCCGGACGGGCTTGCGAGAAGCCGATATCCGATTTCTATCGATGATCAAGAACATGGGGATCCTGGAAAACATCGTGTTTGTCATAAATTTTGATTTTAGTGAACATGAATCCATTGACGATCTTAAATCCCTTGTCAATCGTGTTCGTGAAGAGCTTTCTATGATAAAGCCTGATCCGGATATTTATGCCTTTTCCGCACTTTATAATTTATTCAGTGCGCACCAAAAAAATCTTTCCGATAAGGAAAAGCTAAGATTTGAACAATGGCGGTCGGATAGAACATTTACTGAACTATCAAATCGCGAAACCGCCCTATTTGAATCTTTTTTTTATGACCGGCTGGCCCGCAAACGTTACACGCTGTTGTTGAAAAATCATATTGAGCGTCTGGCAGTGATTCTAACAGGCCTTGCCGATTGGATCATCCTCAATCGGGATGTTTTAGATCAAGATGCAGAAAGCATGGCAGGCGCCCTAAAAAAAATCAGCATTCATCAGCAAAGACTCGACCAAATAAAATCTGCAATTAGAAAAACCCTTAAAGGAGCCATAGCGGAAATACAAAAAGAACTTCAGCGTGATACGCATCGTTTTTTTAATGGCCAGACCGGCAATATTACCGGGAACCTTGAAAATTTTATTCACTCATACACGTTTTCACCGGAAAAATATCAGGAAAGTCTTAAGCGCGCAGATTTTTCCCAAACCCTATACCTTGTATTTCAGGAATTCAAACAGTCCATTGACACCTATATAACGGAGACGATTAATCCTGAAGTGGTTCGGTTTTTACAGTCCAGGGAAAAACGAATTCGGGAATATTTTTCAGCCTTAATCATCCCGTTTGATAGCATGATCGAGGATGCCTACGACGAATTTAACGGAATGCTGGGGCGCAGTGAACTATTTTCCGGCGGGACTCATCCAGTGGGAAATAAGCCACCTAAGATGGATGCGGTCATAAGCACCGGTAGCATCAGCCCGCCTCCACTGGTGGCTGCTATGCATTATTCGACCAAAATAAAAACCGAAGCTATCATGCGGCTGGGATTATATCGTATTCGAAAAAATGTTTCAAAATTATTCAAAAAATCGGCCAACCGGGAAAATGAAGAAATGCTCCGGGCGCTAAAAGATGCAACTCGACGGATGAAACGCGAAACCGGCAAGTCGGTGGCCTTTCATCTTAAAGATTACCGGGAGAATTTGAAATTCAGATATCTTTTCAAATTGGCGGAAGCTGTTTCCGACGGTATTGCCCAGACAGCACTAGATCGTTTTCAAGCCTATTTTTCTGATCTTTCGGCAATCATGAAGAAGATTGGAACCAGTCAAAGCGATAAGGCCAGGGCTGTGAAAATTCTTAATGAAATGGATCAGATGTCCCGGCAACTAATCGAAAAACTCGAACTGATGCGAAAGAAAATCGTGGAAACATCCTAGGCTCCGCCTATCCCATCAGTTCTCGTAAATGCTCCCTGGCAAACTGGATCGTGTCGTCCAAATCGAGGGCTATTTGATAGTACCGAATGGCCCGTTGTTTTTCACCCATTTGGCGGTAATTGGAGGCGATGTTGGCATAATCAATGGCAGAGGAGGGATCGAGTTCTATCACTTTTTTGAAAACTTCAATGGCTTTTTCGTACTCCTCAAGTTTGTAGTGGCAGAACCCCATCAAATTGTAAATATCGGTTCTGCTGCTATCCAGCTTTTCTCCTTCCTGGAGATTCTCAAGGGCCTGACGGTATTCGCCCATATCTCTTAGGGCGACTCCCAAATAAGAATAAATGCTTGGCGTATCTTGCTTGGTGGGATTGAGCGTCAATGCTTGTCGCAAATAGGCGAGAGCAGATTGCGGATCATTAAGGGCCAGGCTAGCGGCACCCAGGTAAAATTGTATATAATACTTTCCCGGCAGCATCTTATTCATGTTATCCAGTTCTAAAACGGCTTCTTCAGCCGTTTTGTTTTCAAAAATGTGCTTGGCCGAAAACATGGCAACACTTGTCCCCAACGATCTTTCCCTGAAATGAGCGCCGGGGATGATGGTATAAAAAGCCGGTATTGCAAGTTGAGAATGCATGGTGTTAATAGCCAACACTTCCATGTCATTTGCCGCCAAAGCGGAAAGACAGTTTAAAATTTCTGTTTTTAAATTGGTGTCTGATATATCGGGTAAATCCTGGATATTTGTTTTTTTTCCTGGGTGAATAATGTATTCGGCTTCTTTGACGGTGGTAAATTTAGGTAGTCCGCTGGCGACATAGTTGGCGCCAGTGTTGAAATCTCCGGCAAGTTGAGCGACTTCGGTCAAGGCCCGGCTCAGGGCTTTTTGTGGATTCGGGGTGGTTCCTGCGGTCCAAACAATTTCACTCAAATGTGGGAATGTGGCTGGATCATGTGCCAGGACACCCACCGTGGG
>Ga0210141_1000146_pt1 | contig 9978 bp, 7 predicted proteins | sample China_Galinas_Co_2_FD_184862 | JGI IMG/M metagenome (GOLD analysis project Ga0210141, IMG submission 184862) | Wetland microbial communities from San Francisco Bay, California, USA, that impact long-term carbon sequestration -... | ecosystem: Environmental > Aquatic > Marine > Wetlands ...
GAAATCTGGGAAAATGCAGCTGCGGTGATAAAAAGCAGTATTGAAAAAGCGGGTTTATCCGGCAATGACCTGAAAGCCATCGGTATCACCAATCAGCGCGAAACCGTTGTGGTCTGGGACCGCAAAACCGGCAAACCGCTCTACAATGCGATTGTCTGGCAGTGTACCCGCACTGACACCATCTGCAACGAATTGACCGCCGCCGGCGGTCAGAATCGCTTCCGGCAAAAAACCGGTCTGCCCATCGCGACCTATTTCTCGGGCCCCAAGATCAAATGGATTCTGGACAATGTTCCGGCGGCCCGCCAGGCAACCGAGGCCGGTGATGCAATCGTGGGCACAATCGAGAGCTGGCTGATCTGGTGGCTCACCGGAGGTCCGGCCGGCGGCGCCCATGTCACCGATGTCACCAACGCCAGCCGCACTCTGCTGATGAACCTTATGACCCTCGAGTGGGATACACAGATTCTCGAAATTCTGGGCATCCCCCGCCGGATGCTGCCCCGCATCGTTCCTTCGGCCGATCCCGAGACATGGGGTATGACCCGCCCCGATGGACCGGTAGGCGCCAGGGTACCGGTATGCGGCGCTCTGGGGGACCAGCAGGCGGCCCTGGTCGGCCAGGCCTGCTTCGAGGTGGGAGAAGCAAAAAACACATACGGCACCGGCTGTTTTTTGCTGCTCAACACCGGCAATCAGGCGACTGCCTCCAGCAACGGCCTGATCACGACGGTCGGTTATCAGTTCGGCGGGACAAAACCGGTTTACTGCCTGGAGGGTTCCATCGCCGTGGGCGGCGCTCTGGTCCAATGGTTTCGCGATAACCTGGGCATCATCAGCAATGCGCCGGAAATAGAGGCCCTGGCCAACACGGTTGCCGACAACGGCGGGGCTTATATCGTCCCGGCCTTCTCCGGGCTGTTCGCTCCTTACTGGCGCTCAGATGCCAGGGGCGCGATTGTGGGGTTGACGCGTTTCGTCAACAAGGGCCACCTGGCCCGCGCGGTCCTGGAGGCCTGCGCCTATCAAACCCTGGATATCACCGAGGCCATGCAGCAGGACAGCGGCGTTGGGCTGTCCCAACTGAAGGTGGACGGCGGCATGGTGACGAACGAACTGCTGATGCAGTTTCAGGCCGACTTGCTGAACGTTCCGGTCATTCGTCCCAGGGTTATCGAGACAACGGCCCTGGGAGCCGCCTATGCCGCCGGCCTGGCCGTCGGCTACTGGAGCGATTTGGCTGAACTCAAAGCCAACTGGGCCGAAGACAAGCGCTGGCTGCCGGACATGGCAGAGGCCCGCAGAAACGAGGGAATCGCCGGGTGGCGCAAAGCGGTGTCCCGCACGTATAATTGGATTGAGGAGTAATAATCCGGGGGATTGCAGAATCTTCCTGCCCGGTCCGAAATCCGGGCAAATATAATGACTTCAAAAGCTGCTCGATATTCGCAAAAGCAGAGGAAACATGACCGACCTCAACGGTTCACCACATAAATCCCACCGGCCACGCACGCCAGCCCCACCCAGACGAACAAAGTCACCGGCTCGTTCAAAACCACCCCGCCCAAAATCACCCCAAAAAGCGGCGCCATAAAGGTGAATGCCGCCAGACGGCTCACCGTGTGCCGCAGGACCAACCAGAACCAGACCAAAAAGGAGGCAAACGCCACCACGACACTCTGATAAAAGAGTGAAGCCAATACCACCGGATTAAGATCCAGCTCTGCGGGCAGCTCAAACAAAACCGAGCCCGCGGCCAGCACCGGCAAGGCGTAAATAAGCTGGGCAAACAGGGTCTGAAAATGGTCTATGCTCACCTTTTCGGTGATGCGCTTGATATACAATGTTGTGGCGGCCCAGAACATGGCCGCACAAAGCTCCATCAAATCCCCAATCCAGTACAAGGGCGGCAGCTGCTGCGAGCGTGCCTGAAACACCGCCGCCATGCCGCCGAAAGCCAGCACCAGACCTAAAACCTTGGCCGGCGTCAGACGGTCGTCTTTTAAAAAAAAGTGCGCGCCCAGGGCAACCCAGATAGGGGACGTGTAAAGAAAGATGACGGAGCGCGATGCCGGGGTGAAAGCCAGGCCCCAGTAAACGAACAGAAACTCTGTTCCAAACAAAAAGCCGATCACGAGAGCGTGTCGCATGTTTCCCGGCGGGAAGCCCACCCTGCGGCCCTTGATGCGGGCATAGGCCCATACCAGTGCCCCGGCGACCACAGAACGCAGGGCAGCGGACATAAGCGGCGGCATCCCCTGATTGCTGAACTTGATGCTCACCGCATTGGCGCCCCACAAAAAACACAGCAGACCCAGAGTGAGCCCTGCGCTGACCGGAAGGCGCCCGGTGGACCGATTATAATGCCGAACCATAACGCTCCCCAGGCACCGGTAGTCGCAATACGTCGCCCATACTCGATGCCTGATTCAAATTAGCCACTGGCGCTCCCCGCAGCAAGCTGCGGGAAATACGCTCGCAGGCTGGTTCAATTCAACCTAACTCGTGCTGTGCCTGTTTTAAGATCTGCCCGATTTTTATCTTTTGAGGACAGGCACGTTCGGCTTTGGAATAATCCGCCTCGAGAATATTCGCCGCAGCGCCTGCTGGCAGCGCATTGAATAACTTCGAGGCTGTATCCCGATCACCATAGCTCTGATGGTACATGGAAAACCGCATTATGTCGCTGATCGGAACCGGAAGATCGACCGCTGATTCGCAAATATCGGCACAACCCGCACAGTAACCGGGGGCGGTCCGACGGGCGTATTCTCGCATGCGGCGCCAGTCACCGCCGGTCAACTCTGTCTTGTTCACGGCTGCGGCGACATTGGCCTGCAGGACGGTCATGTTGGGCATGGCTGAGCAGATGCTGGCAATATTGGGATTCTGCCACACCGCCTTGAGCTTGGCCTGTTCAGCCGTGTATCCTTTCTTTATTAAATTTTCGGTTAAGTTGAGGGCGTCATCAGATTCGGATCCGATCGATGCATAGAGATTCGCCGAAAAGGCCGCCTGTGTCTTCATTGCGGTCAGTCCGATTCCAGCCTCGACACAGGCATCGACAGCTCTTTTCATCTCGCTCTTTCCCATAAGGCGGTAATTATAACTCATCATGATCCCGTCGATCCATCCGAGCCGGGCCGCCGCGAGCATGCTGTTTTCCATATTTTTGTGGGCGCTGAAGCCAAAGAAACGAATCTTGCCGCTGGCCTTGGCCTTTTCAGCCCAGGCCTTGACGTCATTGGTCAATTCTTCTCTGGCATCTTTGACATAATGAATGAAATACAAATCGACATACGATGTGTTCATTCTTTCCAATGAAATGTCCAATTTTTCATTCAATTTCCGGGGATCGGTGCTCCCGGCTTTCGTTACCAGAAATATTTTTTCGCGGTCTTCGGGAAATTTGGAAAAGTATTTGCCGATCGCTTTTTCGTTTTTCCCCCATCCATATGAGTCGGCCGTGTCCCAGTAAGTGACCCCCAATTTAAAAGCCTGCCTGAATATGATCTGGTCGGATGGTTTTAACTCGCCTCCCAAAGCGAGGATCGAGACATTGACGCCGGTTCTCCCAAACGGACGGGTCGGCACTGTCGTTTCTTCAGATGGTTTCGACGAAGCGCTGCCGTGCGCCGTGCTCGACGCGCTAACGGGTATCAGTACAGATCCCAACCCGGCGGCACCGGCGGTTCTGATAAAATCCCTTCTCGAAATTTTTCCTCCTCTTCCCTGCATACCACCCTCTCCCATATTTTTTCACCGGTTAAATAGTTGCCTGCCTGACGGGTAAAACATTTTTATCCAACTGGCAGAACGCCTTTCTTGCTGATGCCTTCATACCGATCACACGACACCGGTTGCCCAATTCCCTGCAGCACGCTAAAAGTGGCTGCTGCCATCCCAGCAATGGGTACAGGTCCTCTCTTTGGGCAGCCCGATGGCTTCCACAAGGTCATCGAGTCTCTGGTATTGCAGGGAAGTCAATTTGAGACGGCTGCGAATACGATCGATCATGGCCAGATTCTTTTCCGAGCCGGCCCTGGCATACTCGGTATAATCGGTCAACTCGCTGCATTCCAATTCCTCGATAGCCTTGCAGCCGGCCAGGTCGAGAGTGGACTGACTGACCGAAAAATTGAGAAATTCGCAGGGGTAAATCAACGTCGGGCATGCCGGTCGCATGTGAACTTCTTTTGCGCCATAGTCGTAGAGGGCCTGGATTGTATCCTGCAGCTGGGTGCCGCGCACGATCGAGTCCTCGCAGAACAAAATGCGCTTGTCCGCAATCAGCTCCTTGATGGGAATTAATTTCATTTTGGCGACCAAGTCGCGCAGGCTCTGCACCTGCGGCATGAAGCTGCGCGGCCAGGTGGGCGTGTATTTCACGAAAGGCCTCAGATAGGGCACTTTCTTTTCGAAAGCATAGCCGATGGCATGGCCGATACCCGAGTCCGGGATACCGGCGACAAAATCGATCACGACCGAATCACGACGCGCCAAAGCCTGGCCGCAACGATTGCGGGCGGCTTCGACATTGATCTTTTCATAGGTTGAGGCCGGGTAACCGTAGTACACCCACAAAAAGGCACAGACCTGCATGCCGGCTTCGGGTGCCCTTACCTGCTCATAGCCGTCGGCGGTCATCCAGACAATTTCTGCGGGCCCCAGGTCGCGTTCAAGCTGGTAGCCCAAATTGGGAAAAGCACAGGATTCGGAAGCAGCCGCGATAGCCCCCTGCTTGCGGCCGAGAACAATCGGTGTGCGCCCCAAACGGTCGCGGGCCGCGAAAATCCCTGCCTCGGTCAGAATCAGCATCGAGCAGGAGCCTTTGATGGTCTGCTGTGCGTTAACGATGCCCTCCTGAAATGACCCGGCTTCAGCGATCAGCATGCCGACCATTTCGGTGGGGCTGACTTCACCGCCGCTCATTTCTGAAAAATGTAGTTTTTTATCAAACGCCCTGGCTGTCAATTCTGCCAGATTGTTGATTTTGCCGACCATCACCAGTGCAAATGTACCCAAATGCGAACTGATGATCAGTGGCTGGGGGTCGTAATCACTGATAACTCCGATGCCTTTGTTGCCCTTGAGTTTCACAAGGTCGCCTTCAAATTTGGATCGGAAATAATCATTCTGGATATTATGGATCGATCGGGCAAACCCGTGTGAATTCAAAACCGCCATCCCGCCCCTTTTGGTGCCCAGATGCGAGTGATAATCCGTGCCGTAGTATAGATCGCGGGAACATTCCTCAGTCGATACGCATCCGAAAAAACCGCCCATGATTTCGCTCCCGAGTGGATTGATTAAGTTGATTGAGCAAAACGGATTCCCTTAAAAGATCATCCATAATATGGTCAGTCAAAAAAGCACACCTGTGATTTTAGCGTTGAACTTGCTGCCGCGTGCCAAGCACGCCGTTTGTATGTCAAGAATCAATAAAACACTTTCATGATGATTGCCCGAAAACGATTATGGATCACTATCAGTCTGCTCCTTGCCCCGCGCTTCAGGCTTTTTGACCCCGCCGGATATTTCCCGATAGCCTTTTTCCACCCGCTCATACACCCCCTGCCAGGTGAAAGGGGCAAGCAGGCAGGCCGCATCCGCGGCCGACCCGCACTGAAGAGCGTTGTCCAATTGCCGGCTGAGTGCATCTGCCAGATGGGCGGTGAATCTTGGCAGATCAGAGGGGTCGGGCACATCGGCGCCGATCAATCGCGGCAGCGGGACCCGCGAGACATAATCATCTTCGCAGAGACCATCGGGCAACCAGCTGTCCAGGCCGGGAAGATCCGTAACCACCGCCCGGCACCCGCACGCCATAGCTTCGACGACCACCAGCGGCAGCCCTTCGAAAAAAGAGGGCAGGACAAAAACATCGGCCTGCTGCAGGACCTCGGCCAATTCTTTCTGGGTTAAAGCACCCAGGAAGACGACATTGCCCAGATCGGCCGCCCGGTTTTCAATCTCGTCACGTTCAGGGCCGACGGCCGCACCGGCCAACAACAATCTGACCCGCTTGCCCCGCGGCGGCCTTACAAGGCGCATTGCATCGATCAGCCAGGGAACCCCTTTGGGCGCGCTGATCTTTCCGGCGTAAACGATCGTGAGCTCGTCGCGTTCGCTGACGGGAACACCGGTTTTGAGGACTTTAAAATAATCCTCCCGGTAACCCGCCCCCACAATCTGCACAACGTCTCCCGGCAACCCATAGGCCTGCATCAGCTTTTCCTTGTTTTCGGCGTGGAGCGCAAATACCCTGTCGACCGCAGCGCAGGGTTTGAGGACAAAAGGGGCCAGATGGGCGGCGTTTTCAAGCTGGCGCAGCTCGGTGCCGTGGCTTGAAACACAGAGGGGCGTTCGAGGGAAAAGGATGCGCGCCAGTGCTGTCAGCAGCCAGAGGTGGTTGGAATGAATCAGGTCCGGTTCGAAATTCTCTACAGCGGCATCCAGTGCGCCGGCGAAAGCCTGCAGGTAGTTCTCGAGCATCGCTGTGGTGAAGGTCGAAAACCGGGTGGACGGATATGGCATGATGTCGCTCATGCCCGCTATGGGGAAATCCAGCGGTTTCCGGTCGAAACGAACTTCGAAAACATCAGCGGCGGACAGTGGCGCCACCTCCGGCAGCGGTTCTTTTGCCGGCAGACCGATGACCGCGCGCTGGATATGCCCCGCTTCGGCGGCATGCCGGACCATGGCGAGCAGAGCCACACCGCTGCCTGTCTTGGCGGGCTGCTGGGAGAGCAGATGAAGAACTTTCAGCCGGGGGCCCCGGACCGACCTTTTTTCGATGGCTGACGGTTGAAAATCCAGCAGTGCCCTGGAACGGCTTTGGTCAGCAGGCTGAATGCGGGGATTGGCTGATAACACGTCTATTCTTTTTCATCATTATCCTGATAGTGAACCTTGATCCGCTTGAAAACAAGGTCGTTCATTTTCTGGGGCGGCACGGCCCGCTGGCTTGCCAGCTCGCGCACGCCGGTCTTGAAGGCCTCTTCATCATGAAATGGATGGGTGCCTTCGATCACTTCGAGGTCCGGATACTCTCTTTGAATGGCTTCAACGAATTTGTCCTTGAACGGACAGACCTGGACCAGGCATGATGTCAGGTGCAGGTTTTCAATGCCGTATTCCACCAGTGCCTTGACCTTTTGCAGAATTTTATCCGACCCGACGGCGGTCGGGCAGCCGCCGCAATGAATCAGCCCCAGAAGCTCCGGGGGATTATCTTCCGGATATCGCTGAAACTCGCCCTGGCGTCCTTTGAGGTTGCCAAAACAGCCAATCATAACGCAGTCCATTTCACGGGTGGTGGCATCACAGCCCAATATTCCTACCTTCGGCATGGGGGTTCCTCCTTGGATCTTGGTATGGTCTACTGACGGTCGCCATTTTATAGCCAATCCGGGGCTTGAGGGCAAGGCGTTTTCTCGGATTGAAAGCGCAGCACACCGGTATAGCAGGTGAGCATTTCAATACGGGAAACAACATAGCCCTTGGGGCCATGAGGGCTTTCTGAAAGCACTTTTAGGTGAGCCAGCGTTTACGGCGCTTGTAGAACTTCGCGTCGCGATAACTGCGCTTCTTCCCCATCTCGGTCAGGCCCAGATAGAACATCTTGATATCTTCATTTTCCTTGAGCTTCTCCACCGTGTCATCCAGGACGATCTTGCCGTTTTCCATAACATAGCCATGCTCGGCGATGGACAGCGCCAGATGGGCATTTTGCTCCACCAGGAGCATGGTCATTCCCTGTTCCCGGTTGAGGCGCTCGAGGATATTGAAAATCTCCGCCACCAGCAGCGGGCTGAGTCCCAGAGAAGGTTCATCCAGCATCATCAGACGTGTTCGCGCCATCAGAGCGCGACCAATAACCAGCATCTGCTGCTCACCGCCGGACAGATAGCCCGCCAGGCGGTTTCGGAGGGGCTTGAGCGCCGGGAAATAATGAAATACCATGTCGTAGCGCTCACGGATTTCGCCACGGTTGCTGCGCGTTCGGGTGGCGGCGATCAGGTTTTCATGGATCGTCAGATTCTCGAAGACACAGCGGCCTTCCATAACCTGGAATATGCCCATCCGGACGATTTCTTCGGGGTCCAGGCCGTTGATGCGCCGGCCCATGAATTCTATCTGCCCGCCGGTGACCTCACCGTCTTCAACCTTGAGCAGGCCGGAGATGGCCTTGAGGGTCGTTGTCTTTCCGGCCCCGTTGGCCCCCAGCAGGGCCACGATCTGGCCCTCCTTGACCTCCAGCGAGAGGCCTTTGAGCACCAGGATGACGTCATCGTAGATGACCTCGATATTATTGACCGTCAGCATCGGCGCCCTCTTTTCTGAGCTTTTCCTGAAGCGTAAAACGCTGGACAACACCGCCGGCGGTTTTGGGCAAAGCGGCCGTGAATTCGATCCAGCGCGGATATTTGTAGGCGGCGATCCGCTCCTTGACAAACTGCTTGATGTCATCGGCCAGGGCGGACGATCCCCTGTCGGGATTTTTAAGGACGATAAACGCGTAAGGCTTGATCAGCTCGTCGGCGTCCATGTAGCCGACCACGGCACACTCGGAGACATCGGGGTGCTGCATAAGGGTGTTCTCCACTTCCTGGGGAGCCAGCCAGCGGCCGCCGACTCTGAGCATGTCGTCGCTGCGGCCTTTGAAGTAGAAGTAGCCGTCCTCGTCCACCCGGTAGCGATCTCCGGTGACGAACCACTTTCCCAGCATGTTGCCCCGGGTCTCATCACGCTGGTTCCAGTACATCGAGGCAATGGAGCCGCCGCTGATCTGCAGATTGCCGACCTCTCCCGGCTTCGTCGGATTGCCGTCCTCGTCCAGCAGTCGGGCGCCATAGCCCGGCACGAGTTTGCCGGTGCTGCCCGGGCGTACCGCACCGAATTGATTCGACAGGAAAATGTGGCAGATTTCAGTGGACCCGGTGCCTTCCAGAACCTCGACACCGAATGCCGCTTTGAAACGACGATAGATATCCGGGGACAGAATCTCTGCCGACGAAATACAGGCCCGCAAGCTGTCTGCGGGCTCCAGCGATCGGCCTTCGCGCATGCAGGTTTCCTTGTAATCGGCAAGGGCACCCATGAGGGTCGGCACTGTAAACAAAAGGGTCGGCTGATAGTCGAGCAGGTCCTTGTAGATCAGCTCCGGTTTAGGCGGATGACTGATCAGAACAGTGGTGGCACCGACAGCGAAGGGAAAGTAGACGCCGTTGCCCAGACCATAGGCAAAAAAGAGAAAGGAGCCCATGGCCCGGTCATCGGCGGTCATATCGAGTACTCCCCGGGCATAGGCTTCGGCACAATAAACCATATGGCTATGGTGGTGTACGGCACCCATCAATTTTTCAGGGTTACGTCCGCTGTAAAGCCAGAAGGCGGCATCGTCACGGGTTGTCGGAGCTGCTTTAAAGTCCGTCCCCGCTTCTGCAAGCAATTTATTGAATGAAAGGTAGCTGTGATTTTGATCACCGCAGACCAATATGTTTTTCAGGAATACGGCCTGGTCCACGATTTTTTCAATTTCCGGCAGAAACACCGCATCGACGATCAAAACCGGTGCCCGGCTGTCATTGAGCATATAAAGAAAATCGGGGGCTTTCATCAGAATGTTCGTCGGGACCGGTACCGCACCCGTTTTGATGGCCCCGTAAAAAGAATAAATCATCTCCGGCGTGTCACGCAGCAGCAGCATCACGCGGGCTTCCATGCCGACGCCCAGTTTGGTCAATCCATTGGCCACCCGGTTGACATTTTCCATCAGGTTGGTGTAGCTAACCTCAAGGTCCTCAAACAGAATGGCTGTTTTTCCTCCCCGGCCTGCCGCAACATTGCGATCGACAAAGTATTCAGCGGCATTGAATTGTCTGGGTAAATTCAGTTCAAGCATACCTCTGCCTTTTCAGGGAAGCTATATCAAAGAATCCCTTTTTGCTATCCAATTATTGGGCTTGGTTCTAA
>Ga0210141_1000147_pt1 | contig 9945 bp, 4 predicted proteins | sample China_Galinas_Co_2_FD_184862 | JGI IMG/M metagenome (GOLD analysis project Ga0210141, IMG submission 184862) | Wetland microbial communities from San Francisco Bay, California, USA, that impact long-term carbon sequestration -... | ecosystem: Environmental > Aquatic > Marine > Wetlands ...
GTCACTGTTCAGGAGGGAGGCAACTCCCTCCTGAGAGCAATATCGGCAACCCCCGTCACTGTGTGGAGAAGCCATGTCGGAAAAGTCTTTGGTCAAACAACGGGTTAGAAAAAACTTCGGCAAAATTCCCAAGATCGTTGAGATACCGGATCTCATTGGTGTTCAGAGGGATTCCTATAGCCGTTTTTTGCAGATGGATGTCCCACCTGAAGAACGGGAAGAAATTGGGCTGCAGTCTGTATACAAGTCGGTATTCCCGATCAAGGATTTTACCGGGAGTGCTTCTCTGGAATTTGTTTCATACAGGTTCGCAGAAGTAAAACATAGTGTCGAGGAATGCATTCACCGTGGAATGACTTACGAAATCCCTTTGCGCATTACGGCACGTCTTGTCGTCTATGATGTCGATTCCGAAACGGGAATTTCAAACATTCGCGATATCAAAGAGCAAGAAATATACTTTGGCACCATTCCGCTGATGACGGAAAAGGGAACCTTTATCATCAACGGCACGGAACGTGTCGTTGTCAGTCAACTTCACCGCTCTTCCGGCGTTTTTTTCGATCACGATAAAGGCAAATCGCACTCCTCAGGGAAAATCATCTACAGTTCCCGCATTATTCCGGTCAGAGGATCATGGATTGACTTGGAGATCGATCCCAAGGATATCGTCCACATCCGTATAGACCGGCGGCGTAAATTTCCTGTTACGATCCTTTTCAAGGCATTTGGATTCAGCGCGGAAGACCTTCTGACGTATTTTTACAACACCGATACCTACCTGATCAAAGGCAAGCGCTATTTTAAAGTGTTCAATGCCGATCTGCTCAAGGGGCAGCGCGCCAGCCATGATGTCAAAGATTCTGAGACAGGTGATGTGGTGGTGAAAAAGGGCCGCGTATTTACACAGCGGGCTATACGACGATTGAAAGCCATTGACACCACAGAAATTCCAGTGAACTCGGAAGAAATTATCGGGAAGGTGTTTGCGCAGCCGGTCTTGGATCCCAAGACGGGAGATCTGCTATTTAAAGCCAATGAGGTCATCGACGAAGACGTCCAGGAAAAGCTCGCCGACATTAAGATAAAGAGCTTCGATGTTCTTTTTATCGATGGGATGACCAGTAGCGATGCCATTCGGAAAACCTTGTTGCTTGACAAGGTGGAATCCAAGGAAGAGGCCCTGATCGAGATCTACCGGCGCCTCCGCCCCGGCAACCCTGCGACCCCTGAGGTCGCGCAAGATTTTATCGACAACTTGTTTTTCAAGTCCACGTATTATGATTTGTCCGGTGTCGGACGCATGAAAATCAATCAGCGCCTGGGAATCAACAGTGAAATCAGTCTGAGAATTCTTCGCAAAGAAGATATCTTGCTGACCGCTAAAACCCTGATTGAACTGCGCGACACACAAGGCGTGGTGGACGATATCGACCACCTTGGAAACCGGCGTGTCCGCGCCGTGGGTGAACTGCTGGAAAACCAGTACCGAATCGGTTTAGTGCGTATGGAACGGGCCATCAAGGAGCGGATGAGTCTTCAGGAAGTCGATGCCTTGATGCCGCACGACCTCGTTAATCCCAAGCCGGTTTCGGCGGTGGTTAAAGAATTTTTCGGCACCAGTCAGTTGTCCCAGTTCATGGATCAGACCAATCCCCTTTCCGAAACCACGCATAAACGTCGTCTCAGCGCGCTGGGCCCTGGCGGTTTGACACGCGAAAGAGCCGGTTTCGAAGTACGCGATGTCCATCCGTCGCATTATGGACGTATTTGTCCTATCGAGACGCCTGAAGGGCCGAATATCGGGCTCATTGTTTCGCTTGGAACCTATGCGCGGGTGAACCAATACGGCTTTATCGAGACACCCTACAGTGTTGTCAAGGACGCGGGGTTGACAGAAGAAGTCCGGTTTCTGAGTGCGTTCGAAGAGAAGGATCATCCGATCGCCCAGGCCAACGCCCCGATGGACGAAACGAAACACTATGTGAATCCGCTTGTTACCTCCCGCATCGCTGGTGAATTTGTGATGGTCGAACGGGAGCGGATTGAACTTATGGATATCTCGCCCAATCAGCTGGTGAGTGTCTCGGCGTCCTTGATCCCGTTTCTTGAAAATGACGATGCCAACCGTGCGCTGATGGGATCCAATATGCAGCGACAGGCCGTTCCCTTGTTGATGAGCGAAGCGCCGCTCGTGGGCACCGGAATCGAAGGTGTCGTGGCAAGGGATTCAGGCGTTGCGATCGTATCAAAAAGAGATGGTGTTGTTGTGGATGTCGATGCCGCCCGCATTGTGATTCGGCATGATCTTGTCGAGAATGGCGACAGCAACGGTCATCCGGTTACCATCTACAATTTGTCAAAATTTGTGCGCAGCAACCAAAACACCTGCTTCAATCACCGCCCGATCATCACTAAGGGCGAGCGCGTCACCAAGGGACAAATCATTGCAGACGGCCCGGCTACCGACCAGGGCGAACTGGCACTGGGTAAAAATGTGACGGTCGCTTTCATGCCGTGGGGCGGATACAACTTTGAGGACTCGATTCTTGTCAGCGAGCGACTGGTGCGCGACGGGGTTTACACCTCGATTCATATCGAAGAATTTGAAGTGGTGGCACGTGACACCAAACTTGGTAAAGAGGACATCACGCGTGATATTCCCAATGTCGGTGATGAGGCGCTTAAAGATCTGGATGAAAGCGGTATTATCCGGCTGGGCGCCGAGGTCGAGCCTGGGGATGTATTGGTTGGTAAAATCACCCCCAAGGGTGAGACCCAACTGTCACCGGAAGAAAAATTGCTCCGTGCCATTTTTGGCGAAAAAGCAGGTGATGTCAAAGATACCTCCTTGCGTGTGCCACCGGGCGTCCAAGGTATTGTCATCGATGCCAAGGTTTTCTCGCGGCGGGGCGCAAGCAAGGATGATCGCACCCGTCTGATCGAGGATGAGGAAATTCTCCGACGGGAAAAGGACCGTGATGATGAGATCGCGATTATCGAAGCGGCCGCCCGCGATCGACTGATCAAATTGCTGGCTGGACAAAAAAGCTATTCGTCCATTCAAAAGGGCAAAAAAGTGGTGGTGGCTAAAAATGCTACGATTACGGAAGAGGCTTTGCGCGATATTCCGCTATCCCAGATTGAAGGCGTCGTACTCAAGGATCCGCAGCAAACCGAAGAAATCCACGAGATCATTGAAACCTATCAACGCATGTGTGATGTGGTTCGGGACCGTTTTGAACAGCGGGTTTCCCGGTTTGAAAAAGGAGATGACCTTCCTCCCGGCGTGATCAAAATGGTCAAGGTCTATGTTGCCATGAAACGCAAACTTTCGGTTGGCGATAAAATGGCGGGACGCCACGGCAACAAGGGCGTCGTCTCCCGGATTCTACCGGTTGAAGATTTGCCTTATTTTGAAAACGGTAATCCGGTAGATATGGTTTTAAATCCGTTGGGTGTGCCATCGCGTATGAATGTCGGCCAGATCCTGGAAATTCATTTAGGCTTGGCGGCCAAGGGGCTTGGCGATCAGATCAGTACGCTTATGGAAGAAAACAAAACCAAAGCCTTGCGCGATAAACTGGATCGGATTTTCTCCGGCCAAAAAGACGCGCCGCCCATCAAAAAAATGAGCGACAAGGATCTGAAGGTATTTGCCGAAAATTATAAGACCGGTGTTCACATGGCGACACCGGTTTTCGATGGCGCCAAGGAAGATGAAATCAAATCGCTTCTGGAGGAAGCCGGCTACGACCGACTGGCTCAGGCCAAGCTTTTCGATGGGCGCACCGGCAAGCCGTTTGATGAGAAGATTACCGTCGGCACCATGTACATGTTGAAACTGCACCATCTGGTAGATGACAAGATTCATGCACGTTCCATCGGACCCTATTCGCTTGTTACCCAGCAGCCGCTGGGTGGTAAGGCCCAATTTGGTGGGCAGCGGCTTGGTGAAATGGAAGTTTGGGCTATGGAAGCCTACGGTGCGGCCTATGCTTTGCAGGAATTCCTGACCGTCAAATCAGATGACATGGCCGGTCGTACCCGCATGTATGAAAAAATTGTCAAAGGGCAGAATGTTTTAGAGCCGGGTCTGCCTGAATCATTCCGGGTGATGACAAAAGAGCTTCAGGCCTTAGGGCTGGATATCCAGTTACTGGAAGGCGAATAATTAAGGAGAGTATCTTGGAAACGTTATACGATTTCTTCGCAAAGCCCACCGACCCAAGACGATACGACGGAATCCGTTTGGCGCTGGCCTCTTCGGAACAGGTCCGGAAGTGGTCCTTCGGGGAGATCAAAAAGCCCGAGACCATTAACTACCGTACCTTCAAGCCCGAGCGCGATGGGTTGTTCTGCGCCAAAATTTTTGGTCCGACCAAGGATTATGAGTGTAACTGTGGCAAATACAAACGGATGAAGCACCGGGGTGTCATCTGTGAGAAATGCGGTGTCGAGGTTATCCAGTCCAAGGTTCGGCGCGAGCGGATGGCGCATATCGAACTGGCGACGCCGGTATCGCACATCTGGTTTCTTAAAAGCCTGCCGAGCAAGATCGGCAATTTGCTGGATCTTACCCTTAAAAATATGGAGAAGGTGCTCTATTTCGATAACTATATCGTTATTGATCCCAAAGATACGCCTTTGACCAAGGGACAGCTTTTATCGGACGAGAAATATCACGAAGCGCTTGAACTGTACGGCAATAAGTTTGATGCCGGCATCGGCGCTGAAGCCGTCAAGGTCATGCTGGAAGATATCGACCTGGATGCGCTATACAACGAACTCCGCACGGATGTGCGGGAAACGGGTTCCATCGCCAAGCGTCAGAAGCTGGCCAAGCGGTTGAAAATTGTCGATGCTTTCCGGAGATCGGGAGTGGATCCCTCCTGGATGATCATGGATGCCATTCCGGTGCTGCCGCCGGACCTGCGGCCCCTGGTGCCCTTAGAAGGGGGGCGTTTTGCCACTTCGGATCTCAACGACCTATACCGCCGGGTTATCAATCGCAACAATCGCTTGAAGCGCCTGATCGATCTCAAGGCTCCCGATATCATTGTTCGGAATGAAAAACGCATGCTACAGGAAGCCGTTGATGTCCTTTTCGACAATGGACGGCATGGGCGTGTGATTACCGGCACCAACAAGCGCCCCTTGAAGTCTCTGAGTGACACCCTGAAAGGCAAACAGGGCCGTTTTCGACAGAACCTGCTTGGTAAACGCGTCGACTATTCGGGACGAACCGTTATCACCGTCGGTCCTGACCTGCGGTTGCATCAGTGCGGTTTGCCGAAAAAAATGGCATTGGAGTTATTCAAGCCGTTTATTTACTATCGACTCGAACAAAAAGGCCTGGTTTCGACCGTCAAAAGTGCCAAAAAAATGGTCGAGCGGGAAATTCCCGAGGTCTGGGACACGCTTGATGAGGTCGTCAAGGAGTACCCGGTCATGCTGAACCGGGCGCCAACCCTTCACCGCCTTGGCATCCAGGCCTTCGAGCCGATTCTCATCGAAGGCAAGGCCATTCAGCTGCATCCGCTGGTTTGTACCGCATTCAATGCCGACTTCGACGGTGACCAGATGGCGGTGCACGTGCCTTTGTCGGTCGAAGCGCAGATTGAAGCGCGGGTATTGATGCTGTCCAGCAATAACATCCTCTCACCCGCCAACGGCAGCCCGATTATTGTTCCCAGCCAGGATATCGTTCTGGGAATCTATTACATGACGCGCGGTATCAAGGATCTCAAGGGGCACGGCCGGATTTTCAGCAGTCCTGAGGAAGTGCGCATCGCCTATGATGCCAATGCGGTGTCACTGCACACCCAGATCATCGTCCGGGTCGAAGGGGCTCGGGTGGAAACCACGGTTGGTCGCGTATTGCTCTATGAGATCATGCCAAACGACGTGGTGATGGCCTTCAATCACATCGCGGTTGCTTCGGAGGCGGATGCGGCATCCGTCGCCGAGGTGCTTGAGGCCGGAGAACCTTTTGAAGCACTTGTAGAGCAATTCGGAGAAGCAGTGGAGATGACCGATGAAGGCTTCACAGGGTTGCTGAAAGAAGATGAGTTGACAAGCATCTATGACCTTCGCGCCAAAGATGCACAAATGCTTTTTGCAATGGACGTGGGCCAGTGCTCCGGCAAAATCGAAACGGGTGGACAGGTTCATTTTTTTGCGGCTGTTCGTCGCGGCGCCGGGGTTCCGTTCAAGGCCGTCAACCAGGTTATGGACAAGAAATCGCTTCGTGAACTGGTGGACCTGGTTTATCGACGCTTGGGGGCCAAAGCGACTGTCATTTTGTCGGATCGACTGAAAGATATCGGCTACCGATACTCCACCGAGGGTGGGTTATCCATTTCGATCGATGCCATGATCATACCAGACAAAAAATGGGATATTTTAAAGCAGTCGGAAGATCAGGTCACCGAAATCGGGCGTCAGTACACCGAAGGGCTGATTACCCAAGGTGAGAAATATAATAAAGTAGTCGATATTTGGGCCAAAGCAACGGATGATGTGGCCAACGAAATGATGGAGGCCATGAAAAATGCGCCGTCTCCCAGTGGGCATGAGGCGCCCGGTTTCAACCCCATTTTTATGATGGCGGATTCCGGCGCCCGCGGCAGCAAAGACCAAATGCGCCAGTTGGCCGGCATGCGCGGTCTTATGGCGAAGCCCTCGGGTGAAATTATTGAAACTCCCATCCAGGCCAATTTCCGGGAGGGCCTTTCCGTTCTGCAGTACTTTATATCGACGCACGGTGCACGGAAAGGTCTCGCCGATACCGCGCTCAAGACCGCCAACTCCGGTTACCTGACGCGCCGTCTGGCCGATGTGGCCCAAGATTGCGTGGTTACGGAAATCGATTGCGGAACGATGATGGGTGTCGAAGTCGAACCGCTGATGGAGGGCGGGGAAGTTATCCAGCGTTTGGGCGAGCGGATCTTAGGGCGGTACACCATCGATGAGATTGTTGATCCCTTTACAGATGAGGTTTTGGTTAAAGCCGGCAAAGAGGTCGATGAAGCGGCGGTTCAGCGGATTGAGAATTCTGGAGTGACCAGTGTCAAGATCCGGTCGGCACTGACATGTCGCGCCAAGCATGGTGTTTGTGCATCCTGCTACGGTCGGGATCTGGCCCATGGGCGCCTTGTGGAGATGGGACAGGCCATCGGAATCCTGGCCGCGCAATCCATCGGGGAGCCCGGAACCCAGCTGACCATGCGGACATTCCACATCGGCGGCACCGCTAGCCGGCGCGTTGAGCAGGCCGACATTCGGGCTCGCGTTGAGGGTACCGTTAAATTTCTGGATCTCAATGTGGTGGAAAATTCCGTCGGCGACCTTATCGTGATGAACCGGCGCGGGGGGGAATTTGCGATCATTGGTGATAATGACCGCGAACGGGAACGGTTCCCTGTTATATTCGGTGCGCACTTGATGATCAAGGACGGCGCTGTGGTAAACGCCGGCGATCTCTTGGCCCAGTGGGACCCTTTCACCACGCCCATTATTACCGAGGTGAGCGGTACGGTTAAATTCGGTGATATTCTGCCGGGCAAGACGGTTCAGGAAAAAGTTGACCCGGTGACCGGGAAATCCAGCCACACCATTATCGAATCCAAACTGGCGGATGCCCGGCCTCGTATTTCAATCAAAGACGGATCGGGCAAGACGGCCAAGTTGCCCAGTAAATCGGGCCTGGCACGTTATATTCTTCCGACGGATGCCATCTTGTTGGTGGAAGAAGGCGACGCCGCCCAGGCCGGTGATATTATCGCCAAATTGCCTCGGGCAACGACCAAGACCAAGGACATTACCGGTGGTCTGCCGCGTGTTGCCGAATTGTTTGAAGTACGCAAACCCAAGGATATTGCCGTACTCAGTGAGATCGATGGCTATGTCACCATTGCGAAGGGGACCAAGAAGGGTAAACAGAAAATCACGATTACCCCGGTTGATGTGGGCGAAAAGAGGGAATATCTCATTCCACGCGGTAAGCACATCAATGTTTACGAGGGGGACTATGTCCGGGCTGGTGAGCCATTGATCGGTGGTGCGGCGATTCCCCAGGATCTGCTGAATATCAAGGGTGAAATTGCCCTCGCCCGCTATCTTGTTGATGAAGTGCAGGAGGTTTATCGACTGCAGGGCGTGCGGATTAATGACAAACATATTGAAGTGATCGTGCGCCAGATGATGCGTCGGGTTAAAGTCCATGAGGTGGGTGACACCGATTTTATAACTGAGGAACAGGTCGATCGCATGACGTTTGAAGAGGCCAATCGTGCGGTGATCGAAAAAGGCGGCCAACCGGCCGTGGCCGAACCGCTTATTCTCGGTATCACCAAGGCTTCTCTTAGCACGGACAGCTTCATATCGGCGGCTTCTTTCCAGGAAACCACCAAGGTGCTGACGGATGCTGCCATCGGCGGCACAAAAGATTACTTGCATGGTTTGAAAGAAAATGTCATAATGGGTCGTTTGATCCCAGCTGGAACGGGATATCCTATGTATAACGACGTTCACATGGATCAGGGCTGACACCAACCGCCTGCCGTGAGCGGCAGGCGATTTTTCTGTTTCATGCCGCATGTTTACTGGAACGATCCGCTTCGGCGCTCAGTCGTTCTAAGAGCATAGGTACTCATTTCACGTTTAGTTAAAACAATTTGAACATCAGACCGATCGAGTCGGCGGGTGTGCATCGGCCTTTTGGGGCGGCTGTATTTTTCAGGCGCGAAAGTGCTTGACAAATATTTTAGGTATGTATACATACCTCAGCTTTGCTGTGCGAAAAAAATCCGTCTAATTTTTATCAAAAATGAGGAAAAAATGCCGACCATTAACCAGCTTGTTCGAAAAGGCAGAAAAAGAATCAAGAAAAAGACGAATACCCCGGCATTAAAAGGGGCACCGCAAAAGCGGGGGGTTTGTACTCGCGTATATACCTCGACGCCTAAGAAACCGAACTCCGCTCTGCGTAAAGTCGCCCGTGTGCGGCTGACCACGGGCGTCGAAGTTACCGCTTACATTCCCGGTATCGGGCATAACCTGCAAGAGCACTCCGTTGTGCTCGTGAGAGGCGGTCGTGTAAAGGATTTGCCGGGTGTACGCTATCATATCGTCCGGGGCACGCTGGATACCCTGGGGGTTGAGGATCGACGGCAGGGCCGCAGTAAATACGGTGCCAAACGGCCCAAATAAGCGCCCTATTGCAAAGTTTCAATTTTTGTAACGATTAATGGAAATGGTGTGACGTATGCCGAGAAGAAGAGAAGTCCCTGTACGGACCGTTTTGCCGGACCCCAAATACAATAGTGTGCTGGTGGCCAAATTTATCCGGTCTGTAATGCGCGATGGCAAAAAGAGTACAGCGGAGCAATTGCTTTACGATGCGTTTGATATCATCAAGGCCAAATCGAACGAGCCGCCTTTGAAAGTGTTTGAAAAAGCGCTGGACAATGTCAAACCGATGAGTGAGGTGAAATCGCGTCGCGTTGGCGGGTCGACCTACCAGGTACCGACCGAGGTGCGTCCGGCACGACGTCAGGCGCTTGGCATCCGATGGATGATCGACTTTGCGCGCAAACGTGGAGAGCGCGGCATGGCCGCGCGGCTGGCCGGTGAAATTCTCGATGCGGCCAACAATCGTGGGGGAGCGGCGAAAAAGCGGGAGGATACGCACCGCATGGCCGAGGCGAACAAGGCCTTTGCCCATTTCCGGTGGTAAAAGACTTGATGTGGACGGTCTGTCAATCCCAAGTAGCCTTGCTGACGTCAGTTTTCGATATGCCTGGCAGCCGTTACTGGATAAATTTTAAAAGATAGCCCGTAATAGGGAGGAAGAGAAGATGGCGAAGCAAAAGTTTGAGCGGACGAAGCCGCATGTGAATGTGGGAACGATTGGTCACATCGACCATGGCAAGACGACGCTGA
>Ga0210141_1000148_pt1 | contig 9942 bp, 11 predicted proteins | sample China_Galinas_Co_2_FD_184862 | JGI IMG/M metagenome (GOLD analysis project Ga0210141, IMG submission 184862) | Wetland microbial communities from San Francisco Bay, California, USA, that impact long-term carbon sequestration -... | ecosystem: Environmental > Aquatic > Marine > Wetlands ...
TCGCTTGAAATCCTGTCCACCTGGGAGCAGCGCCGGGGTGAATCGATCGAATGGCTTCAGGGCGGATATGCGTTTCCGGTATACCGAAAAGCCGATGCCGATTTGATTCGAGGCCTTTTGCCGGTTCAAAAATCGCATGGCCTGAATATTGATTTTGTCGATCCGCAGCAAATGCAGACCATCCTGCCCGGAATCAACCCGCACGGTCTCCTGGGCGGCAGCTTCTCGCCGGAGGACGGGTCCATCTCCCCGCTTTTGACCGTCAATGCTTTCTTCCGGCGCGCCTGCGAATTGGGGGCCAGATTCCAGTTCGACGAAAAGGTGACCGGCATCCAGATCGACAAAGGGCGCATCGGCGGTGTCAGCACCAACCGGGATCGGTACGAAGCGCCCGTCGTCGTCGATGCTGCCGGCCCCTATTCGCCTGTCATTGGGCGTATGGCCGGCGTGGACATTGCGGTAAGACCGGATTCCCACGAAGCCGCCATCACCGAACCAGTTAAGCCGTTTTTCAGCTGCATGGTGGTGGACATCCGCCCCGGGCCGGATTCTAAGAACTATTATTTCTACCAGAACAGACACGGTCAGGTCGTCTTTTGCATCACCCCAGATCCACCCATATTCGGAACCGATAAAGGCGAGACATCCGCATTTCTGCCGCAGATCTGCGCGCGGTTGGTGACTCTGCTGCCCCGACTTAAAAACCTGAGAGTCAGACGGACCTGGCGGGGTCTGTATCCGATGACCCCGGACGGGTCGCCGCTGGTGGGCTGGAGTCGAAAAGTCCGGGGACTGCTCCATGCCGCCGGCATGTGCGGACAGGGCCTGATGCTGGGACCGGGACTGGCCGAGTTGATCGGCCGCATGATCACCGGGCAGACCACCAAAGAAGATCAGGTCGTGCTGGAGGAGTTTTCACCCGATCGAAAGTTCAAACAGATGGAGGCACTTAAGTAGAGCCGCTCTATGAAGCGCGGCACTGCATGGACATGGCGCAGCGGGTAAGTGCTCGGTGATCAAAACGAATTTAATAATGAGTTGATTGCTTTTTTGTTTTGGGCGTGCACGTCTGTGGCTGGTTTATAAGGTTTTCCCGCCGGTGTTGCAATTTGGTCTCAATTCAGATACTGCTTTGATAAATTCACTTTAGATTTAGGAGACAATAAAGAATGGCTGATTACAAAATCGAGGAAGTAAAATCGTTCGACTATGAGCGTCCTGAAATTAAAAACGGCTACACGGATCAGACCCTCTACGTCAATTTGAGCGATGATGCGATCGCCGTCAAGCCGGTGGCCGAAAAAACCAAGCAGACCTTCATCGGAGGGCGGGGATACAACCTGTGGCTGCTGTGGCGGGCTGTTTCTGCGGATACAAAATGGGATGATGCCGACAACGCCGTCTGCATTGCTTCCGGCCCGCTGGGGGGCACCCCGGTTTACCCGGGTTCGGGAAAAAGTATCGTGGCGACCCTTTCGCCATTGACCGGATCGGTGATGGACTCGAATGTGGGGGGCTACTTCGGCCCCTATTTGAAATTCTCGGGCTTTGACGCGCTCGAAATCCAGGGAAAAAGCGACGATGAGATGATCGTTTTCGTCGACGGCGTTGAAGGGCGCATCCACCTGTTTAAAAGCGAAGGACTGCCCGATGACGCCTATGCCCTGTCATCCGCACTTACGGAACACTTTGCGAAGGGCAAACCACGGAATATTTCAGTGGTATCCGCCGGCCCGGGAGCCAAAAACACGTTGATGGGCTGCTTGAATTTCAGCTGGTATGACAACAAGCGCAAACGCGCCCGCTACAAACAAGCCGGCCGGGGCGGTATCGGCACCGTGTTTTGCAACAAGGGCATCAAGGCGCTGGTGGCGCGCTGGGATTCGGTCACACTGGACACCAACAGCCCCGCCGACAAGGAGGCGCTCAAAGAAGTCGGCAAACTGCATTCACGCGAAATCGTGGCCCTGGATCCCAAGCAAAATGAAATGTCCGTTATCGGAACCACCCACATCGTCACCATCATGAACGACTACGATACCCTGCCCACCCACAATTTTCGCTATGGGTCCCACCCCGAGGCGCCAAACCTGGGTCAGGCGGTCTACCGTCGCATTTTCGATCCTGGATTTGACGGCTGCTGGATGGGCTGCACCGTGGCCTGCTCCCACGGCATAAAGGATTTTGTGCCCATGACCGGTCCGTACGCAGGTAAAAAGGTCTTCGTGGACGGTCCCGAGTACGAGACCGTTGCGGGCTGCGGGTCCAACCTGGGTATCTTCGATGCGCTCGCAGTGGTTGAAATGAATTTTTACTGCGATGCCTACGGGCTGGACACCATATCGGTGGGCACCAGCATCGCCTTTGTCATGGAATGCTACGAAATGGGCTTAATCGATGCCAGCCACACCGGCGGCCTTGAGCTTTATTTTGGAAACCGCCTGGCGGCACTCGAATTGCTGCATCAGATGGCCCGCGGCGAGGGATTCGGCAAAATCGTTGGCCAGGGCGTGCGGCGCATGAAGACAACCTTTGCCCGTGATTACGGCGCCGATGAAAAAATACTGACCGACATCGGAATGGAATCCAAAGGCCTTGAATTTTCCGAATACATGACCAAGGAGTCCCTGGCCCAGCAAGGCGGATACGGGCTGGCGCTCAAAGGACCTCAGCATGACGAAGCCTGGCTGATTTTTCTCGACATGGTCCACAAGCTGTTTCCGACCTTTGATGACAAAGCCGAAGCCCTGCACTGGTTCCCGATGTTCAGGACCTGGTTCAGCCTGTGCGGGCTTTGCAAATTGCCATGGAACGACATCGTACCCGAAGACAACAAAGACACGGACGAACCGGCCAAGGTCATGAAACACATTCAATGGTACGCGCGATATTTCAGTTCGGTCACCGGTCGCAAAGTGTCCGCCGATGACCTTATTCCCATGAGCGAGGCCGTCTATAACTTCCAGCGAATCTTCAACCTCCGGATGGGTTACGGGCGCCGGGCGCATGATACCCTGCCCTACCGGGCTGTCGGGCCGGTTACCGAACTGGAATATGAATCCCGGCAGCAGCGCTATGACGAAGTCCTGAAGGATCAATTCAAACTGGACATCGCCGACAAAAGCATCGCGGAAAAGGTTGCCCTTCTGCGTGAAAACCGTGAGGCCGAGTACAGGAAATTAACCGATGCGGTCTATAAGCGCCGCGGCTGGACGTCGGACGGCATCCCCACCCAGGCCACTGCCAAACGACTGGGTATCGATTTCCCGGAAGTTCTGGATGTGCTGAAACAAGCCGGGGTCGACCGGTGATAACCGTCGGCGGCCAGCAACTGCCCTGGTCCGAAGGCATGACCATAGCCGACATCCTGGCCGATCTCGACGACGGGAACCAGTATGCCGTTGTTCGGGTGAACGATCAGTATGTTTCCCGCCCGAACTTCGGCAAAACCCGTGTCCCCGACGGCGCCCAGGTATTCCTGATACCGATGATTGCCGGCGGATAGTTTCCGTTCTGAAAGGTGAAAAGAGGCAATTATTTGTAATTTCTGTTTTTCGAGGTGGCGCGTTTGGGTGGCTTAAAAACGCTTTGCCGGATTTTTGTCGATATTTTTATATTTTACAAAACCCGCACATGGCGGTCTGAAATTTTTTTTCCGCATTTCCTCTTTAACAGCCAGCCCCAAACCGGTACCGCTCCTGCCCGACCTTTTTCGTATAGAACGGCTCGAATATCCGTTCAAGGTCATCTGATGCTATTCCCGACCCCTCGTCTGATACTGACAGGACTGCGTACTCACCTGATTTTATGCTATCATACCCACCGAGAGGTTTATCGACATTACGGTTCACGGTCGATATGGTGACATTGCCGCCGCCCTCAATCGATTCCGAAGCATTCGACACCAGGTTCATGACAACCTTTCTGATATTAACCAGAGAACCGCTGATGTTGAGCAAGTCCGGATCGAGGTCGGCAGCGACCGTAATTGCAGGGTGATACTGTTCGAGCTTGTTGAACTCGGGAGAATTTAAATAGTCACCGATTTTTTCTGTTTCAATGCTGTAAATTGCCACCTCTTTAGCGACCCTCTCCAGGTCGTCGGGATGAACGATAGCGCTCCTCGCTCTCCCGCAGCGCGCCCAGGATTTTCATCCGCTCAAGTTCAGCTTTCTCTAATCGCTGAATCCTTTGCTCTAAAGCTTCATAAGTCGGTTTTTCAGCCATTAAAGGGATTTCCAAATTCTTAAAAGCGGTTTTCTGTAAAGCCGAGGATCATTGATCGCTTCTGCCCATCTCATTTCAAAGGTGCCTTTGACAGCACCACATCGTCAATCCATACGGTGCCTTTGCCGTTGATGACAAGATTGAGCGTGACCTTGTCGGGCCGCTGCCCCTTCTGGAACCCGAGAGTAGCGGCGTCATCGAGACTGAATTTCTTCAGCTCGCCGGCAATTGCCGGGCTGCAAAGCAAGGCCGGTATGGAAAGAATCATGAATAGCCTTTTCATATTGTTTCCCCTCTCGGTTAGAACGCATGCATTCAAGCGATTCTTGATAATTTTTAAAATTGGATTCAATCGACCCACATGCAATTCTACCGGACTCCTTCCTGGCAGTCAACTTTAATCAATATAACTTATTGTAATAACATAATATAAGCGCATACCCCTTTCTATTGGACGCTGTCCCCAGAGCTGACTTCCAGGCAAAATCCGGCTTTTCGGGCCATATAAGCTTAAATCTATCAGCGAAGGAGGCTCGCCCCGGCGGATTGCATTCTGCAAAAGGATATGATATTTTTGCATAAAATACCAAAATCCCTGCCAACGAGGTACTTGGTCCGATGCCGGTCTTAAGCAATTTTCTGTACGCCTGTGGCACCGTCATAAATTGGGTTTTAGTGGCCTATATGTGGGTGGTGATTGCCCGGGTCGTACTCTCCTGGGTAAACCCCGACCCCTTCAACCCGATCGTGCGATTTATTCACAATATTACCGAACCGGTTCTCTATCAGATCCGCAAGCGGCTGCCAGTCGTGTTCGGCGGGTTGGACCTGTCGCCGATACTCGTGTTTCTGGCGATCATGTTTCTGCGTTCGTTTGTCGTCAGAACCCTGTTCGATTTTTCCGCATCGTTAATCCGTTAGGAAAAGGAAAAAACATCCCATGAAAATAACACCGCTTGATATCCAGCAGCAAAAGTTTAGAACCCGCTTTCGCGGCTTTGATTCCAGCGAGGTCGGCTTTTTCCTGGAACGGGTCGCCGATGCATTCGAAGATTTGGAGCGGCAGAACCAGCAGATGCGTGACGAAATGCGGCGCTTCGAACAGGAGATCAGGGGCTACCGAAAACGCGAGGAATCCTTCAAGCGCGCAATTCTCAACTCCCAGAGTGTCATCGACCAGATGAAAGACAACGCCAGCAGACAAGCTGAGTTGATCATCGCCGAAGCCGAGGTCCGCGGCGAAAAAATTCTCAACCGCGCCCACAACCGACTCGCCCAGTTGCATGAGGACATCGCCGAGCTCAAACGCCAGCGGGTTCAGATCGAGATGGAAATCAGCTCGATCATCGAATCACACGCAAAGCTGCTGGAAATCAGCAACGAAGGGATGAAAGCGCTGGACGAAGAGCACGACAAACTAAAAATTCTAAAGCAAGCGCGATAATGGCCGAAATACATAGTGGACTATATACCCGGGGCGCCGACCGCCCACGATCGGTCGTGCTTGCAACGTCCGCTTGAAAAATGGCTGCGCTACAGCGCTTGTCACCGGCACCCCCTGCAGACAACAATACCAAAAATCCAAGCCTAGCACGCTGAGCTGACACAGAGGAATCTGCCGATGGCCAAAATCGATGCCTTCTTTAAACTGATGCATGAACAGGGCGCTTCCGACTTGCACCTGATGGCCGGTCTGCCGCCGGCCCTGAGAATCCGCGGTGAAATCGAACGGGTAAAATACAAGGTTTTGACAAACGACGACCTGCGGGCCATGCTCTATGAGATTACACCGGAACAGAAAGTAAAGGTCTTTGAAGAAAGCGGCGATGTGGATTTTGGTTATGAAATTCCAGGTCTTGCCCGTTACCGCGCCAACTTTTTTATGCAGAAAAACGGTGTCGGCGCCGTTTTCAGGGAGATCCCCAGCACCGTTATGACCTGCGAGCAGCTGGGGATGCCACCGGTGGTGTCAAAGCTGGCCACTCTGCCCCGGGGAATGGTTCTGGTCACCGGGCCCACCGGCAGCGGTAAATCCACTACCCTGGCGGCCATTATCGATGTGGCCAACAAAACGCGCAAAGATCACATCATCACCATCGAAGATCCGATCGAATTCGTGCACAGCAGTCAGGGCTGCATCATCAATCAGCGCGAAATCGGCGTGCATACCAATACGTTTTCGTCTGCCTTGCGCGGGGCCCTGCGCGAGGATCCCGATATCATTCTGGTCGGTGAAATGCGCGATCTGGAAACCATTTCACTGGCGGTGGAGGCCGCCACCACCGGTCACCTGGTGTTTTCGACCCTGCACACCTCCAGTGCGGCCAAAACGGTCGACCGTGTGATTGAAGTCTTTCCGGCACAGCAGCAACCGCTGATCCGCTCTTCGTTGGCCGACGGTCTGCGCGCGGTTGTGGCCCAGACCCTTTTCAAACGCATCGACCGCAAAGGGCGGGTGGTGGCGCTGGAGATCATGATCGCCAATCCGGCCGTCCGCAATCTGGTGCGCGAGGGCAAGATCCATCAAATCCCCTCCATGATCCAGACCGGCCGCAAGTACGGCATGATCATGCTGGACGACGCCATAATGGAGCTTTACCAGAAGGGTATCATCAGTGCCGACGATGCCTACGCCAAAGCAAATGACAAGGCCAAATTCCGACCGCTGCTCAAGTCGCCGCCGGTTGATTTCACCGAAGCCTGATGCTTTGATTCACCGACGGATATGGACGAGGTCAAGATGGCTGAATTTTCAAATCCCTGGAAAATAGCATGAAAAAACAGGAAATAGACCACATTCTGGTCAAAATGCTTGATTCGCATCGCGATGTTTCCGATTTAAATTTTACGGTGGGCAAACCGATGCAGGTGGAAAGCGCCGGTGTGCTCGTGCCGGTGGACATCAAGGACGGGGCCAATACCCTCTCGCCGTTCCAGACCGAGATCATTGCGCTCAATCTGATCGGCGGCGATCGCCGTTTGACAAAAACGCTGCTGCGGGAGGGCTCCTGCGACCTATCATACGGACTGCCGGGCAAAGCCCGATTCCGCGTTAACATCTTTTCCCAGGGCGGCAACTTCTCGATTGTATGCCGCAAGCTTGAATCAAAAATTCCGACGATCGATGACCGCAGTCTGCCAAAGGCCATGTACAAGATCGCCGAAGAAAAAAACGGGATCGTTTTCGTCACCGGCGCAACCGGTTCCGGTAAGACCACCAGTCTGGCCGCCGTGCTGGACAATATCAACGAAAATCGGGCGGTTCACATCATCACGCTCGAAGACCCGGTGGAATACCAGCACCCCCACAAAAAATCCACGTTCAACCAGCGCGAGCTTGGGATGGATTTTGATTCGTACGCCAACGGCCTGCGGGCGGCGTTGCGCCAGGCGCCCAAGGTAATTCTGGTAGGTGAAATGCGGGACCGCGAAACAGTGGAGATCGGCCTCAGTGCCGCAGAGACCGGGCATCTGGTCCTGACCACCCTGCACACCGTCGATGCCGGCTCCACCATCAACCGTATCCTGGGCATGTTTCCGCTCGAGGAGGAGCGCCAGATCCGCATCCGGCTGGCCGATTCGGTCCGCTGGATTATCAGTCAGAGGCTGCTGCCAAAGGTCGGCGGCGGACGCGTGGCCGCTTTCGAAATGATGGGCAGCAACATTCGGGTGCGGGACACGATTTTGCACGGCGAATCCGAGGGCAAGACCTACTACGACATTATGGAATCCGGTCACGCCTTCGGCATGGTTACCTTTGACCAGTTTCTGATCAAACTCTATGAGGAAGGCCAGATTACCCAGCAAACAGCCATGGCCTACGCTTCGCAGAGAGGGGTCGTCGGCCGCGGCATCGACTCTATCAAAAGTGCGAGAGGAGAAGCCACCACCGACATCGAAAAGCTGGAAATCGATGCCGAATACAACAAAGCCCTCTAAAACCGAAATGCAGCAGAACCCATAATAGATTCTTTAGGATGAATACCAACTAGGAAAACCCCATGGACGTCACCTGCAGCAGTTGCCAAAGCAGCTTCAAGCTTCCCGACGATAAGATACCGCCGGGTCGGTCGGCCACCCTTACCTGTCCCAAATGCAAGAACAAAATCAACGTCAACGGCGCGGCGGGCCACAATGCTGATGGGAAAACCGCCGCCGGCAACGGACAGCGCTACGATGCCGCCGACAAACCGTTTGATTTTATCGAGGAAGAGGGCAAAACCGCCATCATTTGTGAAATGAATCCGCTGGTGCGCCAGACCATCATCGACAACCTGAAGCTGATGGAGTATCAAAGCACCATCGCAGAAAATTCGCGCGACGCCTTGAAACGCATGCGCTACCACACCTATGACCTGGTTGTGGTCAATGAGGATTTTGACACTGACGATCCGGACACAAACGGGATCGTCCTTTATCTGGAACGGTTGGGCATGGCCGTCCGGCGCAACATGTTCGTGGCGATGGTCAGCGCCCGGCACCGCACCATGGACAACATGATGGCCTTTCACAAGAGTGTCAATCTGATCATCAACGTCAAAAACATCGAAGACATCGGCAAAATCATCAGTCGCGGGATTACCGATCATGCGCTTTTCTACCGCATGCACCGCGAGATGTTAAAGGAGACCGGCCGGATATAGAGTGCCGCCCGTTTGGACAGCTGACCGGCTAAATGGTTGACTGGGGAAACCAGCGATCTGCCGTCCGAAATAAAAAGTTTATCGATGACCCAGATCCTTTCACCGTTCAACCGGCATAGCCGGTTGTTATTTTATCTTTCTGCGCCGCACAACGTCCGGCATTGTCTACCGCTTCTAATCCATGCAAGACTCATTTTAACGTCGAGAATATAAAAAATGCCCCCGCCTCGTTGCAGTGATTACCGTGCAGAAATGCGACTGGTCGAACTGAAGCGCCGTCTGCAATCGGAAAAGCTGACCGAAGCTGAAAGATCGGCGATAATGGAAGAAATAAAGCGAATGGAAGTGCAGATGGGGCTGGATTAATTGACAAGCAGGCCGTCGACTCGTTAAGATTTTACGAACAGCAACGAGGCCCCCGAAAACAATAGCCGATGGGAGAACAGACGTGAACGCCGCTTCAAGTCCTGTTGCCGAAAATTTGCACCTGATTGCGCTGTCACCACCGCTGCCCGGATTTGAAAGGTTTATCAGTGTATGGCTTTACCGGGGAAGGCCCAGTTTTCTGGTTGACGTCGGCCCGGCGTCCACTGTGGATAATTTATTTGAATGCCTTGATCAGCTTGAGGTGACAGATCTGGACTATATCCTGCTGACCCACATTCATTTGGATCATGCCGGTGCCATCGGGGAGGTGGCGGCTAAATTCGCCGGCACCCCGATTGTATGCCAGGCGGCAGCCATCCCGCATTTGATTGACCCGCAACGATTGTGGGAGGGGACAAAGAGTGTGCTGGGCGAAACTGCGTTGGGCTATGGGCCCATCACAGCGGTCGCGGCTGAGCGCCTGGTGGATGCGGCTGTGCTCAGCGAAACGGCCATTGCGGTGATCCAGACGCCCGGCCATGCGGTCCATCATGTCAGCTATGCTGTAGGCGACTTTCTCTTTGCCGGCGAAGCATCCGGCGTCTGGATGGATCTCAAGGCCGGGGGCGAATATTTGAGGCCGGCGACACCGCCTCGACTTTATCTTGACACTGCCATTGCCAGCATTGAACACCTGATGGCATCA
>Ga0210141_1000149_pt1 | contig 9933 bp, 11 predicted proteins | sample China_Galinas_Co_2_FD_184862 | JGI IMG/M metagenome (GOLD analysis project Ga0210141, IMG submission 184862) | Wetland microbial communities from San Francisco Bay, California, USA, that impact long-term carbon sequestration -... | ecosystem: Environmental > Aquatic > Marine > Wetlands ...
GTATGGGTGTACAAACGGGCCACCGGAACGTGGATCGTGGCCTGTTGCCCGGCCTTTACTTTTGAACCGGCGATTGAGACCGGTGCGCGCATCAGCCTCTGCCTTTCGTGCGGGTTTTTCCGGGACCGGCGTTTTTTTCGATGAATTCGATGATCATGCCGGCTAGGTCTTTGCCGGTGGTTTTCTCGATACCCTCCAGGCCGGGTGAGGAGTTCACCTCCATAATCACCGGGCCGTGATTGGACCTGAGCATGTCGACGCCGGCGACCCTTAGCCCCATGATTTTGGCCGCCCTGACCGCTGTGGACCGCTCTTCAGGGGTGATACTAACCGTGCTGGCGCGTCCGCCCCGGTGGAGGTTGGATCGAAATTCCCCTTCGGGCCCCTTGCGCATCATGGCGGCAACTACCCGGTTGCCGATAACCAGGCAACGAATGTCGGTGCCGCTGGATTCCTGGATGAATTCCTGGACCAGGATATTGGCCTTTAAGCTCCGAAATGCCTGGATAACGCTCTGGGCGGCCTTTTGATTTTCGGCCAGCACCACGCCGACGCCCTGGGTGCCCTCGATCATTTTAACCACCAGGGGAGATCCGCCCACAAGATTGATAAGATCGTCGGTGAACTGGGTCGAGTGGGCGAATCCGGTCACGGGCAGGCCGATGCCTTTGCGCGCTAAAAGCTGCAGGCTGCGCAGTTTGTCCCTTGACCGGCTGATGGCAACCGATTCATTCAGGCAAAACACATCCATCATTTCAAACTGCCGCACCACGGAAGTGCCGTAAAAGGTAATCGATGCACCAATCCGCGGGATAATCGCATCAAACCCTTCTAATTTATCACCTTTGTAGTGGATGGCGGGATGATGGGAGGTTATGTTCATGTAGCAGCGCAACGGGTTGATGACCTGGATTTTATGGCCCCGTTTCCTGGCGGCTTCGGTGAGGCTTCTGGTCGAGTACAGCTCGGCATTGCGGGAGAGGATGCCAATTTTCATCTGTCTTCCCTTTTTATCGACTCGGTTTTGTAAGTTTTTGCAAGTTTCCGCCCGGTCAGGTAGGTGCGGCCCGGATGAATCAGAAACCTGTCCTCAACCGCTTTGCGGCCCACCAGCATCCTGAACAACATCGGGGCCCTGTCGGTCAACGTAACGTCGATCGGCCAACTCAGGCCCCCCAGCGCCGCTGTCGTCCGGATAAGATAACGTTTCTCGACGTGACCGCCTGAATCTTTTACCCGTCGTCGCTCCAATACCGGTGCCTCGCAATACAGTTCAATATCCCCGCGACGCTGCAGCGGATGGATACCGAATCGCACCATCCGGCACCCGCCCGTTTCAAACTCTTCCAGGCTGAAGGTATGCAGGGCCGAGGTGCGGGCGCCTGTATCGATTTTGGCTTTAATGGCCGGGATGCCCAGATCAGGCAGTCCGATCCATTCCTTCCAGCCGATGACAATGGCCGGCTGATTCTTGATTTTTTTAAGTTTCATTTTCTATCAGGCCGTGAAAAGAAGATCACCCCGTCGGGTGAAGGTGATGTCGGCGCCCGATCGGCGACCCCGCAGAGGTTAGCGCATACCCAAGTGATATGCAACGGGTTTGGCGTGAGATATGATCGGTTGCGATCTATCAAAACAAGAAGCGCTCTCCCAAGACAATGAGATGAGCGCTTTTTGAAATAGAAAGAAGCCGATCAGGCCGATTCCGGACTTTCTTACCTAGTTTTCAAAGTCGATGTCATCTTCCAGAAGTTCATCGTCGCCAACCGGGAAAGTGTCACTGTCGAAAGGAACCAGCTCGTCATCGTCATTAAAATCGATATCGACGTCATACTGATCGTCCCAGTCCAAATCTGCGCCGGTATCCATTGCGAACCGGTCGAAATATTTCTTGTCATAGTCATTCATTGTTCAAGCCTCCCAATTTTTAAAATAGTTGCGAATCGTCCGGCGGTTGTACTTTTTGCGGCTGCCGTGTATCATAGACCGTGGAGCTATTTTGACTGGAATCGACTTTTCCGATTCCTGAGCAGTCGAACCATGAGCAACTGCTGTGCCAAAACCTTGATTCTTCAGGTGCGGCAACAGCTGCACGCCGCCCGGATGGGCAGTCGGATGTGCGGGCTGAGGCGATGCAGAGGACACGAGGCCTGAAAATCGTGAGCGCTCTTTGCAATTAATTGAAATCATGAAATTTTTAACCGGCGGCCGGAAGCATAACGACAAAAAAAGGGGGGCCGACCGGGGAAAAACATATCCGGCAGCAAAAAGTGCCGGCAATCCGGCTTTGCGGTCAGCGCGCATATGATGGCCATTTATGAGAACCGCGGGTTCCGCTGCCCGTAAAATCAGAATTGTAAATTCCTGTCTGGTGCGCTGCTTCAGGCCGGCGCCAACTTCTTCGCAGAGGCAGAAAAAAATGCTTAATTTTCTGTTCAAAAAAGAACACCGGCTGGAGACGCTTTTCTTTGGTTATCTTGAAAATCTGGCCAAAACCCAGGAGCACTTTCTCAAAGCCATAAACCTGTGCCTGCAAAAAGGTCAATGCGACGATTTCGTCTTTCTGATAAAGCAGACCCATAAATATGAGTCCAGGGCCGACGATTTTCGCGACGAGATCAATGAGTTGATGTACAGCCGGGCGTTGATACCGGAAATGCGCGAAGACATCATGAACCTGCTGGAGACGGTGGACAGGATCCCGGGCACAATGGAAATGATCTTGAACATAATGTACACCCAGAAGCTGACCATACCTGAATTTCTGGCGGCGGAGACCAAGGATCTTATCCGCATATCGATCGAGAGCTGTGATTTGATGGGACGTCAGATCGAAGTGATGTTCAAAAGAAAGGAGGGGGTGCGGGCCCTGATGGCCATCATCGATCAAAACGAAACCCATTGCGATCACATCGAGCAGCAGATGATCATTCGCCTGTTTGAATCGGACCTGGACCCCTTTGCCAAGCTCCAGCTCAAGGAGCTGATCATCGCCATGGGCGAAATATCGGACCAATCCGACAGGGTCTCAAAACGGGTGAACATCCTGACGATGAAAAGGCGGGTCTGATGCTCCCTTTACTGGGCGGGGTTTTCCTGGGCTGGTCGCTCGGCGCCAACGATGCCGCCAATACATTTGGATCGGCGGTGTCTTCACGCATGGTGAAATTCTGGACCGCGGCCGTCCTGGCGTCGACTTTCATTCTGATCGGAGCCCTGCTGGAAGGCGGGTCCGGCATTGAAACGCTCAAGGGTCTGACGAACTTGAATCTGAAACAGGCTGTTGTCTCTTCGGTCGCCGCCGCCTTGACAGTCACCGTGATGACATTCCTGGGCCTTCCGGTGTCAACCTCCCAGGCGGTGGTCGGCGCAATTCTGGGCATCGGCTTGTTAAACCGCGAATTAAATGTGGCCGGGCTCGGCAAGGTTGTGGCCTGCTGGTTTGGAACACCGATCGGCGGTGTCCTGGCCGCTGTTGTTCTCTATAAACTGCTTGCACATGCTTTCAACCGCTCCAGCCTGGACTTGGTCCGCTCCGACATCTTAGTGCGCTATGGGTTGATCGGTGCCGGGATATATGCTTCGTATACTCTGGGGGCCAACAACGTCGCCAATGTGACGGCAGTTTTCGTCGGTGCCGGGAAATTGAGCGTTTTTGCCGCCTGCCTGGTCGGCGGCGGCAGTATCGCGCTGGGTGTTCTGACATTCAGCCGCGGGGTCATGCAGACGGTCGGGCGAAAACTGGTTCAGCTGGACCCCTTTTCGGCTTTGATTGTTGTGCTGGCAGAAGGCCTGACCGTGCATTTCTACACCTTCCTGGGGGTGCCGGTGTCCACCTCCCAGGCCGTCATCGGCGCCGTCCTTGGTATCGGTCTTCTCAAAGGCATCAATACCGTGAACCGGCGCACGATGATCAACATTGTTTTTGGCTGGTTGCTGACCCCCGTGATTGCATCGATTATCGCACTGGCGATATATTTCGCCATTCATCTCCAGTACATTCCCGGTTAAATGCATCCTTTTTGCAGAAATCGACGGGTGCGCACAGCGCTCCCGATTTGATAACAACCAAGGATTAACCCCACACGGCGCGGCAGGCACAGCCGTGATTGCGTTGATCGTTATTTTCCAGCCGGGGCTCAGAAAAATTTTTGAACGCGCCGCCTCCATGTGGCGATCGAGGCAGTTTGATGCAGGTGCAGAGCTTGGCGGGGTGCTGGGCGACGCCCTCCGGAGCCTGGCAGATAAGCGCCAGGGCGCGATAATGGTTTTTCCGGGAAAAGAGCCCATTCAGAAATGGCTCTCGGGTGGCTTTGAACTGGAGGCCAAACCGAGTCTCCCGCTGATCTTGATTATCTTCGATCCAAATTCACCCGGCCACGACGGCGTCCAGATTGTCTTTCTTTTCATTTACGCAGTTTATGCACTCTTTTTAGGTTTCCGGCATCGGCCAATAGTGGTTGTCAGCCGTCTTTACAGCTGAGGTTTGAAAAACTTTCTGACCCTGGCCTGAACCTGTTTCACCGTCATCTTTTCTGCCGGTTCAATTTTAACAATCTTTTTGGCCATCTGATCTGATTTTTCGATCGCCTTTACGAATTCAAATTTGGCTTCGCCAGGGCCGAATATCAGGATCTGGTCAGCGTCGCTAATCCGGTCTCTGATTTTCTTAAAATACTGGCCCAACTGGTGGTTGATACGGGCCTGCTGTTTGCCGTCCACGGCGATATCCTGCGGGCCGTAAGGGGTTCTACGGGTGCGCGCCCCGCCGGACAAACGCACACGACGCTCCACATCGGATTCGATACCCTCGATCATCTCGTCGTCTTCGCCCACGGCAGGTTGATTCCGCGAAATATAAACCACATAGGCCTGTCTGTGGTCCAGCCATATGCCCACATACTTTTTCATTTCAACCGCCTTCTTTTTCCGGCTTCAAGCCTTCTTAAAATAAAACGATCCAATACAGTAAATAGCAGACCGCGTGCCAAATAGCCGGCGGGAGACAAAACCATAACGCAGCTGATCAGGTTCGCCGCTAACAGTATAATAAAACATGAAAATGATTGATGTCTAGAAAAATGCACTGAATGGACCGGTTGGAAATTTCGGCCTTAAATAGCGGCACATGGCAGAAATATAGAACCCGGAGTTCCGACAATTATTGATAATCGAATGTCAGCGGGGGCCATATTGTTTTGCGCGGGGCGATATGCCGGTGAATCAGCGCCGGATTTGCGCCGCGGTTGGATATTTGGGATGGGCAAACCCCATTTTTCTTATCCGGCTTTTAACCGGCGTTTAATCCCCAATATCAAACCGCCCGCCACCGGAAGCGATCATATCGCCTGGAGCAAAATGATATGGCCAGCGCCGCTAACCCGTCCAGGCGGGCGCCATAAACTTTGCAGAGAACCGCATTTCAGTTTTTAAAGGTTTCTTTGCGGATGCCATGCTTTACCATCAGCTTGTTCAACTGCCGGGTGCTGATGCCGGCCTGCTTGGCCGCTTGATTCACCCTGCCCTTTGTGACTGCAAACAGTTCATTGAGGTAATGGCGTTCAAAATCTTCGGTGGCCTTCTGTCGTGCTGCAGCCAGCGGAAGGTTGGCATCTAAAGGCAATGTGGCTGTTGACTCAGAGGAGATGATCTCGGAAGGGAAATTATCCGGTGTTAAAATAGGAGTTGATTCCAGAATGTAGGCCCGTTCCATCAGGTTCTCCAGCTCCCGGATGTTACCCGGCCAGTGATAACTCTGCAGCGCCTTGACGACGGTCGGGTGGACGCCGCGGATATTTTTACCGTATAGCGCATTTAATTTTTTCAGGAATTGATCAACAAAGTGCGCAATATCAGCCCTTCGCTCCCTGAGCGCCGTCACTTCGATCGGAAATACATTGAGGCGATAGAATAAATCGTTTCTGAACTCGCCTCTCTCGCTCATAGCGGAAAGGTCCGAATTGGTTGCTGCGATCACCCGGACATCAACTTGCAGTTCCGCATCACCGCCGACCCGGTTGAAAGTGCCATCCTGCAGGACCTGCAGCAGTTTGACCTGTGCCCCCGATGTCAGCGTTCCGATTTCGTCCAGAAAGATGGTTCCGTTCCGGGCCATTTCGAATTTTCCGATTTTCCTGCGCACAGCGCCTGTAAACGCACCTTTTTCATGGCCGAATAACTCGCTTTCAATCAGCGTTTCCGGGATGGCGCCACAGTGCACGCTGATAAATGGTTCGTCGCTTCGGTTGCTGTGCCGGTGAAGAATTCTAGCCAGGAGGCTTTTACCGGTGCCCGTTTCACCACTGAGCAGCACGGTGGCCTTGGTCGGAGCCACCGCGCGGATCTTTTTGTACACCGCCCGCATACTATCGGTGTGGGTTTGCACCGTTTCGAGCCATTCGGACCTCCAAAATTGATCCCGCAGATAATCCAGTTCCAGATTCTGGGTGACGGATTCGCGCAAGGAATCGATCACCAGCCGGACCTCCTCCTTCCTGACCGGGTAGATAAGGTAATCGTCGGCACCGGCCTTAATCAGGTTGACCGTCTCGCGGATAGTCTCCTTTGAAGATAAAATAACAATAGCCACCAGCGGATTGAGTTTCCTGAAATGATCGATTATCTCGGAATGGCTTTTGGGCGACAAGTCGCCCTTGAGCATATTCAAATCCAAAAAGACGAGATCGAAAAGATGTTTACGATGAAACTCAACCGCTCTGTCTAAATCATCTGCCGTTTCTGCATGGCAGGCGGCCGGCAGGGATAAGTTGATCAGGCGAACATCTTCTTCGCGTTGGGATATAACGAGAATTGAAGCCATTGATAGAATTCGAGAAAATTAAAGATGCGATATACAATTATAGCCGCTCCGGATCCGTATTAAAAATCGGAAGCAGTGTCAATCAGTATTTGAAGCTCCCCGCGCCAGAAAAATGCAACTGCCGACAGCCCAAGGTTCTCCATCATCGTTAATAATGACCGAACTGCGGATTCGGGTTATGCTCAAAACAGAAGCGCAAGTTCGGTATTCACAAAACGAAATAAATTTAGCAAGTTATAGGCGATAATGCCGAATCAGGCACTCCAGGGTCACCTTTTTTGCGGCACTTTCCCGCCGGGATCTCCAGCTCAAATCTTCGCAGTTTTTAATTTTTTAATTGATTTCGAATAGTTATAAAATTGGCCCGGTTCTTGATAGTGCACAGTGACAGCTGGAAACACCCGTTGATTCTGAAAAAAGCCGGGCCGAATGAAAAATGAAAAACCAACAGTCGAAGTTTGCTTCACCGGATTCCTCATCGCCGATAAATGGTCAGAAAACGGAGAGGTCATTGGTGTAGCCATCTATACCGACAAGGAGGAAATCTATCTTTGCGCCCGGAATGAGCTGTTCGAGCAATTGCTGCAATTCATTCAATCGAAGGTCATGGTTGAAGGTGATTTGGACCGACAACCAGGGGGCAGGCATGTCGTCAATGTAAAAAAGGTCAGAAAATTGGAAGAAGAAATCAACGACGACCCCAAAATGGGGTTGGCGCTGGACTGTAAGAAAAGGAGTTTTGAAAAATGAACATGACCAAAATTATGGTGGCCGTGGACTTTTCCGAATATTCTCAGAAAATTGTCGAATATGCCGCCCGGCTTGCCGAAAAAATGGGGGCGGAGCTGCTTTTTGTGAATGTCATCAACCAGCGCGACATCCACATGGTCAACCAAATTACAATGTACACCGACAAGATAACTGTAGAGAGCTATCTCGCCGATATCATAAAAGACCGCACCCAGGAAATGCAGAAACTGGTTGAAGCGTCAGGCTGCTCAAAGATTGCAAACAGATTTCTGATTCGCAAGGGGGTACCGTTTTCAAAGTTGATCGAAACGGCCAGAGAGCAACAAGTAGACATGGTGGTTATGGGAACCAAAGGTCGGGGCGATATCGCCGGGGTATTGTTCGGGTCGCAGGCCGAAAAAATGTTTCGACACTGCCCGGTCCCGCTTCTCAGCATTCGTGAAAGGGACAAATCCGATTGAGCATCATTTGGCGGCTCCTCAGAAAAGGACTGTACAAACCGATTCTATTGTTCTATACATGGAGAAATTCTGCCATCCGAACGGTTTTTCATCGCTCGCATTCATTGGATCTGCGCCTTCTGCCGGAAACGATTTTTCTTCGTTTTTTTAAGTCTATCTTCTGTAAGCAAGAAATTGGGAGGCCAAATGGCTCTCGGGTGTTGAAGCTAAAGACCGGGTGGATCACCTGCTCCACCTAAAGTCGGAGCGGAGAGTCGTTGGATTGCCGGCAGGCAGACTGCAGCGAATTTCAATGCGGCACCGGAGGCAGCCATGAATGCATTGCCCTCAAAAAAAATGATCTGCACGATTTGCGGCAAATCCAAAACCGGGTCGGCCATGATTCCGGCCGCATTGATTCGGGACGACGTGGCAGAGCTGATTAATGCTTCATACCCCCGGTGGAAACAAAATGGTTATGTCTGCCGCATTGATCTAAAACAATTCCGGATAAAGCGCGTTCGACAATTGTTTGAACTGAAAAAGGATCGCTGTCGACAATAACTACAATAACTGCATCCCGGAGAAAATACGGCATCGCGGTTCTGTGCAAAACAATATGGCCACCGCTGATCTTCTCGGGCTAAACCGGCTTCAACAGAAAAAGGCTCACAGCATATCGAAGAGTAGGCCTTATAGAGAACCGCATGCAAGATAATAATGCTGCTAAAAAACAGCAGCATGTTGATAATCTAAAATAAAAGCTTATTGTTGAAAAATATATCCGGCATTACCGAAGCCTGAAGCCGTTATTCGGTGAGCCGACGGTTGCGCCTCTGTAAAAGAAGAGGCGTTTCAGCAAATAACGCAGTCTGTGCACAAGAAAGGGGAAACGTTATGAAGTACAATCATTTTAAGGTGTTATTGGTAATTATGGCTCTTTTTCTGGGTATGAGCGGCTGGGCATCCGCCGCTGAAATCATCACCTCTGAAGACATCAAGAAAAACATCGTCACCAAGGAAGTACTGGTAAAGACCGCCGACAACGTCATCGTGCTGGTGGATACATCGGAGTCCATGGCCCCGGTCAGCAAAAATTACAAACCGAAGACCAAGTACCAGCTTGAAAAAGAAGCGATTGCCACGGGCATTTCGCGTGTGCCGGACCTCGGGTACAACCTTGCTATGTACTCCTTCACCCCGTGGAAGGAAATCTACCCGATGCAGCCGTTTGACGCCGCAAAGGCGACCGCAGCCTTAGATCAACTTCCGGCGGAGCCGTCCGGAAGAACACCGCTGGTGCAGGGTTTGGACCAGCTGGAGGGCGTGTTGCAGGGCCTTTCGGGCAAAACCATCGTCTATCTGTTCACCGACGGGGGTTACGACCGGAAAGTCGGCGGCAAGGACCCGGGCGACAAGACCGCTGAAATTGCCGCAAAGTACAATGTCTGCTTCATGGTCATCGAGTATGCTCAGGACCCCGATGGTCGTAAGCGGGTTCGGGACATGGGCAAATCCAACCCCTGTTCACGAGTCATTGCCTTCGATTCCTTCATCACCAATCCTTACTACGCACTCGCTCCGCTTTATTATGTGAAGTCCGATACAGATGTCGTCACCACCACCGAAACAAATGTAACCGGCATCAAACTCAATAACATCCTGTTTGACTTCAACATGTCGAATATCAAGCCGGAAGGCCGACAGGAGCTGGATGCTCTCGGTAAATTCCTGAAGGAGCACACTGACGCAACCGCGTATTTCATGGGCTATACCGACGGCGTGGGCTCGCAAGACTACAACCTGGGACTTTCCCAGCGGCGGGCCGAAGCGGCGGCCGCCTATGTGGCCACGAACTTCGGTATTGATTCGAACCGGCTGGTGACCTCATGGTACGGGAAAGCCAACCCGGTGGCGTCCAAC
>Ga0210141_1000150_pt1 | contig 9921 bp, 8 predicted proteins | sample China_Galinas_Co_2_FD_184862 | JGI IMG/M metagenome (GOLD analysis project Ga0210141, IMG submission 184862) | Wetland microbial communities from San Francisco Bay, California, USA, that impact long-term carbon sequestration -... | ecosystem: Environmental > Aquatic > Marine > Wetlands ...
TGCAAGAACTCGGGCTTACGCCCTCAAACAGCTTGCAATTTTTAACGCCAGACGCATCATGAATCTTTCTCCAAAATTGCTCGATGCCGCTCACAAAAGACTTTTTACGAAACCGTCAAGGTTATATATGGACAAAATACTGGTGGAAGGCGGGCGTCCCCTGGAGGGAGAGGTCAGAATCAGCGGTGCTAAAAATGCCGCCCTTCCGATTCTTATATCTTCTCTGCTGGCCGATGGGTGGAATACCTATTCCAATGTCCCGGATCTCAAAGACATTCAGAGCACCAAAATCTTGCTTTCCAAACTCGGCGCCAGGATAGAGACAGACGGTGATACCATCCGAATCGATACCGGGAGTGTTCGCTGTCACGAGGCACCGTATGAGCTCGTCCGGAAGATGCGGGCTTCAATTCTGGTCCTGGGTCCCCTTGTGGCAAGGCTTAAAAAAGCAAGGGTGTCTTTACCGGGGGGATGTGCCATCGGTGCGCGCCCCATTAATCTGCATTTAAAAGGGCTTGCCAGTCTCGGGGCCAAAATCGAATTGGAACACGGGTATGTGGAAGCTGTTTGTGACCGTCTTCAAGGCGACGAGATTTATCTGGACATGCCCACCGTAACCGGAACCGAAAATCTTATGATGGCGGCGGTTCTGGCCGAAGGGGTCACCGTCTTGAAAAATGTGGCCCGAGAGCCGGAAGTGGTGGCACTGGCGGATGTTTTGATCCAAATGGGGGCAAAAATAAACGGCGCCGGAACTTCGGTGATCACCATCCAAGGGGTATCCAGACTGAAACCGGTATCTGTTTCCATTATACCTGACCGAATCGAAGCCGGCACCTTTATGGTTTCGGCAGCCCTTACCCAAGGGGATGTAACCCTTTTAGACTGTGAACCCGAGCACCTTGAAGCGGTGATCCACAAGCTGAGACTCAGCGGTGCCGACATAACGGTCAAGGGTAAATCCGTCCGGGTCAAGGGGGGCGATGAAATTGTCAGTGTCGATGTAAAAACCTTGCCCTATCCAGGATTCCCCACCGATATGCAGGCGCAGTTTATGGTGCTCATGTCGGTTGCAAGCGGTTTTAGCATTATTTCAGAAACCATTTTTGAGAATCGTTTTATTCATGTCAGCGAGCTCAAGCGCATGGGCGCTGACGTTAAAATATCAGGGAATACCGCAATGATCACCGGGGTGCCGACGCTCTCCGGTGCACCGGTGATGGCTTCGGATCTCAGAGCCAGTGCTTCGTTGATTCTGGCCGGCCTGGTTGCACACGGTACCACGGAAGTGAATCGCGTGTATCATCTGGACCGGGGTTATGAAGCCATCGAACATAAATTCGCCCGCCTCGGGGCAGCGATTCGGCGGGAAAAAATCTGAAAGGCCCCTGAAAAAGGTCCCCTTTTGCCCCATGACCGATTCATTTTACGCTCGCCCTATCATTCCCTTATTGTTATCGATGATATCCGGTATCGTCGTGGGCACCGGATTTCCGGGCTACGGGACCTGGGCCTACATGGGTGTTGGGGTATGTACCGGCATCCTCGTCTATTGGATCCGGGAAAAAAGAACGGCCCTGATTTTCCCCCTGATCCTTTTGTATGTTCTGGGATATCTGTCCATACTCCCGTGGACGGCCCCCGGATTCCCTTCCAACCACATCATCCGTTTTGTGGATATGCCGGCATGGAAAATCGTCGGTGTCATCCGCACGCCGGTTGCAATATATCCAAACCGACAAAAATTCATATTGCGTGCCGAGTCCCTCCAAGGAAGCAACGGGTCTTTTCCCGTGGTTGGAAGAATCCGTTTAACCGTATCCGGGGAGGGGCCGAAATTGCAAAAAGGAGACCGGATTGCGGTATTCGGGAAAATAAGATCCATCAGAAACTTCAACAATCCCGGGGGATTCGATTATAAAAGGTATATGGCGTTTAAAAAGGTTTGGGGAACCGCCTATGTTTCATCCCAGAAGGTCGCCCTCCTGGAAAAAGGTTCGGGAAAAGGGGTTGCCACCATCATCGCGGAGGTCCGCAGCAAATTTTCCGATCTGATCGACGCAGCCGTTACCGGAAAGGCGAACGGTTTAATCAAAGCCCTCATCATCGGGGACCGGAGCTCGATTCCACAGGATCTAAGAGATGCTTTCAACCGGGCGGGGATCGGCCACCTTTTGGCCATTTCAGGGCTTCACATCGGAATCGTTGCAACGGCGGCGTTTTTGTTTTTCAGCTGGATGCTGTCTCATATTAAAGTGCTTCTGTGGCATGCATGGACCAAAAAGGGGGCGGTACTTTTATCCGGGATTCCGGTGTTGATATACGGTTTCATTTCGGGAATGTCCCCGTCCACGCAACGGGCGGTCATTATGGTGATGATATTCCTCACCGCTTTTTTGTTCGAGAGGGAGCATGACCCCATGAACACCCTGGCGCTGGCGGCCATGTTGATTCTGGTCGTTCATCCGCCCTCACTCTTTTCAATTTCATTTCAGCTCTCTTTTACCGCTGTTCTTGCCATCATTTACGGTCTGTCCAAAGTGGAATCTCCATGGGTATCTCCTGACATCCGGGGGAAAAGGCCCAAAATATCCATGGTCGCCACCACGCTGTTTTCTTTTTTCATGGCGTCGCTCTTTGCCATTTTGGGAACCCTTCCCCTGGTGATGTTGTACTTTAACCAGATTTCCCTGGTGGGCCTTTTGACAAACTTTATCATGGTCCCCATGATCGGTTTCGTGGCGGTACCCCTGGGGTTGATGGCCGTATTTCTATATCCGCTGACGGTTTACGGGGCATGGGTCTGTCTCCAAGTATGTTCGGCGGTGCTGACCCCGGCCCTTTTTATCATAAATATTTTTGCAGAAATGCCGTTTTCGGCAGTGAAAACCGTAACGCCGAGCCATCTGGAAATTTGGTGCTTTTATGTCCTGTTTTGGGCGGTTCTAAACCTAAAACATATCCCGTTCAAAAAACACCGGAAACCGGATGAAATCCCGAAAATAGAAGGCCGGATTCAAGGCCAAAATGTTGTTCAAAGATTTTCGCCGGTGATTGTCCTTCTGGTGGTGTTGGTTTTCATGGCCGATGTCGGCTACTGGTTTTATCAGCGGTGTTGGCAGGATGATTTCAGAGTGACGATAATCGACGTCGGAGATGGTAATTCCACCCTTATGGAACTCCCCTATGGATACACGATACTTTTGGATGGCGGGGGTTTTTCCGATAATCGCATCTTCGATATGGGCGCCAGAATTGTCGCCCCCTTCTTATGGCAAAAAAAGATCAAAACCATCGATACACTGGTGCTTTCCCATCCCAACAGCGATCACTTGAACGGGCTGATATACATTGCAGAACATTTCAACGTCAAACATGTGTGGACGAATCACGAAGCGGCAAATACCTTCGGGTACAAAAAATTCATGGATGGAATAAAAGAAAAGAAAATTCAGATGCCCGGGTACCCGGAAATCTTCGGAGCCCATGACATTAACGGCGTTCATATGGACATAGTGTATCCCCCCGTCGATTTCACTGAAAAGAGAAAAAGGGAACCCTGGCGGAATCCAAACAACAATTCACTGGTTCTAAAAGCGTCCTTGGGATCGGAATCGTTTCTGTTCCCGGGGGATATCATGGCCCGGGCCGAATATGAGCTGGTTTCCACTGTAGGGGACAAATTGAAAAGTACGGTCCTTTTGGTGCCGCATCACGGCAGCAAAACATCGAGTTCCGATTGGTTTGTAAAAACGGTGAATCCTGGGGTGGTGGTCATATCATCGGGATGGAGAAGCCGGTTCGGGTTCCCCCACCCGTCGGTGCTGAAACGATATGAGAAAATGCAATGCCGTATACTGGGAACCGCCCGTAACGGCGCCATATCCATGTCCACAGACGGTCAAACACTGACGATTCGACCCACCATCATCGACCAGAACACATCTCGCGACGAACAAGGGGCTTTGCCCCGGTTGGAACAATGGAAACCTTTTGCAAAAAAAAGTTGACCGTTAGACAATTTATGGTTTCGCAAAAAGTCCGTTTTGCTCGCTGTCCATCATCTGGTCCAAACATCGATACAGATCGAGCTAAAAATCGCTCAATTTAGGTTTATGTAACATTTCGTTTTTGCACGTTAAAATGCGAGCTTCCCATTTTTTTAAAAAAAACAAATAATTAGCTTGATTTGTTCCCAAATAAAGATTATGATATATTCAATCAATTAAGTCCTGCTCAGTCTGCGGGGCGGTTTCTCTCTGAAGGAACAATCCATCTGTCAAAGTGGCACCCTCCAGTTTGTGACGTTGAAATTTTTTTGAAAGGAGGATGTTATCATGACCAATGGAACTGTTAAATGGTTTAACGACTCAAAAGGGTTCGGATTCATCGAGCAGGAAGATGGGCCGGATGTATTTGTTCATCATCGAGCAATCAATTCAGACGGTTTTAAATCCCTCAATGAAGGGGATCGAGTTTCCTTTGATATAGAGCAAGGACAAAAAGGTCCTGCCGCTGCAAATGTCACTGTAATTTAGTCTTATGTTCTGAATAAAAAGGGCGTTCCTTCTTCAACTGAAGGGATGCCTTTTTTTGTTGTTAATATGAAAAATGATGAACTCGTAAAAAGTCTGATTTTGCTCGCTCCGCAAAACTTTTTACGAGTTCATCAAGAATAACAGCCAAAGAAACCACAACTCGGCAAGATCAACATATTAATTTAATAAATGTCAAAAAGAAATAAAACAAAAGAGAAAGAAAGAGAGTCCAAATCAGTTCCAGAATAAAAGAGAGAATCTATAAGCATTTAAACCGGATGAAAAGGAGAAAAGATATGCGTCAAAAATATGTAATTTCTCGGAATGATGCAAAAGAGAGACTCAAAATCAGGGAATATGCAGTCATCGACAAAGATATGAAAAAAGTGGCGTCTCCACTGCTAAAAAACGCAAGTTTTTCATTTCTCTGCGAAGAAACCTATGAAAGTGAGATGATCGAGAGTTCCATCTCCAAAGGAATGAACGCTTTGATTGCAAACCTTCGGACCCACAATATTTTTCCCATCGAACCCTATGTCAACAAAATCGCCGAATCCGTCATGACGCTATACGATTCGTCGGAAGATGGTTCAGTGGAACTGTTCTTTGACGACGCAGATCTGATATCTGCTTAATACGGGGCCGTTTTTTGAAATCAGATACAGTGAGTCACTCAAATTGTGTTTCGGTAAAAAAGCAGAAGGGTTATTTTCCGGTCAACCTATTGACTTCTTATTGCGAATAGATTAAATTAAGATTTGATTAATTCTACCAATCACTGCTTGGGTATCTTTTCGGTATTTATTTTGAAGCCCGCCTGAAGAACCACTCTTTTTTGGCCTTCCTTCAAAGTGACCTCCTGAGCATTTGCAATAGATATAAGGAAAGGAAAAACTTTAGATGGAAGGTTATATCAAATCATACAGCGAAAAAAAGGGCTATGGATTTGTAGAGACTGAAGAATACGGGGTCATTTTTGTTCATAAATCGGGGATCAAGGATTTTGGGCATTTCGGTTTACAAAAGGGTGACCCGGTATCTTTTGAATTGAAAGAAACCCCTAAAGGTAAACAAGCCATCAACTTACAGCCTGTCAAATCCTATTAATTTGAAAACCCACAATACTTTTCTATCCTGATACTTACCATCGGCAATAAGGATTGCGCCATCTTGGGAATACACCTTGCTCGTTTTCTTACGTCGGAGGCGTTCATTTCTTTTGAGATTAACTATGAATGTATATAACAGCATACCCCGTTACAGCTTGCGTGAAGATTTTGCCAACAGCATAACCCATGGCGCAGGCTTCATTCTTTCAATTATCGGAATGTGTGTACTGATTGCCTTTGCAAGCATCTATGGAAATGCTTGGCATGTTGTATCCTGCACCATTTATGGGTCAACGTTGGTCTTTTTATATACAGCTTCCACGCTTTATCACAGTATACAGTTTGATAAGGCCAAGAGAGTTTTCAGGACCCTGGATCACGCGACCATTTTTCTGTTGATCGCCGGAACCTATACGCCTTTCACTCTGGTGAACTTACGGGGTCCTTGGGGGTGGTCACTTTTCGGTGTTATTTGGGGGTTGGCTGTTATCGGAATCTTATTCCAAACGACGATGCTTCGCAAGGGGGCGATTTTTTCTGTTGCGTTTTACGTGGCCATGGGCTGGGTTGTCCTGGTCGCGATTAAACCGATGCTATCCTTGGTCGATACGGGGGGGTTGGTGCTGTTGCTTTTGGGCGGTGTCGCGTACACCATTGGCGTCGTATTTTATGCTTGGCGGCAGATGCCGTACAACCATGCTGTCTGGCACGTTTTTGTCTTGGCCGGAAGTGCGTTTCACTTTTTCGCAATCCTCTTATACGTCATCCCTCCAAGTCCTCCCCGGATTATTTAAGATGAAAATCCTCGGGTATCTGTTATCAATATGTTGTCGACCCAAGACACCATCAAGGGGCTTGAAAACATACCTGAACCCATGGAGGTATCGAAAACGAACCCTGTTTTTATGGGTTCATTAAATCCTCAATCTCATCGGCTTCGATGGGAATATTTTCCATGAGATCAACAGGGCCCCTGGGGGTCAGGAGAATGTCGTTTTCCAATCGAATTCCGATACCTTCTTCTTTAATGTAAATGCCGGGTTCGCAGGTAAAAATCATTCCTTTCTCGAATTTTCGGTATTTATTCCCAAAATCGTGAACATCCAGTCCCAGATGATGAGATGCGCCATGCATGAAATATTTTTTATAAAGGGGATGGTCCGGGTCCTGGTTTTTTATGGCCTTGGCATCCAGCAACCCCAGGCCGATCAACTCCTTTTCCATAACCGTGGCGACGTCTTTGTTATACGCTTCGAAGGTATTCCCCGGTTTGAGCATTTGAATGGCCGCTTTGTGGACCCGCAGGACGGCATTGTAAACTGCTTTTTGCCGCGGGGTGAACCTACCGTTGACCGGGACTGTTCGGGATAGGTCTGAAGCATAGTTTGCATACTCGGCGCCGAAATCCATGAGCAACAGATCGCCGTCTTTGCATTGTCGGTGGTTCTGAACGTAATGGAGAACGCAAGCGTTTGGACCCGAAGCAATGATTGGTGCATAGGCAGGGCCCCGGGATCGATTTGACAGGAATTCATGATAAATTTCCGCTTCGATTTCGAATTCCCATATATCCGGCCGGATAAAACCGAGGAGCCGGCGAAATGTTTTTTCGGTAATCGCGCAAGCCTGTTTGATCAGTTCCACTTCCATAGAAGATTTAACCGCCCGAAGGTGATGCATAATCGGTGCAAGCCGCTCGTATTTGTGAAGTGGATACGATTTTTGACACCATTTCAAAAAACGGGCGTCTCTGGTTTCCACCGTAACATCGGCCCGCAAATGCTCGTTGGCGTTCAGATAAATCCGGTGTGCCTCAAAAACCAGGGACCTGAAAACCTTCTCGAATTCGGTGGTCCAGTAAATTGTCTGGATTCCGGATATTGCCGTGGCGTCTTCTTTGGAGTGTTTGGGGCCTTCCCATGTGGTAATTTCTTCATTGGTTTCTTTAATAAACAGGATTTCTTTGTGCTTTTCTTCTCCGGCATCCGGAAAAATTACCAGAATACTCGCCTCCTGATCGACGCCACTGAGGTAAAAGATATCCGTATTTTGAACAAAGGATCGGGTACCGTCGGCGCTGGTGGGCATCACGTCATTGGAATTCAACACAGCAATGGAACCGGGTTTGAGTTTGGCGACAAATTTTTGACGATTTTCAATAAACAGGCGGTTATCAACGGGCAGATATTTCATTGGATGTTTCCTGGTCTGGTCGAGAATTAATGAACCGGTTGCATTAAAAAAACAACCGATGTCTCATCGATGTTTCCGCAAGCGTTATAGGGGTGTCATAGCAGTAAATACGGTGATGTGGCAAATATAAAAATAGACCTTTTGGGTGAATTCAACAAAACTAGTGCAAAAAAAAACTAAAATTGATAGAGAACGTCAAAAGACTGCCACACGACGGAAATCCCGCCCGTTAGGAGCAGGGAGCTTCACAGGTGTCGGCAACATCATACAGAAGGCGTAAGAAAAAGGAATTTTGGATGAAAGAAAAACTCATAAAAACCATGGATCTTGAAAACGGCATGCAGTTGAATTTTTACGATGCTTCAAGAAAAATCGCCGGGGACCGGTGGCAGATCTCCCTGATTGTCCGTATGGAAATCCCCATCACAGACGTGCTGATAAAGGACCCGGGTCAATCTCCCCAAAGCGTGAATGAGATCAAAACCGTACTTGGGGAAAACGTTCTGTTCGAGCAGAAAAGAGACCGGAATTTTATCGATAACGCCCAAAAAGAAGAGATGTTCAAAGAATTGTATGATACTTTTTTGAACAGCACCTTGGTGTATTTGTCCAATGAAGCATTCCCGAGAAAATATATCGCCAAAAAATACAAGGAAGCGGTGGAAAAGGGATCCTGGTATCACTGATGGCCCTTTTTCGGAGATCTTTTCGGCAGATGAGCCCAAAAGGGTTCAACGGAAGTTTTGAAATGGCTGCCCATAAAACATAAAGGATGATGTCATGGAGTTCAAGTTCTGTCCCTTTTGCGGAGAGCCATTACAGCCCAAAGCGAGACGTCATCATCGAAGAATGTTCTGCGAGCCCTGTCGCTGGACCCATTATAAAAATCCGACCGTGGGGGTTGCGGTGGTTTTGTTAAAAGATGACGAATTGCTCCTGGTAAAGCGAAACGGTTCTTATCCGGGGATGTGGTGCATCCCTTGCGGCCACGTTGAATACGATGAAGATGTCCGGGCGGCGGCCGCCCGAGAGTTCAAAGAAGAAACCGGTCTGGATGTGGATGTCGGAGATGTTTTTGCCGTTCATTCAAATTTTCACGATCTGGAAAAACAGACCGTGGGGATATGGTTCTTGGGAAAATGTACGGGCGGTGAACTAAAGGCCGGTTCAGATGCCAGCGAGGCAGAATTCTTTCCCCTGGATAATCTCCCCGAAGAATTGGCATTTCCAACCGATGTTTTGGTGTGTGAGCAATTGGCCCTAAACTATTTCAAAACTTCCGGTGAGTGATTTTCGAGTTTTTTGTCGCAACGCCCTCGGGGATGCAACGTGTAAAATTGGGTGCAGAATCCGAAAGACGACCGAATGCTTCATTGATCCTGCGGTTCCGGACCATGGGGAGTTGCCAATACTCCTGATATATCAAGGATATCCAACTGCTGTTTCAGATTGGCCATTTGTTGATTGAAACGATCACGGTATTCTGTTCCAACGGGTTCAACCGACGGAATATCTTCCTTGGATGGATTCACCTGCCTCCCGTTTTTCCAAAATCTATAACAGAGATGAGGACCGGTGGCCAAGCCGGTGGATCCCACATATCCGATAACCTCCCCTTGCCTTACATTTCTGCCTCGCTTGATTCCAGGGGCAAATCTAGACATGTGAAGATACTGGGTTGAATACACCCCGTTGTGCCTGATCTTTACATACCGGCCGTTATTTTTGTCATATCCGGCCTTCACAACAACGCCGTCGCCGGTACTCATAATCGGCGTGCCGGTCCTGGCGCCATAATCTATTCCGAAGTGGGCTTTATATTTTTTTAGAACCGGATGAAACCGTCGTCGGGAAAAACCCGAAGTGATTCTGGAAAACTTTATTGGCGCTTTGAGAAATGCTTTTTCCATGCTGTCGGCATGTTGATCATAATAACTCCCGCGACCCTCCTGCTCAAAATAAAAGGCATAGAATTTTTTGTCGTTATGATCGAACCTAGCCGCCGTTATCTTGCCGATTCCAATCGGCTTTTTTTTAACAAATTTTTCTTCAAAGACCACCCGAAAGGTATCGTCTTTCTG
>Ga0210141_1000151_pt1 | contig 9915 bp, 8 predicted proteins | sample China_Galinas_Co_2_FD_184862 | JGI IMG/M metagenome (GOLD analysis project Ga0210141, IMG submission 184862) | Wetland microbial communities from San Francisco Bay, California, USA, that impact long-term carbon sequestration -... | ecosystem: Environmental > Aquatic > Marine > Wetlands ...
GCAAGTTGTGCTGAAAACCGCCGATGCCGTGTGCTTCACACAGGGCGCTCAAAAAGGTCTCACCATCATGACCGAAAGGCGCATGGCCGATGTCATGGCCCAGCGCAATGGCCTCGATCAGGTCCTCGTTCAGCCCCATGAAACGGCCGATCGTACGGGCAATTTTCGATACCAGTTGGACATGCAATACCCGATGGGTGATATGGTCGTTCTGAATCAGGTAAAAAACCTGGGTTTTGTCGATATAGCGCGTATATGCCAAAGAGTGCAGAATACGATCCACATCGAGCGAAAAATCCTGCCGATAGCCCCCCGGGACATCTTCCGATTCACGTCGTTGGGCACGGCTGCTCAACGTTGCCACCGGTGACAGATACGCCGCTTCGCGCTGGTCCAGGGAAGTCTTCAAGAGCCCGAGGATATCGGCGTCATATCGCTCCATTGTCAATCATCTCCTCCATCATTTTGAAATAGTCGATACCGGCCTGGCGAAACCCTTCCTTACCATATTTCATATTGGCTTCAAGCACCAGGAAGCGACCCTGATGCACACAAATATCGATTCCCACATCGTCCCAACCACAAGCCCGGGCAGTATGCAACGCCAGCGCCAAAGCATTCTCAGGTACTTTTCCAAGGGATATCGTGCCTCCGGCGGCTACATTGCTGCGGTACTCGCCCGGAGCCGCCAGACGCCAGTAGGCGTGGACCACCTGGTCCCCGATCACCACCACCCGGATATCCCGATCAAGCGACAGGTATTCCTGGATATAGGCCACCGACGACAGTCTTAAATATGCCGCCAGTTCCTCCTCGTTTTGCACAAGGAACACCCCGCGCCCCAGTGCAGATCCACGCGGGATCTTGGCAATCATCGGAAACGTAAAGAACCGGATAATCTTTTCCAGCCGCCGTTTACCGTAGAAAACCCGTGTGAAGGGATGGGGAATGTCCAGCAGATAAAACAATGCCGTCTGTTTGATTTTATCCTGGACGCATTTGTAGGTGTGATAGCTGGGGAAAAGCGGCTTTCCCATGGCATCGAACAAATCCGCATAAAAAACAGAGGGATAATAAATTTTGGGGGCTTGGCGAATGGCGCGTATTTCGTCATCGGAATAGTCGACGAAATTGGTGCGAACACCCAGTGTGCGGACATTTCGGCAACGGCGGAGGCGATGCTCCAGGGCAATGACCATTTCCACGGGATGTCACCTTGAATCAAGCGGAAAAGGGATAACCGTCCCCCCCTATGCTTAACGCCGCTGCCATCAATTCGGTTGGGGGGGGGCAATCTGAAATAGATTTTCTGAAATCGAAGCCCCCGGCCAGGTGCGTTGTATCTCCAGCTCAATGCTTCCATCCGGCCCACTCAGCATGATGCGGGCCGGTAGACGGTAGCCGTCGACCGTCTGCATCCCGTCCAGCCGGGCTGCGTAGAGGCGATTGCCGTGAATGTCGAGAAGTTCAACCCCGCAGAATTCACCCGTATCGCTCATCACACGGATGCGTGCCACTGTGCCGCGAAAGCGCCGCTGGAGCAGAATCACGATCGTACCGTCGTCATCCGATCCAGGAGGCGCCAGGCGCACGGCATCGTAGTCCACTTCCGGCGGGCGCCCCACCATCAGGCCAAATAAATCGGCGCATTTGATGGAAACCGGCAGAAAACTTGAAAGACTGTTATTCCCCACTTTTCGTTTAACGTATTTTTGTTCCTGGTAGTCAAGGGCCGTCAGCCACACTTCATCACAGCTCATTTCAAAAACAGGGGGGCCGGCCGGTATACTTCTGAAAGCAAACCGCAGACGCCCTGGTTCCGCGCCCACCCATGCCGCAGGGCTGTTGATCTGCCGGGTGCCTTGCATGTGGACAACCACCCTGCCTTTCCCTCTGAATGCGTCCAGGCCGGTATTGGCTGTCGTCAGCCGGTTCATCAATTGTTGTGTGGCTTCACTGTCGTATTGAACTTCTGTCGGTTGGCCCAGCCACCCGGCACACCCCGAAAGAAAGAACGTCAGACCCGCCACCAACGGATAAACGATGATGAAGCGAACACAGCTGAAGCGAAAAAGGCAGTGCCTGGCGCTATCGAATGGAATGCCGATCATGACATCATTTCCTGGCCACTTCTTAGGCCGGCGCTTTCACACCCGGTTGCATCGGACCGTCTCAAGGAGTTTGTTTTTCCAGGGATTCGATCTTTTCGATAATCGCTTCCCGGTCTTTCTCGCGAATCGACAAGGATTTGCGGTAGTATTCGAGCGCCTTGCCTTTTTCGCCCAATTTTTGATAGGCATCGCCGACATGCTCCAGCACGATGGGATCGTCCGCAACCAGTTCCGCAGCCTTTAGCAAAACGGCCAGGGCTTCCTGGTACCTTCCCTGCTTGTAGTAAACCCATCCAAGACTGTCGGTGATGTAACCATCGTCCGGTTTCAGGGCGAGTGCTTTCTGGACCAGTTTTTCGGCCTCTTCAAGGTTGATGCCCAGATCGGCATAGGTATATCCGAGGTAGTTCAGCGCGTTGGCATGCTCGGGGGCCAGCACGATCACCTGCTTCATGGCGGCAATAGAATCATCTTTCCGCTCCATTTTGTCGTAAACGACCCCCAGCCGAAAATATGCCCGCTCGTTTTCAGGCGCCACAGCGATCGCACGCTGCAGCAAGGATAACGCATTCGCATAATCCTCTTTTTCTTCATACAGGGAGGCCAGATAAATGAGAAAATCCGGGTGATCCGGTTCATGCGACAATGCGGTTTCAAGCAGGCCTATCGCAGCATCGATTTGACCGTCGTCATTGTAGCGGAACGCCTGCTGAATCACCGCATCACGGTAAAAACGCGAATCCGGCGGAACCGTCTTGAAATGCGTCATGGCCCGTGCGCTGTCGTCAAGTTCGTTGTAGGCCACGCCTAAGAGGTAGTGCAGATTGCCGAAATCACTGCGCACCTTCAAAATTTCTTCCATGATGAAGGCACCTTCACGGTTCAATCCAGGCTCGATATACATTCTGAAAATGACACGGACGAGGTCGTTTTCGGAAGTGGTTTCAGCTAACGCGCGAAGAAGTGTGCCGGCCTTTTTTTCTTGACCGATCCGATGATAGTACCACGCCAGCCCGCAAGTCGCATTTATGTTGCCAGGGTCTTCGTCCAAAATTGCTTGATAAAGGGCGATAATCTTGCGTTGGGTGGCCGCTTTGTCGGGGCGCTTCTGGTAAATGTCTATCAGCTCGAAGCGGGCCCCTTCCAGTGCCGGTTCGATGGCCAACGCTCTGAGAAAGGCCTGCTCCGCCTTGTCGTCCTCGCCGCGTTCCTGATGGATTTTCCCCATGAAAAAAAAGCCTGCATAAGCACCGGGAAAACGTGCCGTCATGCGCTCGAAAACATGGAACGCTTCATCCCATTGGGCGTCATTCATGTAGAGGTTGCCGAGAAGCAGGTAGACATCCTCCTTGTCAGGATCCTGCTCCAGCACTTTCTCATAGACGATCTTGGCCTGCGCCATATCTTTGCGGTTCTGATAGATACGTCCGACAATCAAGAGGGTCGGGACATCTCCGGGGGCATCGCGCAGGATGCCCTGCAGCAATGCAAGCGCCTCATCCTCCCGCTTGGTCTGCAGATACAGCGTGGCCAATTCCCGCCGCACATAAAGTGCGTCCGGGTCACTCTCCAGTGCCTGTTGCATCATCTGCACGGCCGCATCCGTATCGCCACGGTTTTTGAGTATCTGGGCCTCGGTATAATAATAATAGCTATTGGGGGGTGCCCATTCCATGGCCTCGGCAGGACGCTGCTCGTCACGTGCCGGGTGGCCCGTGACACATCCCCACCCCAGAAGCAGCGCCCCCAGGGCGACGATTATTTTATAGGGTAAACGATTAACTTGCATGGGGTTAACTTTCCAATTGCGTATTTGTTGTGAATCGACGGCGGGCAACGGCCGTGGTAAAGCGAGAAGGTTCAGGAAAGGCGGGGCGTTTTTGTCCGCCGGAATCGGTCGTTTGGCATGCTTCGGTATCCCGGATAACAAGCCTGCCGTCCGGCTACTCCGTTGTCTGGCCTTCCGTATAGGATGAAAAATCCGGGATTTCCTGTTTAAAGAACTCCCTCATTTTCTTGATGATATTTTTTTCCACCTGACGCACGCGTTCTCGACTGATGCCATACCGGTCACCAATTTCCTGCAACGTCACCGGCGTGTCGGAAAAAATTCGCAAATCAAAAATTTCTTTCTCGCGATCCGTCATATTCTTGCGGAATTCATCGATCTTGTTGTGCAGCAGAACCTCGATCTCTTTTTTAGCGACCTGGTCTTCGGCGGAAACCGATTCGGTGCTCAGGAATTCGATGCGTTCCGTGTCGGAATCGTCTTTCAGGGGGGCGTCCAAGGAAACATCCCATCCATCCAAACGCTGGTCCATATCGACGATTTCACGTTCGGAAACACCCAGGCGCTCCGAGAGCAATTTGGGCTTGGGATCAAAGCCCTGTTCAATCAGTTTCTGTTTTTCCTTTTTGAGTTTAAAGAACAATTTACGTTGCCCCTGGGTCGTTCCGATTTTCACCAGGCGCCAGTTATCCATAATGAATTTGAGAATATACGCCTTAATCCAGAAAGAGGCGTAATACGAAAATTTGACATTCTTATAGGGATCGAACTTGCGGACCGCCTGCATCAATCCAATGTTGCCTTCTTGAATCAGATCCAGCAGATTCTGCATCCACACCCGCTGGAACTCCAGCGCGATCTTCACCACCAGTCGAAGGTTGGACGTCACCAGAGCGTAGGCCGCGTCCTTGTCACCGTGCTCTCTGACGCGAATGCCGAGCGCCCTTTCCTCTTCGCGGGTCAACAGTTTGTAATTGCTGATTTCCGACAAATACCGCTGCAGCGGGTCGAATTTAACCAGGGCCTTGTCGGCAGCCCCGGTTTTCTTTTTATTATCTTTGGCTTTGAGGTCGGGCGCTATCAACTCAGGCTCAATCGTCTTGGCTTTAGGCGAATTTTTTTTTGCGGCGTTGGCCGTTTTTGCCGAAGCACCCTTTTTGACGGTCGATGCACTCCTCGGCGTTTTTTTCCTGGCAGCACCGGCAGTGGCTTTCTTTGCCGTCGATGCGGCTTTCTTGCGCCCTGTTTTTTGGGGTTTGTCATCAGGTAAACGACCTGATGGTTTATGTTCGGTATCTGCTGGGTTTCGCTTGGTCTTTTTTGTGGTGGTCATAAGTCCCTTGTATCATTTCTGGTGATCCTCCAAACATGATCACCATACGGTCGCCCCCGGTTCGATCCGGTGTCAATTTTGCACTGGATTCCACGAGGTATTTTGTCTCCTACGGATACCTATCGACCGGCCAATTTTTATGGACAACATTCGCAACCTATGGTAACGCCAGACGCATTCCATGCGCCTGTAGCTCAGCTGGATAGAGCAACGGACTTCTAATCCGTAGGTCGCAGGTTCGAGTCCTGCCAGGCGTACCAGCTTTCTTTGAGTTTAAAAGAAATCCGACGCCGGAATTGATCCCTCGGTCGTCTCCATTCGCGCGAAAGTGGCCACTGAAACCGATTATGCCAATAATATCGATCTGTTCGAATGCCACATGAACTGAATAAGACTTAAATTCTAACATACATTATTTGAATAAGTCAAAGGTATTACGTGACGACTAACATCCATGGTCATGCCCATCGGACAGTCTCTCCCCCATGTGACATCGGCAACCGTCTTCATCACACAGAAGTCCCCTGGCCGCGGACGCCGAGTGGAACAATTGGATGGCGCTCCACGCCATGCGATTTATTCCGACGCTGCGATGGACGGCACGACGCATCGGCGGATAAATCCATATTTACAGTAGGCCAACAACCTGATAACATTATTCAGAAATTGCTTGGTCTTGGGCGCAAGATCGAGGACTTCCTCAGCGTACGTTAAAAAATTCGGGCGCGGGGAAGCGTTCCACACGGTTTAATTGTAAAACTGTACCGTACGATCCGATGATGCCATGAAAAATAGCCGCTCGGGCAAAGACGACAACGCTGATTTCCGAAGCCTCTCCTTTGATGTCTGTACGGTCAAAGCGTTGATGGCCTCCACCAACCGCTACAAGACCCTGTTCGAGAGTGCCGGTGATGCCATATTCGTGATGGATTTCAAAGGACAGGTTATCGATGGCAACCGTGTCGCCTGCGAACAGTTGCGGATTTCCCACCACGATCTGCTCAACAAAACCACCATGGACATCATATCGCCCGAACATGCGCCTTTCTGGCCCGAACGCATGGACGAACTCCGTCGCCTGCGTCACATCATTTTCGAAACGGCCCTGAAATCGTCAGACGGCAAAACCCTCCCGGTGGAAACAAGTTGCCGGGCGATCGAGTACGATAATAAGCCGGCGGTTTTGACCATTGCACGTGATATTTCCGAACGTATTCAGTCTGACAAAGAAAAAGCCAAGCTCCGCTCACAACTCCGGCAGGCCCAGAAAATGGAAGCCATTGGCACCCTGGCCGGCGGCATTGCACACGATTTCAACAATATTCTGCAATCGATTTTTGGGTATACCGAGATCGCCGGTATTCAGGTAACCCAAGGGAAAAACCCCCAGGAAGCTCTGGACAATATCATGACGGCCAGTCAACGGGCCAAGGGTCTGATCAATCAGATTCTTTCCTTCAGCCGCCAGACCGAACAGGAGAAGCAACCTGTCCAGGTCAATCTGATTGTCAAGGAAGTGCTCAAGCTTATCCGGGCCTCATTGCCGGCCACGATCGAAATCAGCGGAAAAAACCTCAATCACAACGCGGTCGTGGAAGCAGACCCGATCCAGATTCATCAAGTGATGATGAATCTGTGCTCCAATGCCCATCATGCCATGCGTGAAACAGGGGGAAAGCTGGAAGTCAGCCTGATGACCACTGACATCGACGGCAGCAAAGCCGCCCAGCTGGGGGGAATCAAACCCGGCCCCTATCTTGAACTCCGCATCCAGGATAGTGGCCACGGCATTCCCAGAGAGTATATCGATCGGATTTTCGACCCGTATTTTACCTCCAAAGAAAAAGGCGAGGGCACCGGCTTGGGTCTGGCTGTTGTGCACGGTATTGTGAGCAGCCATGGGGGGGCGATTACGGTCGAAAGCAAGATCGGCAACGGCACCACATTTCACGTGCTCTTTCCCGAAAGGCTGGCGGACACGCCTTCGGAAGAACGGTCCCAGCCCTCGTCACCGGACACGTATACCGGTCATGAGCACATTCTTTTTGTCGATGATGAGCCGGCTTTGGTGGAAATCGGGCAGGAAATTTTGACGACCCTCGGCTATCAGGTGGAAACCACCACGTCCAGCCAAGACGCCATCGAACGCTTCAAAGCGGCGCCGGACCGGTTCGATCTCATCATCAGCGATCTAACCATGCCCAAAATAACGGGTGACGATCTGGCCCGGGAAGCCATGCGCATCCGACCGGATATCCCGGTGATTCTTTTTACCGGCTATAGCGACATCATGTCCCGCGAAAAATTTGTGGCCCTGGGCATCAAAGATTGCCTGATGAAACCCCTTACCCGAAAAGACTTGGCCGAATCCATCCGACGCGTTCTTGATGAGAATCAAGCCCCGTCGAATCCCCCGCCAGCGAAAAACGACATCCCGCCAGAACCCGAGGAGAGCGCATCCTGATACGCGATTGACCGATATGACCGTCCTTACCCAACTTTTAAAACTCATCGCCGTCCTGGCCGCCGCCGCACTGCTCGGCAACTGGTTTCTGAGCGAACTCCGCGCGGCGCGACGTAATGCCAAACCGTGGTATGCCGTCTATTTGACACTGCCCGGCATCCTCGTCTTCGTATCCGCCATCATTTTACCCATTGCCGTGTGGTACTTTAAGCGTCACTAGATCAAACGCCCCAAAACGAATGTCTCCATGACATCGCGTGGGGCCTGTCATGGAGACGTATTTGATCAAAGGTGTGTGCCTTGCAGGCATCCGCTGGTGGGAATTATACCGTATCGGCCTCCGGTTCTGTTTTTTGCGGCCAGAGATAGTGGCCATATTTGAGGTAGCCTTCCACATTGGACAACCGCGGGTCATTCTTGTTCGGGGCAGTGCGTATATTACCCGTGATCAGGGGTTGCAAGTGCGCGGCCAGGTCCTGGCATCCGCCACCGGTTAGAACAATGGTATCGATATCCCAGTCACTAGCCCAGAGTCGATCCATGTCACCGGCAATCGTTGTCGCCAGCTGGGCGTAGATCTGGTCACGAATCTTGGCAAAATTGAACCCCTGCCCCCTCATTTTGATGGTGCCCTTGCGCACTGCGTCGTACAACCGGTAAAGCTCGACATTCACCCCGCCGTTCTCACGTAATTTGTTGGCGATAACCGCATACGCTTTGGAAATGCCGGTATCCATCGTACGACTGCTTTTTTCCACATAACGCAGACGGTCGATAACGGTATAGTCGGTGGTCCGGAACCCGATATCCACCACGCCGATTTTCTGTTTGGCCAGTTCGGTATCGGTAATCTTGCCCTCCTCGTTCATCAATAGGTTGAGCACGCTTCCCATGGGCTGGGGCAGCATCTGAACGGCATCGATGACCATCTTTTTCGTCATGCGGCTCCCATCGGGGCTGAAATAGGTAATGGCGTGCCGCCCTTTCAAGGCATCCCGAAAACGATCATGATATTGTTTGTAAAAGCCCACGGGCAGACCGGATACAATACGCAGGGGTTCCTCGCCGGCTTGATTTTTGTTGAGAAAAAGCCCGGCCGCCGTCAGGGCGAAGAGACGCACGAAATCGGCGATCATGCGATCCTGGTCAAGCGTGAAACTCACGGCGTCGGACTGCTGTTCGGCAAGATCGCCCACAAAATAGGACTTCCCATCCATCGTAACGTGGAAATATTCGGTAAGATTGCGATCCTGGAAATCGACCCAGAATTGGATTTCCGTGGCGTCCCCGTATATCGATTTAAAAACGATGGTTTGTTTACCGTCGGTCGCTTTGGTGAAACCGAACCCGACATCGATGCCTATGGTCTGCATAACGCCTCCGTGATGGTTTTTTTGGGGGGAAGATTCTTACAAAAACGTTATAGCGAAGGATGGTGGTGAAGTCAAAGACAACGCAACCCAGCCCTTATTTACAGCGCCGTCTTGCATCCATCTGCGCCAGGACGGCAAACGGCAATACAACGATAAACTCCATCATAAAGCCAAGGATGATCAAAAGAAGCATAAAGGGAAGCTTGATGCCGTAGAATACGCAGTGTTTGACCATCGGTGTCATACCCGGGCGCCTTCCTGTCGTGAAAATACAATCCGAATGCAAAACGATGCGGCCGCATGTGACGACGCACCCTGTTTGCGGCCGTTTTCTTGAAGACTCGCGGCATACCAAATACAGGACACAAAGGCAACGGAATATCGACGCTGTCGGTTTTGGCGCACCATGCAGTCGGCATCTCATTGACACACGGGCATGCCCGATTGACTTCAGCGGGCGGACATGGTTCTATGTTGAAGAACATTTATTCCAGTCGATTTCTGACCGACATCAGGAGGCATCCCGCATGAATATGAACCGAATGAATCTGGTGTTTCTTGAAAACCTGGAGTGGTTTGACGATTCCGGTACCCAACTCGTCCAGCGCATACCGCAGGAGGGCTCCGGCGAGATCAAATATGGTGCGCAGTTGACGGTGCGCGAAAACCAGGCGGCCGTTTTCTATTACAAAGGTAAAGCATTGGAGGCGTTCGGGCCGGGCCGACACACCCTCAAAACGGGCAACATCCCCATATTAACCAAAATTGCCAGCCTGCCCTGGGGGCTTTCCAGTCCGCTGCGGGCCGAAGTCTATTTCGTCAACATGAAAGTCTTTACCAACCTC